>Ga0196976_1000281_pt1 | contig 33946 bp, 28 predicted proteins | sample S3v_513CmetaG_FD_148644 | JGI IMG/M metagenome (GOLD analysis project Ga0196976, IMG submission 148644) | Soil microbial communities from Anza Borrego desert, Southern California, United States - S3+v_5-13C | ecosystem: Environmental > Terrestrial > Soil > Desert | place: USA: California... | reverse complement strand
ATACCACGCACAGGTCTTCACCAGCAGGCCATCCTTGCTGACTTTGGTCAGTGTGGCATCGTAGGTGGAAGAGACCGCGGTATGGTTGAAATCCACCGAGACCAGCGGCTCATCGTTATAGGCCAGGATACCCTTGAGCGATCCGTTCGAGGCCTCCCGCATGATGTTGTCGATCTCTTCCTTGCTGGTTGGGCGGGCCATATTCAAGGTGACATCGACCATGGAGACATTGATGGTCGGTATGCGGACGGAGAAACCATCCAGTTTCCCGTTCAGATCGGGAATCACCAGACCAATGGAGCTGGCAGCGCCCGTCTTGGTCGGGATCATGGACATGGTGGCAGCACGTGCACGACGCATATCCTTGTGATGTACATCGGTCAGTCCCTGGTCGTTGGTGTAGGAATGAATGGTGGTCATGAGACCATTCACAATGCCGATCTTGTCAAGCAGCGGCTTGAGAAGCGGCGCCAGCCCATTGGTGGTGCAGGAAGCATTGGAAACGATGGTGTCGCTGGCCTTGAGCATGTCATGGTTCACGCCATACACCACGGTAGCATCTACGTCCTTGGCACCAGGGGCTGAAATCAGCACCTTGCTCGCCCCTTGTTCGATATGCACCCAGGCTTTCTCCTTGGAGGTGAAAGCGCCCGTGCACTCGAGCACAACGTCGACGCCGATGTCCTTCCACGGCAATTCAGCAGGGTTACGTGTACCGAAAACACGGATCCTGTCACCATTGACAATCATGTAGTCGCCATCAACCTCGACCGTGGCATTGAATCTGCCGTGCACCGTATCGTATTTGGTGAGGTGGGCGTTCATGTCAGTCTCGCCCACGCCGTTAATAGCCACGATCTGGATATCCTTGCGGCCCTGTTCATATACTGCTCGCAGCACATTACGTCCGATACGCCCGTAGCCATTGATTGCTACACGAATTGCCATTCAAATTCTCCTCGAGCTACAAAACAAAACACCCCTTTGCAGGGGTGCCTTGTTGCCTGATGTAATAATTAAAGTACGGACTTGGCGGTCTTCACCACATTCTCGACGGTGAAGCCGAAATGCTTGAACAGTACGCCGCCAGGTGCAGATTCGCCGAAGGTATCGATACCGACAACTGCACCGTCCAAGCCTACGTACTTGCGCCAGAAATCGGTTACGCCGGCTTCAATCGCCACACGCTTCACACCTGGAATCAGCACGCTGTCCTTGTAGGCCTGATCCTGACGATCAAATACATTGGTGGAAGGCATGGAAACCACACGAGTCTTGGTACCGGCAGCATTGAGCTCGGCTGCAGCCTTGATGGCCAGATCCAGTTCAGAACCGGTAGCGATCAGGATGAGGTCAGGCGTAGTGCCAACGCAGGAGAACACATAACCACCCTTGCGGATCAGGTCGAAATGCGCTTCGTCATGCTTGACGCCAGCCACGTTCTGACGCGACAGCACCAGGCTGGTTGGGCCATTACGGCGCTCCACCGCGGCGACCCAAGCTACTGCAGTCTCGGTGGCATCACCTGGGCGCCATACATCCATGTTGGGAATGTAACGCAGGCCGGAAGTCGTTTCGATTGGTTGATGGGTAGGGCCGTCTTCACCTTGACCGATGGAGTCGTGAGTCAGCACATAAATGACACGTTGCTTCATCAGTGCAGACATACGCATACCATTACGCATGTAGTCGCTGAACTGATGGAAGGTGCCGCCGAATGGCAGGATACCGCCATGCAGAGCCATGCCGTTCATGATCGCCGCCATGCCGAATTCGCGAACACCGTAGGAAATGTAGTTGCCTGGTTCCTTGGCATGGACATGCTTGAAACCGGAGTAGCTGGTCAGGTTGGAACCCGTCAGGTCAGCAGAACCGCCGACGAATTCAGGGAGCACGGGGGCCAGCGCGGCGATGGCATTTTGTGAAGCCTTGCGGGTGGCAATGGCTTCGCCCTTCTCGTTGGTTGCCTTGATAAAGGCATCCACAGTTTGCTTCCAGTTAGATGGAAGCTCATTGCTCATGCGACGCTTGAATTCAGCAGCTTCGGCTGGATAAGCCTTGGCATAAGCTTCGAACTTGGCGTTCCAGTCATTTTCCAGCTTGGCGCCTTTTTCGCGGGCATCCCAGCCTTCATAGATTTCTTGCGGAACAACGAATGGCTCATGTGGCCAGCCGATGGCTTCACGTGTTGCGGCAACTTCATCCAGGCCAAGGGCAGAGCCGTGACAGTCGTGAGAACCGCATTTGTTGGGAGAACCCTTGCCGATGATGGTCTTGCAGCAGATCAGCGATGGCTTGTCGGTGACCTTCTTGGCTTGCTGAACAGCCGCATCAATCGCGTTGACGTCATGGCCGTCAACGTTGGCAATGACGTGCCAGCCATAGGCTTCGAAACGCTTTGCAGTGTCGTCGGTGTACCAGCCTTCGATATGACCGTCGATCGAAATACCGTTGTCGTCCCAGAATGCGATCAGCTTGCCCAGACCCCAGGTACCGGCCAGTGCACAGGCTTCGTGGGAAACGCCTTCCATCATGCAGCCGTCACCCAGGAAACAGTAGGTGTAATGGTCGACGATGTCGTGGCCTGGCTTGTTGAATTGATTGGCCATGAGCTTTTCTGCCATGGCAAAACCGACGGCATTGCTGATGCCCTGGCCCAGCGGGCCAGTGGTGGTTTCAACGCCTGGCGCATAGCCATATTCCGGGTGACCGGCACATTGGGAATGCAGTTGGCGGAAATTCTGGATTTGCTCCATCGGCAGGTCGTAGCCTGTCAGATGCAGCAACGAATAAATCAGCATGGAGCCGTGACCATTGGAGAGAATGAAACGGTCGCGGTCAGCCCACTTGGGGTTCTTTGGGTTGTGGCGCAGGTGGTGGTTCCACAGTACTTCTGCAATTTCTGCCATGCCCATGGGTGCGCCTGGGTGGCCGGAATTAGCCTTTTGAACCGCATCCATGGACAGTGCACGGATGGCATTAGCTAAATCTACACGAGTTGCCATTACAATCTCCCTACAGTTAGCGAGAAAAAGGGCTATAACCGCGTATCAGAATGCGGATCAGGCCTTCCCTCAAATTCTTGGAATCCCCCTTAATGACAGGACTGCAGCGAAAAATCCTCCTGCTGCGTTTACTAAGAGGTTAAGTGCGGAATTATTGCGCAGATAGCAATTTTGGGCAATACCATCCACGCCCGATTCAGCGGTGTTCCTCCACCCATGCGCTCCATTCATGGAACAGTTCTGCATTGCCTGCGGCGATGACAGATTTGTGCCAGACATTCCCGGTCCAGAAGTTCTCTGATTCCAGTGTCCGCATATAACCTCCCGCCTCTTCAAGGATCAGGCAGGCAGCAGCGTAATCCCACAGCTTCTGGCCGCCATGCAAATAGACATCGAACCTGCCGGCAGCCAGGTAACACCAATCGAGTGAAGCTGCGCCATAATTGCGCTGCGCCTGGAATGGCGGTTCGTCGGCGAGCGCCAGTGCAAGGTTACGCGGCAACCGTTTGAAATCAACCTCGGCAATGGCCTCCTGCAACAATATCGTTTCGTTGCCCGTGATGCGCGTATGCGGCATTTTCATTTTGCCTGCGGCGCTTAGCAGATAAGCGCCCTTGCCCTTCTGAGCGTAAAAGAGCTCGTTGAGCACGGGCGCATACACCACCCCAAGGATCGGCTTGCCATGCTGCACATAAGCGATACAGACCGCAAACTGAGGGAGGCCGGCAATGAAATTGGAGGTGCCATCCACGGGATCAACGCACCACAGGCCAGCATCACCGATAGCCCAGTTTTGCTGCTGCTCGCTGGCCGCCATCTCCTCACCCACCATTGGACAATCGAGGATCGCCTTGAGCCCGACCTCGAGCGCAGCCTGGGCGGCAAGATCAGCCTCGGTCAATGCAGTCCCATCATGCTTACGCTGACGGGCAACCTTGAGATAATGCGGCATGACCACGTTGTCGCCGACGCCTCGCGCTAGTTCGATGACCTTGTCCAGCATGCCGATTTGATCGGTCTGCGCCGGCACGATCAGGCAGTTTCCTTCCATTTGAGTGAGCAGCCAATGCTGGCGATCTGGTCACGAGGACCTTGACCGGTTTCGGCGATCTGCTTCATGGCACGAAACAGGTCGCGAGAACTTGTCGGTGATGGATTGCGTCCGGCCTCATCGAAACGGCCCCGATATTGCAGTTCCAACTCGGCGTTGAATCCAAAAAAGTCTGGTGTGCACACGGCGTTATAAGCCTTGGCGACTTCCTGCGTTTCATCCAGCACATAGGGAAAAGGGAAATTGAATTCAGCGGCAATTTCCTTCATGCGATCGAAATTGTCGTCGGGATAATTCACTATGTCGTTTGACTGGATGGCAATAGCATTAACGCCTAACGCTTTCAGCTCGCGCAGGTCCTGCACCAGGCGTTCACGTATCGCCTTTACATAAGGGCAGTGATTGCAGATGAACATGACGAGCGTACCCTTAGAACCGCGCGCATCTGACAACGTCCAGTTCCTGCCATCTACACCCGGTAGGTTGAAATCAGGGGCCTTCCAGCCAAAATCACATACTGGTGGGCTTACACTTGCCATTTCTCATACTCCTTCAATTAGAATTTGGACTCGCAAATTATTGCGGGATTTTCCCGCCACCTGCTTGCCATGTCCATCCCTCGGTTCTACTGCCCGACCATACTCGCTCCCGGTGCTATTGTCAGCCTGCCCCCGAACGCTGCTGCACACGCCAGCAAATCCCTGCGACTGAAGGTGGGGGATAAAGCCGTCCTGTTCAACGGCGATGGCAATGACTATGGCTGTGAGTTTGTGGGTTTCCAGAAAAGTAATGTCACCGCAAAAATTCGTTCGGTCAGTCACAACAATTCCGAGTCACCATTGAACATTACCCTGGCACAGGCGATTTCTTCCGGTGACCGCATGGACTTTACCTTGCAAAAATCGGTAGAGCTCGGGGTTACAGCTATCCAGCCTATTGCCAGCCAGCGAAGTGTTGTGAAGCTAACTGGAGAACGTGCTGAAAAACGTCGCGAGCATTGGCAGAATGTGGTGATCTCAGCTTGCGAGCAATCGGGACGTGCTGTTGTGCCAGAGGTTGCCGCACCATTGTCCTTGCCAGCTTGGCTGGCTGGCCTACCCTCCTTTACCATGCGACTGACCATGTCTCCTTTTGCCACAGACGCCTTACATGAATTGCCCTCTCCTACTGGCAGCGTTTGCCTGCTCATTGGTTGTGAGGGAGGGCTAACAGATAGCGAAATAGCCATGGCTTCTAATAACGATTTTCGGCCTATCAAGCTAGGCCGTCGCATTTTGCGTACTGAAACCGCACCGCTTGCAGCCCTTGCAGCTATGCAAACCCTATGGGGAGACTTCAAGCAATAATTGCTTTATTTGCTTTTTTGTATAAAAATGTGCGTATCACGCATAAAATGGACATCCCATGCTTGGCCAAGCCATACGAAAAAGACGCAAGCTACTGAATCTAACACTGCAAGACCTCGCAAAACGCGTCGGGGCTGACAGTGGAAATCTTTCCCGTATCGAGCGGGGTACCCAGGGCGTGTCCGAAACTATGTTACGCAAGCTTTGCACGGCGCTGGACTGCACGCCGGCCTTTCTGTATTCGCATGCAGAAACCACGACAACCGCGTCGACGCAGACTGCACCCAACCTGAACCTCTTGCAGCCGCGGGAGTTCGTGCGCTGGTTCCGATCTGCGGCGCCCTATATCCATGCGTTTGGCGGCCGTACCTTCGTAATCGCTTTCGGCGGTGAAGTGGTGGACGACGGCCAGTTTGTGGCGTTGTCGCATGACCTCAATCTGCTTGCCAGCCTGGAAGTACGGTTGGTATTGGTGCATGGTTCACGTCCACAAATTGAATCAAGGCTCAAGCGCGCCAAGATTGAAACTCGGCTGGTGGCCGGGATGCGTGTTACCTCAGACGAAGCCATGGAAGCCGCAAAGGAAGCCAACGGCGCCGTGCGGGTAGAAATCGAGGCATTGCTTTCCATGGGGCTGGTCAACTCCCCCATGGCAGGCTCCGATATCCGCGTTGCCAGTGGCAACTTCGTCACTGCCAAACCGGTTGGCGTCTTAGAGGGTGTCGATCTGCAGCACACTGGTGAAGTTCGTAAAGTCGATGCCATTGGCATCCAGAAACGGCTGGACGATGGCGAATTGGTATTGCTGTCGCCGCTGGGCTTCTCGCCTACTGGTGAAATCTTCAATCTGACGCTCGAAGATGTCGCTGTAAGCGCGGCGATCGCGTTGGATGCAGATAAACTCATCTTCCTGATGGATTCCGTGGGCGTACGTAACGTACGCGGCGAATTGTTGCGTGAAATGACGGTGGATAAAGCCAAGAAGCTGCTGCGTCAAGCGCAGAATACTAACGCGGTTGGGCTTTCTGAAGATGAAAGTTATTACCTGCCGGCTGCCATCCGCGCCTGTGAGCAAGGGGTCTCCCGAACGCATCTGATCAGCCGCCATATTGACGGCGCTATTGTGCAAGAACTGTTCACCCATGATGGTATAGGTACCATGATTACCGAAGAACCCTTAGAAGCCATGCGTGAGGCTGAGATTGGCGATGTGGGCGGCATACTGCAGATTATCGAGCCGCTGGAAGCGGAAGGCGTATTAGTCCGTCGCGGACGCGAACGGCTGGAGATGGAAATCAACCATTTCTTCGTGATGGAACATGACGGGCTGATTATCGGTTGCGCAGCGCTTTACCCATTTCCGGATGTAGGCAAGGCCGAGCTTGCCTGCCTGGCCGTCAACCCGGCTTTCCGGGGAGGTGGTCGGGGTGACCGGTTACTCCATTACATCGAGGAGCAAGCCGCTTTGCGGGGTATTCATACCTTGTTCGTACTCACTACACGTACAGAACATTGGTTTGTAGAGCGCGGCTTTACCGAGACCGGGGTAGAGGCTTTACCCCCTGTAAAGCAGCAGCTTTACAACTATCAGCGGCGGTCAAAGGTGTTTCAGAAAGTGCTGGAAGCCAAAATCAGCATTGAAGATTAATTGATCGCATAAATGCCTCGCCTCCCTCTTGAAATTTTTTGGACCTCCCTCATTTTGGGTGGTAAGGAAGTTTTCCAAACCATTTGAATTAAGGAGATGAACATGGCTAATCTGACTCGATTTGATCCCTTCAGCGCTAGTCCGCTCGATCCGTTTGAGGACGTACTCAATGGCTTTTTCCGCCCTGTAAGCCTGTTGCGCGAGAACAGTCACCCGCAAATCAAGATGGACGTGCGCGAGAATCAAAACAGCTACATCGTGCATGCCGAGATCCCAGGCGTAAACAAGGAAGACATTCACGTGACGATCGATGGCAGCCAGGTTTCACTAAGCGCCGAAAATCGCCGCGAAAATGAAACCAAGGAAGGTGAACGTGCACTGCGTTCCGAGCGCCACTATGGCAAGCTGTCCCGCACTTTCGTGCTGGAAAACGAGATCGACGAAACCCAGTCCGAAGCGCATTACAAGAATGGCGTGCTGGAGCTGGTACTCCCCAAAAAAGCACAAAATTCAGCTAAGAAGCTCACCATCAACTAAGCATCTGACTCACTGCCATCCCCTCCCTCAGCGGCCGCAAGGCCGCTTTTTTTGCGTCGGAGATTAGAAGAGCCCGGTAATGCGTCCCTGGTCATCAATATCAATATGCGTCGCACAAGGCACCTTGGGCAATCCGGGCATGGTCATGATGTCATCACAGATCATGACAACAAACTCCGCTCCAGCACTAAGTCGCACAGTACGAATAATGACGACATGCCCTTGCGGCGCGCCACGGATGGAAGCATCCGTGGAAAAGGAGGACTGCGTCTTGGCTACACAAATAGGAAAATGCCCATAACCCTCAGCCTGCAAGCGATCGATCTGCACGCGAACATGCCTCGGGGCGCTAATATCTGCCGCGCCGTAGACCTTGGTGGCAACCTTGCGCATCTTTTCCCATAGCGGATCGGCATCCTCATAGACGTACCGCATGCTGTTGCCGTTCGATTCGGCAAGTTTTACCACTTCTTGCGCCAGCGCCTCTGCACCAACGCTGCCTTTTGCCCAGTGCTCGCCCAGCACAACTGGCACACCTTTAGCGGCCATGCGCTGCCTTACCATTTCGAACTCAGCCTCAGTATCATGGATGAAGCGGTTGATGCAGACGACACAGGGCAAGCCGTAGTGCTGGGTAATATTTTCTACATGCTTTTCCAGGTTGACCATGCCGGAATCGAGTGCTTCCAGATTCTCCTGTGATACGGCCTCGAGTTCCACGCCGCCGTGATACTTGAGCGCCCGAATGGTTGCAACCAACACACAAACGGAAGGCCGTATGCCTGATTTGCGACATTTGATATCGATGAATTTTTCAGCGCCTAGGTCAGCGCCAAAGCCGGCTTCCGTCACCACGTAATCTGCGAGCTTCAATGCCAGGCGGCTGGCGATGACTGAATTACAGCCATGAGCGATATTCGCGAATGGACCTCCATGAATCAGGGCTGGGGTATTTTCCAGCGTCTGCACCAGGTTAGGCTTGATGGCATCCTTGAGCAACACAGTCATCGCGCCGTGGGCCTGAAGTTGCCGCGCCTGGATGGGTCGCCCGTCGAAGCTGTAGCCGATGACAATATTGCCAAGCCGTTCTTTCAGGTCACGCAGTGAATACGACAAACACAGGATCGCCATGACTTCAGAAGCCACCACGATATCAAACCCATCCTCACGCGTTTGACCGTTCACCCGTCCACCAAGGCCGACCACGATCTGCCGCAGTGCCCGGTCATTCATGTCCACCACGCGCTTCCAGGCAACCTGGCGGGGATCGATGCCAAGCTCATTGCCTTGATGGATATGGTTATCGATGAGGGCAGACAACAAGTTATGGGCAAGTGCGATGGCTGCGAAATCTCCCGTGAAATGCAGGTTGATGTCTTCCATCGGCACAACTTGCGCGTAGCCCCCGCCCGCAGCACCGCCTTTCATGCCAAATACGGGTCCTAAGGAAGGCTCACGCAGACACACAATGGCTTTTTTGCCTATGCGATTGAGGGCATCGCCCAGCCCCACAGTTGTGGTGGTTTTGCCTTCACCTGCAGGGGTCGGGCTAATGGCTGTGACGAGAATCAGCTTGCCGTCAGGACGTTGGTAAATATTGCGGTTGGCTTCGAAATCGATTTTGGCCTTGAAAGGGCCGTAGTTCTCAATGGAATCCTCTGCGAGGCCGAGATCGCGTGCAATCTCGGCAACCTTTTTCATACGGGCTTGCTGAGCGATGGCAATGTCGCTGGGCATGACGTCTCCATAAAAGGCAAATGGTGCAGGTCAGATCATTCTCTCACGGCTGAGCTGGGCTATAAATCGCCTGGCGCACACTTACGCCTTAGCCGTCTTTTGTCTTACCAGCGTGAAAACTTCAGATTCCAACCGGGCGGCTTCGCTCAACGCCTTATTGGCCTCATTGATGCAAGTCCGGCTGAAGATTTCGTCCTTGATTACTGCGCAGTTGGTCAAAACATTAAGCGCAGCACCACGTATGGCAGCATGACCTGCTATCGCTGCGACTCCGGCGTCAGCGGCGGCATTCAGGTTGCCGATCTCCACTGCACGTCGCGCAAGGGGTATGATCTGTAAGGCCAACCGGATACAGATTAAAGGGATTTCTGTCGCTTCTTTGAACGCTGCCTGGATATCAGCATCGCGTGCAGTTACGCCCTTACTTTTTTCTGTTGCTGAATAGGCTGCCATGACCTTGCTGTAGGCCTTGATATCCTGCTGCATGGCTTCAGTCAGCTGCGCCCGCAACGCTTCGGACTTCTCCAGTAAGGCAGCCATTTCCTCATGGTCTGCAGCGTACTTATCCTTGCTGACAGTAAGCCTCGCCATCATGCTGATTAAAGCTGCGCCCATCGCGCCGATCAATGCAGCTGCGCTACCCCCGCCCGGGGTTGGCTGTGCCGCTGCCAGCAGATCGAGAAACTGTTCAACAGGAAGTCTTTTCATCTCACCTATCCTTGACGCGAGCCAGCTGCAGCGGATTGCCACGATTATAAACAGCATTCCCGCACGGCATATTCAAGTAAAATAACGCCAATTTTTATCATTCCGAGAGCATCGATGTCCACCGAACCCACCCCGGAACATAAAGCCCATACACTGGCTGAAGCCTTGCCATACATCAAGCGGTTTTTCGACAAAACCATTGTAATCAAGTACGGCGGCAATGCGATGAGTGATGCCGACCTGCGGGAGTGTTTTGCCAGCGACGTCGTACTGCTCAAACTGGTCGGCATGAACCCAGTCGTAGTGCATGGCGGTGGACCGCAAATTAACGAGATGCTGGACAAGCTCGGCAAGAAAGGTGAGTTCATCCAGGGCATGCGTGTTACTGATGCCGAAACCATGGACATTGTTGAGATGGTACTGGGTGGCCAGATTAACAAGGAAATCGTACACATGATCAATCGACATGGCGGCAGGGCTGTGGGATTGACGGGTCAGGACGGTAACTTCATCCACGCCAGGAAGATGCTGGTCGCTGACAAGGACAAGCCTGATGAGATGATTGATATCGGTCAGGTCGGCGAGATTACGGGTATTGATCCTCGGCTCATCAACTTTCTGGATCAGGGCGATTTCATACCTGTCATTGCGCCCATTGGTGTCGGCCCGGAAGGCGAAACGTATAACATCAACGCCGATGTGGTCGCTGGCAAGCTCGCAGAAGTGCTGGGCGCGGAAAAACTTGTGTTGTTTGACCAATACTCCGGCGTGTTGGACAAGGACGGCAACCTGCTCACCGGTCTCACACCCAAGGACATTGATGCATTGGTAGAAGACGGCACCCTTTCCGGCGGCATGCTGCCCAAGATCAGCTCGGCGCTCGATGCGGCCAGGAGTGGCGTCAAATCAGTCCACATTATCGATGGACGGGTGGAGCATGCACTGCTACTTGAAGTATTGACGGATGACGGCGTGGGAACGCTGATCAAAGCCAAGTGACCATTCGCAACGTGGCTACACGGCGATTCATTTTGCGAGATGAAGCGCAAGAAGCCGCGCAGCGAGTGTGAGGCATATCCATTAGATAGACGAGGAACGAGCGAGCACGCAATACAGCGATTTGCCCGCAGAATGAATTGATGAGCCGTGTTTGGATATTTGATTTGGATGACACCTTGCACGATGCCTCCGCCCAAATCTTCCCCCAGCTCAACCGCGCCATGACGGAATACATCATGGACAAGCTCAAGCTGGAAGAGCCAGAGGCCTTCCGGCTACGTCAGCATTACTGGCGCATTTATGGTGCGACGCTCAAAGGTCTGATGCGCCATCACGGCACTGATCCCTATCATTTTCTCAACAAGACGCATGAGCTGCTGGAACTGCCGCAAATGGTGATCCAAACCAAGCGGCTGAGGCATTTCCTGCAACGGCTGCCGGGCCGCAAGGTAATCTTCACCAATGCGCCCATGTCCTACGCCACCCGCGTGCTTGATCTGCTGGGTATAGGGGACTTGTTCGAAATTGTGTTCAGTGTGGAATCCACACGCTTTCATCCCAAGCCAGGTATTCGCGGATTCAAGCATGTGCTGTCCAAACTTGGCGTCAACGCCAGTAACTGCATTATGGTGGAGGACAACGCAGCCGCGCTAATGACAGCCAAACGCATGGGCATGAAGACGGTACATGTAACACACTCGCTGACCAAGCCTGTGTATGTAGATAGGCGTATCAGCAACGTGTTAGCACTTACTCACACAATCGTTTAAACTTTCGGCAAAACAATATTCGCTTAACTCAAAAAGATAACAATAGGAGTTTTCATGGCTGGCGAACGCAAACAACAAATCCTCGAAACCCTGGCCAAGATGCTGGAATCGCCTAAACGCGAAAAGATCACCACTGCATCATTGGCAGCCAAACTGGACGTCTCGGAAGCGGCTCTCTATCGGCACTTCGCCGGCAAGGCACAGATGTTCGAAGGCTTGATCGAGTTCATCGAACAAAGCCTGTTCGGCCTCATCAACAAAATCACCAGCGAGGAGCAGAATGGCTTGGCTCAAGTGCAACGCATTGCCACTGTGCTGCTCATATTTGCAGAAAAAAATCCCGGCATGACGCGCGTACTCATCGGGGATGCACTGGTCAATGAAGATGACAGTCTTCAGATCAGAATCAACCAGCTATTCGATCGCGTTGAATCCACGCTCAAGCAAAGCCTGCGTATTGCCGAGACACAAACAGGAAGAAAACTGGAGCCTGAAGCCAAGGCAAACCTGCTCATCAGTTTTGTCATAGGACGTTGGCATCAATTCGCCAAGAGCGGGTTCAAGCGTAAACCCATGGAATTCGCACAGCAGCAATTAGAGCTTTTCAATTAGCTCTGGAAAGTATCCAGCACTCAATGTTTGATAGCGCACATACATAAGTCCGCTACCGTTCTAAACTCCCCATACAAGAATAAAACGGGGAATAAGCTTGAATCAGGTGTACTTACGCACGCCTACAGATGCACACTTACATCAGCTTATCGTGACACATCTGCAGCGCCAGCCCGACACTTACATTCATATATGGGAGTTTTTTTATCAGGGGTCAGAAGGGGCGCTCTTCAACCTGCTACAACGCATGTTGGATACTGGGGAAATCACAGCTGATCATCTCAAGGATGGCCTCATCACCGACTATTCACTGATAACACTGAGTGGCGCCGGCACTGCAAACCCAAAACCTGAAACTAAACGAGTGCGGCCTTTACTGCATCTACTCTCGCTTCGAATACCTTTTGCCTGATCACCTCAGGCTCATCAAACTGCCTTGCCACTGCACCTGCATCTACGTTGGTGGCCACTTCCAGAACCTTCAACAGCTTGTCCGCTTGAGGGAAAGGCTTATCCTCAAAACCCGTTCGACCGCGAGAGTCACATTCGCAAGCGCGCAGGAATTCCCTGAACCGCTCTGGCTGACGAAAAGCATCGGTATCCTGCAACAGCTTCACAAGCGTCTCCGGCCGCATTTCATCCGCCTGATGCACCTTGCCGTGATGCTTGGCGACGATATGCGCAAGCTCCTTGCAGTCATTAGGTACGCGTAACCGCCTGCATACATCGCGCAACAAATGAACGCTACGTTCCTCATGCCCAATGTGCCTGGGCAGAATGTCCGGTGGTGTCGTCCCCTTACCCAGGTCATGTGTAAGTGCCGCAAAACGCACCGGCAAGGAGTAATGCTGTGAAGCGGCGTAATCCAGCACCATCATGACGTGTACGCCGGTATCAATCTCTGGATGGTGTTGTGCGGGCTGAGGTACCCCCCAAAGCCTATCGACTTCAGGCAAAATCCTCTTCAAAGCTCCACATGCCCGCAGCGTCTCAAACATACGCGAAGGTTTTTCTTCCATGATCCCTTTGGACAGCTCTTGCCAGACCCGCTCCGCGACCAGTGCATCCACCTCGCCCTCTTCCACCATGCTACGCATGAGTTCCATGGTCTCGGCGGCAATGGAGAAATCGGTGAATCGTGCCGCGAAACGCGCGACACGCAGAATTCGAACAGGATCTTCGATAAATGCGGGACTTACATGCCTTAGAATCTTCTCCTTGATATCGGAAAGGCCATGGTAAGGATCAATGAGTTCGCCGTTTTCAGTCTTGGCGATGGCATTAATCGTAAGATCACGACGTGCAAGGTCTTCTTCCAATGTCACTTCTGGTGATGCAAACACCTGGAACCCCTTGTAACCCTTGGCAACTTTTCGCTCGGTACGTGCAAGCGCGTACTCTTCATGCGTGACAGGATGGAGGAAAACTGGAAAATCCTTACCTACTGGCCGGTACTCTAGCGCGACCATCTGCTCGGGCGTTGCTCCTACCACAACGTGATCGCGATCCTTTACCGGAAGACCGAGCAGTTCGTCGCGGACTGCGCCGCCTACAACGTAGGTTTGCATGGGGGCGTTACCTACCAGAATGGCTGCGATACCGGTTGTAGATATTGCGGAAACGGTAATCGCTCAGATAATCAGGAACTACGGTTTCCATCGCTGCGGGTTGGAAGCGGAAGACGGAGGGGAAACCCTTATCGCACACATTATCCAGCTTCATGGATAGCAGATTGTCTCGTGTGATGAGTTTACCCGGCAGGTGTTCCATGACCGTAGCCAGCCAGTATGAGAAATCATCATTAAGGCCAATGACGGGCCGTTTGAGACCGAGTATATCCTGGACAAATTGCACCAGCTCCCGCAAGGTATAGATACGTGGGCCGCAGAGTTCATATGTTTGCCCATAGGTATCCGGGTTCTCCAGACTTCTTAGGAATGCCTTCGCCACATCATCCACCCAGATGGGCTGGAACTTCGCCTGAGGACGGGCAAGCATCATGAAAGGCATGCGTTTTGCCAACTTGGCAAACATATTGAGGAAGCGGTCGCCGCGACCGAAGATAAGCGATGGCCGGAATACGGTAACCTGCATTTCATCAGCACGCTCGGGGGGAGCCGTTTGCGCCAGCACATGCGCTTCGCCCGCGGATTTTGATCGCAAGTAATGGCTGGGCGCGTCGGGCTTAGCCTGCAATGCGCTCATGTGCAACAAACGTCGGACGCCTTCGTTACGACAGATAAGGGCTATGCGACGGGGCAACTCTGCATGCAGGGTATCAAAACTGCCGTGGCCGCTTTCATGCAGGACACCGACGAGGTTGACCACGGCATCACAACCACTGATGGCAATGCCGAGCTGCACATCATCAAGGACATCGCACTCGATGACTTCTACATAGGGCAACAGGATGAGGTGTTTGCTGGCTTCGCGTCGACGCGTGAAGACCTTGACCCGATAACCTGCATCGTTGAGCTGATTGACAATGGCAGTGCCGACAAACCCCGAGCCGCCGAACACGCCGACATACTTGATACGCATGGTTTCCTTTCGCTTTGCCTGCGAGGCTTCTTACTCTTCTTTAATCAGTATCGCGTCTGGAGTTTCACCATTGCCGGCCACGATACCCAGTCGCTGCTTGAGCGTCATGTTCCGTGTACCTAACTGCTGCGCATAGAAGTAGGCATTGCTCATGACCTTCTTCACGTAATCGCGCGTCTCGGCATAGGGAATACCTTCCGCATATATGGCGCCTTCCAGCGGGCGGGACGCTGCCCAGCGCTTGGGGCGTCCAGGTCCTGCATTATATGCCGCAGTTGCCATCAATTCCTGGCCCCCCATGCGGTCGAGGGTATACCGCAGGTAATGTGTTCCGAACTGCAAATTGGTATCGAGCTGGTTGATCATATGCGGGCGGTAGGTGCCACTAAGGCCCAGGCGCTTGGCAATCCACTTGGCTGTGGCCGGCATCACCTGCATCAGGCCCGCAGCGCCGACATGCGACTTGGCATTGCTGACAAATCGGCTCTCCTGCCTGATCAAACCATAAACCCATGCCTCATCTAGTGCGTTGTCCCGCGCATAACCAACCATCGTGTCGCGATATGGTGTGGGATAACGTAATGCAAAATCATGCGTATAGCGGGTTTTGTCTGCGGTATTGATGGCAATGTCGTACCACTCTTCCCGGAACGCCAGTTCAGCCGCGGCCAGCAATTGCGTATCATCGAACTGTTGGGCCGCCCAGGCCCATTCCGCACGGGACTCCCACCGCAAACCGAGGCGATGGAGTTCCAATGCCCTTTGGATGGCAGGCTCTTGCTTGATCGCCCGTATCTCTGCCTCGGTTGCCTTATGCAGGCTGGCTGGCGATTTCAGGCTATCGCCTAACTCCTCCTCGGATAGCAATCCATAATAACCATGCTCGCGGGCAAGTTCGACGAAAATGGCATTCGCTTCCGATATGTGCTTCTGCTCCTTGAGCGCGCGTGCCTTCCAATAGCGCCACACCGCTTCTTCCTGCTGCTTGGGTGACATGGCATAAATGGATGATAACAATGCCGCCCAGTCATATTCGCGCATCGCTGCGCGAGCCTTCCAGGCAAGCTGCTCCTGGTCCAGGGTTGTATTACCAGCCAGCTCGAACCACTTCAACGCCCGTTTATCGTGCTGCCGTGCAGCATGAAGCGCCAATCTGCCCCAGATGTGATAACGGTCTGCAGGCTCGAATAAGGTGTCATATCTTTGCCAGAGATCTTCAGCCAGATCCAGCTGACTCTTGGCTACTCGCTCCAAGGCATAGAGATTGAGTTCCTTGCCGTATCGGCTCTGGAAGGAAATGGTTCTTTTCTCGAGGATTCGTTGTGGATTCTCGTAGGTGCGATCCAGCAATTTGAGTGCTGCGCTATCAACGCCCGGCAAACGCTTCCCTATGGATTTGGCAAGACTGACTTTTCCTTCCTGCAACGCAAGACGGAAGCGTGCCCACATATCATCTTGGTCAAGGATGCCAGCCTTGATAATGCGGTCGAACAGGGCATCGCAATTCGACGGCTGGTCAGTCGCGGTAAACCACAACGGTTTGGCTTCTGCCAGTGCGACAGTATCACCCTGTTGGGCTCTGCCTTCATAAGCATAACAACTGACGGCAGCATCTTCCCGTCGAAGCTCGGGCAGTTCCTTGAAAAAGGTGTCCCAATCCTGTCGTTTGCCCAACTGTTTGAGCCATTCCCCACGGACGCGGTCGGCAAAAGGAAAATCAGCGTATTTATGCAGAAAATCCGCTACGGATTCGTTGCTAGCCTGGCTCAGGCGCAACAGCATGAGCCAGTAATCAGCATAAGGAGCCAGCACGTAATTGTTCGACTGCAGCTCGCGCACATCTTCTTCCAGCGCGGTTTCATTGTTGCGCTTGTAGGCGTCCTGCGCACTTGCGAATATTTCGCTGTCACTTTGCGCCCACGCCGGGCCGCTGAATAACAACGACAGGCTTAATAGAATCCATGCCACTTGCATTGCACCACCTGTTGATACGAGCTACGGGAAAAGGATAGCACAGGCTTACGGGTGAGGGTATGTGGCAAAAACCCCACCCGCTACGCTGCTGAGCTTCAATAGAGGATGATACGCCCCATGGCGATCACTGCTGCGGTAATCAACAGCAGCACCAGAGTGAATTTGACGATTTGCCAGGAGAAACGCAGATAACGCTTGTCTCCAGACAGGAAGTAAATGCCCAGCGAGACTGCGACCGAGATAAGACCCAAAACGACTAGCAAGCGAAGGACAAGCACGCGTCTTGTCCCAGCTTAAGAGTACTGAAATACCGGGGCTGTAAGGAGGCTGGTGAAACCGCTAGGCGCCTCTTCCACGCGTTCGAAGGTTGCGAATTCCCAAGCCTCGGCATCGGACATTAAGGCGAGCAACAGTTTGTTATTTAATGCGTGGCCAGATTTATGGGCAGTGAAGGCACCCAGCAGGGGATAGCCCAACATGTAGAGATCGCCAATGGCATCCAGCACCTTGTGCTTGGCGAATTCGTCGTCATAACGAAGGCCGTCTGAATTCAGGATGCGATATTCATCCAGCACAATGGCGTTATCCAGGCTGCCGCCACGAGCCAGGCCCATGTTGCGCAGGGTCTCGACCTCATGCATGAAGCCAAAAGTGCGCGCACGGCTCACTTCCTTGATATAGGAATTGTCTGCGAAATCGATTTTCACCGTCTGGCCGGTGTGCTCAACGGCGGGATGGTCAAAGTCAATGGTGAAATTGATTCTGAACCCGAAATAAGGCTCGAAGCGCACCCACTTGTCACCCTCGCGCACCTCGACCGTTTTCTTCACGCGGATGAATTTCTTGGGCACCGGTTGTTCAACGATGCCTGCGGATTGCAACAGGAACACGAATGGACCAGCGCTGCCATCCATGATGGGGACTTCTCCAGCAGTTAGGTCAACATAGGCATTATCAATGCCGAGGCCGGCAAAGGCGGACATGAGGTGCTCGACCGTGGCGATACGTGCGCCGTTTTGTTCCAGTGCGGTGCAGAGCCGGGTATCGTGGACATGATGCGGCAACGCCCTGATTTCCACCGGTTCGGGCAGATCGACCCGGCGGAAAACGATTCCGGTGTCGGGTGCGGCTGGCCGCAAGGTGAGGAGTACCTTGTCGCCAGTGTGCAACCCTACGCCGGTGGCGCGAATAACGTTTTTCAGTGTTCGTTGCTTCAGCATTTATCTCTCAGCCACGCTTCCTCGAAAGAGGAAGACTCTTCAATTCATGAATAATTCCTTAAGAATCAAATCATAGCACACCCAGGCTCCGCGCCCTACTGCAGCGCCTCGCTATCCATCTCCGCCGTCTTTATCTAGTCGGCCTGTTTGCGCAGGAATGCCGGAATATCGTATTCCTCCACACCTGACATCTTCATGGCTTCCACCGTGGCACGGCGCCCATTGGAACTGAACACAGCTGGTGTGTCATCATCACTGCTCATGCCCGCAGAAACCGACTGTTTGGTCGTACCATCCCGTACCTGCGTCATGACGCGCAACTCAGGCTTCTGCTGGCGGCGGCTGGCACCATTCAAGCCGGTAGCCACCATAGTGACGCGCAGGTTGTCGCCCAGCGATTCGTCAAACACATTGCCTACGATGACAGTCGCATCCTCAGCGGTGAATGCCTTGATAGTATTCATCACATCGTAGTATTCCTTCATCTTGAAGGAGCTACTGGTGGTGATATTTACCAGAACGCCGCGGGCATTGGCGAGGTTGACGTCTTCCAGTAATGGGCTGGCGACTGCCTGCTCCGCAGCAATGCGTGCACGATCAGTTCCCGAGGCCATGGCAGAGCCCATCATCGCCATGCCCATCTCCGACATCACCGTCTTCACGTCGGCAAAGTCGACGTTGACCAGGCCTGGGCAATTGATGATTTCTGCAATGCCGGCCACCGCGTTATGCAGCACATCATTGGCTGCTTCGAATGCCTGCAGGAAAGGAACGTCTTCACCCAGCACCTGCATCAGCTTTTCATTCGGGATAATGATCAGCGAATCCACGTACTTGGAGAGCTCTTCCAGGCCTTCGGCTGCTACCTTGGTGCGCTTGCCTTCGAACATGAAAGGCTTGGTCACGACCGCCACAGTCAAGATGCCCATTTCCTTGGCGATTTCAGCCACGATGGGCGCTGCACCCGTGCCGGTACCACCACCCATGCCTGCGGTGATGAAGAGCATGTCGGCGCCATCAATAGCCTCAATAATGGCATCGCGATCCTCAAGCGCAGCCTCGCGCCCGACGTCAGGACGGGCTCCGGCTCCCAGACCTTTGGTAATGCTGCTGCCAATCTGCAGCACGGTCTTGGCCTGGCTCTTTTTCAGCGCCTGCATATCGGTATTGGCGCAGATGAATTCCACGCCCCCGACGTTCTTGTCGATCATGTGGGACACTGCGTTGCCGCCGCAGCCACCTACACCGATCACCTTGATGATGGCCTCTTGCGAGTCGTTTTCCATGATTTCAAACATTTTGCTGCCTCCTCTTCTGCCTAGATCAAACTAAAAACACCCTAAAAAACACCTAAAAATTTCCCTGGAACCAGTTCTTCATACGCTGCAAGACCTGACCAAAAGAACCTGTCTGCATCTGCCCTTGCAGATGCCGCTCAACCTGTTGCTTGCCCATGAGCACCAAACCGACGCCGGTGGCATAGCGGGGGTTACCGACCACTTCCGACAAACCCCCTACATACCGCGGTTTGCCAAGCCGAACGGGCATGTGGAATATTTCCTCGCCCAGCTCGACCATGCCGCGCATGAGCGCTGAGCCGCCAGTAATCACAATGCCGGAGGCGATCATTTCCTCCATGCCGCTGCGGCGCAGCTCGCCCAGCACAAACTCATACAGCTCAACCACGCGGGGCTCAATCACTTCGGCTAAGGTCTGTACCGATAACTGCCGCGGATCTCGGCCGTCCACTCCCAGCACTTCGACGACCTCGCGCGGATCAGCCAGTTGGCGCAAGGCACAACCGTGCTTAATCTTGATTTCCTCGGCTGACTGGGTAGGTGTGCGGAATGCCACGGCCACGTCATTGGTAATTTGGTCGCCGGCAATCGGCACTACCGCGGTATGGCGAATGGCACCCTGCTTGAATACGGCAATATCGGTCGTGCCGCCGCCGATATCCACCAAGCAAACGCCCAGCTCCTTCTCGTCCTCGGTCAATACCGACACGCTGGATGCCAGCGGCTGCAGGATAAGATCGCTTACATCAAGACCGCAGCGCTTGATGCACTTGACGATGTTCTGGGCGGCAGCCACAGCTCCCGTAACGATATGCACCTTGACCTCCAGTTTCATGCCGCTCATGCCGTGCGGCTCGCGCACGTCTTCCTGGCCGTCGATGATGAATTCCTGGGTCAGGATGTGCAGGATTTGCTGATCCGATGGCAGCGCGATGGCGCGTGCCGTTTCGATCACCCGATCCACGTCGGCCTGCGACACCTCTGCGTCCTTGATTTTCACCATGCCATGGGAGTTAAGGCTCTTGATGTGGCTGCCGGCGATGCCTGTGAATACGGTGGTGATCTTGCAATCTGCCATCAACTCCGCTTCTTCCAAAGCGCGCTGGATTGCCTGTACCGTGGAATCAATATTGACCACCACGCCCTTCTTCAGCCCGCGCGAGGCGTGCTGCCCCAGGCCGATGACCTTGAGGGTCCCCTCCGGCTGCAGCTCCGCCACGATGGCCACGATTTTCGATGTGCCTATATCCAGGCCCACGATGAGATTCTTATCTTCCTTCATCCTGTTCATTGATCTCTCCAGTTTTACTGCTCCAGCCCAATACAATGCATATCAAGCTGCTCCCATTTTTAATTGTGATGACGTCGATTGCTGCTTACCGGCTGCCGTGCGCTGAGCCTTTCCAGATGCAGGCTTGCGCACTGCGAAACCATTGGGATAACGCAAGTCGGCATAGGCGATCTTCACCCCAAGCCCGCTCAGCGTTGTTTGATAGACGCTGGCGAATTTCTGCAGTCGCGGTTCCATCTGCTCACGGCCAAGCTCGACGACCATGCCTTGTTCCGTGGTGAACTGCCATGCACGCCTGGGTGACAGCACCAGCTGCATGATCTTGATGCCCGTACCGTTCAATATCTGGACATAACTTGCATACTGCTGAGCCACTTCACGAACTCCATCACCGGGGCCGTAAAACACCGGTAAGTCACTGTCAGATGCGGCGTGGAACAATTCGCCATACGTATTCACAAGCGCGAGATTGCCCCAGCGTGCCAGCTCTTTGTGTTCTTCGATCACCACTTCCAGCCGGTCTGGCCAGCGACGACGCACACTTACCTTGCGCGCCCAGGGCAGCTTTTCGAATGCGTCCCGCGCCTTCACCAGGTCCACTGTGAAGAAATTTCCATTCAAGTGCCGGTTCACGATCAGCTTGAGCTGTTCGCGCGTCACATGCTGCAGCTGGCCGTCCACACGTACTTCCCGTAACGGAAAGATGGGCAAATGCACCACTATAAAAAGGGTGGCGTATAGCAGCATGACGACTGCAAGTGCGAACAGGAAGTTGGCGATCCAGTTGAGGACCTGGGGTTTATCCCACACGTGCCATCTCCAAGATCTCCAAGACTAATGTGTCAAAATCGATGCCGGCGGCCTTGGCCGCCATCGGCACCAGGCTGTGGTCTGTCATGCCCGGTGAGGTATTCACTTCCAGGAAGTGGTGTCCGCCGGCTTGGTCCATCAGGAAATCCACGCGGCCCCAGCCCCTGCCACCAACCACGTGGAAGGCCTGCAATGCTTCGTCCCGGATACGGTCTTCCTGTTCCTGAGGTAAGCCGCATGGGCAGAGATACTGGGTGTCGTTGCGCAAGTACTTGGCTTCGTAATCGTAGAATTCGTTTGCCGGCACGATGCGGATAATAGGGAGTGCCATATCTCCCAGGATGCCAACCGTGTATTCCCCACCACCAACAAATTTCTCTGCGATGACCAACGGGTCAGCCTTTGCAGCTTCTTCGTACGCCGCCTTGAGCCCACCCTTCTGCTTGACCTTGGTAATGCCAATGCTGGAGCCCTCGTTGGCCGGCTTCACGAATAGCGGCAACCCGAGCCGTGCCTCAATACCTGCATAGTCACTTCCGTCTTGCACCAGCTCGAAATTGGGCGTCACGATGCCCGCCGCACGCCAGAGCAGCTTGGTGCGCCACTTATCCATGCCCACCGCAGAAGCCATGACTCCACTGCCGGTATAGGGAATATCCATGAGCTCCAGCGCGCCCTGAATAGTGCCGTCCTCGCCATACCGCCCATGCAATGCAATGAATACGCAATCGAAGCCCTGCAATTCGTGCAAGGGCCGCTCAGCAGGGTCAAATGGCAGCGCATCAACTCCCGAGCGCTTCAAGGCAGCCAGCACAGCCCCCCCGCTTTTTAACGAAACTTCGCGCTCAGCTGAACGTCCACCCATTAACACTGCAACTTTGCCGAAACCGCCGTTCATGCTTCTACTCCGATAATTCTGACTTCCTGATGCAATTCGATTCCTTGTCTTGCCTTCACTGTTTCACGTACATACTTGATAAGCGTCTCGATATCTGCAGCTTTCGCACCGCCCAGATTGACGATGAAATTGGCGTGCTTCTCCGATACCTGGGCGTTGCCGATGCGGTGTCCCTTAAGTCCGGATGCTTCGATGAGGCGTGCCGCAAAATCATTGGGCGGGTTGCGGAATACCGAACCCGCATTCGGCCAATTCAGGGGCTGGGTAGCGAGTCTCTTGGCCAGCAAGCTCTTGATCTTCTGCTCCGCTTCACTGGCTTCACCATGAGGGAGCGTGAACCATCCAGCGATAAACCACTCATTCAGCGCTTCACCGTTTACCATTGCAACATGCCGGTAACCAATGTCGAACGCTGATTTATCGCGTAAATGAAGCAGGCCGTGCCTATCAATGGTTTGCACTTTATGGATGACATCCCATGTCTCGCTGCCATGGCAGCCGGCATTCATCGCCAGCGCTCCACCAACCGTCCCAGGGATGCCAGCCATGAACTCAGCGCCGTGCCTGTGCTGGCGTGCTGCATATTTGGCAAGCTTGGCGCAGGTCACGCCAGCTTCCGCATATAGGAACCCATCTTCCATGTGCAGACCTGTAAACACGTTGTGCATGAGCACGACCGTGCCGCGCACACCACCGTCCCGTACCAACAAATTCGAACCTAGCCCGATGAAATGCACAGGCTCGTAGTCATCCAATGACTGCAGGAACTGTGAAAGGTCTTCCAGACTCGCTGGCAGGTAAAAGCGGTCCGCCATGCCGCCGGTACGCCAGCTTGTATAACGGGCTAGCGGCTCATTCCGCAGCAATTTTCCCTGTACGAGCTGATCTGCCATCACTTGGCGAGCTCCCTAGTGTGCGCCGCGACTTGGCCTATAGACCCCGCTCCCATGACGATAACGACATCCCCGTCCCGTGCAATATTGAGGATGGCTTCCGGTAGTTCTACGGGGGTCTCCACGAAAAGCGGTTCGACCTTTCCGGCCACACGTACTGCACGCGCAAGCGTGCGCCCGTCTGCAGCCACAATCCGCGCTTCCCCTGCCGAATAGACTTCAGTCAGCAGCAGGGCATCGGCTGAAGACAGCACGCGTACGAAATCCTCGAAGCAGTCACGTGTCCGTGTATAGCGATGCGGCTGGAAAGCGAGTACCAACCTGCGGTTGGGGAATGCACCGCGCGCAGCCTGGATGACTGCATGCATCTCGGCTGGGTGGTGGCCGTAATCATCAATCAGGGTAAATACGCCGCCGCCCTTAGCTGGTACTTCGCCATAACGTTCGAAACGGCGCCCCACGCCTTTGAATTCGGATAACGCCTTGATGATGGCGACATCGGGCACGTTGAGTTCGCTGGCCACTGCAATCGCGGCCAGAGCATTGAGCACATAGTGTTCACCAGGCAGGTTGAGCGTGATATCGAACTTGGTCGTCGTACCATTGATGCGGTGCACGGTGAAGTGCATGCGGCCATTATCGGCGCGCACATTCGTCGCCCGGATGCGTGCTTCCTCCGAGAACCCATACGGCATGATGGGCTTTGAAACACTAGGCAATATGGCGCGTACATTAGGATCATCAATGCAGACCACCGCCATGCCATAGAATGGCAGCCGTTGCAGGAATTCGACAAAAGCGCCCTTGAGCTTCTCGAAACTGTGCTCGTAGGTATCCATATGATCACCGTCGATGTTGGTGACCACTGAAATCACGGGCGTGAGATGCAGGAATGAGGCATCCGATTCATCTGCTTCGGCCACAATGAATTCACCAGTACCGAGACGCGCATGGCTACCCGCGGCTTCCAGCCTGCCACCAATGACAAATGTAGGATCCATGCCGGCTTCTGCCAGAATGCTGGCGATCAGACTTGTTGTTGTCGTTTTGCCGTGCGTGCCGGCTACGGCGATGCCCTGCCGGAAGCGCATGAGCTCGGCGAGCATCAATGCGCGTGGCACGACGGGAATCGCTTTGCTGCGTGCGGCGATGACTTCCGGGTTATCTTCACGCACCGCGGAAGACACCACCACTACGTCTGCATCATTGAGGTTGTTTTCCTGGTGCCCCTGGAATACTTCCGCACCTAGTCTTGCCAATCTTTGAGTCGTGCTGTTATTGGCAAGATCGGAGCCACTCACGCTGAAACCCAGGTTGAGCAGCACTTCAGCAATGCCACTCATACCAGAGCCGCCGATGCCCACAAAATGCACTTTTTTGACTTTATGCTTCATGGCAGGGCGATCTCCTCAAGTTCAGCGGCGATCGCTTCTGTTGCACCGGGTTTTCCTAGCTTGCGCGCGGCTTGGGCCATGCCCAACAGTTCCTCACGGGTAAAGCTCTGCAGCAGCTTGGCCAGTTGTTCAGAAGACATCTTGTCCTGAGGCAAATGGATGGCAGCGCCATAAGAAGCCATCCATTCGGCGTTATCACGTTGGTGAGAGGTAGTGGAAACCACCAAGGGGACCAGCACACTGGGGACGCCTGCGACTGCAAGTTCACTGATGGTGATAGCACCCGCACGGCAGATCAGCAGGTCGGCATTGGCATACGCGGATGCCATGTCATCGATGAAGGGCAACACTGTTGCCTGCACACCCGCTTCGTTGTAGGCCTGCTGCAGTACTGCGGCATGTTGGGCGCCAGCCTGATGGGTAACGACAGGGCGCCGAACTTCCGGAATCAGTTTGAGTGCTTTAGGCAATGTTTCGTTGAGCGCCTGGGCACCGAGACTGCCGCCTATAACCAGCAGATGAAGAGGTCCGCTCCGCCCTGCATACCGTTGTTCGGGAGCAGGAATGGCTGCGATTTCCGAGCGCACCGGGTTGCCGGTGACACGCGATTTCTCGGCAAGCTTGCCGTCCAGTTCACCGGCAAAGCCAAACAGGACACGTTGGGCGGAAGCGGCTAATGCCTTATTCGACATCAGTAATGAAGCATCAGCATTCACAATTGCCAGAGGCAGCTTGTGCAAACGGGCAGCAAGGCCGCCAGGCACAGTGACGTAGCCGCCCATGCCCAGCACTACTTTAGGGCTCAGGCGACGCATATAACGCCAGATATTCACTGTGGCCCCGAAAAGTTTAAAGATGCCCTTGAAGGTATGCGCCAAACCCTTGCCGCGTAATCCGGAGAAATCCACGGTGAACATCTCGATGCCGCGCTGTGGTACCAGCCTGTTTTCCATGCCGTGTTGCGTCCCGAGCCAGTGCACGTTCCAGCCGCGTGCGCGCATGGACTCGGCGACTGCCAGTCCTGGCATGATGTGGCCGCCTGTGCCTGCCGCCATGATGAGCAAAGTCTTGCTCATGATGGGAACCTTCCTACTATCAACGGATGCGGCCGGCTTCGCTCCAGCTGGGGATTTCTGGCTACGGCCGCTACGCTTAACCTGCTTGGTAGATTAGCCTTCACCGAAACAGGCGCTTCAGCTTGTGGCAGAGTCATCGCTACTAGTAAATTCCTCATGCTGGCAGGCCTTTCTGCAAGCGCCTGTTTTCAAAATCGATGCGCATTAACACGGCAAGGGCGATGCAATTAGCCAGGATGCCGCTGCCGCCAAAGGAAAGCAGCGGCAGAGTCAGTCCCTTGGTAGGCAGGATGCCCATGTTGACGCCCATATTGATGATGCCCTGCACGCCGAGCCAGATGCCAATACCCTGCGCCAGCAATGCAGAGAAATAGCGCTCATTGGCAATGGCTTCCTTGCCGATGCCAAATGCGCGAATCACCAGCCAGGCAAATAAGCCCACCACCGTCAGCACGCCGACAAATCCCAGCTCTTCGGCGATCACAGCTAGCAGGAAGTCAGTATGCGCTTCCGGCAGGTAGAGCAGCTTCTCGACGCTGGCACCCAACCCTACTCCCAGCCATTCGCCCCGCCCAAAAGCAATCAACGCATGTGAAAGTTGGTAACCCTTGCCGAATGGGTCGGCCCAAGGGTCCATGAATCCGATAATGCGCTGGAGGCGGTAAGGCGAGCTCCAGATCAGCAGAATGAATCCGATCACCAGCAGCACAATCAGGCCTACGAAGATTCGGGCGTTAATACCACCCAACCACAGAATGGAGATGGAGATGGCAGCGATTACTGCAAAAGCGCCGAAATCAGGCTCCATGAGTAACAGGCTACCGACCATCAGCATGACCACCAGCATAGGCAGGAAGCCGCGAGTAAAGCTATCCATGACGCCGGCCTTGCGTACCGTGTAATCGGCGACATACATCGTCACAAAAAGCTTCATGAGCTCCGAAGGCTGCAGATTCATGACGAACAGCGACAGCCAGCGTCGACTGCCGTTGACTTCGCGACCGATTCCAGGAATGAGCACTAGCACCAGCAGGAATACACCAGAAAGGAAAAGGTAGGGCGCGAGCTTCTGCCAGGTCTGTGTCGGTATCTGGAATGCCACTATTGCAGCGCCCAGGCTGATGACCAGATAGATCGCATGGCGAATCAGGAAATAGGCAGGCTGATGGCTGGTCATCTTGTCCGCCTCGGCCAGCGCGATGGAAGCGGAATAAACCATCACCAATCCCAGGCCCAGCAATATCAAGGAGACCCACAGCAGGCTGGCATCGTAGGCCGCCGATACGATACGGTCGCGGTTGCTCAGCATGTACATCTTCATGCTGCGGCCTCCGGTCTTGGTCTTGCCTGGCTTTTGAGCTGTTTGACGGCATCAACAAATACTTCAGCGCGATGCACATAATTGCGGAACATGTCGAAACTGGCGCAGGCGGGTGAGAGCAGCACGGCATCACGCGCTCTTGCTACTGAGTGGGCAATACGTACGGCTTCTTCCAGGGAGGCCGTATGGAGCAAAGGGATACCGGTATCCTTGAGTTCGCGGGCTATCAATCCGGCATCCTTGCCAATGAGGACGACAGCGCGTGCGCTTTGCGCCACAGGCGCTTTCAAGGGCGCAAAATCCTGCCCCTTGCCGTCACCGCCAGCAATCAATATCACCTTACCGTCATTGCCTTCAGGAGCGAGTCCTGACAACGCAGCGCAGGTCGCTCCGACGTTGGTCCCTTTGGAGTCATCATAGAAAGTCACACCCGCAATTTCTGCCACCCATTCGACACGGTGCGGCAAACCCTTGAAATGACGCAGCGCATTCACCAGAGGCGCAAATTCGAGCCCGATTGCGTGGCACAAGGCAAAAGCTGCCAATGCATTGCTGATGTTGTGCAGCCCCGGGATATGCATCTCTTGGGTGCGAATCAAGCCAGTACTGCCATGCATGAGCCAGGTGTCGTCGCCAGGAAGCATGCCGAAATCTTCTGCTGAGGGCGGCAGATCGGTGCCGAAAGTAATGACCTTGCGGCCCGGCAATGCCATGTTGCGGCTCCAGTCGTCCTGCCGGTTCAGCACCTGAATGCCTGAGCCGTGGAATATGCGCATCTTGGCTCCCGCATAATCTGCCAGACTGCTGTAGCGATCCATGTGGTCTTCGCTGATATTGAGCACAGTCGCCGCATTCGGTACCAGAGAATGGGTTGTTTCGAGTTGAAAGCTCGACAGCTCCAGTACGTATACATCAGGCACACCTGATGTTTTTTCCTGCACCAGCGCATCCAATACGGGCAGTCCGATGTTGCCCGCGACGACGGCCTTAAGCCCGGCGGCCTTGCACATCTCACCTACCAGCATCGTTACCGTGCTCTTGCCGTTGGAACCCGTAATCGCAATCACTCTGGCGCTTGGCGCCTTGTACTGGGCAAACAGCTCGATATCGCCAACGACCTGCACGCCACGCTTGATGGCTGCCTTAACCTGCGGCTCGGACAGCGGCACACCAGGGCTGGCCACCACGAGTTCTGCCTCAGCAAATGCCTCATCGGTAAAGGGCCCCAGATGCACCTTTACCTGCGGCAGCTCTTTCCTCAGCAATTCCAGACCAGGCGGCGCCTCCCGGGTATCGGCAACAGACAAGACGGCGCCTTGCGAGCTCAGCCAACGCAATACCGAAAGACCGGTATCGCCAAGACCCAGCACCAGCACCTGCTTGTTTATGAATGTCAGTTTCATTGCCTGATACGCAACCTTTATCTCAGCTTCAACGTGGAGAGCCCGACCAGCACGAGCATCATGGTGATAATCCAGAACCGGACCACTACCTGCGTCTCCTTCCAGCCCTTAAGCTCGTAGTGGTGATGCAGCGGAGCCATGCGGAAAATGCGCTTACCGGTGAGTTTGAAAGAGCTGACCTGCAGCATGACTGACACGGTTTCCACTACAAACACGCCGCCCATGATGAACAGCACGAACTCCTGCCGCACGATCACAGCAACCGTTCCCAGCGCAGCACCTAGTGCCAGCGCACCCACATCGCCCATGAATACCTCAGCGGGATAGGCGTTGAACCACAAAAAACCCAGCCCGGCGCCAGCAATGGCAGCACAAAATACGGCCAGCTCACCGGCACCAGGTACGTAAGGCACGCCCAAATAGCTGGAGAAATAGGCGTGGCCTGCGACATAGGCAAAAATCGCCAGTGCCGAACCCACCATCACCGTCGGCAAGATGGCGAGGCCATCCAGGCCATCGGTCAGGTTTACGGCATTGCTGGTCCCCACCACGACAAAATAGGTCAGTACGATAAAGCTCACGGCGCCCAATGGCAGTACCAGTGTCTTGAAGAACGGTACGATAAGTTCAGTTTCGGCGGGCACTGTAGCGGTCTGGAACAGGTAAATGGCCACGGCAAAACCGATGAGTGACTGCCAGAAATACTTGGCGCGTGCAGATAGGCCCTTAGGATTGCGATGCACAACCTTGCGCCAGTCGTCTACCCAACCCACCACGCCGAACCCCAGGGTGGTCAGCAGCACCACCCAGACGAAACGATTGGTAAGATCCGCCCACAGCAGGGTGGCCACGGCGATCCCCACCAGGATGAGCGCGCCACCCATGGTCGGCGTTCCCGCTTTGATCAGGTGCGTTTGGGGCCCATCATTGCGTACCGATTGGCCGACCTTGTAGTGGGTCAGCTTACGGATGAGACTAGGGCCCACCACAAACGAGATGATCAGGGCAGTCAGCGTCGCCAGCACGGCCCGCAGGGTGATGTAATTGAATACATTAAAAGCACGGATATCAGTCGCCAGCCAGCGTGTAAGCTCAAGCAGCATTACAGTTCCCCCTCTTTCTTTTCCGCGCCGATCAAACCCACCACGCGCTCCATGCGCATGAAACGTGAGCCTTTTACCAGCACTGTTGTTGATGTGTTCATGTGCACCTTGAGGTCAACCGCCAGCAATTCCGGTGTTTCATAATGTCTGGCCTCGGAGCCAAACGCCTTACTCATTTCACGGCTTAGATCGCCGAGGGTATAAAGCCCCTCGATTCCCGCTTGTCTGGCGTATCGTCCAATCTCTGCATGCAACTGGGCCGCATCTACGCCCAGTTCGCCCATGTCTCCCAGTACCAGCAGTCGGATGCCGCCTCTTGCGGCCAGCACATCGATTGCAGCTTTCATGGAAGCGGGGTTGGCGTTATAGGTGTCGTCAAGCACAAGCGCACCATTGAATCCAGGCTTGCCTTGCAAACGGCCTTTGACACCACCGAATACAGCCAGCCCTTGGGCAATCATCGGCAGGGGAATATTCATGGACAAGGCTGCAGCCGTAGCCGCTAGCGCATTGCTGACGTTATGCAAGCCCGCCGCAGGCAGCTGAACTTCAATATTCCCTTGCGGTGTGTCTAGCGTGAGTTCGCTTGCATCCGGCCCAAGTTTGTATGCTGCGCTGACATCTGCGGTGTTCTTGAGCCCGAAAGTCATGACCTCGTGCGAGGGGGTCAGCTTCCGCCAGAAATTGGCGTAGGCATCATCTGCATTGATGATAGCGGTGCCGCTTTCGGCCAAGCCTTCGAAGATCTCCCCCTTGGCACGGGCGATTGCCTCAACCGAGCCCAGTCCACCGAGGTGTGCGAGGGTTGCGTTGTTGACCAGGGCAACCGTTGGCTTTGCAAGGCGTGTCAAGTAACTGATCTCACCCTCGTGATTCATGCCCATCTCGACCACGGCGAAATGATGCTCATGATTCAATCGCAGCAGTGTCAGCGGCAGGCCGATATCGTTGTTGAGATTGCCATGGGTGGACAGCACCAGCTCGTCCTTTCCTGCAGCAGTGCGCAGGATGGAAGCGAGCATTTCCTTGACGGTCGTCTTGCCATTGCTGCCGGTAATGGCAGCAAACGGAATATCGAATTTGCTCCGCCAATGAGCGGCCAATTGACCCAGCCCGAGCCGGGTATCCGTTACTTGCAGCGCGGGCGTAGGTGCGGACGCATTTTCATCCACCATGACGGCAGCAGCGCCTTTGTTCAGGCACTCCTCGACATAGGCATGGCCGTCAAATCGTTCGCCGCGCAGTGCAACAAACAGGTCGCCCGGCTGTACGCTACGGCTATCGGTGCTGACACCGCGGAATTCAGCATCCTGCCCGCGCAATTGGCCTTGTAACGCGACAGCCGCTTCCGAGAGTCGCATCATAGGGCACGCTCCCCATAGTGCTGCAACGCCTGCTGCGCCACGGCATAGTCACTGAATGGATGTTTCACGCCTTGGATTTCCTGGTAATTTTCATGTCCTTTGCCGGCGATCAGCACAATATCCGCAGGCTCAGCCACAGCTATCGCACGATGGATCGCCGCCGCACGATCTGGCTCTATATCAAAGCTTGAAGGCCTTTCCCGGGTGATATCGGCAATAATGTCCTTGGGGTCTTCATTGCGTGGGTTGTCGGACGTGACAATGACAACATCGGCGAGCTGCGCAGCCACGGCACCCATCAATGGCCGCTTGCCGGTATCACGATTACCACCACAACCGAATACACAGATCAGGCGGCCGTGGTTTTCCTTCTGCTCATTGAGTTGCTCAGCCAGCGTGTTCAGAACTTTTTCCAGCGCATCGGGGGTGTGGGCATAATCAATAACCACCAAGGGCTTACCGCCACCGCCCAGGCTCTGCATGCGGCCAGCGACCGGACGAATGGTACGCAATGCATCAAGCGCATCCGCCAGCGCTACGTCTGAAGCCAGCATGGCCGACAGCACGGCAAGCAGGTTATAGGCGTTGAAGCGGCCAAAAACATTGGCTTCCAGCAATCCTTTGCCTACTGGTGTATGGACCTGCATGGATAGGCCATGATGAGTAAATTGCAGTGCACTGCCTCGCACCTCCCCACTCTCAAGTCCGTAGGTCAGGACACGATGTCCCAGGTCCTGTAATTCCCATGCAATTTCGCGCCCGAGGTCGTCATCTGCGTTCAATACAGCGCAGCTCAGACCGGGCCAGTGAAAAAGTTTCCTCTTGGCAGCCGCATAGGACTGCATATCGCCGTGGTAATCCAGATGGTCTCGTGACAGATTGGTAAAGACGGCGACATCAAAACTCACCCCGTTTACACGTCCTTGGTCAAGGCCATGGGAAGACACTTCCATGGCGACCGCTTGCGCCCCTTCCCGGCTGAATTCAGCGAGCATCTGATGCAGCAATATAGAATCGGGCGTTGTATTGATGGCTTCTGACAAAGCATTCGGCAAGCCGTTGCCCAACGTGCCGATAACGGCTGTGGGTTTTCCCAAAGCGGCAAATGCCTGGGCCAGCCAATGCGAGCACGATGTTTTGCCGTTGGTCCCGGTGACGCCTATCATCCAGAGCTCACGCGATGGATGTCCGTAGAACTCGTCGGCAATAAATCCCGACTGTAGGCGCAGCTCATTCACTGCGAGATTTGGCACTTGCCAGGAAGAATCCCATGCATATCCTGCGTTTTCCCACACCACGGCCGCCGCACCCTGGCCGATAGCTTGCGCAATGAAAGCACGGCCATCTACGCGCTCACCGGGGTATGCCAGGAAGACTGAACCCATGCCCACTTTGCGGCTATCTGAAGTGATGTCCTGAATGTGAACGCCCTGAGATTTCAGCATGTCAAGTACCGTCATACCGCCTCCTGGATTTCAGGGGCATCTTCCGGCGGGATGACGATATTGTCATTGGGTGCATCTTGCGGAATGGCGAGCATACGCAAGGTGCCCGACATCACAGCACTGAAGACCGGTGCTGCTACAGTCCCCCCAAAGTGTTTGCCATTGCCAGGCTCATCGATCATCACTGCCATGATCAGGCGGGGATCGGAAGCCGGCGCCATGCCGACGAAGGAAGACACGTATTTGTCTGGCAGATAGCCGTGAGGCCCCAGCTTATGTGCAGTGCCCGTTTTCCCTGCCACCCGGTAACCAGCAATTTGGGCGTGCGGCGCTGTCCCGCCAGGCTGGGTCACGAGTTCAAGCATGTCACGTACACTACGTGCCGTTTCTGCAGAGAATACCTGGTGCCCGACTGGCCCTTCATTAAGCTTAATCAGCGAAATGGGCAGCAATTCACCATCATTGGCAAAAACGGTATAAGCCCGCGCCAGCTGCAGCAATGTCAGGCTGATGCCATGTCCAAAAGACATGGTCGCCTGTTCGATGGGACGCCAGCTCTTATAGTTGCGCAGCTTGCCGGAGGCCTCACCCGGAAAGCCCACATTGACCGGGCTGCCGAAACCCATGTGATTAAAAATCCCCCACAAGTATTGCGGTTGCAAGGTCAGAGCCATTTTGGCTGAACCCACGTTGGAGGATTTCTGAATGACCTGGGCGACGGTTATTTCACCCTGCGGATGCACATCACGCACAATCGCTCCACCGACCTTGAACCAGCCGGGTGTTGTTTGGACGAGGGTATTCGCCTTGAAATTGCCATTCTCCAATACGGCAGCGGCAGTAAACGGTTTCAGGGTGGAACCCGGCTCAAAGATGTCAACGATGGCCCGGTTACGTGAACGGCCTGCGAGATTCTTGGGATTGTTCGGGTTGTAAGCCGGCAGATTGACCATGGCCAGCACTTCTCCGGTTTTTGCATCCAACACAACCGCTGCTCCTGCCTTGGCCTTGTGCTCATGCACTGCATTACTGAGCTCGCGGAAAGCCAAATACTGGATTTTGCGATCGATGGAAAGCTTCAGGTCTTTGCCATCCTGCGGTACCTTGACTGCCTCCAGATCCTCCACAATGTGGCCTTGCCTGTCCTTAATCACACGACGGCTGCCAGGTTTGCCGGACAGCCATTTCTGGTAGGCGAGCTCGAACCCCTCCTGGCCATTCTCATCAATACCAGTAAAGCCCACCAAATGTGCTGTGATTTCCCCAGCAGGGTAGTAACGGCGGTATTCGCGTTGCATGAAGATGCCAGGAATACCCAGACGCATTACCTGATCAGCCAGTTCGGGGGGAATACGCCGCTTGAGATAGACAAATTCACGGTGGTGATTGGCAATCTTTTTGCTGATGTCAGCCGGCTTCACCTCTAACAGAGCGGCCAGTTTTTTGAGTTGGGGCGGTGAGGCCTGTACATCCGCCGGACTTGCCCAGATGGATTCAACGGG
>Ga0196976_1000280_pt1 | contig 34123 bp, 26 predicted proteins | sample S3v_513CmetaG_FD_148644 | JGI IMG/M metagenome (GOLD analysis project Ga0196976, IMG submission 148644) | Soil microbial communities from Anza Borrego desert, Southern California, United States - S3+v_5-13C | ecosystem: Environmental > Terrestrial > Soil > Desert | place: USA: California... | reverse complement strand
CCTGATCCTCGGCCGCGCGGAGCTGATCGCGCGCTGCCGCAGGCATCCGCTCATGCGCGCGCTGCGGGTGGGGAAGGAGACCTACGCGATCGTGGCCGCCACACTGCGCGCGTTTGCCACTAAGAAATACGAAGAGTGCGTGCCCATCTACCGCATGCTCTCCGCGCCGCTCGACCTGCTGCGCACGCGCGGGGAACTGCTCGTACGCGGCACGCGCTGCACGGTCGTGGAGAGCCGCTGCGCCCTCGGCGGCGGCACCACGCCCACCGAGACCATTCCCTCCATCGCCGTCGAAGTGCCGGGCCACGCCGCCGGGCTGCAGGCGCGCTTCCTGGCCAACGATCCTCCCATCGTCGGGCGCGTGCAGAACGACCGCTTCACGCTGGATCTGCGGACGCTGCAGGAGACGGACCTGACGCAGGTCAAAGGAGCCTTGTCGCGAGAGCCGGCGGGCTGAAGCCCGCCCTACGTTTGGCTCACGCGGCGCACGTGCTGAACGTAGGGCGGGCTTCAGCCCGCCGGCTCTTGCGAGGTCTCCCCGAACAGCATCGCCTGAACCTGATCCCGCGACTCGTTGAGGAGGCGGTCCTTCTCGCGCACGGTCACCTTTGCCGTCGGGATCGGCGTGCCGACGCGCAGGGTCACGCGTCCCGGCTTGAGGTTCCAGAACGCGCCCACCGGCCAGATGTCGAACGTGCTGTCGATGGCGATCGGCACGATGGTCTTCTGCGACTTGATGGCCAGCAGGAACGCGCCGCGCTGGAACGGCTTCATCTCACGGAACTTCGACCGCCCCTCCTCCGGGAAGATGATGATGGTGTTTCCCTTGCGGATGCGGTCCGCGGCGAGGTCGAACGACTTCACGGCCGTGCGCCGGTTCTTGCGGTCGATGGGGATGAAGCCGGCCCGTCCCAGCGCCCAGCCGAAGATCGGGATCTGAAACAGGCTGGCCTTGGCCATGAAGCGGATCGGCTGCGGGATGCCCGCCAGCAGGCAGGGGATGTCGAGATACGAGTAGTGATTGGCGACGATGATGTAGCGCTGGTCCGGATCGATGCGCTCGACGTTCTCCACGTGCAGGTCGATCCCCGCCGCGGCCACGAGCGAGCGCGCCCAGGCGCGGGCGAGCTTGTCGATGAAAGGGGAGGTGGAACGGATCGCCGCCACGATCACGGTCAGCCCCGCCAGGGGAATGGTCGTGACGATCGCCACGACGGCCAGCCTCAGCGTGCGCAACATGGGCGCACATCATAGCTACCCCTCGGGATAAAAAACGAAGAGCCGGCATCCCTCCGCGCTGCGCGGCGAATGCGACGTCCCGGCCGGGTGATGGAGGAACGTGCCGGCGCGATGGACGTGCGCCCCGTCGTCGAAGTCGCCCGACAGGACGTACACCTCCTCGGGGCCGGGGACGTGATGATCGAGCCCGGGCCACTGCGCCCCCGGCTCGAATTCCACTTCCAGGGCGCGCTTCACGCCGTCGCGCCAGAGCGTCCGTACGCGGACGCCTTCTCCCGGCGAGGTCACGCTCAATTCGCTTCCCGCCACGACTCCACTCAGCACCGCTGCATCGCCCGCGGCCAGGCCGAGGGTGGTCTTGATGCGCTCGATCTGCCCGAGATGCTTCGCGTCGTGGCGGCGGATGCGCTCGAAGGCGTCGCGGATCGTGAGCGGACCGTAGTCGGGATGCATGCCGCTGCGCGACAGCTCCTCCTCCGACAACCGCTCCAGCAGCGCCAGGTTCATCCGCCGGTGAAACCAGAACTGCTCGAGCAGCTCGGACACCGGCTCACGCCCGTGCACCCGCTCGATCCACGCGTTCTGCGGCAACGCCTGCAGCGTCCCCTCCGTCCCGGCCAGGATCGAGCGAATGCGCACCGCGTAGATCAGCTCCAGGTCGCCGAGGTGCGCGATCACCTCCGCGATCGACCACCGCCCCTCCGCCTCCGGCCGCCGCAGATCGTCCTCGGCGATGCCGTGGATGCTGAGCAGGAGACGGGAGTGAAAGTCGCGCAGATCGTTCATGGGAGCATTCTCGCGCGGGGCGCCCCACGAAACCAGCTCATGGTGGAGCTGGAAGTCATGAGCGAAACTCATGACCAAACGTAGGGCGGGCTTCAGCCCGCCTCCCCTGTGAAGCTGAAGATCGTCCGCGGCGATGAGCGGCACGACGTCACTGTCACCGCCACGACCGATCGGTGCTCACACCACCGCGCTGCACTTCAGCGGCGGCGCCTTCGCGGCCGGCACGTACTGCACGCGAAGCCGCGACCCCTCCATCTGCTGCGGCATGCGGCTGGTGAAGTAGTTCGGCACCGGCGAGCGTCCCTGGCAGACCTTCGTCAGCATCGTCGGCGTGCAGGAAGTGCCGACGGCCTTGCCGCAGCAGCTCTGCGTACAGAAGGGATGGCATGCCGGAAACAAGCCAGCCATGCCCGGCGGATGTCCGCGCCAGATCGGCTACAATCTCCGTCTCAATCAAAATGGAATATCTCCAAAGGAGACCGCTGTGTCCGAGACCCTGATCGCGACCGACGTCGCAGAGGAAGTGGGTGCGGGCTCCCAGCCGATCGTCAACGACCTGACCATTCATGTCGCCACGGTCAACGGCTCGGGCTCGCAATCGTCCAACAACGTCCTGATGCGCTCGATTTTTCAGATGGGCGTGCCGGTCAGCGGGAAGAACATGTTCCCGTCCAACATCGCCGGTCTCCCCACCTGGTTCACGATCCGCGCGAACAAAGACGGCTGGATCGGCCGGAAAAAAGAAGTCGATCTGATGGTCTGCATGAACGCGCAGACCTCGCGGGAAGACGTCGAAGGGCTGCAGCCGGGCTCGCTCTGCATCTACGACGCCCCGCTCAACTGCAAAGCCATCCGCAACGACATCGTCTTCTTCGAGGTGCCGTTCGCCAAGCTGGCCGCCGACCTCTCCGAGGACTCCAAGCTCCGCAAGCTGCTGACGAACATGGTCTACGTCGGCATCGTGGCCGAGCTCCTGGGCATCGAGCGCGAGGAGATCCTGATCGCCCTCACCAAGCAGTTCAAAGGAAAGAAGAAAGCGATCGACGCCAACGTCGCCGCCATCGACAAAGGCATCGACTACGCCAAGGCCAACCTCCCGCGCCAGAACAAGTGGCGCGTCGAGCGGATGAACGCTACGCAGGGGAAGATCATCATCGACGGCAACGCCGCGGCGGCCCTCGGCTCGATCTTCGGCGGCGTCACCGTCGTCACCTGGTACCCCATCACCCCCTCCTCGTCGCTGTGCGAGTCGGTCATCGAGTACGCGCGCCAGACGCGCATCGAGGAAGACGGCAAGGCTACCTTCGCCGTCGTGCAGGCCGAGGACGAGCTGGCGGCGGTGGGCATGGTCCTCGGCGCCGGCTGGGCGGGCGCGCGGTCGATGACCTCGACCGCCGGCCCCGGCATCTCGCTCATGGCCGAATTCGTCGGCCTAGGCTACTTCGCCGAGATCCCCGGCGTGATCTGGGACATCCAGCGCGTCGGCCCCTCCACCGGCCTCCCCACGCGCACCGCGCAGGGCGACGTCAACCAGCTCGCCTACCTCTCGCACGGCGACACGCAGCACATCGTGCTCATCCCGTCGAGCGTCGGCGAGTGTTTCGACTTCGCCATCGAGGCGCTCGATCTCGCCGAGGAGTTCCAGACGCCGGTCTTCGTCATGAGCGATCTCGACCTGGGCATGAACAACTGGATGTCCGACCCGTTCGAGTATCCGACCAGGCCGATCAAGCGCGGCAAAGTCCTCACCGCCGAGAAGCTCACCGAGCTGCAGGGGAAGTGGGGGAGATACGACGACATCGACGGCGACGGCATCCCCTGGCGCACGCTCCCCGGCACGGATCACCCGTTCGCGTCCTACTTCACGCGCGGCTCGGGCCACGACGCGCAGGCGCGCTACTCCGAGCGCCCGCAGGACTACAAGGACACCGTCGACCGTCTCGCCAAAAAGTACGAGACGGCGAAGCTCTTCGTGCCGAAGCCGGACATCGACCGCCGCGAGGAGGCGAAGATCGGCTTCATCGCCTACGGCACCACAACCTGGGCGCTCGAGGAATCGCGCGACCAGCTCCGCCGCGAGCGCGGCGTCGAGACGAGCTACTTCCGCCTGCGCGCGCTGCCGTTCACCGAGGAGCTCAAGCAGTTCGTGGCCGGCCACGACCGCATCTACGTCGTCGAGCAGAACCGCGACGGCCAGATGGCGGACATGATCCGTCTCGAGGTCGGCGAGGACCAGCGCAAGCTCCGCAAGATCCTGCACTACACCGGACTGCCGTGCGATGCGCGCACGATCACCGATGCCGTCCTGCAGATGGAGTCGACCGTCGAGCTGCCCGAGCCGCTGCTGCTCGTGCGCGCCGAGGCCAGGCTCACCGCCGGCACCGTACCATTGAATCCCAATGCCGCGTCCCAGCGCGAGATCCGGGCGGAGGACTGACCCATGGCTGACAGCACACTGAAAATCGGCACCGGCGAAGCGATCAAGGAAAACCGCCTCGGCCTCAAGGCCACGGACTACCAGGGCGGCAAGTCGACCCTCTGCGCCGCCTGCGGTCACGACGCGGTCTCGAACCAGATCGTCCGCGCCTTCTTCGAGATGAGCGTGAAGGCCGAGAAGGTGGCCAAGTTCTCCGGCATCGGCTGCTCGTCGAAAACGCCCGCGTACTTTTTACAGAGATCGCACGGCTTCAACTCCGTCCACGGACGCATGCCGGCCGTGGCCACCGGCGCGATGCTCGCCAACCACACCCTCAAGGCCATCGGCGTCTCCGGCGACGGCGACACCGCCTCCATCGGCCTCGGCCAGTTCATGCACATGGTCCGGCGCAACGTGCCGATCATCTACATCATCGAGAACAACGGCGTGTACGGCCTGACCAAGGGGCAGTTCTCCGCGACCGCGGACGAAGGGTCGAAGCTGAAGACCGGCGTGGTCAACGACATGCCGCCCATGGATCTCTGCGCGCTGGCCGTGCAGCTCGGCTGCGGCTTCGTGGCGCGCGGCTTCGCCGGCGATCCGAAGCAGATGGTGAACATCCTCAAGGCTGCCATTGCCCACGACGGCACGTGCGTCATCGACGTGATCTCGCCCTGCGTGACCTTCAACAATCACGAAGGCTCGACCAAGGGCTACCAGTACTCGAAGGAGCACCAGGAGCTGCTGCACCAGATCGGCTTCGTCCCCGAGTACGAGGAGATCACGGTCGATTACGAGCCGGGCGAAGTGCGCGAAGTGACCATGCACGACGGCTCGCGCATCGTGCTCAGGAAGCTCGAAGAAGACTACGACCCCAGCGTGCCCATCGAGGCGCTGCAGCGGCTCCATCGCGCGGCAGCCGACGGGCAGATGCTCACCGGCCTCGTGCACCTGCGTCCCGAGAAGAAGAACTTCATTTCGCTGCTCAACATCGTGGACGAGCCGCTGAACACCCTTCCGCTCGAGCGCACCCGCCCGCCGAAAGAGAAGCTCGACAAGATCATGCGCGACCTGATGTAGCCCTCTGGAGTGCGCGAGCGCCAGCTCGCGCTCTCGATTGGGGCAGCGCCAGCTGCCGCCCGCCGCAGCTGGCGCTGCGGCATGGAGAGCGGCAGCTGGCGCTGCCGCACTCCAGAGCTAGCGCTCCCGCGCGTACACGTGCGTGAACTCCAGCCCGACGCGATGCACTGTGCCGGCGAAATGCGGCGAGAGTCAGGCGCGTTGCCATCAGTAGCCGCGGACGGCTCGCTTGTTGCAGGCTCCTCAGTAAAGCCCGTCCTGCCGTTCTCCTTTTCGCGTCGTTTCCATCGACTGCCCGCGCCTTGCGATCGCGTCCGGTTGAAGCACACCAGGAGGTGTTGCATGACCGTACCCATCCCAGACGTGTTCGATACCGTCCGCGAGCCGCTGATGATCCTCGACACGGACCTCTCCGTGCGCGCCGCGAACCACGCCTTCTACCAGACCTTCCGCGTCACCCCGGAGGAGACCGAAGGGCGCCGTATCTACGAGCTCGGAAACGGGCAATGGGGGCTGCCGTCGCTGCGCACGCTGCTCGAAGAGATCGTGCCGCGGAGCTCGGTCTTCAACGACTTCGTGCTCGACCACGACTTCCCGCTCATCGGCCAGCGCGTGATGCTCCTCAACGCGCGCACGCTGCACTCCGACCTCGTCCTGCTGGCCATGGAGGACGTCACCGACCGGCGCCGCTCGCAGCATGTCCTCGACCAGATCCAGATCTACGCGCAGGACGTCGTCGACACCGTGCGCGAGCCGCTGCTCATCCTCGACGCCAGCCTGCGCGTGCACTCGGCGAACCGCGCCTTCTACCAGACCTTCGGCGTCGTCGCGGAAGACACCGAGGGGCAGCTCGTCTACGAGCTCGGCAACAAGCAGTGGAACATCCCGGCGCTGCGCATCCTGCTCGAGGATGTCGTGCCGATGAGCTCCGTCTTCAACGACTTCGAGCTCGAGCACGACTTTCCCCTCATCGGCCGCAGAGTGATGCTGCTGAACGCGCGCAAGCTGCGGCAGCGCAACCACGCCGAGCTGCTCGTGCTGGCCATGGAAGACGTCACCGACCGCCGCCGCACCGAGGCCGAGATCGCCAAGGCCAGGGACGCCGCCGAGACCGCCAACCGCACCAAGAGCCTCTTCCTCGCCAACATGAGCCACGAGCTGCGCACGCCGCTCAACGCCATCGTCGGCTTCTCGGAGATGCTGCAGGAAGAGGCGGTCGAGCGGAATCTCGTGGAGTTCGAGGCCGACCTCCGCAAGATCTCCGCCTCCGGCCGCCATCTCCTCGGCCTGATCAACGACATCCTCGACCTCTCCAAGATCGAGGCCGGCAAGATGGAGCTGCGCCTGGAGGTCTTCGACATCGCCGCCCTCATCGCCGAGGTGGCCCTGACCATCGAGCGCCAGGCGGTGAAGAACGGCAACACGCTGGAAGTCGTCTGCGCGCCCGACATCGGCACCATGCGCGGAGACCTCGGCAAGGTGCGCCAGGGGCTCTTCAACCTCGCCTCCAACGCCGCCAAGTTCACGCACGACGGGCAGATCCAGGTGGCCGCCGAGCGCCAGCTCATGGACGGCATCGACTGGATCCTCTTCCGCGTCACCGACACCGGCATCGGCCTCAGCGCCGACCAGACCGTGCGGCTCTTCCAGCCGTTCACGCAGGCCGACGCCTCGACCACGCGCCGCTTCGGCGGCACGGGCCTCGGTCTCGCGCTCACGCGCCGCTTCTGCCAGATGATGAGCGGCGACGTGATGGTGCACAGCGTCGAGGGGGAGGGGAGCGTCTTCACGATCAAGATTCCGGCGTCGCTCGGCGACGCGGGCAGCGACCCGGTCGAGCTCGACGAGCGCGGCGCGGCGCTCCTCGCGCTCGAGCCGTTCGAGGACGACGAGGTGCCGGCACCCGGCACGTGCGTGCTCGTCATCGACGACGATCCGCTGCAGCGCGACCTGATGCAGCGCTATCTCCGCAAAGAGGGTTACACCGTGTGCACGGCCAGCGGCGGCGCGCACGGACTGCGCCTCGCCCACAAGCTCCGTCCCGCGGCCATCACCCTCGACGTGATGATGCCGGACATGGACGGCTGGACCGTCCTCTCCGCGCTCAAGGCCGACCCGGAGCTGCGCGACGTCCCGGTGATCATGCTGACCATGGTCGACGACCCGGTGCGCGGCTTCACCCTCGGCGCCTCCGATTACGCCACCAAGCCCGTCGATCGCCGCCGCCTCTCGCAGATCCTGCAGAAGTACACCTGTCTCGTCCCCCCTTGCCCGGTGCTCGTGATCGACGACGATTCGTCGGCCCGTGCGCTGACGCGCTTCATGCTGGAGAAGGAAGGGTGGGCGGTGACCGAGGCGGAGAACGGGATCGAGGCGCTGCGGAGCATGGAGAAGGAGCGTCCCAGCCTGATCTTCCTCGACCTGATGATGCCGGAGATGGACGGCTTCGCCTTTGCGGCCGAGGTCGGGCGCCGGCCGGAGTGGCGCTCCATTCCCATCGTCGTCGTCACCTCGCAGGACCTCACCAGCGAGGATCGCCGCCGCCTGAGCGGCCACGTCGAAAGGATCCTCCGCAAGGTCGGCGACTCGCGCGAGTCGCTGCTCGAGCAGGTGCGCGATCTCCTCGCCGGCAGCCGCGCCGCGCGCCTCCCGGAACCGGTGGTGACGCCGTGACCACGATCCTCATCGTCGAGGACAACGAGCTGAATCGCGAGATGCTCTCCCGCCGCCTGATGCGCAGAGGGTACGCCGTGCTGCTCGCCGTCGACGGCGCCGAAGGCCTCGCCACCGCGTCCGCGAGCGCCCCCGACCTGATCCTGATGGACATGAGCCTCCCGGTGCTCGACGGCTGGGAAGCCACGCGGCAGTTGAAGACAGACGCGCGGCTGAAGCACATCCCGGTCATCGCGCTCACGGCCCACGCCATGGCCAACGACCGCGACAAGGCGCTGCAGGCTGGCTGCGACGACTACGACACGAAGCCCATCGAGCTGCCGCGCCTGCTCGGAAAGATCGAGGCCTTACTCTCATGAGAACGAACGTCACGCCGCAACTGCTGCACGACCTGCGCAGTCCTCTCAACCAGATCATCGGCTACTCGGAGATGCTCAGCGACGAGGCGGGGGAGGCGAGCCGCGAGGCGGTGGTCGTCGACCTGCAGCGCGTGCGCGATGCCGGCCGGCGCATGCTGGCGCTCATCGAGGAGAACTTCACCGCGCATCACGACCTCAAGCTCGTGGCACCGGGCACGGAGGACGATCTTCCGCCGGCGGCGGAGATGCCCACCCCGCGCGACGAGCGGGCCGCCGCGCCGGGACTGCTGCTGGTGGTCGACGACGACGCCGCCAACCGCGACGTGCTCTCGCGCCGGCTGGAGCGGCAGGGACACCGGCTCCTCACCGCCAGCAGCGGCCGCGATGCGCTGCAGCTCATGCGCGAGACGGAGTTCGACCTCGTGCTGCTCGACATCCTGATGCCGGACATGGACGGCTACGAGGTCCTCGGCCACATCAAGGAGGACGAGACCCTGCGGCGCGTGCCCGTGATCATGATCTCGGCCATCGACGAAGTGCAGTCCGTGGTGCGCTGCATCGACGCCGGCGCCGACGACTACCTGGCCAAGCCGTTCGACCCGACGCTGCTCCGGGCCCGCATCGGGGCGTCGCTGGAGAAGAAGCGCGGGCGCGACCGCGAGGCCGCCCTCTACGCGCAGCTGCAGGAGAACTACACCCGCCTGCAGGAAGTGGAGAAGCTGCGCGACGACATGCGCAACATGATCGTGCACGACCTGCGCACCCCGCTCACCGCCGTCATCGCCGGCGTGGAGATGCTGGCCAGCCACGGCGAGTTGAGCGAGTCGCAGCGCACCATGATCTCCATCGCCTCGGGTGGCGGCCGCACGCTCCTGGGGATGATCAACGACCTGCTCGACGTCGAGAAGATGGAGTCCGGCGCCTCGCTGCTGCAGTACACGCAGCTCTCCGCGGACACGCTCGTCGCCAGCGCGCTGGCGCAGGTGGGGACGCTGGCCGAAATGGAAGAGACCTCCCTCCTCAGCGGCGTCGACCCCGGCCTCCCGCCCTTCGCCGGCGACGAGAGCAAGTTGTGCCGTACGCTGGTGAACCTGATCGCCAACGCCATCAAGTTCACCCGCGCCGGCACCGTGTCGGTGAGCGCGTCGCAGGATGACCCGCGGCACATCCGCTTCGCCATCCGCGACACCGGCACCGGCATCCCCACGGAGTCGTTCGACCGCATCTTCGAGAAATTCGGCCAGCTCGGCCCCGGCCACCGCGTCGGCACCGGCCTCGGCCTGACCTTCTGCAAACTGGCCGTGGAAGCCCACGGCGGCACGATCGACGTGGAGAGCATGCCCGGCGTCGGGAGCACGTTCTCCTTCACCATCCCGGTGACGCAGACCTTGTAGGATGGCCGCGTGACGTTCGTCCGCGCGCTGCGCCAACTCGCCATCGTCGAGGGAATCTCGACGCTGGTGCTCTTCGGCATCGCCATGCCGCTCAAGTACTTCGCCGGGATGCCGCTGGCGGTGCGGATCGTCGGCTCGCTGCACGGGGCGTTGTTCGTCGCTCTCGTGCTGATGCTGCTCCTGGCCATCCGCAAGGTGCCGATCTCTCCCGCGCTCGCTGCCGCGGGGATCGTGGCGGCCGTGTTTCCCGGCGGCCCGTTTCTCCTCGACCGGCACCTGGCCCGGCTCGACGGCGTCAACCGTCCACGGTGATGACGACTTTTCCTTTCGCGCGTCCTTCCCCGAGTTGCCGGAGAGCTTCGGGCGTTTCGCTGAGCGGATAGGAGCGATCGATCGCCGGCACGAGCCTGCCGCTCCGGCAGAGCTCCGTCACGTACGCCAGGTCTTGCCGGTTGCGGCGCACGACCAGGACGCGCACGCGCCGGTTCCTGACTCTCCGGAGCCACGGTCCCACCACCAGGATCTGAAGGAACGTGGCCACGGAACCGCCCGCCGCGGAGTACGTCCCTCCCGGCGCGAGCGCCCGGGCGTAGTCGAAGGGGGAGCGATCGGCGACGAGGTCCAGGATCAGGTCGTACTGGCGTCCATTCCTCGTGAAGTCTTCCCGCGCATAGTCGATGACGTGGTCCGCGCCGAGCGAGCGCAGGAAGCCGAGCTTTCCGGCGTTGTCCACCCCGGTCACTTCCGCCCCGTACGATTTCGCGAGCTGGATGGCGAACGTGCCGGCTCCGCCGCCGGCGCCGTTGATCAGCACGCGCTGGCCGGGTTGCACCCGGTCGCGAAGCCCCTGCAGGGCGATCACGGCCGCCTGCGGGATGGCCGCCGCCACCTCGAACGTCATCTCCGGCGGCTTCCAGGTCCAGTCCCGTCCACGCGTGCAGACGTACTCGGCGAAGCCTCCGCTGTAGCTCTCCATCTCCCCGAGCACCTCATCGCCCGGCCGGAAATCGGTGTGGTCCCTCCCCACCGCCTCGACTCGCCCGGCCACGTCGGAGCCGAGGATCTGGCGGCGCGGCTTGCGAAGCCCGTTCATGCGGGCGTACAGAGGCTTCCCGACCAGCCCTTCCCAGTCCGAGCGGCTCACCGACACGGCGTGCACCTTGACCAGGATCTCGTCGTCGGCAGGAATCGGCCTGGCCACCTCTCTGAGCTGGAGCACCTCCGGCGGGCCGTACGCGGTATTGACGATCGCTTTCATGTTGCGATGATGGCGCACATGCTGCTCGCGTTCATCCTCGCCGCGAATCTCACCTTCGACTTTCCCGCCGTCCATGTCGGCGGCGCACGAGCTGAAGGCGCGCAACGCGGCCGGCGGCGACTGGGGAAGCATCGCCAGCGTGCCCGGCGCGATCGTCTTCGACCTCGGCGGCCGCCGCTACAACACCATCGTCCCCGACTTCGACCTCGGCCGCGCCGCGCTCCGCAACGCGAAGCCGAACGAGTTCCCCCTCGGTCCCCGCGGCGCCGGCCGCTTCGCCATGCAGGGCGGCTACTACGGCGACGACAACCGCCAGCACTCCGGCCAGGGCGTCGCCTTTCGCCAGGCCGGCCCGACGAAGGTCGCGGTTTTCACCGTCGTCAACTTCCTCGGCACGTGCGGCGGGACGTCATCCGCTTCGAGCGCGATGGGCTGACGGTCAATCCGGGGAGGTGGCCGCTGGCGGCGAAGCGGAAGCGGTGACCGCGCTCTTTCCGCAGTTGCTCTTCTCCAGCACCTTCGGGTCGACCTTCAGCGTGTCGCAGCGGAACTTCGGGTTGCCGCCGAGGCTGAGGCGGGTGAGCCGCGCCGCCTCCTCGAGCGTGCCGATCGTGGTGAGGTCGTTGTTCTGCAGGTAGAGATACGCCAGCGTCCCGAAACCGTGGCTCAGGTCGCCCACCGCGGTCAGCCGGTTGTGGGAGAGGTCGGCGTAGAAGAGCGCGCGCTGGCTCTCGAGCGCGAACTCGGCCAGCTCGTTGCGCGAGAGATCGAGGTACTCGAGATCGGGGAAGACGATGCCGGTCACGCGCTGGATCCGGTTGTTCGCGGCGCTGAGCGACTTGAGCGTGGCCAGCGGCACGTTCAGCACCGTCAGCGCGTTGGCGTCGACCTCCAGGATCTCCAGGTTCTTCAGCTTCCCGAACACTTCGGCGCTCGTCAGGCGGTTCGCGGTCAGTGTCAGCTTCCGGAGACTCGTGAATGCCTCCAGGCCGGTGACGTCGGCGATGCCCATGTTCGGGCAGTTGATCTCCTGCACCGTCGCGGCGAACTTCGCCGGGATGGGACGATCGTCGCCGAAGAACTGCCGGCTGAGGCAGAGCCTGAACTTCTCGTCGGGGATCTCCACGGTCTCGCCGGGAGGACCGGGATGGGGCGGCGGCGGGGTCCAGCGTTTCTCCGGCTGGCCGCACGCGGTCGTGGTCCAGTTCGGAAGCAGCCACGTCTGGCCGCTGCACAGCTGAATCACGCCGGGCGGGCAGGTGGCCGGGTGGGTGAGCCGGGGGAGGAGCGTCGGCCCGTAGCGCTGTTGGCCGGCGAGCTCGGTTCCGCAGTAGAAGCCGCCCCCCTCGGGACGGCACGACGCCGCGTCGGGCAGCACGGCGCCGAGAAACGTCAGCGCGTTGGCCGGCGGCGGCTCGCCGAGGTCGCGCAGGTTCGCGCCGCCGAGCTGCGTGCAGGCCAGGTCGACGACCGCGCCCGTGGTCTTCGACGGGCGCAGGCTCGCCCGGGCGAACGTGGCGTTCTCCAGCGTCGCGCCGCGGAACGACACCCCCTCCAGCGTGGCCCCGGAGAAATCGGCGCCGGGCATGGTCGCGCCGGCGAAGTCGGTGTCGGTGATCGAGACCCTGGTGAAGGTCGTCCGGACCATGTGCAGGTCGCGGAAGCGGACGAAGCTGAGATGGGCCTCGTCGAGCTTCGCCCCGCTGAGATTCGCGCCGGCCAGCTCGGTGGCAGGGAGGCCTTCGCCGGGGGCGAGGAAGGCGCGCTGCAGCCTGGCCTCGCGCAGGTCGGTGCCGGCGAAATTCGAGCCGCGGAGGATCGCGCTCTCGAGGATCGCGCCGGGCATGCTCGCGTCCTGCGCGACCATGCCGCGCATCCGCGCGCCGGTGAAATCGGTTCCGGCGGCGTGGCCGAGGCGAAAATCCACCCGGTCGAAGTGACTGGCGCGCGCCCGCGCCCCGTCGAGCTTCGCGCCGCGCAGGTCGCTGCCGTTCAGCACCACGCCGGTCAGCGTCGCGTCCGTGAAATCGATTCCGGCGAACTGCCCCTCGCCCAGGAGCGCGCCGGTGATGTCGATCCCGTGAAACGAGAACTGGTCCGGCGTCAGGTCGACGAAGCTCGTCCGCGTGAAGTCGGTGTATCTCCACACGCGGAACGGGATCTGGCGAACGCGGATCGTCGAGCCGGTGAACTTCACGCGGCACGGTCCCGATTCGGGCGCGAGCTTCGGCGCCGGACCGAAGTCCACCGCGGTGACGTCGGTCCCCGAGAAATCGGCGCAAGCGAGGTTCGCGAACTGGAAGTCCGGCTCCTGCAGCACCGCGTCCTGAAAACAGGCGCCGGTCAGGTTCGCCCCGGTGAAATCGGCCGGCCCCTTCATCGACGGCCGGATGGAGGCCCCGGCGAAGACCGCGCCGGTGAGATCGGCGTTCACGAACTGCGCGCCGTCGAGCACCGCCTTGGTGAAGTTCGCGCCGCGCAGGTCGCGGCTGGCGAAGTTCTGGTCCGTGAGGGTCTGCCGGCTGAAGTCGTCCTTGCCCGTGGGGGCGGGGCACTGCGCGAGCGCTTCCGCGCCGGCGACGAAGAGGAGGGCCGCGGTCAGTCTCTTCATTGCGCACCTTCCGGCAGCCACTGCGAGAGCGACGGCACCGTGCGCCCGGCGGGGCCGGCCGGGCCGCGGCGCGGGCCGGCGGGATGGCCGCGGCCGTCCGTGGTCATGCTCCAGTTCAGCGTGTACAGCGTCCGGAAGAGATCGACCGCGATCCGCGCCGCCGAAACGCGCGGCGTCGTGAGCAGCGGTGACGGGTTGTCCTTCGGCACCTTCCGCCCGCTCTGGTAGACCGCGAGGTGATAGTCCCCCGGCTCCGCGCCGTCGCGCTCGTAGTAGAGGATGTAGATGTCGGTCAGGTCGGCGTTGCCCGCCACGGCCAGGTCGAGATACTGCCGTCCGGTGGGCAGGTCGAGGAACGGTCCCTCCGGAAAGGCGTTGACTGGGTTGCCGTTCGCGTCGAACGCCTGCAGGCGGCTCACGGCCGGCGACTGCACCACGTCCTCCAGCACCAGGACCGTGCCGTCGTAGGTGGAGGCGATGGCGATCGGATGGATGAGCAGGCCGGGACGGCGGCGCAGCGTGCCGGTGCCGCCCGGCGGCGTGTAGTCGAGGGCCGGGCCGGCCAGGCTCCGCGCGAACGGCACCTCGTCGTCGCGGCGCCCTTCCGTCTCGAGCGTGGTGGTCATCAACTCGCTCAGCCCCGTGTTGATGGCCAGCACGCGCCCGCTCGGATGCAGGACCAGCGCGTCCACCGGCAGGCGGAAGCGTCCGTAGCTGGTCGCCGCGCCCGGCTCGTTGATCGGCGCGCTCCCTCCGTTGGCGATCCTGCGGAGATGGTAGCCGCCCCCCTCGTCCTCGGGATGGCCGGCGCGCGACGGATCGACGTAGTACAGGCCGAGGTCCCGGTCCTCCGGGTCGGGCACGGGGCGGCCGTTCTCGATCACGTACTGCCCGCCGTCGTCCCTTTTGAAGCGCGGCGGATAGGGATCCCAGGCCACGGCGGCCAGCGACGAGTAGGCGCAGCCGGAGAAGCGCGCGTTGTCCACCGGCCGGCCGGGGATGTCGATGCCCTGCAGCGCATAGAGCTGCGTGTCGCCGCCGCCGGAGACGCAGTCGACGATGCCGAGGCCGGCCGCCTTCCACGCGTAGCCGAGCTGGCGGTGGCGCTGGCTGAGCGATACCCCGGCCAGGTCCGAGATGGCGTTGCCGCGCGGCGACGCGTCGAGCGAGGCTCGCGTCGAGACCGGCGCCTCCGCGGTCTCCATCCAGACGTACCGGTCGTCCTGGAACGTGAGCAGCCGGGCGTGTTTGTACTCCGTCTCCTTCGTCAGCTCGACCCGTTTCTGGAAGAGCGCCAGCGTGACCTCCTTCGTGACGATGCCGTCGTTGCGTAGGAACGACGTCGTTGCCGACGCGGCCACGTCGTTGCCCACCAGGAACTCGCACTGGACCTTGACCCGTCCGCCGAGGTTGTTCGGGAGCGTCACCGTGAGCACCGTGTCGGTGGAGTTGGCCGGGATGTTCTTCGTCACCGACCGCGTCGGCTGGTTGCCCTGGTAGACCAGGCGCACGTTCAGCGTGCGCGGCACGCTGGCGAGAGCGCCGGGGAAGGCATCGACGGCAGGATCGGGGAGGACTTTGACTGTCGTCTCGATCTCCACCGTGAGGCGGTTCTGGATCGAGGCGGGGGAGGTCGAGACGGCAACCAGCGTCTGCGTAATCTGGGCGATGTTGGTCAGCGTGTCGATGGCCGCCATGGCCCAGCCGACGAACGGGATGTACCGCTTGAGCATCCCGTTGCGGACCACCCCCAGGAGGTAGGCCGCGATCTTCTCGAAGCCTGCCGAGAAGATCGTCTTCCCGATCGTGGAGAGCCCTTGCCAGTCGATCTTGCCGTTCACCGCCGACCCGACCCCGATGTAGGCGGCGTAGACGGCGCCCAGTGCCTTGAGCGCGTTGCCGACTTGCGGATCCTCGAAAAACTCCTTGAGCGGCTTGTGGGTCTGCAGCGCCACGCCGAACGGCAGGAGCAGCACGGGGATGGCCAGGTTCCCGATCAAGGTGCGGTAGCTGCCGTAGAGGTTCTGCGGCTGGTAGGGGTAGACGCCGGTGCCGAGGCCGAGGGCGTAGAGCCGCGCGGCCGCCGCCCCTTCCGGGAAGGTGATGTCGTGCTCGAGCGAGCCGGGGAGGAGGGGATTGGGGATGCCCAGGATCGTGTCGGGAGGACCGGGGCCGTCGAGCCAGCGGAGGTTCGGCAGCTCCTCGACGTAGACCGGCGCGCCGCTGCTGTCGTCCGGCTTCCACTTCGGCGTCTGCATGATGTTGCCGTCGGCGTCGAGGAACTGGATGTATACGCCGAGGAAGCGGAGGAAGTAGTTCTCGATGCGCACGTGCGCGCGCACGCCGGAGCCGGGCGTCTTCGGCTGCTCGACGAACGTCCGCAGCCCGTGCAGCCGCGTCGCCAGCTCCGGCTTGACGGTGACACTCTCGCCGGCGGTCTCGAGGCGCGCGACGGGCGCCGGCCCGTCGGGGAGGTCGCTGGTGATGACGCTCAGCCCCTGCTCCTGCGTCCAGGTCTTGCCGGAGAGGCGGAGGTCGTTCTTGGTGGTCAGCTGCAGGAGCTCCATCGGCCTGGCCGCGGCGCGGACCGTCCTCGGCGACGGCCGCTGGATGTAGTGCACGAGGTTGTCGCTGTCGACGAAGGGGATCAGTTGCGCCCAGCCGCGGTCTTCTCTCTCGGTCGGCGGCCCCTGGCTCTTCATCTCCAGCGCGAGGGCCAGGATCTGCTCGTACGTCTCGGGCGCCGTCTCCTCGTCCATGTGCTGCATCACCGTCGCGGCGACCGCGGGGTCGACGCTGAGGAGCTCGGGGTGATGGAAGAGGAAGGCCCTGGCGGTGCTCGGGTAGTCGATGTCCGCGGTGATGGTGGTGTCGGGGACGACCGGCGGCGGGTAGACGATCGCCGCGAGGTGGACGTACTCGGGACGCGAGCGGTCGCGCGCCACGCCGGCCACGTGGATGCGGCGCGCGGCATCGGCCGGCATCGGCACGGTGACCGTGGCGCGGGCGCCCGTCAGCGGGTACTCGTCGTTCTCGACGCAGAGCATGTAGTCGTGGTCCGGCAGCGCGTCGGAGAGGTCGATCCGGAAGAGGTACGTGGCGGTCGCGCTCATTGCGCGCCTCCCCGGAATTCCAGGCGCAGCCCGAGCGACGCAAGCCCGGGCAGAGCCGGCTCGCCGGGGCTCCCTCCCGCTCTCGCTTCCCCCGCCTTGCCCGGCTGGCCGCCGGTGCCGAGGTAAAGCTGGACGGAGGCCGGGAGGAACAAGCCGTCCTCATCGGAGGTCCCCGCGGTGGCCACCGTGAATGCGGGGCCTCCGTGGCTGCCGGCCCCCCCTCCGCCCGGTCCCCCCATGCCGCCGGAGCCTCCGCGGCCTCCGGTGGGGCCGTTCGCCTTCGCGCCGGCACCGCCGGCGCCGCCGAAGCCGCCGCGTCCTGCCGCGCTTCCCGCGCCACCGACGCCGCCGCGGATGCTGCTCTCCTCGACCACGAGACGGCCGCCGGCGATGAGCAGTCCGATCGAGGCGCCGCCCTGTTGCCCCGGCGGCCCGCCGGTCCCGCCGCCGCCTCCGGCACCGCCGGCGCCGCCGTCCCGGAATTCGCTGCCGGCGCCACCGCCACCGCCCCCGCCGTAGCCACCGTCCATGGCGAACCGGGCCTCCTGGGGCGTCCACTCGAACCGGAAGTCGATGGAGCCGTTCCGATTCGCCGGCGCGAGGCCCCCGCTCCCGCCCCGGCCGGTGCGGCCGTCCTCCCCGTTCCCGCCCAATGGGGCGCCGCCCGCGGCGGCCACGCCGCTGCTGCCGGGGGCGCCGGTGAATCCGGAGTGTCCCCGTGCGCCCCCCTCGCCCCCATCGGCAACTCCGTGCGGCGACCGGCCGGCATTCTGCCGGTTCCCTTCCCTGGCCGGATTGCCCCGCTCTCCGGTCGCGCCGTTGCCCAGCCCATCGTATCCATCTCCGCCGGCGCCTCCCGTGAGGCTCACCGCGCGGAGCACGAGGCCGGTGCTCCCGATCGATTCGAATGCGATCGAGCTCACGGTCGCGCCCTGCGCTTTCGGCTGGCCCGGTCCGGCGATGACCGCGAAGGAGTGGAAGACGGTCGGCGCGGCGATCTGCCGCGCCAGGACGGCGACCTTGTACCGCGCGCCGCGGATCAGCGAGACCCGGCGCGCATTCGGCTGCTCGCGCTCCTCGCAGCCGCCGTACAGCGAGATGCCGTCGGCCAGGACGAGCGTGTCCGCCTGCGGATACTCCCCGAACGCGACCAGCACCGCGCATCCCGCCCCTTTGCAGCTCGCGATGCCGGCGGCGATCGTCGCGCACGGCGCCGCGAGCGCCGCGCCGCACGCTTCGCCATCCTTTCCGCCGGGCGAGACGTACCGCACGCTGGTGAGGTCCGCCGTATCCCTGCTGCCGCAGAAGTACCGCGCCTCGGCGGACAGACCACACACAAGAAGACTGCAAACGAGGGCCAGGAATCGCGGCATGCGCCACCTCTCTCGCAGAAGGAGGACCGCTGCCGTGGTTTTCCCTACCCCCGGCGGAAAAGACCGGGCGCGCTTCGGCGCGCCCGGTCCCACTGCGATGGATTACTGCGACCGCGTCAGGCCGTTTTCGGCGGCTGCTGCGGCGGTGCCTGCGGCTGCGGTGCGGCGGCCGGCTTCACGCTGCGGCGGCCGTAGCGCGGCAACTGGCTCATACGCTCCACGTGCGGCAGCAGTTCCGGGTGTTCCCCGCGCTGCACGAGCTGGCGGCTGACGGCAGCGGCCTGCAGGGCCGCGAGACCGACGCGCTGGCGGCGCACCAGAATCGTCGCGTCGACGCCGCGGAGCAGCGCGCGAAGCTCGTTCTGGACCGCCGTCCAGGCCACGATCTCGTCCTCGGCCTGCCGCAGCTCATCCTGCGTATTGCCGATGAAGTTCTGCACCAGCTCCGAGGTGCCGACGGCGCTGAACGCCTCCCGTGCGAAGTCAGGGTTGAGTCGTGCCACCCGCTGAAAGTTCCGCGTACGGCGGTCCTTCGGCAACTGCACGAACTCCGGAATGCGCTGCTTGAGGCCGCGCAACAGTTCGAGTGCTTCCTCGGGCGTGAGCATCGGCAGTTCGGTCGCCGTGGCCGCGTCCGCGGTCGTCTTCTTGAGAGAGCTCTTGATGATAGACACGTTGTTTTCCTTCTTCATTCGTCATTCGAAAAGTTGTGAATCGACGCCCGCCTGGCCGCGCGACCGTCGATTCGGTCCATGGATGCCCGAGGTCCGGTGCCTCGGGGGGAAACCGGTCCCGCGTGATCGGCGCGGGTGCCGGTACGGTCGGCAAGTGCTGGAGGAGCTCAGCTCAGACTCCACGTGGAGGGCGACGGGCATGACTCAGCCGACTGTCGCGATCTCGCTTGCCTTCGGAGGGTCGGCGTATTTGACGGCCCTCACTGCTCTATAAAGTACGCCGCCGAGTCCGCCTTGTCAAGAGCTTCGTGCGAAAAATGTGTCGGCAGGCTTGGTTTGTGACACAAATAAAGCTCCGTGTCCCGGCTGGGACAGGACGTGTCGCAGGCAGTCCACGCCCGTGCGCGGCTGGGACACGGCGTGTCGCAGGCAGTTCACGCCCGTGGACCGGGCATGACACGATGTGGACCGGGGATGACACGACGTGTCGCGGGCAGTCCACGCCCGTGCACCGGCCGCGACATGACCTGTCGCGGGCAGTCCACGCCGTGCGCCGGCCGCGACACGACCTGTCGCGGGCAGTCCACGCCCGTGCGCCGGCTGCGACACGACCTGTCGCGGGCAGTCCACGCCCGTGCGCCGGCTGCGACACGGTCAGTCCCGTGCGGTTCCGTCGCCGCGCAGCGTCCATCCCGCCTGCGCGGCGAGAAACCGTCCCAGGCGCAGCACGGTACGGTCGTCGTTCATCTTGCGCAGCAGCGTGCGCTCTTTGCCTTCCGCCTGCGCGACGAGCGCGAAGTGATCGTCGCCGTCCGAGTCGCGGTGATGCTTCACCGCGAGCGAGTCGCGATCGAACGCCCTCTCCCGGCGCATGCCGAAAAAGGTCGTCCACGCGGTGAGGCTTCCACGGCCGGCCAGCCATCCCTGCCGCCGGAACGCTCCCGTGACCACCATGCCGCCGAATGAAAGCGCGGCCAGGGAGCAGAGCACGAGCGCGATGGCCGGCAGTTCGTCGAACCGGAGGATCGGCGCGACCGCCGCCGCGGCCAGGATCGCGCACAGCACGAGACAGCCGGGACTCTCCACCCCGCGCGGCTCGATGCGCGTGCGGTCGCCGTCGCGCACCGCGCGCCACCGCCGCGGCAGCTCGTTCTCCGGCGCGCGGCCTTCGAAGCGTGCCGCGATGCGCTGCTTCTCCTCGGGCGTGCCGTAGCGGGTGAGGACGACGTCGCGCTCCGCGAGCTCCGCGATCACCGATCCCTTGGGCGTGACGAAGACCGCGCGGATCGCGGAGACCGGCAGCGTGCGCTCGGTGCCGAGCCCCGCCACGCCGCGCCATACCCGCCACTCCGTGGGGCCGGTCTGGATCTCGTCGCGCCCCGCGAGCATGCGCAGCAGCGCGCCGGCCGCGGCCACGCCGCCGAACGTCCAGCCGGCGAGCCACAGGCCGACGAACGCCGCCACGAACCAGTTCATCGGCTGCGCGCCCGCGCCGTTTCGCAGCATCCACCACAGCGCGCGGGCGGCGAACACCTCACCCGCCGCCCAGCCGCAGAGCCAGACGGCGAGGAACAGCGCGAGCGGCACGCGCACGCATCCGCGCTCGCGCAGGACGAACGTTTCCGGGCCCGTGCTATGCACGAATTTACGCGGCTCCGATCTTCCGGTCGGACTCAGGACGATGGATGTAATCTTCGACGATCTGCGTTAATGTCAAATTCCGATCGACAAACCATGAGCTACCGCGACCATATCATCCGCGACCCGAGTATCTGCGGCGGGGAGCCGGTGATCCGCGGTACACGTGTGACCCTCCGGACCCTCCTGGCCAGTCTCGGGCATGACGTCGAACATGCGCGCGTGCGCCGGCCGGCGTAACTTCCATCCGAGCAATCTTCGGCTTCGCGGTTGCATACCTCATGAAGTCGTAGCCTGAGATTCGCTCCCCTCCGTTCACGCCGCAACTAGCTAGAGGAATGACTTCATGCTGAGGAAAGCTCTCCTTCGGACCGCCATTGCCACGTTCCTGCTCGCCTCCGCCATCCAGGCCCAGACCCTCGACCAGACCCTGAGCGGCTGCAACGGCGCGGCGCCGCTGCAAACCATCACGGCCACCCCCTCCGATTACCGCTCGAAGATCGCGGGGCTGATCCCGGGCGACCGCCTCCTCCTCGCCGCCGGCACCTACACCCAGGGCCTTCCGCTCTGGAACAAGCACGGCCAGGCCGGCAAGTGCATCGTCGTCGAGGGTCCGGCGACCGGCTCGCCCGCCCTCTTCACGGGGGTCTCCGGTGCGAACATCATCAGCCTCAAGGACTCGAGCTACATCGCCCTGCGCAACCTGTCGCTCAATGGGCAGGGGACGGGGAGCGACGGCGTCAAGGCCGAGGCCACCAGCGTGTCCGTGCACCACATCCTGATCGACGGCCTGAGCCTCACGAACTTCAACTTGAACCAGAACCAGCAGATCGTCGGCATCAGCACCAAATGCCCGGCCTGGAACTGGGTCGTCCGCCGCACCACGATCACCAACGCGGGCACGGGGATGTACTTCGGCGACTCCTCCGGCGGCTACGAGCTCTCCAATTCGCTCATCGAGCACAACCTCGTGCACACCACGCTGGGCTACAACGCCCAGTTCAAGCACCAGCTCAGCCGCAGCACTGCGGTCGGCGCCCCGTCGTCGGGCACGGTGATCATCCGCCACAATGTCTTCAGCAAGGAGACCGGCTCGAGCACCGGGGTGAACGACGTGCGGCCGAACCTCCTCGTCGGCCACTGGCCGCTCTCGGGCGCGGGCTCCACGGACATCTACCAGATCTACGGGAACCTCTTCTACCTGAACCCGACCGACGCACTCTTTCAGGGGGAAGGAAACATCGCCCTCCACGACAACCTGTTCGTGAGCCGCACGGGCACGGCGGTGCGGATCCGGCCGCACAACAGCGTGCCGAGGCGGATCGAGGCGTTCAACAACACCGTGGTTGCCAGCACCAACGGCATCTACATCACGGGCGCCGACACCGCCTACACGCAGCGTGTGGTCGGCAACGCCGTCTTCGCCGGCACGCCGCTGACCGGCGGCCAGCAGAGCAGCAACGTGACCGGCACCTCCGCCCAGGCCGCGACGTACCTCAACAACCCGACGGCGGCGCTGGGATCGGGCCTCGACCTCTACCCGAAGAGCGGCCAGCTCCAGGGCACCGCGATCAATCACTCCGTCTTCGCCGGCCTCCTGGACTACGACCGCGATTTCAACAGCCGTTCGCGGATCTCGACGTATCGCGGCGCGTACTCGGGCGATGGCGTGAACCCGGGCTGGACGCCGGCACTGGCGATCAAGCCGGTGCCGCCTGCGGGCGGCGTGCTGCAGAACGGCGTGCCGGTGACGGGGCTCGCGGGAGCGCAGGGGAGCCAGCAGTTCTGGACGATGAGCGTGCCGTCGGGAGCGACGAACCTGCAGTTCCAGACTTCGGGCGGTACCGGGAACGCCAACCTGTACGTGCGGTACGGCTCGGCCCCGAACCTGACGACCTGGGACTGCCGGCCGCTGCTGAGCGGCAACAGCGAGACGTGCTCCTTCGCCTCGCCGTCGGCGGGCAGCTGGCACGTGATGCTGGACGCCGCCACCGCGTATTCGGGCGTGACGCTCACCGGCAGCTATTCGACCTGCAATTCGATCTCGGACGTGGAGCCGAACAACAGCATGTCCGCGCCGCAGGTGATCTCCGGGAGCTGCAACCAGATCTCGGGAACGTTCCTGAACGACGCGTCGACGCAACAGCACGACTACTTCCGCGTGAGCCTCCCCGCGGGCGCCACGGTGACCGCGCTGCTCAACGGCCTCACGGTGGATTACGACCTCGAGATCTACGACGCGGCCGGGAACTATGTGGCGTGGTCGTACAACGGCGGCGCGACCCCCGACCAGGCCTCCTGGACCAACACCACCGCCTCGGCGATGAACGTCTACGTCCTCGTCTACCGCGCCTCGTCCACCCGCACGACGTATCAGTTGAGGGTCAGCTATTGAGCTGACCCTCAGGTGTTATAGTCGACCCATGTCCAGCGCGCCCGTTCTTGTGCAGGATCGGTCGCATGACCCCGGCCAGCGGGTGATTCTCGGCGGCATGCGCAAGAAGTTGCTCTTCCGTCTTCTCGAGGTTACGCTGGCGAGGCGGTCCGGAAGCTGCGGGCCGCGCTGAGGCAATGACCATCCCGTCATGAAACGAGCCCGCACCCGAGACGCGGAGCCGCGTGTTTCGCGGCTGCACCGGCCGGAGGAGATGCCGCTCGAGGAGTGGCAGCGGCGGCTGCGGAAACAGTACGCGACCGAGCAGCCGTTCCGCCTCGAGAACATCGGCGAGCATCCGATCTTCTCCGATTACCGGGTGACGAATCCGGCGCGCGGCAGCGTGCATCGCGTGGCCATCCGCGGCGCCGAGCCGGGGCGAAACTACTGTTCCTGCGCCGATTTCCGGACCAACCACCTCGGCACGTGCAAGCACATCGAGTTCACGCTGGCGACGCTCCTGGCGCGGCGCGGGGCGAAACGGGCCTTTCTCGCGGGCTACGAGCCGCCGTACAGCAGCATCAGCGTCGAGTACGGCCCGCGGCGCCATGTCTTGTTTCGCGCGGGCGGCGACTGTCCGAAGGCGTTGCGCCGCCTGGCGGCGCGCCACTTCGACGAGGCCGGCCGGCTGACGGCGGACGGGTTCGCGCGGTTCGACCGCTTTGTCAGCGCCGCGAAAGAGCTCGATCCCGAACTGCGCATCTACGACGACGTGCTCCCCTTCGTCACCGAAGTGCGGGATGCCGCGCGGCGCGCGGAAGCGGTCGCCGAGGCGTTTCCGGACGGGATGCGCAGCCGCCGTTTCGACCGGCTGCTCGCCGTGCCTCTCTACGACTATCAGAAGGAAGGGGCGCTGTTCGCGGCGCGCGCCGGCCGTTCGCTGATCGGCGACGAGATGGGACTCGGCAAGACCATCCAGGCCATCGCCGCGGCCGAGATCATGGCCGGCTTTCTCGGGATCGAGCGCGTGCTCGTCGTCTGCCCGACGTCGCTCAAGCATCAATGGCAGCGCGAGATCGAGTCATTCTCGAAACGCCCGGCCCGGGTGATCGAAGGGCTGCGCCCCGCGCGCGCCGCGGCCTACGGCACGGACGAGTTTTTCAAGGTCACGAACTACGACACGGTCCACACCGACCTCGATCTCATCGCCCGCTGGTCTCCCGACCTGGTCATCCTCGACGAGGCGCAGCGGATCAAGAACTGGTCGACGCGGACCGCGCGCAGCGTGAAGCAGATCGCGTCGCCCTACGCGATCGTGCTCACCGGAACGCCCCTGGAGAACCGGATCGAGGAGCTGGTGTCCATCGTCGAGTTCATCGATCCCTTCCGCCTCGGTCCGACGTTCCGCCTGCTCGACGCGCATCAGATGCGCGACGAGAACGGCCGCGTGGTCGGCTATCGCGACCTCGACCGCCTCTCCGCGACGCTCGCACCCATCGTCATCCGGCGGCGCAAACGGGAGGTGCTGGCCCAGCTCCCGGAGCGGCTGGAGAAGACGTTCTTCGTGCCCATGACGCGCGAGCAGCTCGTGCATCACCGCGAGAACGAGGAGATCGTGGCCCGCATCGCGGCGAAGTGGCGCAGGTCCCGCCACCTGTCGGAGCGCGATCAGCGCCGGCTGATGATCGCGCTGCAGCGGATGCGCATGTCGTGCGACAGCTCGTATCTGCTCGATGAGCGATCGGATCACGGCACCAAGGCCGGCGAGATCCTCACCCTCCTCGGCGAGATCTTCGAGGAGCCTGGGACGAAGGTGGTCATCTTCAGTCAATGGCTGCGCATGCACGAGATCCTCGCTGCACGGATCGCCGCCGCCGGCTGGGGACACGTCCTCTTCCACGGCGGCATCGACAGCCGCGCGCGGGCAAAGCTCGTCGACCGCTTTCGCGACGATCCCGAGTGCCGGATCTTTCTTGCCACCGATGCCGGCGGGGTCGGGCTCAACCTGCAGCATGCCAGCGTGGTCATCAACGTCGATCTGCCGTGGAACCCGGCCGTGCTGGAGCAGCGCATCGGACGCGTGCACCGGATCGGGCAGCGCGCCCCGGTGCGCGTCGTCAACTTCGTGGCCGAGGGAACGATCGAGCAGGGAATGCTGTCCGTGTTGCGCTTCAAGAAGTCGCTCTTCGCCGGAGTGCTCGACGGCGGAGAGAAGGAAGTGTTTCTCGGCAAAGGGCGTCTTGACCGCTTCATGGAGAGCATCGAGCGAGTCACGGCGGAGATTCAGCCGGTGCCGCCGGAGCCCGTCGTTCCGGCAGCCGGTGCGCCGACGCTCGAGGAGCCGCTCACGCGGCTCCTCGAGAGCGGAGTCGGCTTCCTCCGTCAGCTCGAGGCCGCGCTCCCGGCGGAGACCGGCGGCAAGCCGGCGGTGCGCAGGATCGAGGCACGACAGGACGCCGACGGCTCGACGTTCCTCGCGGTGCCGATGCCGAGCCGCGAGGCGGTGGCGCGTTTCACCGACGGCCTGGCGGCGCTGCTGCGGAGCATGCTGCCATGAGGCGTCAACGCGGCCGCTTCTGAAGCAGCTTCTCGAGAGCGTCGTGGATTTCCGGCATTTCCAGGACGGCCGAGAACTCCCGCACCCAGCGCCGAATCCGCTCGACATCGAGATCCGGATGCGCCTGAATGATGTTCTCGATATCCATGATGTCGCGCCCGCGTCCGGCGATGGCTTTCATGACGATGATGTCCTCGGGCGAGGCAACGCGAATGCTGACTCCGCGGCTCACGTCAATCATCGATGAGCGGTCGACGACTTCGTACTCGAAAGGCAGCGCGCCGAGCGACAGATCGATATCGATCCCCCCATCCGCAAAGCGCAGCAAAAGCATGCGCGTGTTCCGAGCGAAGTCCACTGCATCCGCAATCCTCGGCTGAAATCCATACGGCGCCCCGCTTTCGATGAGCGCCTCCGCCTCTGCGTCCATCACGACGGCGTCGATGTCCTTGGTCAGGCGAGGCTTGCCCAGGAGCGAGGCAGCCACCCCTCCGATGATCGCCGCGCGGATGCCGGCGGCATCGAACCACCGCATCATCGCTTCCAGCGGTCTCAGAAGGCGTACGAGCTCGCTCCCCATCAGCGATCGAGCATCAACGACTGGAGTCGCGCCCATCGTGCGCGTGCGATGGCATCTTCACTCTCGAGCTGCGAAAGATCGAAGAGGTCGGCGGATGCCATCAGAAAGGCCAGCGCCTTGAACTTCTCCGCGTGTGACGCCTTGCGAAGCTCGTCACGCTCCCGCTCCTCCAAGGCTCTCCATCCTGCCATCCAGGATCGCGCGTCCGAGGCCGTCATCCGCCTGCTCACGCAGCCATTCTAGCGGCGTGGCGGCCTGGGAGAGACGACTCGGTCGCTCAGCGGCCTCTCGCCGAGGCGATCTTCTCGTCGTACGATCGCTTCCTCGGCAGCGGTGATCGAAGTACGTGCGGTCGCGAGACAGACGCTTCAGGCGACAGGCGTGCGTAAAGGCTAAGCAGACCACACTGACTTCGCCAACGGATGCGGACCGCCGGCGTCCTCGCCGGCTGTCGTGGCGGCGTCCCGCGCCGCCACTCCCCGCCCAGGGCGCAGGCGCGGGACGCCTGCGCGACAGCCGGCGAGGACGCCGGCGGTCCGCTGTACTTGCCGGCAGTGCCGGCCTACTTCCTCTTCAACGCCCCCAGCCGCGACTTCGCCTGCTGGTTCTCCGGCGAGATCTTCATCACGTCCTCGTAGCACGTCTGAGCGCGGGAGATCATGCCCTGGGCGCGATAGAGGTCGCCGAGGGAGATCATGGCGTCGACGTTGTTCGGGTCGATCGAGAGGGCCATCTGGTAGCTCTCCGCGGCGTCGCGGCGCCAGCGCGGGTTACGCTCCTGGCAGGCGCCCAGCAGCGCCCAGGCGTCGGCGTGGTCGGGGACGAAGTGCACGCACTGCTTGAGCAGCACGATCGCGCCGTAGTAGTCGCCCTGGTTCGTCAGCTCCTGCGCCTTCATGTAATTCTGTTCCGCCAGCGAGCGCTGCGTGAGGCGTTGCTGGATCGAGGCCGCCCCTTCACCGCGGCGCGACTGCAGGAGCTTGTCGTACTCCATGCGGCGCGGCGCGTAGGAGAGCGTTTCCAGCGCCTCATCCAGGCGGCGGTGGATGGTCATCAGCGAATCGCGCACGACCGGCGGGAACGTGGCCGGGTCGTATGCCTTCTTCTTCCCCTCGTGCGCCGTCACGATCTGCGCGCGCGTCGCGGCGCGGGGGATGTCCAGCACCTGATAGTGATCCAGCGTCGCCAGCTGGCGCGAGAACGCCACCGCGCGCAGCGAGCGCTGGTCGCTCGAGCCGATGGCCGCCAGCAGCTCCAGGTCGCGCTGCATGTCCGCCGAATCCGCGGCCGAGTGCTCGATCGCGCGCTCCTCGTACACCGTGAAGACCCCGAGGGACATCATGGCGATGACCACCTTCGCCACCAGCACCGACTGCGTGGCGAAGCGGCGGAGGAACACCTCGATCGGCGCCGGCTCGGTCAGCGCGGCCACCATGGAGCGCTCCTGCTCGGTCAGCGGCAGCGCCTCCACCGAATACCTCGGCTCGCGCGCCGCGTGGATCATCCGCTTCAGGTCGCCGAGGGAGCGGCGCAGCACGAGGCCGTTCGTGATCGAGCGCACGCCGTCGATCAGCAGCGTCGCCGTCGACTGCAGGAACACCCGTTTCTCCGGCGGCAGCGGCTCGTCCTCCGTGAATGCGGCCGTCCCCTCGTCCAGCGAGAAGAGTGGCAGCACCTGGCCGGTCAGCCATTCCCGGAGCAGCGTCTGCCGTGTGGAGAGGTCCAGGATGCCGGCCTCATGAAGGTGTCCCGCCGCGTCGTTCGGGTCGTCGCCGAAGAACCGTGCCGCGTCCTCGGGCGTCAACACTCCGCGGCGGACCAGGTAGTGGGGCAGCGAGTCCTCGGGGGCCGCCGATACGGACATGATCAGCTCGCCCTGGGAAAAATAGAGCACTTTGCGCAGCGCCCCTTTGAGGATGGAGAGGTAGCCGGTCCTCCGGTTTCGCAGGATCTCGCCCGCGACCACCGCGAAGGGCGTGATCTCAATCCTTTCCAGGCTCACGGTTTAGCAAATGGCTTTTAGCACAACTGGCACCAGCGGCGGGAAGGTGGCATGTTTTGGGCTGGTTGTGAGATCGGAATGTGGGTAGCAACGATGAAGAACATGACAAGACTCTTGCTCGCGGTGGCCGTCCTCTCCTTCACCGCTGTCGCCGGCGCGCAGGAGTTCGCCAGCGAATCGTACGAATTCCTCCTGGCCAAGCTGGCCGCCGATGAAGGGCGCTTCGACGAGGCGCTCAGTCGCATCGACAAGGTCATCAACAAGGCGCCGGACGATCCGGTGCTGCGCTACGAGCGCGCGATGATGCTCATCGACGCCGGTCGGATGGACAAAGCCGAGGCCGAGCTGCGGCAGGTGCTGGCCAAGACGCCCGACTTCTACGACGCCAACCGCATCCTCGGGCGGGTGCTGCTGGACCGCGGCACGACCGACCGCGCGCGCGTCGAGGAGGCGCTGAAATACCTCCAGGCCGCGTACAAGGCCTACCCGGACGACTTCTCCACCGGCCTGGCCGTCGCCCACATCCTGACGTCGCTGAATCGCGTTCCCGAGGCCGAGCGCGTGCTGGCCTCCATGGTCGAGCGGGCGCCGGACCAGCGCGCGCTGAACTTCCAGTACGCGCAGGTGCTGACCAAGCTCGGACGCGGCAGCGAGTCGAAGCAGTACCTCGAGCGCGCCGTGGCCGTCGACCCGACGTTCACGCCGGCGATCATGCAGCTCCTGGACATGTACGAGCAGGAGAGCGAGTTCGCCAAGGGCGCCGCGCTCCTGCAGCCGCTCATCGACGAAGACCCGCTGAACCTCGAGATCCAGCGCCAGCAGGCGTTCTTCTACCTGCGCGCCGGCGACTCGCGCAACGCGCGCGACCGCTTCCGCGCGCTGGTGCAGGCGGATCCGAAGGACGCGCGCTCGGCGTTCTATCTCGCCGAGTCGCTGAATGACCTGGAGCAGTACGCCGAGGCGGAGGAGCTGTTCCGCAAGCTGCACGAGGCCGATCCGAAGGACACGGACGTCATCGCCAGCTACGGCCTGAGCCTCTCCGGCCAGAAAAAGTGGGACGAGGCGGCGAAGCACTTCCAGCACCTCCTCACGGTCGGCGACCTGCCCGACCACACCAGCACGATGGCGCGCACGCAGCTCGCGTACATCGACCTGCAGAAGGGGAACTACGAGGCCGCCATCGAGACGGCCCGGCCGGTCTTCCTCTTCCGCGACAAGCCGAACACGCAGGCCATCAACATCGCCCTGGAAGCGCTGCGCAAGCAGAAAAAGTACGCCGAGATGGTGCCGCTGCTCGAGCCTCTGGTGCAGAAGTTCGAGAGCGATCCGTTCGTCAACGCACGCTACGTCGAGGCGCTGACCCGCTCCGGCCAGAAGGGGAAAGCCGCGCAGCACGCCGCCCTGCAGACCAGGACCGGCACGCGCAACACCATCGCCGCGGCCGAGGCCTACGTGCAGGCCGGCGACGTGCCGGCGGCCGTGGCGCTGATGAAGGCCGCCGCGAACGCGAAGCCGGAAGAGGTCGAGCTGCACTTCCAGCTCGGCTCCGTGCTGGAGCGCTCCGGCGACCGCGAGGCCGCCGAGAAGACGTTCTCCACGTTGCTGGAGAAGCACCCCGACCACGCGCCGTCGCTGAATTACCTCGGCTACATGTGGGCCGAGAGCGGGAAGAACCTCGAGCGCGCGCACGAGATGCTGACCAAGGCGGTGTCGCAGGAGCCGACCAACGGCGCGTATGTCGACTCGCTGGGCTGGGTCTACTTCCGCATGGGGAACCTCGAGCTGGCGGAGAAGTACCTCACCGATGCCACGAGCCTGATGCCGCGCGATGCCACGGTGCACGAGCACCTTGGCGACGTGCTGGCCAAGCGCGGCGACATGCAGCGCGCGCTGCAGAGCTACCGCACGGCGCTGAGCCTCGACCCCGACTCGAAGGAAGGGGAGAAGATCCGCTCCAAGATCGCCGAGCTCGAAGCGAAGCGATGAAGCGGTTGGCGGTTGCGCTCGGACTGGCACTCCTCGCCGTTTCGTGCCGCACCGGCCGCCCCACGGGCGCGCCGGTCGCGGCACTTTCTGCTTCATCGTCCGAGGAGGCGGCGGCGCAACTGCGGTCGCTGCGCGCGTCGTTCGGCGGGATGCGCTCTCTCATGCGCGTGCGGGCCACGACGAACGGGCGCACGCAGTCGTTCCGCGCGCAGCTCGCGGTGCACGACGCGCGGCGGATGGAATTGATCGCGTACACGCCGGTGGGCACCACGGCGCTGAAGATGACCGCGGACGGCGAGCGCATCACCACCGATCCGCCGGTCGCGCCGGAGGCGTTCGCGTTCCTGCGCGAGACGGGACTGACGCCCGCGGAGACGGGCATGCTGCTCCTCGGCCTGCCGCCGCGCGACGGCATGCAGGCGGACGTGCAGCCCGCGGGGCTGGCCTCGGCGACGGCGGGGGGGATCAGCGTCGTGTACGATCCGCCGGCGTTTCCGGCCCGGCGCGTCGTGGTGACGCGCGGCGCGGACCGCGTCGAGATCGAGCATGAGGAAGTCGTACGCGAAAATTAACTGGGCGCTGCGCATCACCGGCCGGCGCGCCGACGGCTTTCACGATCTCGAGACAGTCTTCCAGACCATCTCCCTGCACGACGAGCTGACGTTCACTCCCGCGCCGGGTCTCTCGCTCACGTGCGACGACCCGACCATCCCCACCGACGAAACGAACCTCGTACTGCGCGCCGCGCGGGCGGTGGGGGCGGACCACGTCGCCATTCATCTGCGCAAGCGCATCCCCGCGGGCGGGGGGCTCGGAGGCGGCTCTTCGAATGCGGCGGCGGTGCTTCACGAATTCGGAGGCCGCAACCTTCCGGAGCTCGCGCTCTCCCTCGGCTCCGACGTGCCGTTCTTCCTCCTCGGCGGCACCGCCTACGCCACCGGCCGCGGCGAAGTGCTCACGCCGATGCCGCCCATGGCGAACATCCCGCTGCTGCTGCTCCTCCCCGAGGAGCGCGTGCTGACGAAGGAGGCCTTCGCGCGCGTCACGCGCTACTCGCCGCCCCTCGGCCTGGACGCCTATCGCGACTTTGCGAACTTCACGAACGATTTCGAGGAGCCGGTCTTCGCCATGCTGCCGCGTCTCGCGGCGCTGAAAGCGCGCCTCTACGACGCCGGCGCAACGTGGGCGGGGATGAGCGGCTCCGGCTCCACGATCGTCGGCGCATTCGCGGATGGGCGCACGCGCGACGCGGCTGCCGCGGCATTCCGCGACGTGCGCACCGAACGCTGCGCAACGCGCTAGCGTCTGGAGTGCGGCAGCGCCAGCTGCGGCTGGCGCATTTGAGTGCGGCAGCTCCGCCGCTGCCGCAGTCCAGACGCTGCGCGTGGGTAGGGATTCGCGGTCTCGCGCAACTCCTCAGCATGCGTAAACAACCGAACGTCCTTCTTTTCATGGTCGACGAGCAGCGGTATCCGACGCCATACGACGGGCCGGTGCTCCGCGAATGGATGGAGCAGAACCTCTGCGCGCAGAAGCTCCTGCGGGAGCGTGGCGTGGAGTTCCACCGCCATTACGCGCAGTCGACTGCCTGCGCGCCGAGCCGCACGTCCCTCTTCACCGGACAGTACCCGACGCTGCACGGCGTGTCGCAGACGGACGGGATGGGAAAGACGGCCTTCGATCCGGGGATGTCGTGGCTCGACCCCGACACGGTGCCGACGATGGGCGACTGGTTCCGCGCCGCCGGCTACGAGACGTACTACAAAGGGAAGTGGCACATCTCGCACGCGGACATCATCGTCCCCGGCACGAAGCAGTCGCTGATGACGACGCAGGTGGCAGGCACGAAAGGGCTGCCGATTCCCGAGAACATCGACTATTACCGCGCCGCCGACCGCCTCGACCGCTTCGGCTTCTCCGGCTGGATCGGTCCCGAGCCGCACGGCTCCGATCCCGCGAACAGCGGCTGGATCCGCGACCCGCAGTACCGCCATGAGGCGCTGGATCTGCTCGACGCGCTCGACCGGCGCAAGGACGATACGCCCTGGCTGTTCGTGAACTCGTACGTCAATCCGCACGACATCGTGTTCTACGGCATGGTGTGGGACGTCGTGTTCGGCTTCCCCTCTCCGACGCTCGAGCAGGTGCCGCCCATCCCCGAGCCGCCGACGCGCTACGAGCACCTGGGCACCAAGCCGCGCGCGCAGAAGAGCTACGTCGACACCTACGGGCAGATGTTCCTGCCGCAGCCCCCGGACGATCGCTATCGCCGCTTCTACTACTACCTGCAGGCGGAGGTGGACAAGTACATCCTCGAGGTCTACCGCCGCCTGGAGCGCTCGCGCTTCTTCGAGAACACGCTCATCGTCTTCACGTCCGATCACGGCGACACGCTCGGCGCGCACGGCGGCATGCATCAGAAGTGGTACCAGGCGTACGAGGAGACCATCCACGTGCCGCTGATCTTCTCCGGCCCGCTGGTCGCGGAGCACGGCCGCAGCGAGTACCCGCTCACCTCGCACGCCGACCTCACGCCGACGCTCCTCGGCTTCTGCGACGTGGACGTCGCGGAGGCGGCCAGGAAGCTCGCGGTCTCGCACACCGAGACGCGCCCCCTCGTCGGCCGCGATCTCTCGCACGCCGTGCGCGGGACCGCGCCCGTGAAGCCCGAGCCGGTCTTCTTCATGACCTACGACAACGTCAGCCAGGGCCTCAGCCAGATCACCGGCCGGCGCACGTGGAAGGCGGTCGAGACACCGAACCAGGTCGAGACGGTGATCGTGGAGATCGACGGCGAGATCTGGAAGTACTCCTGCTACGACCAGTGCATCCCCACGCCGTACGACGGCCTGATCACCAACCAGAACATCCTCGACATCATCGCCTGCAAGAAGGACGTCGACCCCGAGTACGAGATGTACAACGTGACCTGCGACCCGTACGAAGAGACGAACCTCTGCTTCCCCGCGAACGAGACCGTCCGCTCCCGCGAGCTGCGCCCGCGGCTCCAGGAACTGCTGGACGAGCAACGGCGGCAGAAGTGCCTGAAGCCGTACGTGAATCAGGGCGCGGAGCGCGCCGGCGGGGAAGGGGATGTGGCGGCGGTGGAGGTGGCCGAGGGATCGACGCAGAAGCCGGCGTTCGCGCAACTCTGATGTTGCTGGTTGCTGGTTGCTGTGTTCGTTGCGGCGCCTGGCATTTCAGGCGCCGCAACGCAACGAACCAGCAACACAGCAACCAGTAACTGAGCTCACACGCCCGCGACCGAGACGTTCTCGAACACCAGGGAGGGGGCCCGGTTCGAGGAGTACGGGAACGGATCGTTGCCGAGGGCCACGAGCTTCTTCCAGAACTCGAGGTGGTTGCCGGAGAGGTTCATCTCCGCCACCGGCTCCGCGATCGCGCCTTCGCGCACGCGGAAGCCGACCACGCCGATCGAGAAGTCGCCGGTGCCGCCGTTGGAGTTGCCGCCGATGAAGCCGGTGATGAGCAGGCCGTCCTTGATGTCCGACAGCAGCTGCTTCTGCGACTTCGAGCCGAGCTTCCACACCAGGTTCGACGCCGAGCCGCTGGTCGGCTCCATCTTCAGCTTCCGGCCGTAGTACGTGTCGATGTAGTACGACTTGAGCACGCCGCCGTCGACGATCGTGCGCGCCTTCGCGGCGATGCCTTCGTTGTCGAACTTGCGCGAGCCGAAGCCCTTCGGGATGAGCGGATCGTCGGTGAGGGTGATCAGCGGGCTGACGATCTGCTGGCCAAGCTTCCCTTCGAGGAAGGAGCGCTTCTGCTGCAGCGAGAAGCCCGAGAGCGGCCCGAGCAGCATGCCCACCAGACGTCCCGCGGCGCGGTTGTCGACGACCACCGTCATCGAGTTGGTCTCGCCCTTTTTCGAGCCGAGACGGCTCAGCGTGCGCTGCGCCGCACGGACGGCCACGCCGTTCGCGTCCGCCAGGCTGCTGTAGAAGCGCGAGCCGGCGTAGTCGTACTCCTCGGGGCGGCGGCCGTCCGCG
>Ga0196976_1000279_pt1 | contig 34661 bp, 34 predicted proteins | sample S3v_513CmetaG_FD_148644 | JGI IMG/M metagenome (GOLD analysis project Ga0196976, IMG submission 148644) | Soil microbial communities from Anza Borrego desert, Southern California, United States - S3+v_5-13C | ecosystem: Environmental > Terrestrial > Soil > Desert | place: USA: California... | reverse complement strand
GGACCTGCTTGACCGTCTCGGTGTAGGCGGCCTCGACGTCCGCGCCGACGGTGTCGCGCAGGCGGGCCTTGAGGGCGGCCTTGTCATAGGCGGGCGGCGGGATGTCCCACGGCTCCTTGGCGCACATCTCGGCCAGGTCGATGATGGCCTGGATCACCGGCTGGAAGTTCTTGTGGCCGAACATGACGGCGCCGAGCATGACCTCCTCGGTCAGCTCCTTGGCTTCCGATTCGACCATCAGCACGCCTTCCTGGGTGCCGGCGACGACGAGGTCGAGGGCCGAGTTCGGCACCTGGTCCTGCGTCGGGTTCAGCACGTACTGGCCGTCGATGTAGGCGACGCGGGCGGCGCCGATCGGGCCCAGGAACGGGATACCGGAGATCGTCAGCGCGGCCGAGGTGCCGACCATGGCGACGATGTCCGGATCGTTCTCCAGGTCATGGCTGAGCACGGTGCAGATGATCTGCGTCTCGTTGCGGAAGCCGTCGGCGAACAGCGGACGGATCGGCCGGTCGATCAGGCGGCTGACCAGCGTCTCCTTCTCGGTCGGACGCCCTTCGCGCTTGAAGAAGCCGCCGGGGATCTTGCCGGCCGCGAACGTCTTTTCCTGGTAGTTGACGGTCAGCGGAAAGAAATCGACGCCGGGCTTCGGCGACTTGGCGCCCACGGCGGTGCACAGCACCGTCGTCTCGCCGTAGGTGACCAGCACGGCGCCGTCGGCCTGACGCGCCATCTTGCCGGTTTCCAGCGTCAGCTTGCGCCCGCCCCAGTCGATTTCCTTGCGGTAAACGTTGAACATACGTGCCTTCCTTCCGTCCGACACCCGGGCACGCCGGATTGCGTGCGCGGGCCGGGACCGGGGACTTTCCCTCAGTCCCGTATGAAATGCATAAAGCGGCCGGTCCCGGGGAATCCCGGCCGGCGGCCTGGCGGGAGCGTACCGACAAAACAGAAAACCCCGGCCGAAAGCGCGCCTGCCGCCGTGGCGCCGGTGGGCGCGTGGTGCGGAAGGCTTCGCTTCGGTCCGGGGTTTCGGATCACGTGTTGGGCGATCCTCAGCGACGCAGGCCCAGACGCTCGATGAGCGTGGCGTAACGGCCGTGGTCCTTGCCCTTGAGGTAGTCGAGCAGGCGGCGGCGCTGACCGACCATCACCAGCAGGCCACGGCGGGAGTGGAAGTCCTTCTTGTGGCTCTGCAGGTGCTCCGTGAGGTTGCGGATGCGCTCCGACAGGATCGCAACCTGCACCTCGGGCGAACCCGTATCCGCGGTGCCGCGGGAATATTCCTTGATCAGCTCCTGCTTGCGCTCGGCGGTGATCGACATCGTGGTCTCCATCATTCAGATGTTGAGGACACGCACCGGGCGGACCTCCGCCCCCTCGACACGGGCCAGCGCCACCGGCTTGCCGGCGAAAAGCGCAAGAACGGCGCCGTCCTCCCCCACCGAACCGCGAAGCGCCTGAAGGCGTTCGAAGTCCTGCCGGGTGAGGAGCGCCACCGATTGGCCGTGTCGAAGTCGGTGCGCTTCGGCTTCCGTCAGGGCCAACGCCGGGATGTCGTCCAGCGCGGTCTCGATCGGTTGCAGAAGTCGTTCGACGGCCGCACCTTGCTCCATCGCGGCCAGTTCGTCCAGGGAAATCGCCTTGTCCAGCGTGAACCGCCCGACGCGCGTGCGGCGCAGCGTCGCGACGTGGCCCACCGTGCCCAGCGCCAGCGCCAGGTCGCGGGCGAGCGAGCGGACGTAGGTGCCCTTGCCGCAGTCCACCTCGAACACGGCGTGGTCGGCGTCGGGCATGTCGACCAGTTCGAAGCGGTCGATGCGGACGGTGCGCGGCTCCAGCTCCACCGCGTCGCCCTGGCGGGCGATGTCGTAGGCGCGCTCGCCGTCCACCTTGATGGCGCTGAACTGCGGCGGCACCTGCCGGATCTCGCCCAGGAAGGCGGGCAGCGCGGCGACGATGGCGTCGCGCGTGGGCCGCTCGGCGGAGGTGTCGATGACCGCGCCCTCGCGGTCGTCGGTGGCGCGGCGCTCGCCCCAGCAGACGGCGAAGCGGTAGGTCTTCGCCCCGTCCATGGCGTAGGAGACGGTCTTCGTCGCCTCGCCGAACGCGATGGGCAGGATGCCGGTGGCGAGCGGGTCGAGCGTGCCGCCGTGCCCCGCCTTCTCGGCGTTCAGCAGGCGGCGCACCTTGCCGAGCGCCTGGGTGGAGGTGATGCCTTCGGGCTTGTCCAACACCAGCCAGCCGTGGATCGGCTGGCCCTTCTTCTTACGCGCCACGGCCGGGCCCCCGGCCGCCGGTCGGCTCGTCGTGCCCGCCGCCGTCCTCGTCTTCGGCGCCCTCGTCGCCGTCGGGGAGGTCGTCGAGGTCGTCGTCGGTCTCCTCGTCGTACTCGAAGGACTCGACCTCCTCGTCGTCCTCGTCCCAGCCGTCGTCCTCGTCCCCGTGATCGTCGTCATCATCGCCGTTGACGCGGGGGCCGGTCGAGGCGAGGTCGCGGGCGACCTCGGGCGAGTGCAGGATGGCGTTGATGTGGCCGGCGTAGTCGAAGGAGGTGTCGGCCTGGAAGCTGAGCGTCGGCGCGAAGCGCAGCTTCATCACGCGGGCGACCTGGCCGCGCAGGAAGGGGGCGGCGCGCTTCAGCGCGACCAGCGCTTCCTCCACGTTGCCGCCGCCCAGCGGGGTGACGAACGCGGTAGCGTTGCGCAGGTCGGGGGAGATGCGCACCTCGGTCACGGTGACGTTGAGGTTCTGCAGCTCCGGATCATGGAAATCGCCGCGCCGGAACAGGTCGGCGAGCGCGTGGCGCAGTTCCTCGCCGACGCGGAGCTGGCGCTGGGACGGGGCTTTTCCGGCGTGATGCCCGCCGTGGTGTTTGCCTGCCATGGTGTCGTGCTTTCGTTCTTTGCCGGTGTCCGGTCAGGACCAGAGGACCGGGACGTCGTAGTGGCGGATCATGCGGTCCGCGGTGACCAGGGTCATGCCCTCGACCCGGGCCTGGGCGATCAGCATCCGGTCGAAGGGATCCTTGTGGTGGAAAGGCATGCCGTCGAGAGCGCTGAGGTGACGCAGGCCGATCGAAAGAAGGATGATTCCGCTTTCCTCCAGCCCTTCGGCAAGATCGGGCGGAATGCGAAGCTTGCCCAGGTTTGCCTTGATCTTCAGTTCCCAGAGCGAAGCCATGCTGATGAAGACGCCGCCCGCCGCCCCCGCGATGGCCTTCCGCAGATCGGGACCGAGCCCTTCATGACCGGTGGCAAGCCAGAGCGCGGCATGGGTGTCCAGCAACAGCTTCAAGGCTTTCCGTCCAGCTGCGGCGGCCACGGCTCGTCGGGCTCCAGGCCATAGAACGCCTTCAGGAGATCGTCGGGAAGCGGCGCGTCGAAGTCGTCGGCCATCCAGATCTTGCCCTTGAGAAGGCCGAAACGGATGGGACGCTTCGGCTCCCGCGCGACGATCCGGTCGCTTTCCGGCATGCCGGACTCGTTCACCGGAACCAGACGCACCGGCGGCTTGCCCTCGCGGGTGAGGATGACCTCCTCCCCGTTGACGGCGCGATCCGCCAGCTCGTCCATGTGGCCGAGGGCTTCGTGCAGAGGAACGTTCTCGGTCATGCCAACCTCCCGACGGGAGCATCGCGCCCCCATACCCTAACACATGGGATCCAAGGGCCGCACGGGCCCCTGGCGGGGGTGCAGGGGGCGGTGCCCCCTGCCGAAAGCGCCTTACAGCGTCCGCGCGACCTCTTCGATCTCGAAGGCCTCGATGACGTCGCCCGCCTGGATGTTGTCGTAGTTCTCGAAGGCCATGCCGCACTCGTAACCCTCGCGGACGTCCTTGACCTCGTCCTTGAAGCGCTTGAGCGTCTTGAGCGTGCCCTCGTGGATGACAACGTTGTCGCGCAGCAGGCGCACGCCCGCACCGCGCTTGACCGTGCCCTGCGTGACCATGCAGCCGGCGACCTTGCCGACCTTGGTGATGTTGAACACCTCGCGGATGGTGGCGTAGCCGATGAACCGCTCGCGCAGCGTCGGGGCCAGCATGCCGGTCAGCGCCGCCTTCACGTCGTCGATCACGTTGTAGATGATCGAGTAGTAGCGGATCTCCACACCGTCGCGCTTGGCGAGGTCGCGGGCCTGCGGGTTGGCGCGGACGTTGAAGCCGATCACCATCGCGTTGGACGCGTTCGCCAGCGTGATGTCGGATTCGTTGATCGCGCCCACCGAGGCGTGCAGCACGCGGACCTTGACCTCGGTGTTCTCGGCCGTGAGCTTCTCCAGCGAGCTGGAGATGGCTTCGATCGAGCCCTGCACGTCGCCCTTGATGACGACCGGCAGTTCCTTGGCCTCGCCGGCCTGGATGCGGCTGAACATGTCCTGCAGCGAGCCGCGGGCGGTGGCGGCGACGGCCGCTTCGCGCTTCTTGCGCTGGCGGAACTCGGCGATCTCGCGGGAACGCGCTTCCGACTCGACGACGGTGAAGTCGTCGCCGGCGAGCGGCGTGCCGTTGAGGCCCAGCACCTCCACCGGGGTGGCGGGGGCCGCCTCCTCGACGTTCTGGCCGCGGTCGTTGATGAGGGCGCGCACGCGGCCCCATTCCGACCCGGTCACGAACACGTCGCCGACCCGCAGCGTGCCGCGCTGGACCAGCACGGTGGCGACCGAGCCGCGGCCGCGCTCCAGCTTCGCCTCGACCACCACGCCTTCGGCGGTGCGGCCGGGGTTCGACTTCAGCTCCAGGATTTCGGCCTGCAGGAGGATGGCCTCCTCCAGCTTGTCCAGGTTGATCTTGGCCTTGGCCGAGACTTCCACGGTCTGGATGTCGCCGCCCATCTCCTCGACCACCAGCTCGTGCTGGAGCAGTTCCTGGCGCACGCGGTCCGGCTTGGCGTCGGGCAGGTCGATCTTGTTGATCGCCACGATGATCGGCACCTTGGCCGCCTTGGCGTGGTGGATCGCCTCGATCGTCTGCGGCATGACGCCGTCGTTGGCGGCCACCACCAGCACGACCACGTCGGTGACGTTGGCGCCGCGTGCACGCATCTCGGTGAAGGCGGCGTGGCCCGGCGTGTCGACGAAGGTGATGCGGGCACCCGACTCCAGCTGCACCTGATAGGCGCCGATGTGCTGGGTGATGCCGCCGGCCTCGCGGCTGACCACGTCGGTCTGGCGTAGCGCGTCCAGCAGCGAGGTCTTGCCGTGGTCGACGTGGCCCATGATGGTGACGACCGGGGGACGCGGCACCAGCGCGTCGGCCACGTCGTCCACGCCGCGCAGGCCCAGCTCGACGTCGGCCTCCGAGACGCGGCGCACGCGGTGGCCGAACTCGCTGATGATCAGCTCCGCCGTGTCGGCGTCGATGGTCTGGTTGATGGTCGCCATGACGCCCATGCGCATCAGCGCCTTGATGACGTCCGCACCGCGCTCGGCCATGCGGTTGGCGAGTTCCTGGACCGTGATCACTTCCGGCAGCACGACGTCGCGGGTCACCTTCTGGGTCTCCTGACGCGACAGCTGACGCAGCCGCTCTTTCTCACGCGCACGGCGCACCGCGGCGAGCGAGCGGGTGCGTTCACCCCCCTCGTCGCTGAGCGCCTGGGACACCGTCATCTTGGCGCCGCCGCGACGGCGGTCGGCACCGGGGCCGGCGCCGCCGGGCTTGCGGGCCGGCGCGGCCGGGGCCTTGGCCGGGCCCTTGCCGGGACGGCCGCGGCCGCGACCACCCTCGTCCTCGTCGTCGTCGACGCGGGCGGGAGGGGCACCGCCGATCGGCGGACGGGCGGACGGCGCCTCGGTGGTGGTGTTGGCCGGACGGGCGGTGGGGGCGGGACGCGCGCCCTGGACGCCGCGGTCGTCGGTGCGGCGCTCCTCGCCGCGACGGGCGGCCGGCTCGGGCCGGCGGGCCTCCTCGGCTTCCTTGCGCTTGGCCTCTTCCTCCTTGCGGCGGCGTTCGGCCTCCTCGGCGATGCGGCGCTCCTCCTCCTGGATGCGGCGCAGCTCGTCCATCTCGCGCTGGCGCAGCGTCTCGGCGTCGAGGATCTCGGGCTCCGGCGCGGGCGCCGGCTCCTGGACCACCTCGACGGCGCCGGTCTCCAGCTCGTCCTCGTAGTCGTCTTCGACCTCGGTGCGGCGGGTCTCCGCCTCGAGGATGGCGCCGCGCAGCGCGCGTTCACGCGCCTCGCGCTCCTCGCGGGTCAGCTGGCGCACGGCGCCGCCGCCGCCGCCGCGCTGCGGGCGTCCGCCCGAGCCGCGCACGGGCAGCCCCTGCGCCGCCTGGCGCGCCGCGGCGCCGCCGTCGGCGATGCCGGGCACGGCACCCTTCTCGACGGTGCGCTTGCGCTTGACCTCGACGGTCACGGTCTTCGAGCGGCCATGGGAGAAGCTCTGCCGGACCGTGGTGTCGACCGGCTTCTTCAACTCCAGCTTTCCCTTGTTCGAGGTGCCGGCGTTGAGGTGCAAGACTTTCTTGTGGTCCTGGTCGTTGCTGTCGGTCATCGGATCCGGATAGTTAGAACGTTACCCCTGGCCCGCCGGCCCCGCGCCGGCGACAAAGCCCCTTATGCCCTGCAGCCGGGCCGCATCGCGGGCCAGCCCATCGGCGAGTTTGCCGCGCGCCATAACGGCATGCACGGCGTGGTCCCGGCCGAGCGCGGCGGCCATGGCCGCCGAGTCGAACAGGTCCACGATCGGCAGGTGCGGCGCCAGCGCGGCGATCTTGCCGCGCTGATCCGCCGAACCGTCGGATGCTTCAAGAAGAAGGCCGGGCGCGCCGCCGCGGCCGACACGGCCGGTCTTCAGCGCCTCGCGCACCTTCTCGTAACCGGCGACGGACTGCCCGGCCTTGCGCGCCAGCCCGATCTGGTCGAGGCAGCGGCGCTCCAGCAGGCGTTCCAGCCGTTCGCCCAGGTCCGGCGCGGCGCGGACGGCGCGGCGCGCGGCCTTGGAAAAGATGTTCTTGGAAACGGCCTTGTCCAGCGCGGCGCGGTCGGCCGTCAGCCACAGGCCGCGGCCGGGCAGGCGCTCCTCCAGGTCGGGCACGACCGTGGCGTCGGGAGCGACGACGAAGCGGATCATGCCTTCCTTGGGCTGAACGGCGCCCGTGACGACGCAACGGCGCAGCGGGCCCCGCTCCTCAGCGGGGTCCGGCGCCGCGCACGCCTCGGGGGCGTCCGTCACTGCTGCGTCCTTCAGACCTACCATCCGTTCCGTAACCGTCCGTCTTCTCTAAGAACCGTTGCTCGACCGAGGTGCCGCGGGTCATTCCGCGGCAGGCTGCTGGCCGCCGGCCGCCGGCTGCTGCGGGGCACCGCCCTCGCTTTCGAACCAGTGGGCGCGGGCCGCCATGATGATCTCGTTCGCCTCCTCTTCCGAGGGGGCGTCCTTGCCGAGGATCTCGCGCAACTCGTCGGCGGCGAGGTCGGCCAGGTCGTCCATCGTCTTGACGCCGTTCTCGCCGAGCCTGACGAGCATCGACGGCGGCAGGCCGCACAGCTCCGCCACGTCGTCGCCGACGCCCAGCTCGCGCCGCCGCTCGGTCATGGAAGCGTCCTGCTCCTCGAGGAAGCTCAGCGCGCGCTGCTTCAGCTCGGCCGCGACGTCCTCGTCGAAGCCTTCGATCTCCGCCAGCTCCTCGGTGTCGACGAAGGCGATCTCCTCGACCGTGGTGAAGCCTTCGGCGACCAGAAGATGGGCGATCACGTCGTCCACGTCCAGCGCGTCGATGAACAGCTGCGAGCGGGTGCGGAATTCCTCCGAGCGGCGCTCGGACTCCTCCGCCTCCGTCATGATGTCGATGTCCCAGCCGGTGAGCATCGTGGCGAGGCGCACGTTCTGGCCGCGGCGGCCGATGGCCAGCGACAGCTGGTCGTCCGGCACCACCACCTCGATGCGGTTGTTCTCCTCATCCAGAACGACCTTGGCCACCTCGGCCGGGGCCAGCGCGTTGACCACGAAGGTCGCGGCGTCGTTGTTCCAGGGGATGATGTCGATCTTCTCGCCCTGCAGCTCGCCGACCACCGCCTGGACGCGGCTGCCGCGCATGCCGACGCAGGCACCGACCGGATCGATGGAGCTGTCGTGGCTGAGCACGGCGATCTTGGCGCGCGAGCCGGGGTCGCGGGCGACCGCCTTGATCTCGATGATGCCGTCGTAGATCTCCGGCACTTCCTGGGCGAACAGCTTGGCCATGAACATGGGGTGCGTGCGCGACAGGAAGATCTGCGGCCCGCGCGCTTCCTCGCGCACGTCGTAGATGTAGGCGCGCACGCGGTCGCCGTTCTTGAAGTGCTCTCTAGGCAGCAGCTCGTCGCGGCGCAGGATCGCCTCGGCGCGGCCCAGGTCGACGGTGACGTTGCCGTACTCGACGCGCTTGACGAGGCCGTTGACGATCTCGCCCACGCGGTCCTTGTACTCGTTGAACTGGCGCTTGCGCTCGGCGTCGCGGACCTTCTGGACGATCACCTGCTTGGCGGTCTGGGCGGCGATGCGGCCGAAGTCGATGGGCGGCAGCGGATCGACGATCCAGTCGCCGGGCTTGGTGTCCGGCTTGCGGCGCTGGGCGTAGGCGAGGCCGACCTGCGTCGCCTCGTTCTCCACCGTCTCCACGACCTCGAGGTAGCGGGCGAGGTGGATGTCGCCCGTCTTGCGGTCGATGCGGGCGCGGATGTCGTGCTCGTGGCCGTACTTGGAGCGACCAGCCTTCTGAATCGCCTGCTCCATCGCCTCCAGGACCTCGTCCCGGTCGATGTTCTTTTCGCGGGCGACCGCGTCAGCGACTTGCAGCAGTTCCATCCGTCACTCTTCCTGAAACGACCAAGTTTCTTGTCTCTCCCGCGGCCGGCGGCGCCGGCCCCCTCATCCCCGCCCCGTCACTCCTGGTCCAGGCTGGCCTGGTCCTGGTGGGCCTTGATGAGGTCGTCCGTCAGCACCAGCTTGGCGCGGTGAATGTTGTCGAAGGGCACGCGGCCCTGGCCCTGTTCGGTGTCGATCAGCACCGCGCCATCCTCGACGCCCTGCAGCCGCCCCTTGAAGCGCTTGCGGCCGTCGATGGCCAGACGGGTCTCGACCTTGGCCTCGAAGCCGGCGAAGCGCTCGTAATCCTTCAACCGCGTCAGAGGCCGGTCGATGCCCGGCGAGCTGACCTCCAGCGTGTAGGCCCCGGTGATGGGATCCTCGACGTCCAGCACGGCGGAGAGCGAGCGGCTGATGTCGGCGCAATCCTCCACGGTCATGGGCGCGCCGTCGGCGCGCTCGGCCATGATCTGCAGGATGGGGCGCTGGCCCCCCGAAAACTGCACGCGAACGATCTCGTAGCCCATGGCTTCGACCGAAGGTGCGATGATCTGCTCGATCCGACCGGTTGCGTCCATTCCACCAATGCCTGCCCCGCCGGCCCCGTGCCGCGAGGATTCCACACGCCGATAAAAATTAAGGTGGGCCGCAGCCCACCCGCAAAGCGTCTCGCCGGCCCGCTTGCGCGGACCGCCAAGTCGTATGGGATATCGGGGCTGAATATAGCCGTTCCTCACCCCACTGCAAGCTCTTTTCGGAGCGGTTGAAGCGGATGCCGGAGGCTCCGTATCTGGAAGCCGGCTTCCTGGAAGCTGGATGCTGGAGGCTGGAGGTTCGGATTTCAGCGCAACGGGTGGCATCGAGCTTGAACTGCTTCAGTCGGATGCAAACCCGGAGTCCGGGACGCCGCTCAGCCCCGGGGCTTCCGGATGAAGCGCAGGAAGACCGGCTTGCGGCCGGCCTCGATGGCCTTTTCCTCGTAGCGGGTGGGCGGCCAGTCGGCCGGGCGCACGCGCCAGTCGGACGGGCGCTGCGCGGTCCACTCGAAGTCCGGGTGCTTGACCGTGTGCTCCAGCATCCAGCGCACCAGCCCCATGTCGTCGCTGGCCAGACGCAGCTCGGCGCCGTCCTTCAGCACGCGGGCGAGGCGGGGCAGGTTCTGCGGGCCGACGAAGCGGCGCTCCCAGTGGCGCTTCTTGGGCCAGGGGTCGGCGAACAGGATGAAGGCGCGGCCGATGGAGGCGTCGGGCAGCGCGTCCAGCAGCGGGCGCGCGTCGTCCGGCAGGACGCGGACGTTGTCGACCTTCGCCTCGTCCACCAGGGCCATCAGCGCGGCGACGCCGTTGACGAAGGGCTCGCAGCCGATGACGCCCACCTGCGGGTGGTTCGCCGCCTGCCACGCCAGGTGATGGCCGCTGCCGAACCCCACCTCCAGCCACACGTCGTCCACTGGGCGCGGGAACAGCGCGGCGGGGTCGTCGATGCGGTCGCCCGGCTGCGGGATGGGCAGTTCGAGGCCGGGCAGCAGGGTTTCCAGGAGTCCGGACTTGCGCTTGCGCAACGGGCGGCCCTTGCGCCGGCCGTAGAGCCTGCGGGCGGGATCCTGAGAGGCGTCGATCATGGGAGGGGTGCCTGAAGGAACGGATGCCAAAAAACGGGTGCCGGAAACGGATGCTCCAAACGGATGCAGGGGCCCGAAGGCCCCTGCACGCGGGTCGCCTGTCGGGGCGATCAGGAGAAGGCGCGCTTCAGCTCGGCGGCGATGTCGGTCTTCTCCCAGGAGAAGCCGCCGTCGGCCTCCGGCTCGCGGCCGAAGTGGCCGTAGGCGGCGGTGCGCGCGTAGATCGGCTTGTTCAGGCCCAGGTGCTCGCGGATGCCGCGCGGGCTGAGGTTCACCAGCTGCTGGAGCACGTCGGACAGGCGGTCCTCGTCGACGCGGCCGGTGCCGTGGGTGTCGATGTAGACCGACAGCGGCTTCGACACGCCGATGGCGTAGCTGAGCTGGATCGTGCACTTGTCGGCCAGCTCGGCGGCCACGACGTTCTTGGCCAGGTAGCGGGCGGCGTAGGCGGCCGAGCGGTCGACCTTCGTCGGGTCCTTGCCCGAGAAGGCGCCGCCGCCGTGCGGCGCGGCACCGCCGTAGGTGTCGACGATGATCTTGCGGCCGGTCAGGCCGGCGTCGCCGTCCGGGCCGCCGATGACGAAGCGGCCGGTCGGGTTGACGTAGAAGTGCGGCTCCTCGCACATCCAGCCCTGCGGCAGGCAGTTGATCACGTGCGGGCGCACGATCTCGCGCACCGCGTCCTGGTCGATGGAGGCGTCGTGCTGGGTGGAGACCACCACCGAGGTGGCGCGCACCGGCTTTCCGTCGACGTACTGCAGCGTGACCTGGCTCTTGGCGTCCGGGCCCAGCAGCGGGGCGGCGCCGGAGTGGCGGGCCTCGGCCAGCGACTTCAGGATGGCGTGGGCGTAGTAGATCGGGGCCGGCATCAGGGCCGGGGTCTCACGGCAGGCGTAGCCGAACATGATGCCCTGGTCGCCGGCACCCTCGTCCTTGTTGCCGGCGGCGTCGACGCCCACGGCGATGTCGGCCGACTGCGAGTGCACCAGGACCTTGACGTCCATCTTCTCCCAGTGGAAGCCGTCCTGCTCGTAGCCGATGTCCTTCACGGCGTGGCGGGCCACCTGCTCCAGCAGGTCGGGGGTGATGCTCTCGGGTCCGCGCACCTCGCCGGCCAGGACCACCTGGTTCGTCGTGGCCAGCGTTTCCACCGCGACGCGCGCGTAGGGGTCCTGCGACAGGAAGAGATCGACGATCGCGTCGGAGATGCGGTCGCACACCTTGTCCGGATGACCCTCGGACACGGACTCGCTCGTGAAGACGTAATTCTGCTTGGCCACGGTCTGCCTCGGCTATTTTTACAGGCTCTTTGACTGGGGCGGCCTGGAAAGGCGCGACAGCCATGCCGCCGGATCATCGGTATTTGACAAGGTTTACGGGCGCGGTCAAGCAATCTCCCTGCGGCGGAAGGCGCAGGAGGCGAAAACGCGAACGGCGGGATGTACCGCGTCCGCGACACACCCCGCCGATCGATCGGCGACGGTCACCGTGCGGCGACCGTATGGAACCACGTCATTCGGCCGCTTCGATCGCGGCGGCGTTGGCCACGGCCTTGGTCAGCTCGAACAGGCGCTTGCGCACCGACGGATCGTTGATCCGGTAGTAGGCGCGGACCAGTTCCAGCGTCTCGCGCTTGGCCATCGGGTCCGGCTCGTAGCCGCCGCTGCGGCCGTCGTCCACCGTCGGGCCGTCGTCGTCGACCGGCGCCGAGGCCGCGTCGGCCGGCATGTCGTCGAAGAAGAACGACACCGGCACGTCCAGAACGCGGCTCAGATCGAACAGGCGCGACGCGCCGATGCGGTTGGCGCCGCGCTCGTACTTCTGCACCTGCTGGAAGGTCAGACCGATCGCCTCGCCCAGCTTCTCCTGGCTCATCCCAAGGAGGGTGCGGCGAAGCCGCACGCGCGAGCCGACGTGCACGTCGATCGGATTGGGTTTCCCCGTTTTAGGACGTCCTGTCGCGCCCCGACGACCCCTCGCTGCTGCCTGCATGGCCTTTTCCCTGAATACGTGTGTAGGTCCCTTTGTAGAGCATATCCGCGTATGCAGTCAAGCCCGCCCCTTGTGCCCCAGCTATGCGCGTGGGTTGTGGAAGAGAGTTGGGGTGCGCTAGCGCCGTTGTCGAGCGAAGCCCGCCAAAGCCGTACAGATCATGAGAAGTACCACCAGAACCCAGTCCCCGGCACGTCCGTAAATGGTGGGATCCGCTAGGCCGACCGGCAGAGCCGCGTCCAGAACGCCGCGCGCGCCCAGGCCCAGTTCGGCGGTGACGCGGCCGTGCGCGTCGACCACGCCGGAGATGCCGGTCTGCGCGCTGCGCACCAGCGGCAGCCCCTCCTCCACCGCGCGCACGCGGGAGATGGCGAAGTGCTGGTGCGGCCCGGCGGTGTGGCCGTACCACGCGTCGTTGGTGAGGTTGAGGAGCCACTGCGGCCGCGCCGACGCGTCCACCACGGCGCCGGGGAAGATCACCTCGTAGCAGATCAGCGGGCTGACCGGCGGCAGGCCGGCCAGCGGCAGCGTGACCGGCCCCGGCCCGGCCGAGAACTCCGACCCGTAGCCGGCGATGGCCCCCACCGGCAGCCAGGAGCGCAGCGGCATGTATTCGCCGAACGGGACGAGGTGGAACTTGTCGAAGGTGGCGGTCACCCGCCCCCCGGCGTCGATAGCCAGCAGGCTGTTGTAGTAGCGCGGCTGCCCGTCCGGCCCGGCCTGCCGGCGCGGCGCCCCGGTCAGCGTCAGCCCGCCCGGTGGCGTCACCGCGGCCACGGCCTGCCGGCCGGCCATGTCGTGCTCGATGAAGTACGGGATGGCCGTCTCCGGCCAGATGACGTGCGTCACCGGCCCGGCGGCGGGATCGGCGGCCGGCTGGGCGGCCAGTTCCAGTTGGCTTTCGAACACCTGCCGGCGTGCCGCGGGGTCCCACTTGTAGCGCTGCTCGATGCCGGCCTGGATCAGGCGCAGGCGCACGCCCGGCACCGTGTCGGCCGGCGCCCCGGCCAGCCGCATCGCCCCCCAGGCGCCGATGCCGCCGAACAGCGCCAGCCCAGCCAGCAGGGCCAGCGCGGTGCGGCGCGGCGGCTCCGCCGGGTCGGCGAAGGCGGCCGGCAGCGCCGCGACCAGCACGGTCAGCAGGCCGAGGCCGTAGATGCCGGTGACGGAGACCGCCTGCAGCACCGGCAGCGTGCCGACCCAGGAATAGCCGATCAGGTTCCACGGGAAGCCGGTGAGGGCGTGGCCGCGCAGCCATTCCACCGCCGTCCACACGACGGCGAACAGCAGCGCCCGCGCCAGCCCGCGCGCCGGAAGCGCCCAGTTGGCCAGCGCCCAGACGATCAGCGCCACGAGGCCGGTGAACAGCGCCAGCCCCATGGGCAGGCCGGTGGTGGAGAGCGGCAGCGCCCACCAGAACTGGCCGATGTCGGTGAACAGCGCCCAGGTCACCCAGTAGAGGCCCAGCAGGTGGTGCCCGAAGCCGAAGAACCACCCCACGGCGAAGGCGGTGCGCGGCCGCTCCACCCCGTCCAGCAGCCACAGCAGCGCCGGGAAGGCGGCGAACAGCACCGGCACCGCGTGCGCCGGCGGCAGGGCGAAGGTGGCCAGCCCGCCGAAGGCGAAGGCCGCGGCCAGCCGGCGCCAGCCGGTGAGCGCGCCCAGGCGCCCGGCGATCCGCCGGAAAGCGCCCTCGTCGGTCAGGGCATCGGTCGCGTGCACGGGAACGGGTCTCCGATGATGATGGAGCCCTTCTCCCCTTGAGGGAGAAGGGTTGGGATGAGGGGTCATTACCGCCGGATGGCGGGAAAAGAGTCATCCTTCCGCCCTGCCGGGCGTACCCACCCTCACCCCAACCCCTCTCCCCTCAAGGGAGAGGGGCTTTGTCTGGTCGTGGTTCTAGATAGGTGGCACCACCCCGGCTGTCCCGTGAAATCTGGGGTCACCAGTCGCTGACGAAGCGCTCCGGCGGCAGGCGGAGCATCACCGACGTGCCGGCACCCTCGGTGGAGCGGATCTCCAGACGGCCGCCGTGCTGTTCCAGCAGCGACTTGGCGATGGACAGGCCGAGGCCGATCCCCTCGAACCGGCGCGACAGGGAGGCGTCGCCCTGGATGAAGGGGTAGAACACCGTCTCCAGCCGGTCCGCGGGGATGCCGATGCCGCTGTCGAACACCTCGGCCACCAGGGCGCCGGCATTGTCGATGCGCGCCGACACGCCGATGCGCCCGCCCTCCGGCGTGAACTTGATGGCGTTGGACAGCAGGTGCAGCAGCACCTGCTTCAACGCGTGCGGGTCGGCCATCAGGGGCGGCAGCTCCTCCCCCATGTCGGCCTCGACGCGCAGCTTGGCGCGCTCCGCCCGCTTGGCGACGAGGCGCAGGCAGGACACGACGATGTCGCGGAAATCCACCATGGTGACGTCGAGGTCGACCCGCCCGGCCTCGATCGTCGCCATCTCCAGCAGGTCGTTGATGTTGGCCAGCAGCAGCTCGCCCGAGCGTTTGATCTCGGCGACGTAGTTCAGGTACATCGGGTTTTCCAGCGTCCCCAGCATCTGCTGGTGGATCACCTCGGCGAAGCCCAGGATGCCGTTGAGCGGCGTGCGCAGCTCGTGGCTCATGTTCGACAGGAAGGCGGTCTTGGCGCGGTTCGCCAGCTCCGCCGCCTCCTTGGCCTCGACCAGCGCGTGTTCGGCCTGCTTCATCGGCGTGATGTCGCCGATGATGGCGACGAAGGCGCGGAAGCCCGGCAGGTCGATGTCGGCCAGCGACAGCCAGGCGGGGAAGGTGGTGCCGTCCTTGCGCTGCGCCGTCACCTCGCGCCCGCGGCCGATGACCGCCTTCTCGCCCGTCGTCATGTAGCGGCGCACGTAGTCGGCGTGGCGGCGCGCCTCGTCCGCCGGCATCAGCGCGTGGATGTGGCGGCCCACCAGCTCGGCCTGGGTGAAGCCGAAGACGCGTTCGGTCGACGGGTTGGCGCTGAGGATGACGCCGCGCGTGTCGGCGGTGAGGATCGCCTCCACCGCCGATTCGACGATGGCGCGGAAGCGCGCCTCGGAGCGCTGCAGCTCCACCTCGTGCTGCTTCAGCGCGGTGTGGTCGCTGACCAGGGCGAACCAGCCGCCGGGGCGCCCCTCCTCCTCGTCCAGCGCGCCCAGGTGCGCGCGGGTGTGCGCGGTCTGGCCGCCGGGACCCAGAAGCGTCAGGTCGAAGGTGTGCTGCCGGTCGTCCGGCTGGGCCAGGGCTGCGCACACCGCGTCCTCCTGCCCCGGCGGCAGGAAGTCGGCCAGCGGGCGGCCGATCAGGTCGGCGGGGCGGCAGCCGAGCATGCGGGCCAGCGCGCCGTTCACCTCCACCGTCACGAAATCGGCGTCGAGCTGCCAGAAACCTTCGTTGGTGGCGGCGATGATGCCGCGGTAGCGCCGCTCGCTGCGGCGCAGCTCGTCCGCGGCGGCGGTGGCGGCGGCGCGGTGGACGCCGAAGTCCTCGATCATGGCGACCAGCGCGCTGACCCGCCCGTTAGCGTCGCGCAGCAGCGACGGCCGCACGGAGGCCCGCACCACGCCGCCGTCCTTGCGCAGGTAGCGCTTCTCGAACGGCTGCGGCGCGGCGGCGTCGCGCGCCGCGCGGGCGAAGGCCGGCGCCTCCAGCAGCCAGTCGTCCGGGTGGGTGATGCGGGCGAGCGGCAGGCCGGCCAACTCGTCCGGCGTATAGCCCAGCATGGCGGCGAAGGCGGGGTTGGCGGCGATCACCACGCCGCCGGGGTCGGCCACGGCGATGCCGGCCGGCGACGACTCGAAGATGCCGCGGAACAGCGCGCCGTCCGGCCCGTCGGCAAACGCCGGGGCGGCGGCCCGCCTGTGGCTGCCGTTCAGCGACATCGATTGCGCCCCGTTGGACTCATCTCACGACCCGGATACCGGCTATCCATCTTGGATAGTTGAATACCACAAAAGTATGGGTACGTGGCGATGATAACGGGTGCGCCGGGGAATGTATGCTATCCTTTCGTTGGTGTTCGCACGTTGTCAGCGCCCCCTGTCAGCGTCGGCGCCCGCCGCGCCGGCGGCGCGGGGCCGTGAGGCCGGGCGGCACGGTGTCCAGCACGGCCAGCAGCCCGTCCAGCGCGCCTTCGTCCAGGTCGTGGATACAGGCGGCCAGCCGGTTGGCCAGCTCCGTCGCCTTCGGGCTGAGGCCCGCCGTGTCGACGGTGATGCGCGGGTGCGAGAGGGCGGCCAAACGCTCCAGCTCCTCCGCCTCGTCCCAGATGATGCCGAAATAGCCGCAGATCTGCCGCACGAGCTGCGCCGACGGCTGCCCGCGCTTGCCGTGTTCAAGCGCCGAGAGGTAGGCGGAGGAGATGTGCAGGTCCGCGGCCATCTGCTTGAGCGTCACCCCGCGCGTCTCGCGCAGCGCCCGGACCTTGTCGCCGAAGGGGGTCATGTCAGCGGTCTTTACGGTCCCGCCGCCGCTTGATCAAGACGTACAGGGCACCATCGCCGCCGTCCTTCGGCTGGGCGGGCTGGACGGCCAGCACCATGGGGCGCAGCGGCGGGTCGCCCAGCCAGCCCGGCACGGCGCGGCGCAGCACGCCGCCGCCGGCCCCGCTGAAGGTGCCCTTGCCGGTGATGACCAGCACGCAGCGCCGCCCCTCGTGCCACGCGCGGTGGACGAAGGAGGCGAGCGCCGTGTGCGCCTGCGCCTGGGACATGCCGTGCAGGTCGATGCGGCCCTCGATCTCCATCTTGCCGCGGCGCAGCCGGTCGGCGTTGCGGCCGTCGATGGCGCTGGTGTCGCCGGGCGTGAGCGGCGGCGGGACGACGTGCACGTAGGTGCGCTTCGACGGCTTGGCCGGCGGTGGGGATGTGGGCGCGGTGGGCGGCGGGGCCGGTTCGGCGGCGGGTTCCGCCACCGGCGGGGCAGAGGTCATCGCCTCGGCCAGCGAGCGGCCGGGCATGGGCACGGCGTCGCGCATCACCGTGCGCCACAACGCCTGCTCCTCCGGCGTGACGGTGCGCTTGCGGCGGGTCATGCTCCGTCCTGCCGGGCGAGTTCCTGCTTTCGAGGACGAAGGGTTGGCCACAGATGAACACAGATAAACACAGATTTTCTCAGATCGATGCGCCGGCCGGTCAAGGCATGCCCATCATCCTTCATCTGTGTCCATCTGTGTTCATCTGTGGCAAAAAAACACACCTTGCTCACTCCCCGACCAGCAGGACGTGCAGGCGGCGGGGGCCGTGGGCGCCGAGCTGGATGGTCTGTTCGATGTCGCCGGTGCGCGACGGGCCGGTGATCAGGTTCACCGTGCGCGGCATGCCGCCCTCGAACGACGCCTGCACGGCGCGCAGCCGGTCCCAGGCGTCCTCGTAGCCGCCGACGATCTGGTCCCTGCGAAGGACGACGATGTGAGTGTCGGGCAGGAAGTTCAGCGTCGTCGGACGTTCCGCACCCGAAACGAGCATCAGCGTGCCGGTCTCCGCCACCGCCGCGAAGGCGCCGGTCAGCGACACGGCGTCGGCGTCGCGGGCGCGGCCGGCGGTGACGGTCAGCGTCGGCCGCTCCGCCCAGGGGATGGCCGACAGCTCCGGGTCGGGGGCCACGCGCAGCTCGGCCGGCAGGTTGAGGCCGGCGAGGTATTCGGCCACGGCCTGCGGCACGGCGGCGAGGTCGGGGATGCGCTCCACCGTGCAAGACACCTCCAGCGCCATGCGCACGAACAGCGCGACCTGCTCCTCATGGTCCAGCTGGGCACGGGCGGGGACGAGGTTGCGGGGGTGGGTGCGCACGCGCTCCGCCGCCGCGCCCCGCTGGGCGTCGGTGGCGGGGCCGCGCTTCAGCGCGGTGCGGATGCCGGAGAGGATCTGGTTGCGGGCCTCGCCCTTCGACTGATCGCTCATGACTCAGCGCCCTCCCCGCTGCTTTTCGGCCCAGAGGTCCTGGAAGGTGCGGCCCTCGGGCGCGGGCATGTCGCGGAAGCGGGTCCAGCCGTCGGCCAGCGGCAGGCTGGCGAAGCGGCCCTTGCCCCGGCCGAAGCGGCCGAGCGTGCGGATCGCCATCTTCGCCGCCGCGTGGTACAGCGCCGGGCGCCGCGCGAACCACGCCCACACGCCCAGACCCCGGCGCATGGCGGGGGGCTGGAGCTTCTGCTCGAACTCCTTCTCGCGCCAGTGGCGCATCATCTTGGGCAGCGGGATGCGCATGGGGCACACCGCCTCGCACCGGCCGCAGAAGGTGGAGGCGTTGGGCAGGTGCCCGGCCTCCTTGATGCCGATCAGCGCCGGGTCGAGGACCGCGCCGATCGGCCCCGGATAGACCCAGCCGTAGGCGTGCCCGCCGACCGCGCCGTACACCGGGCAGTGGTTCATGCACGCCCCGCAGCGGATGCAGCGCAGCACCTCCTGGAACTCGGTGCCGAGCAGCGCCGAGCGGCCGTTGTCGAGCAGGACGACGTGGAACTCCGCCGGCCCGTCCACGTCGCCCGGCCGGTGCGGGCCGGTGGAGAAGGTGGTGTAGGCGGAGAACTCCTGCCCCGTGGCCGAGCGCGCCAGCAGGCGCAGCACGGTGGCGGCGTCCTCCAGGTTCGGCACGATCTTCTCGATGGAGGCCAGGACCACGTGCACCTTGGGCAGCGTCTGCGTCAGGTCGCCGTTGCCCTCGTTGGTGACGATGACGGTGGAGCCGGTCTCGGCGATCAGCAGGTTCGCACCCGTGATGCCGACGTCCGCCTCCTGGAAGCGGCGGCGCAGCATCAGGCGCGCCTCGGTGATCAGCTCGCGCGGCTCGTCGAGCGGGCGGTCCTTGGGCAGCTCCGTGTGGGCGGCGCGGAAGGCGTCGGCCACCTCCTCCTTCGACACGTGGAAGGCGGGGGCGATGATGTGGCTGGGCGGCTCCTTGCGCAGCTGGATGATGTACTCGCCCAGGTCCGTCTCGATGGGGATGAAGCCGTTGGATTCCAGGTGGTCGTTGATCGCGATCTCCTCGGCGATCATCGACTTGCCCTTGGTGACGGTCTTCGCACCGGCGTTGCGGCAGATCTCCGTGATGGTGTCGCGCGCCTCGGCCGCGGTGCGGCACCAGTGCACGTGGCCGCCCTGCTCCGTCACCTTCGCCTCGAACATCTCCAGGTAGACGTCGAGGTTCTCCAGCACGTGGTTCTTGATGGCCTTGCCCTGGTCGCGCAGGTCCTCGAACTCCGGCAGGCGCTCGGCGGCGCGGCGGCGCTTGTCCTGGAAGCCGGTGCCGGACTTGCGCAGCATGTACTGCAGGCGCTCGTTCTCCAGCGCGCGGCGGCTGTTCTCGGGGAAGGAATGGGCGGTGGAGTGCATGCGCGTTCCCCTTCCCTACCGGCCGGTTTCGCCGATGGCCGGCACATCGCCGGCGAGGCCGGACAGCACCTCCGCCACGTGGCGGACCTTCACCGGGCTGCCCTGGCGCGACAGCTTGCCGGCGATGTTCAGCAGGCAGCCCATGTCGCCGGCCAGCACCGTGCCGGCCCCGGTGGCGGCGATGTCGGCGGCCTTGTCCTCCACCATGCGGTTGGAGATCTCCGGATACTTGACGCAGAAGGTGCCGCCGAAGCCGCAGCACACCTCCGCCCCCGGCAGCTCGCGCAGTTCCAGCCCGTCCACGGAGGCGAGCAGGGCGCGGGGCTGCGCCTTGATGCCCAGTTCGCGCAGGCCCGAGCAGCTGTCGTGGTAGGTGACGGCGTCCGGGTAGCGGGCGGCCACGCCGGTGACGCCCAGCACGTCGACCAGGAAGGACACCAGCTCGTGCGTGCGGGCGGACAGGTGCCGGGCGCGGTGCGCCCAGGCGGGGTCGTCGGCCAGCAGCTCCGGGTAATGCACGCGGATCATGCCGGCGCAGGAGCCGGAGGGGACCACCACATGGTCGAACCCCTCGAACGCGGCGATGGTCTGGCGGGCGAGTGCGGCGGCGTCCGCGCGGTCCCCGGAATTGAAGGCCGGCTGGCCGCAGCAGGTCTGCCCGGCCGGCACCGCGACGGTGCAGCCGGCGTCTTCCAGCAGCTTGACGGCGGAGAAGCCGACCGTGGGGCGGTACAGGTCGACCAGACAGGTGACGAACAGCCCCACGCGGGGGCCGGTGCGGGTCTCGGCCATGGCGGCGGTCTTCTTTGTTCGGGGACTCCCTGTGGGCAACCACAATAGGGTGCGGGACCGGTTCCCACAAGGCACGCCCTGATTCAGCCGCTGCGTCCCGGCACCATCTGCGCGGCCAGGAACAGCGCCGCCGCGGCGACCACGACGCTGGGGCCGCCCGGCAGGTCCCAGTTGAGGGACGCCAGCATGCCGGCGACCACCGCCCCCATGCCGATGACGGCGGCGAGCGCCGCCATCTCCTCCGGCGTGCGGGCGAAGCGGCGGGCCGCCGCGGCCGGGATGATCAGCAGGGAGGTGATCAGCAGGATGCCCACCACCTTCATCGCCACCGCGATCACCAGCGCGATCAGCAGCATGAAGGCGAGGCGCAGGGCCACCACCGGCATGCCCTCCACCTGCGCCAGATCCTCGCTGACCGTCACGGCCAGCAGGCGGCGCCACAGCAGCGCCATGCCGGCCAGCGCCACCGCCCCGCCGGCGTAGATGCGCAGGATGTCGTCGGACGTGACGGCCAGGATGTCGCCAAACAAATAGCCGACGAGGTCGACGCGCAGCGTCTCCAGGAACGCCACGGCGACGAGGCCCAAGGACAGCGACGAATGCGACAGGATGCCCAGCACCGTGTCGGAGGCGAGCGCCCGGCGGTGCTGCAGCGCCGTCAGGAGCAGCGCCAGCACCACGCACACCGCCACCACGCCCACCGTCGGGTCGATGCCCAGCAGGAAGCCCAGCGTCACGCCCAGGAGGGCCGAGTGCGCCAGCGTGTCGCCGAAATACGCCATGCGCCGCCACACCACGAAGGAGCCGAGCGGTCCGGCCAGCGCCGCGATGCCGCAGCCGGCCACCAGGGCGCGGACCATGAAGTCATCCATGGTGGTGCTCCCCCTCGTGATGATGATGGTGATGCTGGTGGTCGTGGCCGTCGCAGCAGTCGGCGCCCGGCACGACGCGGCCGTCGCCGGTGTGGGCGTGGTCGTGGTGGTGCAGGTAGATGGCCAGCTCGGCGGCGTGGCGGCCGAACAGGGCGTGGTACTCGGGGTGGCGGCTGACGTCCTCCGGCCGGCCGGAGCAGCAGACGTGCCCGTTCAGGCAAAGCACGCGGTCGGTGCGCGCCATCACCGTGTGCAGGTCGTGGCTGACCAGCAGGACGCCGCAGCCGTGCGACCGGCGCAACCGGTCGATGCGGTTGAACAGCTCCGCCTGACCGTGCACGTCGACGCCCTGGTCGGGCTCGTCCAGCACCAGCAACTCAGGCTCGGACAGCAGGGCGCGGGCCAGCAGCACGCGCTGCAGCTCGCCCCCCGACACCGACTGCACGGGGGAGCGGGCGAGGTGCGCCACCCCCGCCTCCTCCAGCGCCGCGTCGATGCGCGCGGCGCTCACCGGGCGCCACAGCGCCAGGAAGCGGCGCACGGTCAGCGGCAGCGTGCCGTCAATGGACAGCTTCTGCGGCATGTAGCCGATGCGCAAGCCCGCCCGCCGCCGCACCGTGCCGGAGGTCGGCCGCACGAGGCCGAGCACGGCGCGCACCAGCGTCGTCTTGCCGGCGCCGTTGGGGCCGATCAGCGTCACCACCTCGCCCTCGTTCACCGCGAGGTCGATGCGGTCGAGCAGCGTGCGGCCGCCGAGGGTGACGGTGAGGGCTTCGGCGGTGATCAGCGGTTCGGGCGGGCTTGACATGTTATGTTATAACGTCACACTTTGGGGGACGGCCTCCCGTATGCGCCGAAACGGTTCGCCTGTCCAGCCATAGACACCCCAACAAAGGTCATGGAACCCATGCGCAGCCCCCTCCTTGCCCTGGCATTCTCCTGCGGCTTGCTCGCCGCCGCGCCCGCGTTGGCGGACGTGCCGAAGGTCGTCGCCTCCATCAAGCCGGTGCATTCGCTGGTGTCGGCGGTGATGCAGGGCGTGGGGGAGCCGGCGCTGATCGTGCGCGGTGCCGCCTCGCCGCACGACTACACGATGAAGCCGTCCGACGCGCGGGCGCTGCAGGGCGCCGACTTCGTGTTCTGGGTGGGCGAGGCGCTGGAGACCTTCCTGGTCAAGCCGCTGAAGTCCGTGCCGAAGTCGGTGCAGGTGGTGGAACTGCTGGAAGCACCGGGCATCACGCTGCTGGAGGCGCGCGAGGGCGGTGCGTGGGAGACGCACGACCACGGCCACGCGCACAAGCATGACCACGCCGGCAAGGACCACGGCGACGTCAACACGCACGTCTGGCTCGACCCGGACAACGCCAGGGCGATGGCGCGGGCCGCCGCCGAGGCGCTGGCCGCGCGCGACCCGGCGCACGCCGCCACCTACAGGGCCAACGCCGAGGCTTATGGCAAGCGCCTGGACGCGTTGGATGCCGAGTTGAAGGCGGCGCTGGCGCCGGTGGCGGCGCGGCCGTTCGTCGTCTTCCACGACGCCTACCAGTATTTCGAGAAGCGCTACGGCCTGAACGCCGTCGGCGCCATCACCGTGAACCCGGAACGCGCCCCCTCCGCCAAACGGGTGGCGGCGATCCGCGAGCGTATCAGGACGCTGGGGGCCGCCTGCGTCTTCGCCGAGCCGCAGTTCGAACCGAAGCTGGTGGACACGCTGATCGAGGGCACGGGCGCCAGGAAGGGCACACTGGACCCCGAGGGTGCCGCCATCCCCGACGGGCCGGAGCTGTACCCGACGCTGCTGCGCAGCCTTGCGAATTCACTGACCGGCTGTCTGGCGCCGCGGGCTTAACGGCCGGGGACGGCTGTGCTAGTGCTGTCCGCCTTGGACCAAGGGAGGGTGGCATGAAGATCGGCATCGTCGGGTGCGCGGGGCGGATGGGGCAGATGCTGGTGCGCGAGGTGGCGGCCACGCCGGGCTGCACCGTCGTCGGCGGCACGGAGCGCGTGGGCGGTCCGGCGGTGGGCAAGGACATCGGCCTGCTGGCCGGCATCGAGGCGCTGGGCGTGCCCGTCATCGACGACGCGGCGGTGCTGTTCGCCGAGGCCGACGCCGTCATCGACTTCACCTCGGCCGAGGCGGCGGAGCGCCACGCCGCCCTGGCGGCGCAGGGGCAGACCGCGCTGATCATCGGCACCACCGGCCTCAACCCGTCGCAACTGGCGTCGGTGGCCGCGGCGGCGACGCACACGCCCATCGTGCAGGCGCCCAACATGTCGGTCGGCGTCAACGTGCTGCTGGCGGTGGTGGAGCAGGTGGCGCGCACGCTGGGCGACGATTACGACATTGAGGTGGTCGAGATGCACCACCGCCACAAGGTGGACGCGCCGTCGGGCACCGCGCTGGGCCTGGGCCGCGCCGCGGCGGCCGGCCGGGGCGTGGCACTGGAGGACGTCTGGCAGAAGACGCGCGACGGCTACACCGGCCCGCGCCGCGCCGGCGACATCGGCTTCGCCACCCTGCGCGGCGGCGACGTGGTGGGCGACCACACCGTGGTCTTCGCCACCGACGGCGAGCGCGTGGAGATCACCCACAAGGCGTCGAGCCGGCAGGTCTTCGCCAAGGGCGCCGTGCGCGCCGCCCTGTGGACCGCCGACAAGACGCCGGGCCTGTACACGATGCGCGACGTGCTGGGGCTGTAAGGGCGGCCCCGAAACGAAAACCCCCTCCCGGCCGGGCCGGGAGGGGGCGACGATGTGCCGGAGCGGGTCCCGGACCGCCGTTTACTCGTCCCGCTGCCCCATGAAGTGGAGCAGGAAGGTGAAGAGGTTCACGAAGTCCAGGTACAGGGTCAGCGCACCCATCAGCGCCAGCTTGCCCTCGCTCTCGCGGTCGAAGCCGTCGGCATAGACCTCCTTCAGGCGCTGCGTGTCGTAGGCGGTCAGGCCCGTGAAGATCAGCACGCCGATGATCGAGATCGCGAACTGCAAGGCGCTGGACGCGAAGAACAGGTTGGCGAGGCTGGCGATGATGATGCCGAACAGGCCCATCATCAGGAACGAGCCCATGCCCGACAGGTCACGCTTCGTCGTGTAGCCCCACAGGCTCATCGACAGGAAGGTGGCCGCCGTGACGAAGAACGTCAGCGCGATCGACGACCCGGTGAACACCAGGAAGATCGCCGACATGGACAGGCCCATCGCCGCGCAGTAGACCCAGAATATCAGCTGGGCCGTGGCGAACGACAGCCGCTGGATGCCGAAGGACAGCACCATCACGAAGGCCAGCGGGGCCAGCATCACCACCCACTTCAGCGGCGTGGTGAAGATCGCCTGCATGAGCGCCGGGCTGGTCGAGGCGAGGAAAGCCACCAGGCCGGTGACCACCAGGCCAGCACCCATGTAATTGTAGATGCGCAGCATGAACTGGCGCAGGCCTGCGTCGAAGTATCCCCGATCGATCGCGCGGCCTGCGGTCGCGTAGGAACGGTACATCGGGTCAGACATTGTGGTCCTCGGGGTGTCGGTGAAACTCAACACCGAGTCATATTGTAGACTTCGCCCCTTCGTTCAAGATGAGTCGCGTGTACCGGGCTTCCGCCCGGCAAGCACTCGTCACTCGTTGCGCAGCAATGGTGCCGCCGGCTGGCCCAGCGCGCGCCACGTGCCGAAGAAGCCGAAGGCCAGCGTGATCGCCGTGCTCAGCACCGCGGTCCACAGCACCGCCGAAGGCAGGAACGTCCATTCCCAGCGCATCAGCCGCGTCAGCACCGCCCACGCCGTCAGCGTCCCGATGACCCCGGCGATGGCCGCCGTCACCAGCCCGAGCAGGCCGTATTCCAGCAGGAAGGCGCGCAGCACGTCGCCGCGCGTCGCGCCCAGCACCTTCAGCACGACGGCGTCGTAGACGCGGCGCCGGTGCCCGGCCGCCACCGCCCCGGCCAGCACCAGCGTGCCCGCCGCCAGCGTGATCGACGCGGTGATGCGCACCGCCGTGCCGATGTGGCCCAGCATGGTGTTGACCGTCTCCAGCGCGTCCTTCACCCGCACCATGGTGATGTTGGGGAAGCGCGCCAGCACGGCGCGCTGCACCGCCTCCTCCGCCTCCGGCGTGGCGTTGACGGTGGCGATCCAGGTCATGGGGGCACGTTCCAGGGCGCCCGGCGCGAAGACCAGCGCGAAGTTGATGCGCATGCTGGAGAAGTCGGCGGCGCGCACGTTGGCGACCTCCGCCTCCATGGTGCGGCCCAGGATGTTGACGCCCAGCTTGGCGCCGGGGCCGATGCCGAAGGCCTCCGCCACGTCCTTGTGGATGGAGATCAGCGGCGGACCCTGGTAGTCGGCCGGCCACCATTGGCCGGCGACGATCTCCGAATTGGCGGGCTTGGTGGCCGACCAGGTGATGCCGCGGTCGCCGCGCAGGATCCAGCCCTTGTCGGGGTCGCGCAGCGCCTTCTCGGCCTCCGTCCCGTTCACCGTCTCCAGCCGGCCGCGCAGGCTGGGCACGGCGTCGAAGCCGCGGGTGCCGGGCACGGCCTGGACGATCTGCTTGAACGGCTCGAACTGGTCGGGCTGCACGTCGACGAAGAAGAAGCTGGGCGCGTCCTTGGGGATCGTCTCGGTCACGCGGCGGGTGAAGTTGCCCTGGATCAGCGCGATGGTGACCAGCACCGTGAGGCCCAGCCCGAGCGACAGCACGACGCTGCCCGTCGGGTTGCCCGGCCGGTGCAGGTTGGCCAGCGCCAGCCGCAGCCCCGGCCGCTTCGGCCGGCCGGCGCGCGCGGCGGCGTGCGTCACCAGCCACGCGGCACCACGGAAGGCGGCGAAGGTGGCGATGGCGCCGCCGACGAACCAGCCGGCGAACACCTTGTTCTCCGCCGTCAGAATGGCGAGCGCGGCCAGCGCCAGCGCCGACGCGGCGGTGGCGGCCACGTAGACCGGCTTGGGCCAGCCCTGGGCCGGGGCCACCACGTCGCGGAACAGGGCGGCCGCCGGCACCTCCCGCGCCCGGCCCAGCGGCCACAGCGAGAAGGTCAGCGCGGTCAGCAGGCCGAACAGCGCGGCGGTCAGCAGGGCGCCGGGATAGACGCCGATGCGCACGCCGACCGGCAGCAGCCCGTCCAGCGCGAGGCTCAGCAGCGGCGGCGCCACGGCGCCGACCACCAGCCCCAGCGCGATGCCCACGCCGGCCAGCGCCAGGATCTGCGCCAGATAGGTGCGGAAGACGAGGTCGCCGGGGGCACCCACGCATTTGAGCGTGGCGATGGTCTCGCCGCGCGCGTCCAGGTGGCTGCGCACCGCGTTGCCGACGCCCACGCCGCCCACCAGCAGCGCCGTCAGCCCGACCAGCGTCAGGAACAGCGTCATCCGCTCGATGAAGGAGGCCACCTGGGGCGAGGCGTTGGTGTAGTCGCGCACGCGCCACGTGGCGTCGGGGAAGCGGCGCTTCAGCTCGTCCTGCCACGCCGTCAGGTTCGTGCCCGGCGGCAGTGCCAGCTTGTGGTTCCAGTAGACGAGGCTGCCCGGCTGCGTCAGCCCGGTGTCCTGCATGGCGCCCAGGCCGACCATCAGGCGCGGCCCCAGGCTGAAGGTGTTGGACGACGCCCGGTCCGGCTCGCGCGCCAGCACGCCGCGCACCTCCACCGTCGAATCGCCCAGCTTGATCGTCCCGCCGGGCTGGACGCCCAGGCGGTCGAGCAGCGTGTCCTCCACCACCACGCCCCAGCGCCCGCCGCGCTGCGCCAGCGCGGCGTGGATGTCGGCACCGCCGCGCAGCTCCACGCTGCCGTACAGCGGGTAGAGGCCGTCGATCGCCTTCAGCTCGACCAGGGAGGAGCGCGCGTCGTCGTCGCTGCGCGCCATGGCGCGCATCTCGACGGACGCGGCGATGCGGCCGGACGATTCCAGGTGCTTCATCGCCTCCGGGCCGGGCGGCTGGTAGATCTGGCGGATCGCCACGTCGCCGCCCAGGATGGCGCGCCCGTCCTCCTTCAGCCCTTCGAGGATGCCGCTGGACACCGACTGCACGGCGGCGATGGCGGCGACGCCGAGCGTGAGGCAGGCCAGGAAGATGCGGAACCCCTGCAGCCCGCCGCGCAGCTCCCGGCGGGCGAATCGAAGGGCGAGGAGGAGGGAGGTCATGGGCGGGTCACGCCTCCACGGCCAAGCCGCGGGCGGCGTGGCGGCCGTCGTCGGCGATGCGGCCGTCCATCAGCTTCACGGTGCGGTCGCAGCGCTCGGCCAGCGCCGGGTCGTGGGTGATCAGGACCAGCGTCGTGCCGCGCCGCTCGGCCAGGCCGAACAGCAGCTCCACGATGTGGGCGCCGGTCTCCAGGTCCAGGTTGCCCGTCGGCTCGTCGGCCAGCAGAAGCGACGGCTCGGCCACGAAGGCGCGGGCGATGGCGACGCGCTGCTGCTCGCCGCCCGACAGCTGGCCGGGGTAGTGGGTGAGGCGGTGCTTCAGCCCCACCGCCTCCAGCCCGGCGCGGGCGCGGTCGAAGGCGTCGGGCGCGCCGGCGAACTCCAGCGGGATGGCCACGTTCTCCAGCGCCGTCATGGTCGGCACGAGGTGGAAGGCCTGGAACACGATGCCGACGTGGTCGCGGCGAAAGCGCGCGAGCCCGTCCTCGTTCAACCCGCCCAGGTCGTGCCCGGCGACGCGGATGCGCCCGCTGCTGGGGCGCTCCAGCCCGGCCATCACCATCATCATCGTCGACTTGCCGGAGCCGGAGGGACCGACCACCCCCACCCGCTCTCCGCGATCGACCGAGAGATTCATTCCCCTCAGGATGTTGACGGGTCCGGCGGCGCTGTCCAATCTCAGGTGCACGTCGTCGATGTCGACCATGGGGTCGATTTCGACGATCGGAGTAGCCGCGGAATCGGGTCGGGACATTGTGATGGGTCTCAGCAGACAGCGGAAAAGCCTTTCGCCATATGGCGTGGCACGCCGCCTTTTCAACGCCGCGGCGGCGGCGCTCCTGGGGGTTGCGGTCATGGCGTTGAGCGCCACGGCAAGCGCCGCGAACGGCCCCGTCCGCGTGCTGGCGCTGGGCGACAGCCTCACCGCCGGCTATGGCCTGGGCGACGGGCAAGGGTTCGTTCCGCAGCTGGAACGGGCCTTGCGCGCCAAGGGCTATGACGTGACGGTCATCAACGCCGGCGTGTCGGGCGACACCACGGCGGGCGGGCTGTCGCGCCTCGACTGGGCGCTGGGCGACAAGCCGGACGTGGCGCTGGTGGAGCTGGGGGCGAACGACATGCTGCGCGGGCTCGACCCCGCGGCGGCGCGCGCCAACCTGGACGCCATCCTGGGCCGGCTGAAGGAGCGCAACATCCCCACGCTGCTGGCCGGCATGTACGCCTCGGCCAGCTACGGCCGCGCCTACACGGAGCGGTTCAACGCCATCTATCCCGAGCTGGCCGCCAAGCACGGCGTGCCGCTCTACCCGTTCTTCCTGGACGGCGTCGCGACCGACGCGGCGATGAACCAGGGCGACGGCATCCATCCCAACGCCGCCGGCGTGAAGGTCATCGTCGAGCGCATCCTGCCGCACGTGACCCGCCTGCTCGACAACCGTGCCCGCACGGGAGGCTGACCAACATGACCACCGACACACTATCCGAAGCCCGTTTCCACGCCGCCAGCGCCGAGGGCGCCGAGTGGGCGCAGGTGGTGCGCGCCTGCCTGGACAAGCTGGGCGACGTGACGGGATGCAACCTGGGCATCCTCTACGTCTCCGACGCGCTGTCGGGGGACGCGGCGCACATCCTGAAGCTGCTGCGCGGCACCACCGGCATCCGCGACTGGGTGGGCACCGTCGGCATCGGCGTGCTGGGCGCCGGGGTCGAGCATTTCGACCGCCCCGCCATCGCCGTCATGGCCGCCCGCCTGCCGGAGAGCGCCTTCCGCGTCTTCCCCACCGTGGACGGCGACCTGGAGCCGATGCGCCGCGCCGCCGGCGGCTGGCTGGACCGGCACGGCGCCTCGCTGGGCCTCGTGCACGCCGACCCGCGCAACCAGCGCCTCGCCGACCTCGTCGGCAGCGTGGCCGAGTCGACGGGGGCCTTCCTGGTGGGCGGCCTGACGTCGTCGCGCGGCGACCACTTCCCGCAGTTCGCCCCGCCCGCCTCCACCGCCACCGGGACGGAGGGGCCGGTGTCCGAGGGCGGCCTGTCCGGCGTGCTGTTCGCGCCGGAGGTGGCGCTGGCCACCAAGCTGACGCAGGGCTGCACGCCCATCGGCCCGCCGCGCACCATCACCGCGTGCGAGGACAACGTCATCCTGGAGATCGACGGCCGCCCCGCCCTCGACGTCTTCAAGGAGGACATCGGGGAGGAGTTGGCGCGCGACCTGCGCCAGGTGGCCGGCGCCATCTTCGCCGGGCTGCCGATCCCCGGCTCCGACACGGGGGACTACATGGTGCGCGACCTCGTCGCCATCGACCCGCGCACCGGCTGGATCGCCATCGGCGAGCGGGTGGAGAGCGGCAAGCCCGTGCTGTTCGCCCGCCGCGACAGGCCGTCGGCCGAGGCCGACATGGCCCGCATGCTCGCCAACCTGAAGAAGCGCCTGCCCGGCCCGCCCAAGGGCGGCGTCTACGTCAGCTGCATCGCCCGCGGCCCCAACCTGTTCGGCAGCGACAGCGAGGAGCTGAAGATGATCCACGCCGCGCTGGGCGACTTCCCCCTGGTGGGATTCTTCGGCGCGGGCGAGATTTCACACAACCGGCTGTACGGCTACACGGGCGTGCTGACGCTGTTCGTGTAGGACCATAGGGTGGCCGGCAAAACACACAAAGACGCAGCGAGGATCTTCGAGACCATGGAATACCGTCCGCTCGGCCGCACCGGCCTGAACGTGTCCGTCATCGGGCTGGGCACCATGACCTGGGGCCGCCAGAACACCGAGGCCGAGGGCCACGCCCAGATGGACTACGCGCTCGACCAGGGCGTCAATTTCTGGGACACGGCCGAGATGTACGCCATCCCGCCCACCGCCGAGACCTACGGCAAGACCGAACAGGTCATCGGCACCTGGTTCAAGAGCCGGGGCCGGCGCGACAAGGTCATCCTGGCCACCAAGGTCATCGGCGCTCCCAACGGCGGCTTCACCTGGATCCGCGAGGGCAAGTCGCGCCTGGACCGCGCCAACATCACCGCCGCGCTGGACGCCAGCCTGAAGCGGCTGCAGACCGACTACGTCGACCTCTACCAGCTGCACTGGCCCGACCGCGTCACCAACCGCTTCGGCCAGCGCTGCTACGCCCACCGGCCGCAGTATGACGGCGTGCCGATACCCGAGACGCTGGGCGTGCTCCAGGACCTGATCAAGGCCGGCAAGATCCGCGCGATCGGCGTGTCCAACGAGTCGCCCTGGGGCGTCATGACCTTCCTGAAGCACGCCGAGGTGCAGGACCTGCCGCGTATCGCCAGCATCCAGAACGCCTACAACCTGCTGAACCGCACCTACGAGGACGGGCTGTCGGAGATCGGCCTGCGCGAGGACGTGGGCCTGCTGGCCTACTCGCCGCTCGGGGCCGCCACGCTGTCGGGCAAGTACCTGGACGGCCAGATCCCGCCGGGCACGCGCCGGGCGCTCGACCACCGGCCGTCGCGCTACACCACGCCGAACGCGGATGCCGCCGTGCGCGCCTACATGGCGATCGCCGAGAAGCACGGCCTGTCGGTCACGCAGATGGCGATCGCCTTCGTGGCGCAGAAGCCGTTCGTCGCCTCCACCCTGATCGGCGCCACCACGATGGAGCACCTCGTCTCCAACATCGCGGCCGGCGGCATCAAACTGTCGGACGAGGTGTTGAAGGAGATCGACGCCGTCAACGACCGCTACACCGACCCCTGCCCCTGATGATCCGTCTGTGATGCTTCGATTGTTCGTGGCCCTCGACTTCCCCGCGGACGTCCGGGACCGGCTTGCCGGTCTCGGCGGCGGCGTGCCGGGGGCGCGCTGGACGGAAGCGGACAACCTGCACCTGACGCTGCGCTTCATCGGCGAGGTGCCGGGCGACGCGGCGGCCGACGTCGACGCGGCGCTCTCCGAGGTGGAGGCGCCGGGCTTCCCCCTGGTGCTGGACGGTGTCGGCGTGTTCGGCAGCGGGCGCAACGCCCGCGTCCTGTGGGCGGGGGTGGAGCGGTCCGACGCGCTGGCGCATTTGCAGGCAAAGGTGGAATCGGCGGTGGTCCGCGCCGGCCTGCCGGCGGAGGAGCGCCGGTTCTCCCCCCACGTGACGCTGGCGCGGCTGAAGGACGCACCCAAGGACCGCATCGGCCGTTTCCTGGAGGATCGCGGCCTGTTCCGCGCCGGCCCCTTCCCCATCGATCACTTCACGCTGTACCGCAGCCACCTGGGCAAGGGGGCGGCGGTGTACGAGGCGTTGCGGGAGTATCCGCTGAAGTCCTGATGCCGAGGGGTTCTTTGCCCCCTCCCTAACCCTCCCCCGCTTCGCAGGGGAGGGAACTCCGCCGCTTCGGCAGAAAAACCCTCTCCTGCGAAGCGGGGGAGGGTGGCTGAGCGCAAGCGAAGCCGGGTGGGGGCAAAACGGCGCTCACTACCCCGCCGACCGGGTCATCGACTTGATCGGGCCGCGCGGGTTGCCGGACATTTCGGCGATCTTGCGGTCCTGCTCCTCGATGAAGGCGCGGGCCTGGGCTTCGCCGTCGAGGCCCTCGACCTCGGCGCGGGGAACCTTGCGGTTGGAGGTGCGGGCACCGTCCTGGTAGACGACGTCGAACAGCACGAAGGCGCTGTCGTTGTTGGTTTGCTTCTGCTTGCGGGCCATGGGCCTCGCCTCCTGACGAAAAAAAGGCCGCCACCAGCGAGGCTGGCGACAGCGGCCGGGAACGGACTATCAGAAATAGAGAAGGGGCACCAGCGAACTGGTGCCCCCCTGTCGACGAAGCGACGTCAGGCGGTTTAGACCGCCTTCAGGTTCTCGGCCGAGGTCTTGCCGCGCTTCGGGTCACGCTGCTCCTCGTAGGAGACCTTCTGGCCTTCGTTGAGGCCGCGCATGCCCGCGCGCTCGACGGCGGAAATGTGGACGAAAACGTCCGGGCCGCCGTTGTCGGGCTGAATGAAACCATAACCCTTGGTGCCGTTGAACCACTTGACGGTGCCGGTCGGCATTGTGTGTCCTCCAAACATGAGGGAGCGCCCCACCACCGGTAGGCCGCATCAGACTGTGCCCAGGAACGTCCGCGGTCTAGGCACCCAAAGGGTGTAGGAGGCCGGTAGTCCGAAACAGAATGACCAAACGGAAATGGGGGCTGGGCCACCGAATACAAGCCCGGACATCCGGCATACCGCCCTTTGCAGATACCCCCACCGCGCGCTTGGCGCCCTGAAACGGCGCGTTACAGCGGAACGCCGCGCACCATGCGCGGCAGGTCGCCGACCACGCCCATGGCGTGCCGCATGAAGAAGCGCTTCAGGGGCGGCAGGCGGTTGACCACCGCCAAGCCGACCTCGCGCGCCAGCTTCACCGGCCCGAAGTTGTTGGAGAACAGGTGCACCAGCCCGTCGCACACGGCGGCCAGCAGCACCGTGTCGAAACGCCGCCAGCGCTGGTAGCGGGCCAGCACCTCCGGCGAGCCGACGTCCAGGCCCAGGCGGTAGGCGTCGACGATCACCTCGGCCAGCGCCGCGACGTCGCGCAAGCTGAGGTTCAGCCCCTGGCCGGCGATGGGGTGGATGGCGTGCGCGGATTCGCCCACCAGGGCGATGCGCTGGGCCACGAACTCCTGCGCCAGCAGCACCGACAGGGGCCAGCCCTCGCGCCGGGTCAGCAGCTCGATCTCGCCGAGATAGCCGCCGGAGCGGCGCTGCAGCTCGTCGATGAACTCGGCTTCGGGCAGCTTGATGTACATGTCGGCCAGCGACGACTTCTCGCTCCACACGATGGAGGAGCGGTTCTGCGTCATCGGCAGAACGGCGAAGGGGCCGTTGGGCAGGAAATGCTCCACCGCCACGCCGTTGTGCGGCTCGGAATGGCGGATGGTGCAGATGATGGCGGTCTGGTCGTACTTCCAGGTGCGCAGGCGGATGCCTGCCGTCTCGCGCGCCAGCGACTTGCGGCCGTCGGCGCCGATCACGAGGCGCGCCTTGACGATGCGGCCGTCGGCCAGTTCCACCACCGCGCCGGAGCGGTCGCGGTCGATGCGCACGGCCTGGGCCGGGGCGATGTGACGCAGGCCCGGCAGTTCGGCCACGCGGGCGAACAGGGCGTGGCGCATGTCCTTGTTGTCGAGGATCCAGCCGAAGGGCTGGTTCTTGCCGTCCAGCGTCACCTCGCGGTGGTCGTAGTGGACGAACAGCGGCGAGAACTGGTCGGCGACGCGGATGTCCAGGATCGGCCCGGCGTCGTCCGCCATGTGCCGCCACACGCCCGCTCCCTCCAGCACCTTCATGGAGGCGTAGGCGATGGCGGTGGTGCGGATGTCGAAATCGTCGCGCCGGTGCAGGTCCGGGCTGTCGCGGTCGATGCACACCACCGGCACGCCGGCGGTCGCCAGCGCCGCGGCCATGGTCAGCCCGGCCAGCCCGCCGCCCAGGACGACGACCTCCGTGGTGATGATATCCGAGTCGGCCATGACCGTTCCCGTCCTTGCCCGTGTTTCACATTGCGCAGCAACAATCGTCCGCCGCCGCGCCGCTGTCCAGAGGTAGGGTGCGCGGCGCGTGGCCGCTGCTTAAAAACTGGGCATACGCTGCACAACGCGGCGCCGGTTCCGGTTTCCCGCGCTTGATTCCACGCCTGATGGCGTCCGGCACGATTCTTGTAACCGTTGATTTTTGCGGCCGGTGCGAACACGCTGCGGGCGAGGACGCCGGCCGGCACACTTTGCTTCAAGGGGAGCCACATGAAACTCGTTATGGCCATCATCAAGCCGTTCAAGCTCGACGAGGTGCGCGAGGCGCTGACGTCGCTCGGTATCCAGGGCCTCACGGTCAGCGAGGTCAAGGGCTTCGGCCGCCAGAAGGGCCAGACCGAGATCTACCGCGGCGCCGAATACTCGGTGAGCTTCCTGCCGAAGGTGAAGATCGAGGTGGCCGTGTCGGACGATCAGGCCGAGCAGGTGGTCGAGTCGATCCAGAAGGCCGCCAACACCGGCCGCATCGGCGACGGCAAGATCTTCGTCCTGGAGATCGCCCAGGCCGTGCGCATCCGCACCGGCGAGACCAACGCCGAGGCGCTCTGAGCCCACGCTCCCCTCCCCCTGCGAAGCAGGGGGAGGGAGGGGCCCGCGCACCG
>Ga0196976_1000278_pt1 | contig 34678 bp, 40 predicted proteins | sample S3v_513CmetaG_FD_148644 | JGI IMG/M metagenome (GOLD analysis project Ga0196976, IMG submission 148644) | Soil microbial communities from Anza Borrego desert, Southern California, United States - S3+v_5-13C | ecosystem: Environmental > Terrestrial > Soil > Desert | place: USA: California... | reverse complement strand
CAACCGCGACGAGATGGATGACATCGTCGAGACGTCGCTGCAGCGCGCCGGCCTGTGGAACGAGGTGAAGGACCGCCTGCGCGAGCCCGGCACCGGCCTGTCCGGCGGCCAGCAGCAGCGCCTGTGCATCGCCCGCGCCATCGCCGTGAGCCCGGAGGTGATCCTGATGGACGAGCCGTGCTCGGCGCTCGACCCCATCGCCACGGCGCACATCGAGGAGCTGATCGACGAGCTGCGCGGCGCCTACACCATCGTCATCGTCACCCACAACATGCAGCAGGCCGCCCGCGTGTCGCAGCGCACCGCCTTCTTCCACCTGGGCGAGATGGTGGAGTGCGACGACACCGAGGAGATCTTCACCAACCCCCGCGACGAGCGCACCCAGGGCTACATCACCGGGCGCTACGGTTGAGCTTTTCATCGGCTTTTCCGGAAAGCCCCTCCCCCCTCGCTCTCGCCGGATCTTTGATCCGGCTGCCGCGACAGGCGGATCCTTCGGATCCGCCGAGAGCGGGGGAGGGGTTGGGGAGAGGGGGATTTACGCCCGGAAGGGCGGAAGAGAGTCTTTCTTCCGGGCATCCGCCCGTAACCACCCTCTCCCCAACCCCTCTCCCGTCAAGGGAGAGGGGCTTATGCGGCGCACACATTTCCAAGAGCGATTCCATGACCACCGGAAAACCGCTGATCCTCATCGTCGAGGACGAGGCCGACCTCGTCACGCTGCTGCGCTACAACCTGGAGAAGGACGGCTACCGCACCGTCGTCGCCGGGGATGGGGAGGAGGCGCTGATGCTGGCCGCCGAGCAGACGCCGAACCTCGTCCTGCTCGACTGGATGCTGCCGCTGATGTCCGGCATCGAGGTGTGCCGGCAGCTGCGCCGCAACGCCAAAACGCGCGACATCCCCATCATCATGGTCACCGCGCGGGGCGAGGAGAGCGACCGCGTGCGCGGCCTGAACTCCGGCGCCGACGACTACATCACCAAGCCGTTCTCGCCGACCGAGCTGTCGGCCCGCGTGCGCGCCGTGCTGCGCCGCGCCCAGCCGGCGCTCAGCGAGGAGACGCTGCGCTTCGCCGACGTGGAGCTGGACCTCGCCGCCCACCGCGTGCGCCGGCAGGGCCGCGATGTGCACCTGGGGCCCACCGAGTTCCGCCTGCTGCGCCACTTCATGCAGCATCCCGGCCGCGTCTTCTCGCGCGAGCAGCTGCTGGACCAGGTGTGGGGGCACGACGTGTACGTCGAGGTGCGCACCGTCGACGTGCACATCCGCCGCCTGCGCAAGGCGCTGAACGGCGACGACGGGCTGGACATCATCCGCACCGTCCGCTCCGCCGGCTATTCGCTGGACGACAAGGTGGCGTGACCGGCGGACGCTCACCGGCCGTTTACACATGCCGGGGTAGGATGCGCGGATCGGAATGGCGGAGACGGCGCGGAGGATCCCGGACATGAGCCAGTCCCTGTGGAGCAAGGCCCCGTGGTGCGGCCTAATCGCGGCACTGGCGCTTTGGCTGTCGGCGGTGATGCCGGCCATGGCCGGTGACCACGTCGCGAAGACGCTGTACCTCAACACCGGCGTCGGCGCGCCCTACACCACGCCCGACCACAAGGGCTTCCTCGACCAGCTCGTGTCCGCGCTGTTCGCCCGCCTGGGCCTGGAGGCGCAGGTCATGATGTACGAAGCGACCGAGCGCGGCATCATCAACGCCAACAAGGGCATCGAGGACGGGCTGGTGCTGCGCGTCCGCGGCCTGGAGAAGGCCTATCCGAACCTCGTCATGGTTCCGGAGAAGCTGATCGACAACGACTTCGTGGCGATCTCCATCAACCACGACTTCCCGGTGGACGGCTGGGCGTCGCTGGCGCCGTACGAGATCGCCTACATCATCGGCTGGAAGATCTTCGAGGCCAACCTGCCGCAGGCCCGGCAGGTCACCCCCGTGGCCGACGCCGGCCAGCTGTTCACCATGCTGGAGAAGGACCGCACCCAGGTGGTGCTGTACGAGCGCTGGCAGGGGCAATGGCGGCTGCGCGAGCTGGGTGCCCGCGGCCGCATCCTGGAACCGCCGCTGGCGCGCACGGAGATGTTCATCTACCTGCACAAGGACCGGCAGGCCCTGGTCGGCCCGGCCGCCGCGGAGCTGGCCAGGATGAAGGCCGACGGCACCTACCGCGCCATCTTCGAACGCACGCTCGGGCCGTACCCGCAGTAGGGGGGGCGTGACGTCGGGTCGAGCGTCAGCGAAAACCCAACGCCCTAAACGCCGCACAACGCCGCCACCGCCTCGCGCAGGACTTCCAGCTTGCGCTTGAAGCGGCCGGTGTCGTCGCTTTCCTCGATCCAGCCGATCATCAGGGTCACCGCCTCCGCCACCTTGGCCGGCAGGGCGGGATCGCGGCCGCGGATCACAGCGGCCAGCCGCGCGATCTCCGCCTCGTGCGGCAGGCCGTCCATGGCGTCGGCGGCGATCGCCTCGAAGGCGTTGGCGTATTTGAGGGCTTCGGTCATGGCCGGATGAGCAAAGGGATCAGATGAACAGCGTGGCGCCGCCGGGGGTGACGGCGTTGAGGAAGCTGACGACGCCGCCGGTCTGCACCGGCACGTCGGGGCGCAACGCCACGCCGGCCGGCAGGCCCAGCGCGCGCAGCCCCATCTCGCACGCCATGACGGTGACGCCCAGCGCCACGCAGGCGGCCAGCAGCTCCTCGAAGGTGGCGAGGCCCTGCTTGGCGAAGGTGCGGTCGCGCTCGTCCGGGCCGCTGCCGTCGTCGGCGGCGTCCAGCTCGTACCAGCCCGGCACGCCCGGCTGGCGCTCCCCCACCAGGGCCAGCAGCGCGCGGCCGGTGAAGAACAGCGTCACCCGGCGGTTGGTGGCCGCCGCGGCGCTGGCCATGACCAGCGCGTAGTGCACCCGGTCGTAGCCGCCGGCGAAGACGACAATGGACAGGCTGTCGGGACCCTGCATGGCGTGCCCCTCAGTGGATGGAGAGGTCGGTGATCGTCGGGTGCGCGCCGCACAGCGGGCACTCCGGATCCGGCTTCACCGCGATGCGGTGGAAGGAGGCGTGCAGCGCGTCGATCATCAGCATGCTGCCCGCCAGGCTCTCGCCGATGCCCAGCAGTTCCTTCAGCACCTCGGTCGCCTGCATGGTGCCGACCAGCCCGGCCAGCGCCCCCAGCACGCCGCCCTCGGAGCAGGACGGCACCATGCCGCGCGGCGGCGGTTCGCGGAAGATGCAGCGGTAGCAGGGCTTGTGGTCGCCGCCCGGCGCGCGCTCGAACGCCTTGAAGGTCGACACCTGCCCGTCGAAGCGCAGCATCGCCGCCGACACCAGCGGCCGCCGGGCGAAATAGCAGGCGTCGTTCAGGAGGAAGCGCGTGGCGAAGTTGTCGGACCCGTCGGCCACGAGGTCGTAGCGGCCGATCAGGTCGAGCGCGTTGTCCTTGTTGATCCGCGTTTGGTGCGGTTCGACGCGGACGTCGGGGTTCAGCGCCCGCATGCGCGCGGCCGCGCTCTCCACCTTGGGCAAGCCCAGGCTGGCTTCGTCGTGGATGACCTGTCGCTGCAGATTCGACAGGTCGACCGCGTCGTCGTCGACGATGCCGATGGTGCCGACGCCGGCCGCCGCCAGATAGAGCAGCAGCGGCGAGCCCAGGCCGCCCGCCCCCACCACCAGCACCTTCGATTGCAGCAGCCGGGTCTGCCCGACGCCGCCGACCTCCGGCAGGATGATGTGGCGCGAGTAGCGGTGGAGTTGGGTGTCCGTGAAGTCCATGCGCGCAGCATAGCCCAGGTCGGCCCACCCCGCGCAAGCCATACGGAGGTGCCGGTGGGCGGAGGTGCCGGTGAACGGAGGTGCCGGTGGCGGCCCCCGCTTCGGTCAGGCGGTCTTCTTGGTGGAGGAACTCTTCGCCGCGTCCTTCGCCGCCCACTGCTGCAGGCGCGCCTCGCGCTCGCGGAAGATCTTGTCGATCGGCCGCTCCTCGGCCGGCATGTCGACGCTGGCGGTCTTCGGCACCATGGTCAGCTGAAAGGGGATTTCGCCGATCACCTTCTTGGGCGGCACGATGACCACCTCGTACTGGCCGGGCTCGATCTTGTAGGACCTCTTCTTGAGGATGTCGTTGACCGCCGCCTCCGGCTTCATGGTGTCGCCGGACGCCACCACCTTGTTGTCCTTGCCCATGATCGCCCAGCGGCTGTAGGGCAGGCTGAAGTCCAGGCTGAACTCCCCGCCCTGCACGACGTTCAGCGTGTGTTTCTGCACGCCGGGATCGTTGGCGAAGGTCTCGCGCGCCACACCCTTCAGCGTGCCGCCGGACGACAGCACCATGGCGTTGTTCCGGTGCGAAATCTCCAGCGCGTAGTCGCGGTTGTTGACGCCGCGCATCTGCTGTTCGATCAGCGCGGTGTAGGTGCCCGGCCCCAGCTTGGCCGAGGCCTGCGCGATGTCCTGGCCGGACTTGGCCTCCGCCACCACCTCGTTCCGGTCGTTCATGATCCGGACGGTGGTGTAGGAGTTGTTGACCTTGAAGTTGAACTCGCCGGGCTTGTCGACGGTGAACGTGCGGTAATCGGCCGAATTGCCGCGCGGGCTCAGCTCGCTGGTCTTGCCCGTGAGCTGGAACCAGTTCATCGAAGACGCGTTGGGGATGGCCACACCCATTGCAGTCACCTCCTGTATCACCGGCACGGCTCGCCGCACGCTTGCGGCATCAGCCGGATGCCATGGTGCGCCCGTCAGCCTTTACGATTTGTTAAAACCGGTTGTGTGCAACGCGCGGTGGTGCCCCCGGCGGCGGCCGGTCAGCCGACCAGCCCGATCCGGTCCAGCCGCAGCGCCTTCAGCCAGCGCGCCGGATCGGTCCAGTCGGTGCGGAAGTCGATGGAGAAGTAGCGCACGTCGGCCCGCCCGACGAGGTTCTCGGCCGGCACCATGCCGACCCCGCCGGCCCATTCCGGCACCCGGCTGTCCAGCGAGTTGGAGCGGTTGTCGCCCATCATGAAGTAATGGCCGGCCGGCACCTCGAACACCGGCGTGTCGTCCACCGGCGTCAGGTAGGGGGCGTGCAGGATGCGGTGCTCCCGCCCGCCGGGCAGCGTCTCGACGAACTGCGGCACGCGCACGGCGCGCCCGCCCACCTCCTCGACATGGTCCTCGATCCGGCGCAGCCCGACGGCGGCGCCGTTCACGTGCAGCACGCCGCCGGCCATCTGGATGCGGTCGCCCGGCAGCCCGACCACGCGCTTGACATAGTTCTCGCCGGGGTCGCGCGGCAGCTTGAAGACGATGATGTCGCCGCGCTCCGGCGGCGACTCCATCACGCGGCCCTCGAACAGCTTCGGCGCCAGCGGCAGCGAGTAGCGGCTATAGCCGTAGGCTGCCTTGTTGGCGAACAGGAAGTCGCCGACCAGCAGCGTCGGGACCATGGACTCGGTGGGGATGTGGAACGGGTCGGCCACCGCCGTGCGCACGCCCAGCGCCAGCAGCACCGCCAGCCCCATCGTCTTCGCCGTGTCCACCCAGGACCCGTCCCGCCTCACCGCCATGCCGCCCTCCGCGCGAGAAATTCGGTGGGAGGATAGGCAGGGATAACGCGGGTTGCCAAGGGGCGCCGCACGGACGTCACCAGTCCGAGGTCTCCACGTCGATGCTGTTGGTCCGGGCCAGCTTCCCATCCGGGCCGAGAACGACATCGAAGCGGAAGGGAAGCCGGTCGCTTCCCAGGTTTTCCCCATCGTCATCGTTCAGATGCAGGGAAACCATCGCCGTTCCCTTCACGGCCACTTCCCCGCTGCGGATTTCGACCGATTCGATCTCGACGTCGGAAACGTCGTCGACATGCGTTTCCGCAGACAGCTGGTCCAACGCGTCGGGAAAATCGTTCTTGATGGCCTCTTCGAGAATGGATTCGATGTCGTCGATCTCGACCCGCGACTCCCGCGGCGGGCGAACGAAAACCAGCCGAAAGCGGGCCCCCTGCCGGACCGCCTGCTCCTTGAGCTGCGACATCTGCCGGGCCCATCCGGCCTTGGCCGACGCCGGAGCCTTGAATTCGTAGACGAGGACTTCATCACCCTTCCGGGCGACGAGATCAGCCTGCAAGCCGCCGAAATCGGCGTGCTGTGCAACGGCGTATCCTTTCCCCGTTAAATCCCGAGCCAACTGGTCGGCCGCCGCCGCCTCGATATGACGCTGCAGGATCTGCTCGTCGATCTTCATGCCGACCCCTGCCGATTGGCGAGATTGAAGGTAAACATATTGGGTGTCACCGCACCGAGTTCCACATACACGATGTGCCGTTCCTCCTGCTCCAGCAAAAGGAAGAAGCGGTCGGAGGCGGCGGCCGGCATCTCGGTGACGTCGATCACGTCCAGCGAAGGCGCCCCATTGCTGGCGCCGATTTCGATCACGCCCGCCCGCCGAAGCCGCACGACCTTGTCGTCGTCATAGGCTTCGCCCTCCAGCGCATCCCAGATCGGCTTGCTGACGTTGTCGGCGTCCGAATCGTTGTGTGGCTTGTAGTCCCGGACGAAGTAGTAGACCACGCCATAACGGAACCCGTTCCAGTGCCCCCCGCCGGCGGCCCTGTACAGCCCCTTCAGGTCGGCGGCGATCTTTTCGCCGATCTTGCCTTTGGTCTTGTTGGCCGACAGTGGGCGGCCAGCGCGCACGAAGCTGACCGGATCGCGGGAAACCGGGTCGTCCACTGGATTCTCCGCTGGCATGGGCCCTCCTCAAGAAGCGGTGAGGCCCATGCTAACGGTGGAATTATTCCGTCTCAACACCCGCGTCGCGCGACGCGCGGCACCTTACCCCCGCTTGTTAGCCTCGTACCGGCGCTCAATGGCGTCCCACAGGGTGACTTCCAGCTGGGAGCCGTCCAGGCGGTTGATTTCCTGGATGCCGGTGGGCGAGGTCACGTTGATCTCGGTCAGGTAGTCGCCGATCACGTCGATGCCGACGAACAGCAGCCCCTGTTCGCGCAGAACCGGGCCGATGGCGGCGCAGATCTCGCGCTCGCGGGCGTTCAGTTCGGTCTTCTTCGCACTGCCGCCGGCGTGGAAGTTGGCGCGCGCCTCGCCCTCCTGCGGCATGCGGGAGACGGCACCGGCCGGCTCGCCGTCGATCAGGATGATGCGCTTGTCGCCCTGGCGGATCTCGGCCAGGTACTTCTGCACGATCACCGGCTCGCGGTAGAGCTGGGTGAACAGTTCCAGGAGCGAGCCCAGGTTCTCGTCGTCCGGCTTCAGGTGGAAGACGCCGGCGCCGCCGTTGCCGAACAGCGGCTTGACGATGATGTCCTTGTGCTCGGCGCGGAAGTCCAGGATCGCCTGCTTGTCGCTGGTGATCAGCGTGGGCGGCATCAGGTCGGGAAAGTGGGTGACGAACAGCTTCTCCGGCGCGTTGCGCACGCTCTTCGGATCGTTCAGCACCAGCACGTCGGGCTGCACGTGCTCCAGGAGGTGCGTGGCGGTGATGTAGGCCATGTCGAAGGGCGGGTCCTGGCGCATCAGGATGATGTCCATGGACTTCAGGTCCACCAGCTTCGACTCGCCCAGGCGGTAGTGGGCGCCGCGCTTGCGCTCCACGGCCAGTTCGCGCACGCGCGCCTGCAGGCGGTTGCCGGTCAGCGACAGGTCGCGCGGGTGGTAGTGGAACAGGGCGTGCCCGCGCCGCTGCGCCTCCAGCGCCATCATGAAGCTGGAATCCGTGTCGATGTTGATGGACTCGATCGGGTCCATCTGGAACGCGACGGCAAGGCTCATGGGGTCTGGTCTCCGGATCCTAAAGTAGTCGGGTCTTCAGCTGCTGGATCAGCGTGGCCGCCTGGTGCAGCAGATGGTCATCGTTGCCCAGCCGCGTGCCCAGGCGAACGAAGGTCTCCAGCGCGGCGATGGCGTCCTCGGTGTGGCCCTGGTGCGCCTCCAGCAGGCCGGTCTCGCGCCACAGGGCCGGCTCCTCGGGTGCGAACAGGCGCATGCCCTCCAGCACCTCCAGCGCGCGCGGCACGTCGTTGGCCGTGAGGTGGCGGAGCTTCAGATTGTTCTGCAGGCGCAGCAGGATGTCGCGGTTGCGCACGGCGGCGTAATGCTCGGGCGTCAGTTCGGCCGCGGTGCCGGCGGTGGCCTTCAAGAGGTCGCGCAGGTCGACGGCGGTGCGCACCTGCCCGTCGTTGAAGGGGTCGAGGATGGCGCGCTCGCCGTCCAGCTCGATGCGCACCAGGAAGTGGCCGGGGAAGTTCAGCCCCACCATGCGCCAGCCCATGGAGCGCGCGGCGTGCATGTAGAGGATGCCCAGCGCCACCGGAAGCCCGCGCCGCCGGTCGACGACGCGCAGCAGGTTGGCGTTCTGCAGGTCGTCGTAGGTCTCGGTGTCGCCGGCGTAGCCGTGCCGCTCCATCACCACTTCGTGCAGCAGCGCCACGCGCGTTTCCAGCGAGTCGGCCAGCGGGTCGAAGCGGTCGGCCATGTCGCGCGCCAGCGCCGCCAGATGCCGGCGGTAGCGGTCGAGCGGCGCGTTCGGCCGGTCGAGCGCGCCCAGCGCCAGCGCCGTCTCGGCGACGTCGATGTCCTCGTCGGCGAGGGTGCCGGTGCGGCGCAGGATGTCGCGGGCTTCGGCGCGGCTGTTGAGGGGCATTCGCGTGGTTTCCGTTCCGGCCGGGGGATCGGGCCGGCATCTCATGCCATGTAGGCGGGTTCCGTACCGGTGTCGAGCCGTCCGCCGGACAGCGGCCCATGGGGAAGATGGTTTTGGGACACGGATGAACACGGATGTTTCACGGATGCACACGGATAAAGAGACAGAAAATCGATCTTCATCCGTGTTCATCCGTGTCCGGCGCAGCCGGCATCCGTGTTCATCCGTGTCCCCCAACCCTGTTCCACATCGCTGCTTGAACCGGCATCGGAAACTCCGTCACAAACGCCAAGCGTCCTTCAAATGGCGCGGGAACGCCCAAGGGGTAACGAGCATCACGTCGAAGCGCAAGCTCAAGCCCGCGTACTGCGGGTTGGCGGCCAGGAAGACGTGGGCGGCGCGGGCCAGACGGCCGCGCTGGCGGGCGGTCACCGATTCGCTGGCGGTCAGCCAGTCGCCGCGCGCCTTCACCTCCACCACGGCCAGCGTTTTGCCGCGTTTGGCGACGATGTCGATCTCGCCCAGCGGCGTGCGCAGCCGCTGCGCCACGATGCGATAGCCCTTCAGCCGCAGTTCCAGCCGGCACAGCGCCTCCGCGAAACGGCCGTAGCCGTCGGTGCGGCGGCGGTGCGCCTCAGCCCCTTGTACCGCCATGCGTGCCTTCCCTCGCCAGTTCCAGCGCCCGGGCGTAGACCGCGCGCCTCGGCCGCCCGGTCCGCGCCGCCACCTCCGCCGCCGCGTCGCGCACGCTGAGCCGGCCCAGCGCCTCGGTGAGTGCCGCGTCCACGTCCGCCTCCCCCGCCTCGGCTTCCGCCCCCGGCGGGCCGACGACCAGCACGACCTCCCCCTTCGGCGGGCCGGCCTGCGCGTAGTGCGCCGCGAGATTCGGCAGGGGACCGCGCCGCACCTCCTCGTACAGCTTGGTCAGTTCGCGGGCCACCGCCGCCTCTCGCCCGCCCAGCAGGTCGGCCAGGTCGGCCAGCGTGTCGGGCAGGCGCTGGGCCGACTCGAAGAAGACCAGCGTGGCCGGAACCCCCCGAAGCTCGCCGATGGCGGTGCGGCGCGCCGCCTGCTTGTTGGGCAGGAAGCCGGCGAACAGGAAGCGGTCGGTCGGCAGGCCGGACAGCACCAGCGCCGTCAGCGGCGCCGACGGGCCGGGCAGCGCCGTGACGCCCACGCCCGCCGCCACGCATTCCCGCACCAGCTTGTAGCCGGGGTCGGAGACCAGCGGCGTGCCGGCGTCCGACACCAGGGCAACCGCCTCGCCCCCGCGCATGCGGTCGATGAGGACCGGACGCATCCGTGCCGCGTTGTGTTCATGATAGGAGACGAGCGGCGTGGAGACGCCGTGGATCATCATCAGCTTGCCGGTCACCCGCGTGTCCTCGCAGGCGACCGCGTCGGCGCGCTTCAACGTGTCGAGGGCGCGCAGCGTGATGTCCGCGGCGTTCCCGATGGGGGTGGCGACGACGTAGAGGCCGGGCGCAAGTTTGTCCTGCATCGGTTTACTTGGGCGCCCGCTGTCGCTACCTTCAGCGTGGCTTCGCCCGGCATCGGGCGCCTGACCTGGACTGGAGACCTTCGGTGGCACGACTGGCGACACCTTTCGCGCGCGGGCGGGGACCGCGGATGGCCCGCACCCTGTGGATGGCAGCGGCGCTGCTCGTCACCGCCTGCGCCAGGAATGTAGCGGCCCCGCCGCCCCCGGCACAAGCGCCGCAACCTCCACCTGTGTCGTCCATACCGGCTATGCAGGCCACCAAGGTGGCGCTGCTGCTGCCGCTGAGCGGCACCAACGCGGCCCTGGGCCAGTCGATGCTGGACGCCGCCCAGATGGCGCTGTTCGATCTGGCCGGCGACGGGTTCGAGCTGATGCCGCGCGACACCAAGGGCACGCCCCAGGGTGCCGCCGACGCCGCACGGCAGGCGATTTCCGAAGGGGCGCGGCTGATCCTGGGCCCGGTGTTCGCGCCCGACGTCGCCGCCGTGCGGCCGATCGCGCAGAACGCGGGCGTCGACGTGCTGGCCTTCACCAACGACCAGACACAGGCGGGTGCCGGCACCTATGTGCTGGGCCTGCTGCCGGGCGACCAGGTGGCGCGCGTCGTCGGCTTCGCGCGGTCGCGCGGCATCACCCGCTTCGTGGCTCTGGCGCCGCGCAACGCCTATGGCGACGCCGTCGTCAACGCGCTGCAGAACGCCGCCGGCCGCGTCGGCGGGCAGGTGGCGCAGGTCGAGCGTTACGACGCCAACATCGCCGACTTCAACGCCGCCGCCCGGCTGGTGACGCAGGCCGCCGTGCAGCCGCAGGCCGTCGTGCTGGCCGAGGGCGGGCAGCGCGTGAAGGCGCTGGCCGCGGCGCTGGCCGCCAACGGCGTGGACACGCAGCGCGTCCGCCTGCTGGGCACCGCGCTGTGGGACGAGCCCGGCCTGGGGCAGGAGCCGGCGCTGGCCGGCGGCTGGTTCGCCGCACCCGAGCCCGAGCAGCGCGCGTCCGTCGAGCAGCGGTACGAGCGGCTGTACGGCAAGAAGCCGCCGCGCGTCGCCACGCTGGCCTACGACGCCACGGCGCTGGCCGCCATCCTGGCGCGCATGGGCGGGCCGACGCCCTACACCCCGGCGGCGCTGAGCAACCCCAGCGGCTTCGAGGGCGTGGACGGCCTGTTCCGCCTGCGCCCGAACGGCCTGAGCGAGCGGGCGCTGTCGGTCCTGGAGGTCACCCCCACCGGGTCCCGCGTCCTCGACCCCGCCGCCCGCACCTTCGAGGTGCTGGGGCAGTAAGGCATTGTTACCGGCGCCGGGTGCCCGGCGCCGGCTCGCGCAGCCATTCGTCCAGGCTGGCGGGCGGCAGCCTCAGCGGCGGCTCCGAAACGGGCGCCGGCTGCGCGCGCCGGGGCGGCGCTTCCGCGGATTGGGGGGCGGGCTGGGATGCCGGCTGGGGCAGAGGTGCTGCCTGCGGCCCGCCGAGCAGCGGCCCCGGTGCGACGTCGCCGTCGCCATCGACGCGCGCGGCGTAGCGCGTGCCGGCCGGCGACACGTATTCGCCCTGTCCGGTCGGGCGGTTGCGCTCGAACCAGCCGACGTAGCGGTGCCCCTCGGGGAACACCAGCGTGCCGAATCCGCTGCGGTGGTCGTCCTGCCAGGTGCCGGTGTAGCGCCGCCCGTCCGGCCACACGAAGGTCCCTTCGCCCGACGCGCGGCCGCGCCGGAAGGTGGCGTCCATCGACCGGCCGTCGGCCCATTCCACATGCGCCCGGCCATCCAGGCGGCCTTCGACGAAGCGGCCGGAGACCTGCCCGTCGTAACGCTCGCCGTATGCCCATTCCAGAGTGCCGTCGCCGTGCGCGAAGCCGTCGCGGCAGGGGCCCGACCAGCGGATCAGCTTGCGCGAGTCCGGGTACTGGTCCCAGATCCGGCAGCCGGTGTTGCGGTCGGCGACGACCCGTTCGGCCAGCGCGTGCGCGGCCATCAGCAGCACCGCCGCCCCGGCGAGGAGCGCCGCGGCGCGGCGGCTAGTCATCGTACCGGTAACCGCTGTCCACTTCCGTGAGGATGGCGGTCTCCCGCAGCGTGTGGGTGTGGTCGTGCAGCGCCAGCGTGGCCGGCGGCGCCAGCAGCGCACGCTCCCGCTCGGCGCGGTCGCGCATCAGGACGCCGATTTCCAGCGCCGACAAGGGCATTGAGGGAATGCGGGACATACGGTTTCTCCATCGAGGGGCGGCCGAGAGCCGGGGACATGACGGATCAACAGTGCGCCCGTGTGCCCTATTCCCGCTGTGAGCCGGCCCACATGGCAACGGTTTTCCACCGTTGCCGTTGGGCAACGCCGCCCCACATGGTAGAACGGCGCCACGGTCCCGGTAGACGGTGGAGAGCGGTCCATGGGTCTGAACATCAAGAACGACGAGACTCACCGGCTGGTGCAGGAGCTTGCCTCCCTCACGGGCGAAAGCCTCACCGCCGCCGTCACCGAAGCCGTGCGCGAACGCCTGGAGCGGGTGCGGCGCGAGAAGGGCGGCGGCTTGGCGGCGCGCCTCATGGCCATCGGGCAGGACTGCGCGCCACGCCTCAAGGAGCCGTACGCCAGCGCGGACCACGGCGACCTGCTCTATGACGAGGACGGGCTGCCGCGATGATCATCGACACCTCGGCCGTCATCGCCATCCTGCGCCAGGAGTCCGACGCGGACACCTACGCCGGTGCCATCGAGGATGCGCCAACCCGTCGGATCTCGGCGGCCAATCTTCTTGAAGCCGCCGTGGTGATCGACGGCAGCCGCGGTCCCATTGCCAGCCGGCGTTTCGACGACTTCGTCCGCGAAGCCGCACTCGTGGTCGAACCCGTCACGGAGGCGCACGTGCGGATCGCGCGCGACGCCTATCGGGATTTCGGACGGGGCAGCGGCCACCCGGCCAAGCTGAACTTCGGCGACTGCTTCGCCTACGCGCTCGCCAAGGCAACCGGGGAACCACTGCTCTTCAAGGGCAATGATTTCATCCACACCGACGTGCCATCGGCAATCGCACGATAAACGCACCCTTACCCCAGCAGCATCCCCAGCACGGCGTTGAGGCGCTGGCGGCCTGCCTCGGTGGCGCGCAGGTGGGTGGGGGTCCGTTCCAGGAAGCCGCCGTCGGTGAGGCGTTTAAGGGCGTTTGGATCGACCAGCGCGTCGAGGTCCCGGCCACTTTCCGCCGCCAGACGGTCCAGGGCGACGCCGTCGCGCAGGCGCAGGCCCATCATCAGCAGCTCCGACGCGCGGGCGTCGGTGTCCACCGGTTCCGGCGCGTGGGCGCCGTGGCCGTTGCGGGCCACGCGGTCCAGCCAGATCTCCGGCGCGCGGTGGGCGCGGGTGGCGAACTTCTCCCCCTCCAGCGTCAGCCGGCCGTGCGCGCCGGGGCCGATGCCGACGTAGTCGCCGTAGCGCCAGTAGGTCAGGTTGTGCCGGCTCTCCTCGCCCGGGCGGGCGTGGTTGGAGATCTCGTAGGCCGGCAGCCCGGCGGCGTTTAGCAGCGTTTGGGTCGCCTCGTACAGGTCGCCGGCAAGGTCTTCGTCGGGCAGCACCAGCTCACCGCGGGCGTGCAGGGGGAAGAAGGCCGTCCCCTCCTCGATGGTCAGCTGGTAGACCGACAGGTGCCCGACGGCGTAGTCGAGCGCGCGCTTCAGCTCCGCCTCCCACGCCGCCACGGTCTGGCCGGGGCGGGCGTAGATCAGGTCGAAGGAGAAGCGGTCGAAGGTCTTCGCCGCCAGTTCGACGGCGCCCATCGCCTCGGCGGCGTCGTGCTGGCGCCCCAGGAAGCGCAGGTCGGTGTCGTTCAGCGCCTGGATGCCGAGCGACACGCGGTTCACCCCGGCGCTCCGGAACGCCTGGAACCGTTCGGCCTCGACGGAGGTCGGGTTGGCCTCCAGCGTGATCTCCAGGCCGGGCGCGACGCTCCAGCGTTCGGCCACGCGCTCGACCAGGGCGGCGGCGGTGGCGGGTTCCATCAGCGACGGCGTGCCGCCGCCGAAGAAGATGGAGGTCACCGTCCGCCCGGCCGTTGCGTCCGCGTAATGATCGAGTTCGCGCAGCAGCGCCGCGCGCCAGCGCTCCTGGTCGATGCGCTCGCGCACGTGGCTGTTGAAATCGCAGTACGGGCACTTCGACTTGCAGAAGGGCCAATGCACATAGACAGCAAAGCCGGGGATCCCGAAACCGGGATGAGGTGTCACTTGAAGCATCGCTCCACGAGCTGGCGGAAGGCGTCGGCCCGGTGGCTCATCTCGTGCTTCTTGGCCGGGTCCATCTCACCGAAGGTAATGTCGAACCCGTCCGGCTTGAAGATGGGGTCGTAGCCGAACCCCTTTTCCCCACGCGGCGGCCACACCAGCGTGCCATGGCAGCGGCCCTCCACCGTCTCCACGTGCCCGTCCGGCCACGCCAATGAGAGCGCGCAGACGAAATAGGCGGAGCGGTCGGCCTTGCCCGTCAAACCCTCCTCCACGCGTTCCATCGCCACGCGGAAGTCCTTGCCCGGCCCGGCCCAGCGCGCCGAGTAGATGCCCGGATCGCCGCCCAGCGCCGGCACCACCAGCCCGCTGTCGTCGGCCAGCGCCACGTAGCCGGCCCCGGCGGCGGCCAGCGCCTTCAGCTCGGCGTTGGCGACGAAGCTGTCGCCGGTCTCCTCCGGCTCCGGCAGGCCCAGCGTGCCGGAGGAGGTGAAGGTCTCGACATACGGCTCCAGCAGCTCGGCGATCTCGCGCACCTTGCCGGGGTTGTGGCTGGCGATCACCAGCGTGTCGCCGGCGAAGCGGCGGGGGGTGTCGTTCAACATGGCCAAACGCCTTCCAACAGTGTCGTAGGTTGGGTTGAGCGCCAGCGAAAACCCAACATCGCCGGTGCCGCGAACACGTTGGGTTTCAACCCAACCTACGGGGTTTCCGCGCGCCTTACAGCCCCAGCGCCGCCTTCTGGAGCGCGGTCAGCTCGGCGATGCCCTTGCGCGCCAAGCGCAGCAGCTCCATGAACTGCTCCTCGGCGAAGGGCTTCTCCTCGGCGGTGCCCTGGATCTCGACGATGCCGCCGGTGCCGGTCAGCACGAAATTGGCGTCGGCCTGGGCGTTGGAATCCTCGGCGTAGTCGAGGTCGAGCACCGGCGTGCCCTGGAAGATGCCGCAGGACACCGCCGCCACCGCGTCGGTCAGCGGCATGCGCTTCAGGGCACCGATGCGCATCAGGTGCTGGAATGCGAGGTGCAGCGCCACGTAGCTGCCGGTGATGGCCGCCGTGCGGGTGCCGCCGTCGGCCTGCAGCACGTCGCAGTCCACCTTCACCTGGATCTCCGGCATGGCGGCGCGGTCGGTGACGGCGCGCAGCGCCCGGCCGATCAGGCGCTGGATCTCCTGCGTGCGGCCGGACTGCTTGCCCTTTGCCGCCTCGCGGTCGGTGCGCGAATGGGTGGAGCGCGGCAGCATGCCGTATTCCGCCGTCACCCAGCCGAGGCCCGTGCCCTTCAGGAAGCGCGGCACGCTGTCGTCCACGCTGGCGGTGCACAGCACGTGCGTGTCGCCGAAGCGCACGAGGCAGGAGCCCTCAGCGTACTTGGCGAAACCGGGTTCGAGCGTGACGGTGCGCAGCGCGTCGGGAGAGCGGCCGGAGGGGCGCATCGGAATGTCCATAGGATCGTGAAACGGGGCGGCAGGCTAGCGGCTGGAACCCCGCGCGTCCAGAGGGCCACGTTGATTCAGAACCCCGACCTGCCTAAATTCCAAGCCGCGGTTGCAAGAAAGTCGTATCGTGCCGCCGCATGACTGGAACCCGGTGCCTGTAGACTCCGATGATCAGCGAGCTGAACCAACGATCGCGCGAAATCTTCCGGATGATCGTCGACGCCTATGTGTCGTCGGGCGAGCCGGTGGGCTCGCGCACGATCTCCCGGCGGCTCGGCATGACCCTGTCGCCCGCGACGATCCGCAACGTCATGGCCGACCTGGAGGAGCAGGGGCTGCTCTACGCCCCGCACACCTCCGCCGGCCGCATCCCGACCGAGGCGGGCTTGCGCCTGTTCGTCAACGGCCTGCTGGAGATCGGCGCCGTGACGGAGGAGGAGCGCGAGGCCATTGAGGCCAAGTGCAACGCCTCGGGCCGCACGCTGCCCGACGTGCTGACCGAGGCGACCTTGATGCTGTCCGGCCTGTCGCACTGCGCCGGTCTCGTCATGGCGCCGAAGAGCGACCGGCCGCTGCGCCACATCGAGTTCGTCCCGCTGGCCCCCGGCCGCGCGCTGGTGGTGCTGGTGAACGAGGACGGGCTGGTCGAGAACCGCGTGGTCGAGGTGCCGCTGGGCCTGCCCAGCTCCACCTTGCAGATGGCCTCCAACTTCCTCAGCGCCAAGCTGGTCGGCCGCACGCTGGACGAGGCGCGTCAGCAGGTGCTGCACGAGATCCAGGAGCAGAAGACCGAGCTGGACGAGGTGTCGCGCCGCGTCGTCGCCGCCGGCCTCGCCACCTGGGGCGGCAGCCCGCAGGACGGCCAGTTCATCGTGCGCGGCCAGGCCAAGCTGCTGGAGGACGTCACCGCCCTGTCCGACCTGGAACGCGTGCGGGCCTTGTTCGAGGCGCTGGAGACCAAGGAGGCGATGCTGCGCCTGTTGGACGCCACCGGCAAGGGTGACGGCGTGCAGGTGTTCATCGGGGCGGAGAACGTGCTGTTCAACCACTCCGGCTGTTCGCTGATCGTCTCGCCGTTCCGCAACGGGCGCGAACAGGTCATCGGCGCCATCGGGGTCATCGGCCCGACACGCATCAACTACGCCCGCATCATTCCCCTGGTGGACTACACCGCCAAGGTCATCAGCCGCCTCGTCGGTTGAACCACCCCATCACAACCCCTCGCTTCGACAAGCAAGCCGAACAGAGAGAGACGATGAGCGATCCCATCAACAACAACAAGCCCGCCGACGCCGAGGGCCAGGTCATCGCCGACAGCGGCGCCGAATCCGCCGAGCCGGACACCACCCCGTCCGACGAGCGCGTGGCCAAGCTGGAAGCCGAGGTCGCCAACCTGAAGGATCAGGTCCTGCGCGCCATGGCGGAGGCGGAGAACACCCGCCGCCGCGCCCAGCGCGACCGCGAGGACGCCACCAAGTACGCCGTGTCCGGCTTCGCCAAGGACCTGCTGGCGGTGGCCGACAACCTGCGCCGCGCGCTGGAGGCCGTGCCGGCGGAGGGCCGCGAGAAGGACGAGATGCTGAAGAGCCTCGCCATCGGCGTCGAGGCGACCGAGCGCCAGCTCCTCTCCGCCTTCGAGCGGGCCGGCATCAAGAAGCTGGAGCCGGTGGGCGAGCCGTTCGACCCGAACTTCCATCAGGTGATGTTCGAGATCGAGAACACCGGCAAGCCGGCCGGCACCGTCGTGCAGGTCCTGCAGAACGGCTACACCATCCACGGCCGCCTGCTGCGCGAGGCCATGGTCGGCGTCGCCAAGCGCGGGCCGGACGACAACGGCCAGCAGGTCGACACCAAGGCGTAATGCAAACGCATTGCTGACCAGCCCGGCCGCCGTGGCGCGGCCGGGCTTGCCCCCTTGACGGACAGGGCTTTCGCCGATACCGAATGCCGCACGTGCGATAGCGACCGGCCGAACGGAGAGCCAGACCGTGCCGAAAAGCGTCCTGACCGTCGACGATTCCAAGACCATCCGCGACATGGTCAGCTTCACCCTGACCAAGGCCGGCTACGCCGTGCAGGAGGCGCCGGACGGTGCCGCCGGTCTGGCGCTGGTCAACAGGCAGAAGTTCGACTGCATCATCACCGACCTCAACATGCCGGGCATGGACGGTCTGGCGCTGACCCGCGCGATCCGCGCCAGCGCCACCAACCGCGCCACCCCGGTCCTGCTGCTGACCACCGAGGCCGACCCGGCCAAGAAGACCGCCGGCCGCGAAGCCGGCGCCACCGGCTGGCTGGTCAAGCCCTTCAACCCGGAAAAGCTGGTCGAGACGGTCAAGAAGGTCTGCCCGTGAAGATCGCCGACCTGCCCTTCGGCCTGACCGACTGGAGCGCGGTGCCCGCCACCACGCACCCGGGCGAGCGCGGCCACGCCCTGTGGCGCACGCGCCAGTTCGGCGACATCCGCGTGCGGATGGTGGAGTACTCGCCCGGCTACCTCGCCGACCACTGGTGCAGCAAGGGCCACATCCTGCTGTGCCTGACCGGCGCGATGGTGACCGAACTGGCCGACGGCCGCACCTTCACGCTCACCCCCGGCGTCAGCTACCAGGTCGCCGACGGCGCCGAGCCGCACCGCTCCTCCACCGAGACCGGCTGCACGCTGTTCATCGTGGATTGAGCGCAGCGAAAACCCAACCTCACCCCTTCGGCCCGAACAGGAACTCTCCCTCCGGGTCGTGCGCCTGGAAGCGGGTGCGCGCCGTGGCGCGGCTGGACACGGCGTAGCAGTAGACGCAGCCGTGCGGGCAGGTGTCGTAGGCGCCGATGTCCCGGCTCTCGGCGCACAGGCAGCCGGGGCGGTTGCCCTTGGTGCGGGCCTTCAGCGGCGCGCCCGCCACGTCGGACAGCCGTGCCGCGTCCACGCAGCGTGCCGGCGCCACGCCGGGCGTGTCCAGCAGCGCCGGCTGCGTGCACAGCGTCAGCGCCATGCCGTGCTCCGCCGCGATCCCGGCGAGGTCGGACAGCAGCGCCTTCGCCTCCCCCTCCTCGGGCGTGCGCCACGCGAAGCCGGCGGCGCGCGCCGCCGCGTCCAGGTTGCGGGCGGTCTTGCGGTAGGGCTGCATGACCGAGACGGTCACCTCGTCGGTCAGCCCGCGCAACGCACCGGCCAGCCGCGCGAAGGTTTCGCGGTGCCAGTCCGGCGGGGTCAGCGTCGTCAGCACGACCGGGTCGTAGCGCCACACCGCCGCCCGCGGCCCCCAGCGGTCGCGCACGCGGCGCAGCTGCGCCACCGCCTCCTCCCAGCCGATGGTCGAGCGCTCCAGCGCGCGCGGGTAGCCGGTGACGGTCATCTGCGCCACGAAGGGAACGCCCTGCCCGTCCACCACGTCCAGCGCATCGAAGAACGGGCCGAGGTTGCGCGTCCAGAAGACGAAGCCGTCGACGGCGCCCGGCGTCAGCTCCACCCGCCCCGGCGGCCCGCCGTAGGGGTTGGCCACCCGCGCGTAGCCGGCCGCCAGCCGGTTGAGGAACCAGCGGCCGTAGAAAGCCGGGATGTCGGTGCGGTAGCTGGCCGAGACGATCATCGCCGGACCATGGGACGGAGTCCCCTTGCGATCAAGGGTGGACGGCCGGCACGGACGCCCTATGGTCTGCGCCGACGATGAGGGAGGACATCATGGCGGACGGCTGGCGGACGGTGGAATGGGGCGACGCGGTGCGCTTCCGGGTGCCCGGGCACTGGGCGCCGGCGGTGGAGGAGCGCGAGGGCATGGACGTCCTCACCTTCCGCCCGGCGGATGCCGTCGGTGATTCCGGCGGCGATTCCGGCGGCGGCACGCTGAACGTGCTGGTGGACGAGCGCACCCCCGCCGCCGGCCAGAGCGCCGAGGCGGTGCTGCAGGAGATGGCGTTGCGCTTCGTGCGTCCCGATGACGCACGCGCCAGCGACCGCACGGTGGAGGACCGCGCCGACGGCGTGCGGCTGGCCCAGGCGGCGATGGTGACCGAGGAGGACGGCCGGGTGGAGAGCCATTACCTGTGGCTGCTCGGCCGCGTGGACGGCGGGCGCGTGGGTGTCGCGATGTTCAGCTATACGCTGCCGGCGAACCTGGACGGGCAGGAACCGCACGTCTCGACGCTGGCGGCGCTCGACGCCGCCATCCGGGCGGCGGAGCTTCTTTGACGGAGCTTCTTTGACGACGTTGGGGTTTTCGGCCTCTCGGCCTCAACCCAACCTACCGCTGATCCGTAGGTTGGGTTGAGCGCAGCGAAAACCCAACGTCGGCGGCACCTCAGCAATGCCCGGCGCTGCCGGCCATCAGGGCCTTGAGCTGGGCGGCCTGGGGATCGAGGGCCAGCGCCGCCTCTTCCGCGGCCAGCGCCGCCAGCCCGATGAAGCGGGCCAAGTCGTCGAGGTCGCTCTTCGCCGCGTCATCCTTCAGGCTGTCGAGGCAGGATTTGATCGCGAGAGCCACGTCGCGCCGATCTTCGATCATCGTGCTCACCTTACGAAACGGTTTCCAGTTCGCTCGTTCCCCAACGGCCGCCCCCCAAGCGAACCAAGACCGGCGCCGTCGAGCGAAGCATATACCATAGGAAGGGGTATCTTTCACTATTAGATTCTTGGGACAACCAAGATAACAATGCCACGAAAGGTCGCAGGCGACGCAGAAAACACACCGAGTACTGTTAACTGAACGTTAACGATGAGGGCTGCGCTTGGTTTTTCGTTTCAGCTATTATCGCGCATCGGTGGTGAACGGCGCGCGGGGGCACATACCCGGATATATACAATCCGTCTCTTAGAGTGCGTACGTATTCTCTTCTTCGGCGAGGTGAAATCCCCGTCCCCCACGGGGGCATACCCCCTTCGGCGAGGATTCGCGCAAGCACGATGCGCGGGGGGCGTTGCACGCGGTAAGACACCTGCCTATATCTGCGCGGACAGTCGCATTTCACCGAAACCGTTCCACCGACCAGTGGGGATCCGGGCGGTGCCGGTAGCAGGGCCGCCAGGGATCTGCCGGACAACAGAGGTTAGACATGAGCAAAGTGATTGGCATCGACCTCGGCACCACCAACTCGTGCGTCGCCGTGATGGAAGGGACCACCGCCAAGGTGATCGAGAACGCCGAGGGCGCGCGGACCACGCCCTCCATGGTCGCTTTCGCGCAGAACGGTGAGCGCCTGGTGGGCCAGCCCGCCAAGCGTCAGGCGGTGACGAACCCGGAAAACACCTTCTTCGCCATCAAGCGTCTGATCGGCCGCCGCTACGACGATCCGCTGACCAAGAAGGACCAGGGCCTGGTGCCCTACAAGATCATCGCCGGCGACAACGGCGACGCCTGGGTGGAGGCGTACGACAAGAAGTACAGCCCCAGCCAGATCAGCGCCTTCATCCTGGGCAAGATGAAGGAGACGGCGGAGAACTACCTGGGCGAAAAGGTCACCCAGGCGGTCATCACCGTGCCGGCCTACTTCAACGACGCCCAGCGCCAGGCCACCAAGGACGCCGGCAAGATCGCCGGCCTGGAAGTGCTGCGCATCATCAACGAGCCGACGGCCGCCGCGCTGGCCTACGGCATGGAGAAGAAGGGCGCCGGCACCATCGCGGTCTACGACCTGGGCGGCGGCACCTTCGACGTGTCGGTGCTGGAGATCGGCGACGGCGTGTTCGAGGTGAAGTCGACCAACGGCGACACCTTCCTGGGCGGTGAGGACTTCGACGCCCGCATCATCGACTACCTCGCCGACGAGTTCAAAAAGGAGCAGGGCATCGACCTGCGCAAGGACCGTCTGGCCCTCCAGCGCCTGAAGGAGGCGGCGGAGAAGGCGAAGATCGAGCTGTCGTCGACGACGCAGACCGAGGTGAACCTGCCGTTCATCACCGCCGACGCGTCCGGCCCGAAGCACCTGAACGTCAAGCTGACCCGCGCCAAGCTGGAAGCCCTGGTCGACGACCTTGTCCAGCGCACCATCGAGCCGTGCAAGGCGGCGCTCAAGGACGCCGGCCTGAAGGCCAACGAGATCGACGAGGTGATCCTGGTCGGCGGCATGACCCGCATGCCCAAGGTCATCGAGGCGGTGAAGCAGTTCTTCGGCCGTGAGCCGCACCGCGGCGTGAACCCGGACGAGGTGGTCGCCATCGGCGCCGCCATCCAGGGCGGCGTGCTGAAGGGCGAGGTGAAGGACGTCCTGCTGCTCGACGTCACCCCGCTGTCGCTGGGCATCGAGACGCTGGGCGGCGTGTTCACCCGCCTGATCGACCGCAACACCACGATCCCGACCAAGAAGTCGCAGGTCTTCTCGACCGCCGAGGACAACCAGACGGCCGTGACCATCCGCGTCTTCCAGGGCGAGCGCGAGATGGCGGCGGACAACAAGCTGCTGGGCCAGTTCGACCTGGTCGGCATCCCGCCGGCCCCGCGCGGCGTGCCGCAGGTGGAGGTGACCTTCGACATCGACGCCAACGGCATCGTCAACGTCGGCGCCAAGGACAAGGCCACCAACAAGGAACAGCAGATCCGCATCCAGGCCTCGGGCGGCCTGTCGGACGCCGACATCCAGAAGATGGTGAAGGACGCCGAGGCCCACGCCGCCGAGGACAAGAAGCGGCGCGAGCTGGTGGACGCCCGCAACCACGCGGACGCCCTGGTCCACACCACCGAGCGCACGATCAAGGAGAACGGAGACAAGCTGCCCGCGGCCGACAAGGACGCGGCGGAGCGTGCCATCGCCGACCTGAAGTCCGTGCTGGACGGCGACGATCTGGCCGCCATCAAGGCCAAGACCGACGCGCTGGCCCAGGCGTCCATGAAGCTGGGCGAGGCCATGTACAAGGCCGGCCAGGGCGACGCCGCGGGTGCCGCGGCCGCCGGGGCCGCCGGTGCGGGTGCCGCCCCGAACGAGCCGGGCGTGGTCGACGCCGACTTCGAAGAGGTCGACGACGACAAGAAGAAGTCGGCTTAAGGTCATGCACGCGTGACCTGAACCCGTGTTATACCCTCCGGCCCGCCGCACCCGCTGCGGGCCGGATGCGGTATGGGGTTGAAGAGGCGAGGCGCTGGGGCCGATGGCGAAACAGGATTATTACGAGCTGCTCGGCGTGTCGAAGACCGCCAGCCCGGACGAGATCAAGAAGGCCTACCGCAAGCTGGCCATGCAGCACCACCCGGACCGCAACCCGGGGAACGCCGAGGCCGAGCACAAGTTCAAGGAAATCAACGAAGCCTACGACGTCCTGAAGGACGAGCAGAAGCGCGCCGCCTACGACCGCTTCGGCCATCAGGCGTTCGAGAACGGCGGCCGCGGCGGGGCCGGCGGCGGCGGCTTCGGCGGCTTCGACTTCGGCGGCGGCGGCTTCGCCGATATCTTCGACGAGATGTTCGGCGAGTTCATGGGCGGCCGGCGCGGCGGCGGCGGTGCCGCCTCGGGCCGCGGCCAGGACCTGCGCTACAACCTGGAGATCTCGCTGGAGGAGGCCTTCAAGGGCACGCAGGCCACCGTGCGCGTCCCCACCTCCGTGGCGTGCGACAGCTGCAACGGCTCCGGTGCGGCGGCCGGCACCCAGCCGGTGACCTGCCCGACCTGCCAGGGCCACGGCAAGGTGCGCGCCCAGCAGGGCTTCTTCACCATCGAACGCACCTGCCCCGGCTGCCACGGCCAGGGCCGCATCATCAAGGACGCCTGCAAGAGCTGCGGCGGTGCCGGCCGCCTGCGCAAGGAGAAGACCCTGCAGGTCAACATCCCCGCCGGCGTCGAGGACGGCACCCGCATCCGTCTGGCCGGCGAGGGCGAGGCGGGGTTGCGCGGCGCGCCGCCGGGCGACCTGTACATCTTCCTGGCGCTGGCCCCGCACCCGCTGTTCCAGCGCGACGGCGCCAACATCCACTGCCGGGTGCCGATCCCGATGGTGACGGCGGCGCTGGGCGGCTCGGTCGACGTGCCGGCCATCGACGGCACGCGCGCCAAGATCACGGTCCCCCCCGGCACCCAGTCCGGCCACCAGTTCCGCCTGAAGGGCAAGGGCATGTCGGTGCTGCGCAGCCCGCACCGCGGCGACATGTACATCCAGGCGGTGATCGAGACGCCGGTCAACCTGACCAAGAAGCAGCAGGAACTGCTGCGCGAGTTCGAAAAGGCCGGCAAGGAAGGCTCCAACCCCCAGAGCGAAGGCTTCTTCGCCAAGGTCAAGGAGCTGTGGGAGGACCTGAAGGAGTAGGGGCGGTCAGCCCGACCCGCAATTCCGCCGTAAATGGGCGAGAGGGCGACGGCCTTCTCGCCCTTTTTCATAGCGGGCACGCGTCCCTGCGCCGCACCGAGTTTCCTTGACGAAATTCGCGCCGCACGGGAACCTCCGGCGGTGGGCCGGGGTCACAGGAATGGCCGTTGCCGGTGGGGAGAAACGCGTGTATCTACGGGCCCTTGACATCCTGAGACGGTTCGTGGAGAGGGCGTTCCAAGCCGTGAGCGGTGATCTCTCCCTGGGCCAGATGCGGGACCTGATCGTCCCCCTCGATCACACCCCCATCATCCAGCGGCGGCGCGCGGTGCTGATCCATTCGCGCGTGCGCATGGTGGCGGCGGCCTTCGCCGTGCTGACGCCGCTGTGGATCGTCATCGACGCCTTCATCTTCGCATGGCCCCTGTCGGGCTGGCTGGCCGCGCTGCGCATCGTCGCCAGCGCCGCCTTCGGCGCGCTGGCGCTGCGCTACCGCATCACCGACGACATCCATTCGGCGTGGCGCGGGCTGGCGCTGCTGCTGGCGGTGCCCACCGTGTTCTTCCTGCTGTCCCACCCCATGCTGAACCAGCAGGAGATCGTCGGCGTCGCCGCCGCGGTGGGGGCGGGCTACGCCTTCCTGCCCTTCGTCATGGTGGCGGGGCTCAGCGTCTTCCCGCTGACGGCGCTGGAGGGCATCGGCTTCGCCCTGCCCATGCTGGTGGCGCACCTGACGGCGGGCGTCTACGGCTCGCTGGTGTTCCCGTTCCCGTCCTACATCGGCGCGCTGTGGCTTCTGGTGCTGATCATGGTGGTGGCGACGCTGGCGGCCATGAGCCAGCTGCACTTCATGATGGCGCTGGTCGACCAGGCCTCGCACGACGGCCTCACCGGCGCCTTCGGCCGCCGCATCGGCGAGGAGCTGCTGCGCCTGCAGTTCGCGCACGCCCAGCGCTCCGACCAGCCGCTGTCGCTGATCTTCTTCGACCTGGACGACTTCAAGAAGGTCAACGACCGCTACGGCCACGACGAGGGCGACAAGGTGCTGCGCGGCGCGGCCGAGGCGATCCGCGGCATGCTGCGGCAGAGCGACGTGCTGGTCCGCTGGGGCGGCGAGGAGTTCCTGGTCGTCATGCCCAACACGCCATGCGAGGGTGCCCTGAAGGCGGTCGAGCGGCTGCGCGGCGAGGGCTTCGGCCGCCGCCCGGACGGCACGCGGCAGACCGCCAGCGTCGGCATCGCCGAGCACACCGCCGACGGCCCGCGGGAGTGGGAAAAGCTGGTGGAGCTGGCCGACCACCGCATGTATCTGGCCAAGCAGGCCGGCAAGGACCGCGTCGTCGCCGGTGAGTTGCCCGACGCCGCCCTGGTAGGCTGACGGGTGGGCTGACGGGCAGCCTGACGTCGTTACGACTATCAACAAGATTGCCGTCACCCCCGCTCCCGCGTCATAGTCGCGTATTCCAATCCCGCCGGTCCTGAATGCCGGCCGCGGAAACGAACCGCAGGAGCGCAGGGATGAACCCGCAGGCATCGCCGCCCGATGCGGACGCGGACGCCCGGCCGGACGGCCGCAGCGCCAGCCGGCTCCGCCGCCTGCTCTCCGGTCTGCTGTGGCCGGCGCTGATCGTCCTGGGGCTGGCGGTCACGGCGGGTGGCCTCATCCAGTACTCCGCCGCCTTCAACGACGGGGTGTTCAAGGCGAACGCCCAGCGGCTGGTCGGCGCCCAGGTGCGGCACGCGCGCCAGCAGCTCGGCCAGCGGGTGTCGGACTACGCGTGGTGGGACGAGGCCTACGCCAAGCTGCACGACGAGCAGGTGCAGGACGTCACCTGGGCGGAAAAGAACCTGGGCGACTACCTGTTCACCTCGTTCAACATCGGCGCCTCGCTGGTGGTCGACGGCGCCGACGCCGTGCGCTGGGCGCGCAGCCGCGACGGCGCCCTGGACGCCGGGTTCCGCGCCACCGAAAACGCCGGCCTCATGACGCTGATCCGGCAGGCGCGCGCCGTGCCGACGCCGGACCCCAAGTACGTGGACGGCATCGTCTTCCTGAACGGCGCGCCCTACGCCGTGGCGGCCAGCCGCCTGTCGCCGTTCGAGAGCCCGCAGGACCCGCCGGACACGCAGACGTCGTCCGTGCTCCTCCTCCTGCGGCCGCTGGCCGACATCGTCGCCGACCTGGGAAGCATGTTCGACGGCTCCTTCTCGGAAATGCGGATCGAGGAAGGGGCGGCCGAGGGCGGCGTCGCGCTGACGACGGTGGAGGGGGCGCCGGCCGGCACCGTCGTCTGGGACGCCGAACTGCCCAGCCGCCAGCTGTGGAACGTGGTCGGCCTGCCGTTCGCCGGGGCCATGCTGGCGCTGTGGGCGGTCCTCGCCGTCCTGTGGACGAAGAGGCTGCGCGCCAACCACGAGCTGGCGCTGCGCAACGCCGCGCTCGATGCCCACAACCGCGAGATCCGCGCCCTGATGGTCGACCTGGAGGCGGAGAAGACCCGCGCCCAGGCCGGCGAGCGTGCCAAGGCGCAGTTCCTGGCCATGATGAGCCACGAGATCCGCACGCCGCTGAACGGCGTGATGGGCATGGCGCAGGTGCTGCTGCTGTCGCCGCTGAACGACGAACAGCACCGGCAGGCGCAGACGATCCTGGCGTCGGGCCAGAGCCTGCTCGACATCCTCAACGACATCCTGGACATCTCGAAGTTCGACGCCGGGCACATGCACCTGGACGTGCAGGACCTGCCGGTGGCCGAGCTGCTGGAGGAGAGCACCTGCCCCTTCGAGGAGACGGCGCGCGGCAAGGGCATCACCCTGTCGGTGACCGTCGGCGACGACGTGCCGTCGCACGTGCGGGGCGACGCCATGCGGCTGCGGCAGGTGCTGGTGAACCTGCTGTCCAACGCCATGAAGTTCAGCAAGGGCGGCTGCGTCGCGCTGAGCCTGACCCGGCTGCGCTTCCCCGGACAGGACGGCGACTGGTACCGTTTCAGCGTCGCCGACCAGGGCATCGGCATGACCGAGGAGGTGCGCGCCAAGCTGTTCCAGGACTTCGTCCAGGGCGACGGCGGCATCACCCGCCGCTTCGGCGGCACCGGCCTGGGCCTCGCCATCTGCAAGCGGCTGGTGACGCTGATGGACGGCGAGATCGGCGTGGAGAGCGAACCCGGCCGCGGCAGCCGCTTCTGGTTCGACGTGCCGCTGCCGCCGGCCGCGCCGTCCGACACGGCCGACCCGGCCGACGCCGACCCGACCGACGCCGCTTGGCCCGGCCCGGCCGCGCGGTCGGCGTAAGGCGGCTCAGGCCGCCTCTTCCCCCACCAGCCGCGCCTGTTCCCAGGCCAGCAGGGCGCGCTTGCGCGGCACGCCGTAGCGGTAGTTGTGGATGACGCCGGACTTCTGGATCACCCGGTGGCAGGGGATCAGCACGCACACGGGGTTGCGGCCCACGGCGGCGCCCACCGCGCGCATGGCCGTCGGCTGGCCGATGGCGCGCGCCACGTCCTCGTAGCTGACCACCGCGCCCGAGGGGATGCGCAGCAGCGCCTCCCACACCTTGACCTGGAAGTTGGTGCCCTTCAGCAGCAGGCGCAGCGGCTCGCCGTCGGCCGACCGCCAGCCGCCCTCCCAGCCGAAGGCGCGGGCGGCCACGTCACGGGTAGATTCGGCGTCCTCCACCAGCCGGGCAGCCGGCCACGCCGCCTCGAACTCGGCCAGCGCGTCGGACGCGTCGGAACGGTCGGCGAAGGTCAGCCAGCACACGCCGCGCTCCGTGCTGCCGACCAGCGCGCGGCCGAACGGGCTGTCGTGCAGGCCCCAGCGGATGGTCAGGCCGGCGCCCTCGGCCTTGTACTCGCCCGGCGTCATCGCCTCGCACGCCACGAACAGGTCGTGCAGGCGCGACGGGCCGGACAGGCCGACGTCCAGCGCGGTGTCCAGCACGCTCTGGTTCTCCGCCAGCAGGCGCTTGGCGTGGTCGAGCGTGAGGAACTGCACGAAGCGCTTGGGGCTGATGCCGACCCAGCGGGTGAACAGGCGCTGGAAATGGTAGGGGCTCATCCCGGCGACGCCGGCCAGTTCCTCCAGCGAAGGCTGGTCCTGCCAGTGGTCGACGAGGTGGCGGATGGTGACGGTCAGCGCGCGGTAGTGGGCGCTGTCGGTGTCGTCGGTGGTGGCGTGGGCAACTTGGGCAAGCATGGCGGTATCCCTCTTGCGTCGGACACCAAGGGTGGCGACTCGCGGGCCGCCGGCCAACCCGATTCTTGCGCCCTCAGCCGACCGGTTCGGGCTGGCACGGCGCGTGGCGCCACGTGGTCAGCGCACCGTTCAGCGCCTTGGCGAACTCCAGCCGCTCGTCCGGGCTGAGGAAGGAGCCGACGGTCACCGACTGCCCGTGCGAGGTCAGCGTCACCTGGCTCTCGTGCCGGGGCGGGTCGTCCATGCTGACGCGCAGCCAGTAGGGCTGGAAGGTCCACACCCGCTCCGGCTTCTTCCAGGCGACGCGCTGCACGGTGAGGTCGGTGTCGGTCAGCCGCACCCGCTCGTACAGGCGGGCGGAGCGGTAGTTGGCGCGGAACGCCCAATAGAGGACGACGATGTCCAGCCCGAAGAACCCGGTGACCGGCCACGCCCCCATCGCCCAGAAGGCGCCGCCGACGACGGCGCTGACCAGCACGACGCCACCCATCAGCACGCGGAAGCCGGTGCGCCCCAGGCTGCGGTGCGGGTGCAGGATGGCGTCGAAGAAGACGCGGCGCGGTGACGGAGGGGTTACATCGTTCGTCATAGGCCGGGATCTATGCCCCCGCTGGTTCGCACGGTAAAGCATCCCGTGCTGCGACACGTTTGCGCGGTACCCCGTCCGACGGGTAAAGTCCGCGGCATGAAGCCCGCCACCATCGAAGACATGTTTCGCCGGTTGGCATCCGCCAACCCCGAGCCGAAGAGCGAGCTGGAGTACGTCAACCCGTACACGCTGCTCGTCGCCGTGGTGCTGTCGGCGCAGGCCACCGATGCCGGCGTCAACAAGGCCACGCGCCCGCTGTTCCAGCGCGTCACCACGCCCCGGCAGATGGTCGAGCTGGGGGAGGAGGGGCTGCGCGAGTACATCAAGACGATCGGCCTGTTCAACACCAAGGCCAAGAACGTCATCAAGCTGTCGGAGATCCTGGTGGCCGAGCACGGCGGCGAGGTGCCGCGCGACCGCGAGGCGCTGGAAAAGCTGCCCGGCGTGGGGCGCAAGACGGCCAACGTGGTGCTGAACGTCGCCTGGGGCGAGGAGACGATGGCGGTGGACACGCACATCTTCCGCGTCTCCAACCGCACCGGCCTGGCGCCCGGCAAGACGCCGGAGGCGGTGGAGCGCGGCCTCTTGAAGGTGGTGCCCAAGCCCTACCTGCGCCACGCGCACCACTGGCTGATTTTGCACGGCCGCTACGTCTGCAAGGCCCGCAAGCCCGACTGCGCCAAGTGCATCATCGCCGACCTGTGCGACTCGGACGAGAAGGTGGGGGCGCCGAAAAAGACGAAGCCCGGCGTGGCATAGGCCGCAAACAAAAAAAGCCCCTCTCCCTTGAGGGGAGAGGGGTTGGGGTGAGGGTGACTGCGCCCGGCAGGGCGGAAGAGAGACTCTTTATCCCGCCTTCCGGCGGTAACGACCCCTCATCCCAACCCTTCTCCCTCAAGGGGAGAAGGGCTCCAAATCAACTCACTCCGCGCTGGCCAGGACGGCGACCGGCTCCGGGGCGGCGGCGGGCTTCGGCGCGGTGGCCGTCAGGACCTGCACGTCGCCGATCAACTGGCCGCCGGCCTCGACCGCCAGCTCGCCGTACTTGATCGAGCCGGTGATCTTGCCGCCGGAACGGACGGTCAGGCGGCCGCGCACGCTGAGGTCACCCTCGAAACGGCCGCCGATGTCGGCCTCGTCGATCTCGACCGAGCCCTTGAACAGGCCGGTGTCGGTGATCTCGATGGAGCGGCCGTCGCGCAGCTTGGCCTCCACCGTGCCCTCGACCACCAGGATGTCGCAGGAGCCGATCTCGCCCGACAGCGAGATGTCGCGGCCGACGATCAGGCGGCGCTGGTCGGCGGCGGGGGCGACCACCGGGGCCGGAGCGGGTGCTGCGGCGACGGGGGCCGGGGCCGGCGTGGGGGCGAGGCCGTCCGGACGGCGGGGTGCCGCGCCGGGGATGTCGACCACGCGGCGCGGGACGTCCGGCTTGAAGGAGGAGCCGGGGATGGACGGTGCGGTGGGGGACTTCGGCGGGGTGGTGGTCATCTCGGGTCCCTTGTCGGAAAGCGGCGGACGGAACGTCGGCATGGCAGGCGGCGCCGAAGGCGGCTGCGGCGACGTCGGAACGGGCGCCGCGGCGGGCGCCGTGGCGGAGGAGGGCGCGACGGCCCCGGCGGGCGGCTCCATGGTCGCCGCGTCCGGCGCGGCGGGCGCGGCCGTGGCGGCGCCTTCCGGCTTGGGCGTGCCGACCGGCGGATTCTTTCGTCCGAACAGCATGAACTCGTCCCCTGGTCAGATCAGGTCATGTGGCGTCTTCGGATGACGGCGCCATGGTCGCACGGCACACCCGAAAAGTCGGCGCACCATCGAGTCGGGGTATCACGGTCATCCGGCCGGCCGCAAGGGGCGAATCAGGGTGCGGAAGATGTCCATCGCATCGTGTGAAAGACATGCACCATGAAGGCGCTCGCGACGACCGGCACCAGAAGGTTCACCACCGGGACGGTCGAAAGAAAGGCGATTATGACGCCGGCCAAAAAAGGTTTCAGTGGGTAGGCGCGCCGCAGCTCGCGCGCCGCTTGCCGTCCAATCCGTCGGTTCGCCACAAGCTCGAAGTATTCGCGGCCAAGCAAGTAGCCGTTGATCGTATAGAACACCAAAAGATTCAATCCGGGCGCGGCCAGATACAGCGGAAGCGCCACGATGTTGGCCACCAGGACCACCAGCAGAAAGCGCAATGCCGTCGTCATGTCGTTGAGGACGGTGGAGGACAGCGGCGGCGGCAGGCGCGGGTAGTGGCGCTGCTCCACCCGCGCCACCACCTCCTCCAGCAAGAGGCCGGAGACCATGGCGGCCATCGCCGGAAACAGGATCCAGGCCAGCACCACCGTCAGCACCCCGCCCAGCACGTCGATGGCGGTGTCCACCCACGACCAGTCGGTCAGCACCGTGCTGGTCAGCGCCCATTCGACCAGCACCAGCAGCGCCACGAAGGCGGCGATGGCGCCGGCCACGCCGATCCACACCACCCGGCGCGAACGCGGGTCCGACAGCTGGGCGAACGCGAGCATCAGCGCACGGATCATGTCCGGGAATTCCCTGTTGCGGGGCAAGATGCCGCAGTTCTAAGGCGCCCGGCGGCGGCGGGCAAGCGGCCGGCGGGCTTGTGGCGGCGCGCCCGGCCGCTATACTCGCGCCGGAATCAAAGACCGAATCCAGACAGCACCATAAGGAGTGTCATGGCTGCCGCCCTGTACGACGTCACCGGCATCGGCAACGCCATCGTCGACGTGATCGCCCACGCCGACGACGCCTTCCTCGCCGCCAACGGCATCGAGAAGGGGGCCATGACCCTCATCGACGCCGCCCGCGCCGAAGAGCTGTACGGCCGCATGGGACCGGGCGTGGAGGTCTCCGGCGGCTCGGCCGGCAACACCATGGCGGGCTTCGCCTCGCTGGGCGGCCGGGGGGCCTACGTCGGCAAGGTGTGCAACGACCAGCTGGGCTCGGTCTTCCGGCACGACATCACGGCGGCCGGCGTGCACTTCGCCACCGACCCGCTGCACGGCGGGGCGCCCACCGCGCGCTGCCTGATCCTGGTGACGCCGGACGCCCAGCGCTCCATGAACACCTACCTGGGTGCGTGCGTCGAGCTGGGGCCGGAAGACATCGACGAGGCGATGATCGCCGCCTCGCAGGTCACCTACCTGGAAGGCTACCTGTGGGACCCGCCGCGCGCCAAGGAGGCCTTCCTGAAGGCCGCCGGCGCGGCGCACGCGGCCGGGCGCAAGGTGTCGCTGTCGCTGTCCGACTCCTTCTGCGTGCACCGCCACCATGACGAGTTCCTGGACCTGGTGGCCAACCACGTCGACATCCTGTTCGCCAACGAGCACGAGATCGGCGCGCTGTACGGCACCGACGACATCGCCGTGGCGGTCGAGGCGGTGAAGGGCCATTGCGAGGTGGCGGCACTGACGCGCAGCGAGAAGGGTGCGGTCATCGTCGCCGGCGGGCAGGTGTTCGAGGTGCCGGCGGCGCCGGTGGACCGCGTGGTCGACACCACCGGGGCCGGCGACCTGTACGCCGCCGGCTTCCTCTACGGCTACACCCGCGGCCTTGCCCCGGCCGTGTGCGGCCGCCTGGGCGCCATCGCGGCGGCCGAGGTGATAAGCCACGTCGGCGCCCGGCCGGAGGTGTCCCTGGCCGAGCTGGTCAAGGGCGTGGTGTAAGGCGATAGGACCCTCCCCCACCTGCCGGCGGGGGAGACACCGCGCGGCGCCTGGGTTAAGCTGCGGAACCGCGCCGCTGCCGGGCCCGCCGATGCTGATCTACCTGCCGATTGCCGAAATGTCGGTCGACGCCGTGGTGGTGCTCGCCATGGGCGGGCTCGTCGGGTTCCTGTCGGGGCTGTTCGGGGTGGGCGGCGGCTTTTTGATGACGCCGCTGCTGATCTTCCTGGGCGTGCCACCGGCCGTGGCGGTGGGCACGCAGGCCAACCAGCTGGTGGCGGCCAGCGTGTCGGGCGTGCTGGCGCACTGGCGGCGCGGCAACGTCGACGTGAAGATGGGCGTCGTCATGCTGATCGGCGGCCTCGTCGGCACCACGGTCGGCGTGTGGATCTTCGGCCTGCTCCAGCGGCTGGGCCAGATCGACGTGGCCATCTCGCTGTCCTACGTCTTCTTCCTGGGCGTCATCGGCTCGCTGATGCTGGTGGAGAGCACGCGGGCGCTGATCCGCGGGCGGCGGCCGACGGCGACGCGCGGCAAGCTGCACCACCACATCTGGCTGCACGGCCTGCCGCTGAAGATGCGCTTTCATCGCTCCAAGCTGTACATCTCGGCGCTGCTGCCGGCGGGGATCGGCGCGGTGGGCGGCATGCTGGTGGCGATCATGGGCATCGGCGGCGGCTTCCTGCTGGTGCCGGCGATGATCTACCTGCTGAACATGCCGACCGCGCTGGTGGCCGGCACCTCGCTGTTCCAGATCATCTTCACCACGGCGGTGGCGACGGTGCTGCAGGCGGCCAGCAACCAGACGGTGGACGTCATGCTGGCGCTGCTGCTGCTGGTGGGCGGCGTGATCGGCGCGCAGTTCGGCACCAAGGCCGGCGGTTACCTGCGCGGCGAGCAGGCGCGCGCGCTCCTGGGCCTGCTGGTGGTGATCGTGGCGGCCCGGCTGGCCTGGGATCTGGTGACGACGCCGCCCGACCTGTTCAGCATCTCCGGCGGCGGGGGCGGCTGGTGAGGGGGCGCGCGGCGTTGCCGCTGGCCGTGCTGGGCGCCCTGTTCGGCACGGCGCTGACGGTGGGGCTGACCTTCGCCCTGTCGGCGCGCGCGCAGCAGCTGGTGGCCGACCTGTCCAGCCACCTGATCGCCATCACCACCGGCTTTTCCGGGACCGAGGTGGTGCTGTTCGGCTCCACCGACGGGCAGGGCGACGTGGCCGTCGTGGTGACCGGGCCGCGCAGCAACGTGCGCGTGCGCCGCAAGGACCGCACCGCCGGCATCTGGATCAACCGCGAGAGCGTGCTGTTCGAGCAGGTGCCCAGCTACTACGTGGTCGCCACCAACCGCCGGCTCGAGTCGCTGGCGCCGGAGTCGGTGCTGGAGCGCCACCAGATCGGCACCGCGCACCTGCGCCTGGACACCAGCGATCTGGTCGGTCCGCTGGCGCTGGGCGACTTCCGCGAGGCGCTGATCCGCAACAAGCAGCGCGCCGGCCAGTACGGCCTGACGCACGGGCAGGTGACGTTCCTTGGCGAGCGGCTGTTCCGCACCAACATCTATTTTCCGGCCAATGTGCCGACGGGCCTGTACAACGTGGAAGTGTTCCTGATCCGCGGCGGCGAGGTGGTCAGCGCCCAGACGACGCCGCTGGTCGTGTCGAAGATCGGCTTCAGCGCCGAGGTCTTCGACTTCGCGCGCAGCCAGCCGCTGTCCTACGGCGTGGTGGCCGTGATCGGCGCCATCGCCGCCGGCTGGCTGGCGGGTGCGATGTTCCGGAGGGTGTAGATGAGCGACAGCGAAGCGATCGGCAATCCAGACCACAACAATCCAGACCACGACAGCCCGGACAACAAGCGCATCTTCCTGGTGGTGGTCGACGAAAGCCCGGAATTGAAGGTGGCGCTGCGCTACGCCTGCCTGCGCGCGAAGAAGTCCGGCGGGCGGGTGGCGCTGCTGTACGTCATCGAACCGGCGGAGGTGCAGAGCTGGCTGGCCGTCGAGACGCTGATGCGCGAGGAGCAGCGCGCCGAGGCCGAGCAGAAGCTCCAGAAGCTGGCGCGCGAGGTGAACGCCTCCACCGGCGCCGTGCCCATCCTCTACATCCGCGAGGGCGACCGCCGGGACGAGCTGATGGCCCTGATCGACGAGGAGCCGGGCATCTCCATCCTGGTGCTGGGCGCGGGCATCGAGCCGGAGGGGCCGG
>Ga0196976_1000277_pt1 | contig 34693 bp, 29 predicted proteins | sample S3v_513CmetaG_FD_148644 | JGI IMG/M metagenome (GOLD analysis project Ga0196976, IMG submission 148644) | Soil microbial communities from Anza Borrego desert, Southern California, United States - S3+v_5-13C | ecosystem: Environmental > Terrestrial > Soil > Desert | place: USA: California... | reverse complement strand
AAGGCGGCGTACGGGACGATCGCCCCGGCGCTGCTGGCCGACCAGTTCCCGTTCGAGCGGCGCGGGCGGATCATGGCCGTTTTCTTCTCCGCCATCCCCATCGGCTCCGCGGCCGGCTACGTCCTGGGCGGCCTGGCCGACCAGCACTTCGGCTGGCGCGCGGCGTTCTGGCTGGTCGGCTTCCCCGGCATCCTCCTCGCGCTGCTCGTGCTGACGGTCAAGGACCCGCCGCGCGGGCAGCACGACGTGCAGGACAAGACGCCGAAACAGTACGGGAGCCTGATCTCCAACGGTCCGTACGTCCTCTCCGTCCTCGGCTACGCGGCCTACACGTTCGCCCTCGGCGGGCTCGGATTCTGGATGCCGGCGTTCCTCGAGCGCGAGCGGGGGATGTCGCGCGCCGACGCCACGGTGACGTTCGGCGCGATCGTGATCGTGACCGGCTTCCTCGGCACCTTCATCGGCGGCTTCCTCGGCGACCGCTTCCTGAAGCGCACGCGCCAGTCGTATCTCTGGGTCTCCGGGCTGGCCACCCTGGTGGCCGCGCCGCTGACGTTCGTCGGCCTGTGGAGCACGTCGAAGCCGGTGTACCTCACCGCCATCGTCATCGCCGAGGTGCTCATCTTCATGTGCACCGGCCCGATCAACTCCGCGATCGTCAACGCCGTCTCGCCGCTCGAGCGCGCCACCGCGGTCGGGTTCTCGGTGCTGGTCATGCACTTCCTTGGCGACATCCCCTCGCCGCCGCTCATCGGCTGGATCTCCGACCGCAGCTCGCTCGCGCAGGGAGTGCTGGTCGTGCCGGTGGCGGTGCTGGTGGCGGGGCTGATCTGGAGCTACGCGGCGTGGCGGGGCGAGCGGGTCACGTGAGAAAGGCCATCACCGCGTTCTTCCGGATGACGCTGCGGATCTTCTTCCGCCGCATCGAGCTGGTGGGGCTGGAGCGCGTGCCGCGCGAGCGGGCGGTGATCTTCGCCTGCAATCATCCCAATGGCCTGGTCGACCCGCTCTTCCTGCTCTGCTTCACCGAGCGGCCGGTGTCGTTCCTCGGCAAGGCGCCGCTGTTCAGGTATCCGTTCATCGGCTGGCTGGTGCGGCTCTTCGAGACGATCCCGGTGTACCGCAAGCAGGACAACACGGCCGGGACGAACCACGAAACGTTCGAGCGCTCGCGGGCGCTGCTGGGGCGGGGCGGCGCCATCGCCATCTTTCCCGAAGGGACCACGCACGACGATCCGCAACTGCGCGAGCTGAAGACCGGCGCGGCGCGCATCGCCCTCGGCGCCAGCCTCGACGACCTGCTGGTCGTGCCGACCGGCATCTACTACACCGCCAAGCATCGCTTCCGCAGCGCCGCGCTGGTGGTGTTCGGCGAGCCGCTGCACGTGCAGCCGGTGGCCGTGGACGATCCGCCGCCGGAGGATGTGGAGCGCCTCACCGATGCCATCGACGCGGGCCTGGACGCGGTGACGGTGCAGGCGGACTCGCACGCCGCGCTGGAGCTGGTCGGGCGGCTGGAGGACATCTTCACCGCGGACCACGAGCAGCCGCTGGTCGAGGAGTTCGAGCTGCGGCGGCGCTTCGTGGTCGGCTATCACTACCTCCGTACCCGCGACCCGGAGCGGCTGCGGCGGCTGCTGTCGGCCGTGGCGCAGTTCGAGTCGTCGCTGCGCCGCGCGAAGATCGGCGTGCACGGCCTCAAGCCGCGCATCAGCTTCGGGCGCCTGCGCCGCGTGCTGGTGATGCTGCCGCTGGCGGTGGCCGGCGCGATCGTGAGCTATCCCGCCTATCGCCTGGTGGGAGTCCTGGCCCACCGCTTCTCGAAGGGGGAGAGCGCGGTCATGGCCACGATCAAGTTCCTGGCGGCGATGCTGCTCTATCCGCTGACGTACCTCCTGGTGGCGATCTTCGCGGGGGTGCGCTTCGGCTGGATGGCCGGCCTGGCCACGGGGCTGGCGCTGCCGTTCCTCGGCTATATCGCGCTGATCGTCTTCGAGGACATCGACCGTATCATCGGCGACCTGCGCGCGCTCGGCTACCGCCTGTTCCGCCGCTACGGCTACGAGCGGCTGGTGGCGCAGCGGCGAGCGATCCGTGACGAAATCGCCACGGTCGCGCGAGAGCTCGGCTACTGACGATTTGCCCCAGATTTTCCCCACGCTTCCGGCCGGATGGTGATGCATCATGCCGTACGTGATGACTCGCCGTATGTCTCTCTCTCTCCTGGTGCTCGTTCTCGCAGCTTGGCCGGCGGCGGCGGCGCGCCGCCGGCCTTCTCACGTTCCCGTCAACTACCCGCGGTGCGGGATGGTCACGGGCACCGCCGCCGTCACTTTCACCCGCGACGAAGGGCGCACGCTGGCGCCGTCGTCGGAGTCGATGCGCCCGATCACTTACACCTGGGGCGTGGCCGCGCTCGACGAGCCCGACACGCTGCTGGCGTGGCACGACAGCGACCTGCTGCTGTCGACCGACGGCGGCTGCTCGTGGCGCGTGGCCGCGCACATCGAAGGATGGGATTTCCCGCCGACCCTCACCGCCGCGAAGGGGGGCCGCGCCTACGCCTGGTCGGAGAACCGCAGCTTTCTCTATCGCTATGACGCCCGCGGCGCGGTGAAGCTGAAGCAGCCGGTGGACTTCCTGGGCCTCGGCACCGACCCGGACGACGGCGACCGCCTCCGCGCCGGCGGCAGCGACGGCACGATCTGGGAGAGCGTCGACGCCGGCGTGACCTGGACGCAGATCGGCGCGCTCACCGGCGCCATCGGCTATTACCGCTTCGCCTTCGATCCGATGAACCTCGACCACATCGTGGCCGGGACGGTGGTGAACGGCGCGTACGTCTCCCGCGACGGCGGGAAGAACTGGACGCGCTCGACCGGCTTCGCCGCGCGCGCCGCGAACGTGTTCAACGTCGTCTTCTCGCCGGTGGACTCGAACCGCGTCTGGGCCATGGGCCTCGATCTCGACAACACCGAGCACCCCGCGCACCACGGCCGCCACATCTACGTCTCCGAGGATGGCGGCAACACGTGGCGCGCGGTGGTGGACGAGTCGCCCGAGGTGAAGCTGATCAACGGCCCGACCATGGCCGCCCACCCCACCGACCGCGACGTCGTCTACTTCATCTTCGGCACGCACTTTCAGGGATATGGGACGGACGTGTTCCGCTACGACCTGCAGTCGGGGTTGACGATGACGCACAACGACCACGACGGTGTGAACGCGATCGCGTTCTCGCGGAGGGACCCGCGGGTGATGTATCTGGGACTGGAAAAGATCAACTAGCGTTGGACCGCCCACCCCGTCCGGGAGGCGGGCTGAAGCCCGCCCTACGTCTAACGTGCTCAACGTAGGGCGGGCTTCAGCCCGCCTCCCCGAGCGGGGCGGGCGGAGTTACCGCACCGCGCGTCGCCGCATCACCGTTTCGTTGCTCGCCACGAACCGCGACGGATACGACCTTCGCGTCCCGCACACGCCGAGCTCCGCCTCCACCCACCAGTACACCCGCCCGTCGAGACGCACGTCGATGGCGGTCGAGCGGGTCGAGCCGACCAGGCGGCCGTTTGCGTAGACGCGGTAGCGCGTGGCGTCGACCATCGAGTCCCACTCCAGCGTCACCGGTCCCGCGGTCACCTCGTCCCACGAAGGCCCGCGCAGGCGCGGCCCCTCGGAGCCGCACTCGCGGCCCACGATCAGCTCGTGGTCCGCGAGCTCCGTCTCGCCGCGCCAGTAGGCGAGGTTGAACAGGCGCGACTCGAGATAGCCGACGCGGTCGCCGACGCGCACGATCACCACGCCCGTGTTGAGATCCGGCGCGTGGACCACCTCGCCGAACGGCGAGCGCCCCACGAGCACGCGACCGAAAGCGTCCGTGCGCAGCGTGAGGTCCGGCGTCGCGTCAAAGTGCGCGCCGTACCAGAGCGGCGTCGGCGACGTGCGCGTGGCCTGGTAGACCAGCACCTCCGCGTTCGGGATGGCCACGCCGTTCCCGTCGCGGATGGTGACGCGGTTCTGCGCCGGCAGGTCGTTGAGGAACGACGCGAAATTGCGCGGCTCGTTGTAGTTCCCCAGCACCGCGCGGCGGCCGGCGATGCGGTTCATGGCGATGGCGCTGTAGCGGTCGATGAACGAGTAGTGCTTGTTCATCAGCCCCTGCTCGGGCGTGCGGTGCACGAGCCCTCCCGCCTCGACCGGCACCACGCCCGGCACGTCGATGACGAAGTGCGGTGGCGCGTGGCGCACGTCCCAGGCGTAGACGTCGACGAGGTAGCGCGCGTGCCCGAGCTCGTGCAGCGCGCCGACGCCGGTGTAGAACCAGTTCAGCGGATCGATCCTCGTCCCGCGCGTGTACTGGTTGAGGTGCGCGTTGCGGAAGCCCCACATCAGGTCGACCGTGCGGTCGAGCCGGTCGGGGTGCGTGGCGCCGTTCGCGCCGAGGGAGGCGTCGGGCGGCAGGCCGTTGAGCGGGAGCGCGCCGTTCGGGACGATCACGATCTTCTGCAGCCGCCAGCGGTCGATGACGCCCGCCAGTCCGGCCATGTCGTTGAAGAGGCCGATGGTGCGCTGGGCCCAGTCCTCGAAGCCGGTCGAGCCGATGCCGAGGCTCGACTGATTGGCGCGGAAGTAGTCGTAGAACGACTGCTCGACCCAGAAGCCGACGCTGAGCGCGTCGCTGAACACTTCCAGCTCGCTGGTGCCCCCTGTTTCGTCAATAAACGCGAAGGCGATGCGGTGGCGGTCGAACGTCCAGAGCCACGGCAGCTCGACGACCGTCACCGCGTTCGGCGCCAGCGTGACCGTGCCGCGCGCCGCCTCCACGCCGTCGACGCGCCAGACGTACGGCACGGACGACGCCTCGGCGCGCCAGCTCCGCACGTGCGCGCGCCATGTCACGGTCGTGCCGGCGAGCGGCCAGCCGTCGACGTTCGGGTTGGCGCTGTCCCACACGTATTCGAGCTCCGGGGCGCGGCTGATCCACCCGATTGTCGGGGCGACCGTGACGTCCGAAGCGAGCGCGGGGATGGCGAACAGGAGGAGGGCCAGGAGACGGATCATTCGGGTTGGTGGTACCGTGAGGGGGTCCAAACTCACCCGGAAGGAACCCCCTATGCGCCGCACGGCATTCCTCGCCGCCGCTGTCTTCCTCTGCGTCTGCACGTCTGCACTCGCCGCCTCCGATCCCGTGTACACGGCGCTCCGCGCCTCGCGTCCGGACGGCCGCACCGTCGCGCTGCAGAACTTCACCTTCGAGCGTGACGTCCTGCGCTTCACGCTGAACGGGAAGCTGCACCTCCTCGCGCCGGTGAACGGCAAGGAAGTCGGCGCGGTGTTCGTCGGCGACGGCTCGTACGAGCTGAAGCCGGCCTCGGTCGGCGAGCTGCGCCACCTGACCATGATGACGGGCGACGACAAGTTCAGCTCCGTCGTCGACACGTTCGACGGCGCGGTCTTCCTCGGCAGCGCCATCGCCGCCGCGGCCGGCGCGCCCGTGGCCGGCACTCCCGACCCCGCGGCCAAGGAGCGCTACGAGCGCTATCTCGACCGGCAGAAGAAGCTGCTCAGCACGAACATCCACGTGCGCGTGCTGCAGGAAGTCCTCGACGGCGGCGAGCCGTTCTTCTTCGCCTTCGTGGACGGGAAAAAGTATCCCCCTTCCGCGCTGATCGTCGATCCGCGCGGCGCGGAGTCGGTGCGCCTGGTCGGCCTCGACGCCGGCGGCGAGCAGACCATGATGGTCGTGCTGCACGACACCAAGGGGGGCGTGTGGTACTCGAGCCGCTACCGCAGCGAGATCGAGAAGGGGACGGGCACGCTGGTGCCGCCGGTGGCCGACGCCGCGAATTACAGGATCGACGCGAAGATCGACGGCGCGCAGCTCGCGGCCACGTCGACCATGACCTTCACCACCAGCGGCGACACGCGCGTCCTGCCGATCCACCTGATGCCGAAGCTGCGCATCTCGGAGGCCTCGGTCTCGACGGACGGCGCGGCGTGGACGCCGGTGGCCGTGATCCAGGAGCCGTTCAAGGAAGACGCGGATGCCGCGGTGGTCTTCCCCGAGGCGCTGAAGCGCGGGCAGACCTACCAGCTCAGGGTCGCCTACGCCGGCACGGACGTGCTGCACGACGCGGGCGACGGCAACTTCACCGTCGGCGCGCGCACGTGGTGGTATCCGAACGTCGGCGTCTTCACCGACCTGGCCACGTACGAGATGCGCTTCGACACGCCGCAGAAGTTCCAGATCGTCGGCGTCGGCGCGGAGACGGAGAACCGCGTGGAGGGGGAGCGCCGCATCGCCACCTGGAAGAGCAGCGACCCGCTGCGCGTGGCCGGCTTCAACTACGGCAAGTTCAGGAAGCTCACCCAGACCGACAAGGACAGCGGCCTCACCTTCGAGGTCTACACCAACCCCGGCGAGCCCGACATCCTCAGGCAGATCAACGCCGCCCTCGACTCGATGGGCGGCGGCATGAACGAGATGGGCGACCCGCAGTCGGAGACGATGTACATCGGCCCGCGCCACGTGAAGATCGACACCGGCAGCCTGGCCAAGTCGGCGCTGGCGGACGGCATCAACACCGCGCGCACCGGCAACTACTATTTCGGCCCGCTGGCGAGCAAGCGCGTGGCCATCACGCAGCAGTCGCAGTGGTACTTCGGCCAGTCGTGGCCGACGCTGATCTACATGCCGTACATCGCCTTCTTCAACGGCTACGTGCGCAACACTCTGGGCCTGAACGGCGCGAAGGATTTCATCGACAACGTCGGCGCGCACGAGCTGGCGCACCAGTGGTGGGGCCATCAGGTCTCGCCGCGCACGTATCACGACGAATGGATCTCGGAAGGGTTCGCCGAGTTCACGGCCGCGCTGGTGGCACAGCAGACCGGCGGCTGGCCGCGCTACGACGCGTTCTGGGAGAAGGCGCGCCGGAGCATCCTGGAGCGCCCGCGCGGCGCGAGCATCGACAACATGGAGGCCGGGCCGATCTCGCAGGGCGTGCGCCTGAGCACGTGGCGCAACCCGTCCGCCTACGACGCGCTGGTCTACTCGAAGGGCGCCTACGTGCTGCACATGCTGCGCATGGCCATGAGCGACCCGAAGAACGGCGACGCCGCGTTCGCGGCGATGATGAAGGAGTTCGCCACCACCTACGCCGGCAAGACCGCCTCGACGCGCGACTTCCAGCGCATGGTGGAGAAGCACGCCACGCCGAACCTGCGCATCGCCCAGGACGGCACGCTGAACTGGTTCTTCGACCAGTGGATCCACGGCACGGCCATCCCGAAGATCACCTCGAAGCTCGAGTTTCAGCCGGGCGCGGACGGCAAGTACAAGCTGACCGGCAACGTCACCCAGTCCGAGGTGCCGGAGGGCTTCGCCACGATCGTGCCGCTCTACGTGCACTTCGACAAGACCTCGCACGCGAAGCTCGGCTCGGTGCTGCTGGTCGGCAACCAGACCAAGCCGGTGAGCGTGGAGCTGGCCCTGCCGAAGAAGCCGCAGCGCGCCAGCGTGAACGCCATGCACGACGTGCTGTCGCGGTAAGAGAAGAACAGTGAAAGTGGACCGCCGGCGTCCCCGCCGGCTGTCTGCGCAGGCGTCCCGCCTGCGCTCCGGCGGGTGGCGGCGAGACGCCGCCACAGACAGCCGGCGAGGACGCCGGCGGTCCGCCTATGCTTAGGGGTGTGTACCGGTTCCTCGTCCCACTGCTGATCGGTGTGCTCGCCGCCCTGGCGGCGGCGGTCATGCCGCACCCGGTGCGCCTGGGGGGCGTGGAAGTGGGAGACATCGGCCTGCCGCTGGCCGGCATCGCGCAGTTCGAGGGGGGCGGCTCGCCGTACGACATCCGCCTGCGCGGCCACACGCCGGCGCTCTATCCGTTCACGACGATGCTCGCGCTCTGGCCGCTGAAGCTCGTGCCGCTGCGCTTCGCCGTGCCGCTGTTCGTCGGGCTTTCCTCGTTCGCGCTCGCCTTCGCGGTCGCGCGCAACGGGAAGCCGTGGCAGCTGCTGCTGTTCCTGACGCCGTCGTACTGGTCGGCGGTGCAGTCGGTGCAGTGGTCGCCGCTGCTGACGGCGGCGATCCTCCTGCCGCCGCTGCTCCCGCTGGCGGTAGTGAAGCCGCAGCTCGGCGTGGTGCTGGCGGCGAGCGGACAGTGGTCGCGCAAGACGCTGCTCGCGACGCTCGCACTCGTCGCCGCCTCGCTGCTGGTGTGGCCTGCATGGCCCATGGAGTGGCTGCGCCACGGCAACCTGCGCACGTTCAACGGCTTCTCGCCCGTGGCCGTCCTCCCCGGGATCGTGCTGCTCTTCGGCGCGCTCGCCTGGCGCACGCGCGAGGGACGCCTGCTGCTGGCCATGTCGGCCGTCGTGCAGCGCTACTTCTACGACCAGCTGCCGCTGTACCTCGTGGCGAAGACGTGGCGGCAGATGCTCCTGCTGCTCGCCAGCTCGTGGGTGCCGGTGCTGCTCTTCCGGCCGGATACGATGTCGGGCGTGCAGCAGGTGGAGGTGTGGCGCGGGGTGATCGTGCTGCTCTATCTCCCCGCGCTTGGCATTGTCCTATTCAATCGCCGCGCGGATCAGATCGATTCGAGGAACTCCACCAGCCTTCCGAATCCCTCCGGACAGCGGGAGGCAATGACCCGGTAATCCGCCAGCGCGAGGATCGAGGGACCGTCGACGACCGGCTCGTAATGCGGGACCAGTCTTTCGATGATCCGCTTCGGAGGGTTCTCCTGGTTCTGCTGTTCGACGGGTTTCGTCCAGACCGGTGCCGTCAGCCGGCAACGCTGCATGAGCTGTTCTTCCGCCGCGAGCAGGAGGACTTCCAGGTCGTGGATCATGCAGAAGACCCGGAAGCGTTCGGCAAGACGATCATCCCAACCGGCACGTACCGCCCTGCGAAACGCGCGGAACACGCCGGCCTGCATTTCGTGGCAGGTCGCATGGTCGAACGCTTTGTTGGGGGGATAAAGGTCCGGCAGGATGACGGCGATCGCCGCCGGGTCGTTGCGGACCATGTTTGCCGCGCTGACGGGAGCGTATGTCAACAGGGTCGTTTTGCGATCTCCCCGTGTCATGGGAACGAAGGAGATCCGCACACCCGCCTGCTCTTTCGCTCGAATGAGGGGCTCGAGGAGAGTCTCCAGGCAGAGGCGATCCCCTGCGCCCTCGACGTACACCACGACCTTCAAGTCAGCGCTTCCAGCTCGTCGCTGCGGTGCATCAGTTCGAGCTCTTCGGCGCCGAATTCGCGAAGATTCTCGAGCAGCGCCGCAGAGTCGCCGGGTTTTGTGAATTCGATGGAGCCGTTGCGTTTCCGGAGGACGGCCACGCTGCTCACGTCGAACTGCGCCAGAAGATAGGAGGAATGCGTGGTAAGGAGCACCTGTGTGCGCCGGCTGAGTTTCTTCAGCAGGCCGGCAATTTTCGGGAGCGTGCGCGGATGCATTCCGACTTCCGGCTCGTCGATGCAGACGAGCGCGGGAGGATTCGGAACGAGGGCCAGCGTCAGCCAGAGCAGCAGTCGCAGCGAGCCGTCCGACAGATCCGCGGCGGTGAGAGGATTCACGAACCCTTCCTCTTCCCAGGTCAGCGTGACGCGACCGGCGCCGGCTGGCTTTACCGCCAGTGCCCGAAACGCCGGGATGATGCCGCGGATCTGAAGCTCCAGCTCGCGGAAAATGTCGCCGTGAGCGATCTGCAGCCAGTGCAGGACGGAGGCGAGATTGCTGCCGTCGTCTCGAAGTGCAGGACTCTCTTCGATCAGTGCCGGCTGCCGGATCTGGCGATCGTTGAAGCGGATCCCGCTGAAAAACCGCCATGAGTCGATCTCGTCCTTCAGGCGATTGAGGCGGCGCTCCGTCGGGTTGATGTAAGTCCGCAGTGCGAGCTGATTCGGCTGCGCCGTTCCGATGAAGCGCTCTTCACCAAGAGACAACATGGCAACGTGCCGGCCGCGTCGTCGCAGAGCCGCCAATTCGTGTCCCTGTGCAGTCCGCACCTCGACGATTTCCTCGGCGACTACGGGGGTTCCGCGCACGCCGACGACGTGTGCAGCAAACCGATAGTCGTCGCTGCCCACTTGGAACCACAACCGCCAGCCCAGTCCATCGGGCCCCGGGCGGTGGTAAACCTCGCGTGTTTCCCAACCGGGAATGATCTCGGGCGGAATCTCTGTGCGGATGAACTCCCGGATGGCGCGCAGCAGCTCCAGAAGACTGGTTTTCCCAGTGCCGTTCGCGCCGACGAACACGGCCAGGGAGTCCAGGGGGATGGTGGTGTTCGCGAACGGCCCGAACCCGATGATGGTGAATGTACGCAACACCATCGGCTCGGCCGCGAGTACGGACCGGATCGCTGCCGCGATGTATGTTGGTTGCTGTTCGTCCGGCCCGAGAAAAACTTCGGACAGGCTGACCCCGGGGCCTTCCACACGTACGTGCCACTCGGGGCTGTGCTGGGGTTCCGTGACCGATACGAACCAGGTGCCGTCGCGGTCTGCAAGCACATCCTCGATCGCGTGCTGAAGCGCGATCCGCTCGTCCTCCCTGGGCAGGTCTGTTTGAAATCGTACGGGCAAGTGCGTTCCTTTGTGCCCGATTGTAGCCGCGTCCTATTCGATCGCCGCGCGGATGCGCAGTAGCTGGCGCGTGTGCACGAGGTCGTGGCCGGCGGCCATGCGCACGAGCAGGGCCAGCGACTCTTCGCCGCGCTCGGCGTGCAGGCCGACGCGCTGCCACGCCTCCGGCTGCTGCACGCGCAGCAGCCGCAGGTTGATGGAGCGCACGGCCTCGAGGTCGCCGGCGATGGTCTCCGTGTCGTCGTCGCGCTCGAGCTTTTCGACCCAGAGGTCCTGGTCGTACGCTGCGATGGGCGGGCGGTCGTGCGCGAGGATCATGCGGTAGCGGAACGCGAGCACGAGCTCCGCGTCGGCGAGGTGCCGCACCACGTCGCGCATCGACCATTTCCCCGGCTGCTCCGGCGTGCGCAGTTGCGCGTCGGTGAGCCCGGCGATGACGCCGCGGACGCTCCCTCCGATGCGGGCGAGGATGTCCAGCGGCTCCTCGCCGGCGGTGAGGTCGGTCAGCCCTTTGACGTACGCGCTGATGGCCACGCTGTCATCGCCGGCGCGGTTGGAGAAGAGCGAAGTCATGCGCGGTAGTGTAAGCGGACCGCCGGCGTCCTCGCCGGCTGTCCGTGGCGGCGTCCCGCCGCCACTGTGCGGGCGAGACGCCCGCACGGACAGCCGGCGGGACGCCGGCGGTCCACTGTTCCTATGGCAGCGCGAACACCACCAGCGCCGTGCCGCGCGGGGCGCCGTACATCTCCGGCGCGTACCCTTCCACCCAGCCACCCCAGCCCGTCGGGACGGCGATGTACTGCTTGCCGTTGACGCTGTACGTCACCGGGTTGCTGTGGATGCCGCTGCCGGTCTGGAAGCTCCAGAGCAGCTCGCCGCTCCTCGCGTCGAAGGCGTTGAAGCGGCCGTTCGGCTCACCGGCGAACAGCAGGTTCCCGGCCGTCGTCAGCAGCGAGGCGAGAATCGGATGCTCCGCTCTCCACGACCACACCTCGCGGCCCGTGGCCGGGTCGTAGGCCTTGACGTGGCCCCACTGCTCCTTGTCCAGCGCCACCTCGCCGCCCCAGTACGCCATCCCTTCCTTGAACTTCTGCGGGATCAGCTTGAACGTCCCGCAGGCCTCCACGACAGGCGTGTAGAACAGCCGCGTGGCCTGGCTGTACGAGGCGTGCGGCCATTCCTTGGCGCCGGCCGGACCGGGACAGATCGCCGTCCCTTGCGGCGTCGGGCCGAGGCGCGCGGTGACCTGTCCCGTCGCCGGATCGATGTCGCCCCACGTGGCGCGTGCGAACTTCGTCGCGCGGACGAAGCGTCCGTTCGTCCGGTCGAGGACGAAAAAATAGCCGTTCTTGTCGAAGTGACCGAGGAGCTTGCGGCCCCCCTCGTCGAAGAGAATGTTCTCGTTCACGCCGTCGTAGTCCCAGACGTCGTGCGGCGTCCACTGGTAGTGCCAGCGCAGCGAGCCGTCATCGGGATCGAAGGCGACCACCGACGAGGTGTAGAGATTGTTGCCGGGGCGGACCGAGCCGTCGAAGTCGGGGCCGGGGTTGCCGGTGCCCCAGTAGACCAGGTCGAGCTCCGGGTCGTACGTGCCGGTGATCCAGCTGCTGCCGCCGCCGCGCTGCCATTCGTCGCTCTGCCACGTATCCGAGCCCGGCTCGCCCGGCTTCGGCACGTTGTAGCGGCGCCAGCGCCGCGCCCCGGTGGCCAGGTCGAACGCGTCGATGTGACCGCGCACGCCGTACTCGGCACCCGAGGAGCCGACGATGATCAGGTCCTTCACCACCAGGGGCGCCGCGGTGGCGCTCTCGCCGGCGCGCACGTCGGCGAACACCTGCTCCCACACCTTGCGGCCGTTCGTCGCATCGAGGGCCACCAGATGCCCGTTCTGCGTCGCCAGGTAGACGCGGCCGTTCGCCACCGCCACGCCGCGATTCACGTTGCCGCAGCACAGCGGCGTATCGAGCGGAATGGAGTGCTTGTACTGCCACAACAGGTTGCCGTTCACAGCATCGAGTGCCCAGACGTATCCGTCCCAGCCGGAGACGAACATCACGCCGTCCACCACGATCGGCGCCGCCTCGAACGAGTACGTGGCCGGGTTCGCGACCAGGCCGATGACGCCGAACTGAAACTGCCACGCCGGGCGAAGGTTGCGCACGTTCGAGACATTGATCTCATCGAGCGTGCTGTAGCGCTGCCCGTCGTATGCGCCGTAGTACGTGAGCCAGTTCTGCGGCTCGCGGCGCGCATCGCGGATGCGCGCCGCGGTCACGCCGCGCGTCACGTCCGGCGCGGTCTGGCGCGCCGCTTCGTTCAGCGCGCCGAAGGCGGTGGGCGTCTGGGTCACCGGATGCGAGGGGTAGTGCGTGCAGGCGGCAAGCAGGATCGAAAGCGAGACCACGGCAATCGTCTTCATCGCGTTCACCCCCCTTACGGTCTGTCCTGCTTCGGCCGGTCGAGCTTCGCCTCGGCCGGGGTCTCCCCCTTCACCATCACCAGGCCGAGCATGCCCCGCCCGGCGTGGTTGGAGATGGGGCAGCCGAACCAGTAGAGGCCCGGCTGGTTGAGGGTCACGCGGACCTTGCCCGCCTGATGGACCGGGAGCATCAGCACCTGGCGGTCGCCGTCGCTCGGCACGAACGCGGCGTGCGTCACCACGTCGTCGTTGGAGAACTCCAGCTCCAGGTCGCCGCCGCGCTCCATCACGATGATGGCCGGGTACCAGATGTACTGGTCCTTCGGAACGTAGATCCGGTCGCGGAACACGCCGTCGCCGCCCAGCTTCGCGTGCGAGAGACCTCCATGCGCGAAGAGGCGCGCCACGATGGCCTCGTTCGGCCGGTCGACTGCCGGCAGCTCGTTGACCAGGCGCACCACGCGCGGGTTGAGCTGTTTCAACACGCTCGGCCGCAGCAGCCGGGCGTACTCGCAGCCGGCAAGGAGCAGCAGGCAGGTGCTCAGCGCGATGGCGGCAAGCGGCCTCGAGAAGCGATTCATCCCTTGTCCTCCTTGCCGCGCCGCGGCTGCAAAACCGGCACCCGATTTCCCACCTCGGACTTGGAGAACCACCCCCTTGACTCTGGAACTGGTTCCAGGCCGTATCTTGCTCGCCATGAGCTCGGAAATGCTTCGCATCGGGGACGTCGCCGCCCAGGCCGGGGTGAGCGTCGACACCGTGCGCCACTACGAACGGAAGGGCGTGCTCCCGAACGTATCCCGCGACCGGAGCGGGTACCGCCGGTACTCCGAGGACGCCGTCCCGCGGATCCTGGTCATCCGCAGGGCCATCAGCCTCGGCTTCTCGCTCGACGAGCTGGCGGACATCTTCCGGGAGCGCGCCTCCGGAAAGCCGCCGTGCGGCCGGGTCCGCGAGCTCGCGGGACGGAAGCTCGTGGAGCTGGACGAGCGCATCGCCGCGCTGACCGCGCTCCGCGCCGCGCTCGTGCAGACCATCGCCGGGTGGGACGACCGCTTACAGAGCACCGAAAGCGGCCGCTTCGCCCATCTTCTCGAAACCATCAACTCATAAAGGAGCACTCTCATGATTCCCGCAATCGCCTTTTTCGTCGTGGCCCTCGCATCGAACGATCCGATGGCCTCATGCCCGATGCACGCGCAGCACATGGCCGCCGCCAGGGCGGACGGCAGCGCCGAGCACGGACGCCACGTCGACAGCCGTCACGACACCCTCGGCATGTCGCATACGAAGTCGACGCACTCCTTCCGCCTGTTCGCCGACGGGGGCGCGATCGAGCTGCGCGCGACCGACAAGGCGGACGAGGCCACCGTCGCCGCGATCCGGAAGCACCTGCGGGAGATCGCCGCGCAGTTCGAGAAGGGCGACTTTTCGACGCCCGCCTTCGTGCACGGCTCCAGGCCGGACGGCGTCGCGCAGCTCGAGCGCCTCGGCAAGGAGATCGCCTATCGCCACGAACGGGTCGACGGCGGCGGGCGCATTCGCATCACCACCCGGAACGCCGAGGCGCTGGCGGCGGTGCACGCGTTCCTGCGGTTCCAGGTGATCGAGCACCGCACCGGGAACAGCGGCAGCGTCGAGAAAGACGACTGAGAAATGAAGGGAACGCTGTTCTTCTTCTGCGGAAAGATGGCCGCGGGCAAGTCGACGTTGTCGCGGGAGCTCGCGTCGCGGGAGCGGGCGGTGCTGCTCGTCGAGGACGAGTTTCTGGTGCGGCTGTTCCCCGGCCAGATTACCGACCTCTCCGCGTACGTGACGTGCTCGTCCCGGATCCGGGAGGCGCTCGGCCCGCACATCGTTGCGCTGCTCTCGATGGGCATCCCGGTCGTCCTCGACTTCCCGGGGAACACGCGGGGGCAGCGGGCCTGGTTCCGCCGCCTGATCGACGAGGCGGGGGCCGGGCACGAGCTCCACTTCATCGACGCCGCGGACGCCCTCTGCCTGCGCCAGCTGAGGCAGCGCAGCGAGCATCTCCCGCCGGAGAGTCGCTGGACGAGCGAGGCCGAGTTCCAGGCCGTGACCGCGTACTTTCAGCCGCCCGCGGCGGACGAAGGGTTTCACGTCGTGCGGCACGAGCGTGCCTGATCGCCGCTGGAGCCGCGTTGACCGAAATTCGGTCATCGATGACCGCGCGCCGGTCAACGTTGACCGAATTTCAGTCATCGATGACCAGGCGCCGGTCAACGTTGACTGAATTTCGGTCATCGATGACCAGGCGCCGGTCAACGTTGACCGAAATTCGGTCATCGATGACCAGGCGCCGGTCAACGTTGACTGAATTTCAGTCATCGATGACCACGCGCCGGTCAACGTTGACTGAATTTCGGGGATCGATGACCAGGCGCCGGTCAACGTTGACCGAATTTCGGGGATCGATGACCAGGCGCCCGTCAACGTTGACTGAATTTCGGTCATCGATGACAAAAAAAGGGCGGGCCGTTGCCGGCCCGCCCTCATCAGTCGATGACTGAGTCTTAGTACATGCCGCCCATGCCGCCGCCGGGCATACCGGCCGGCTCCTTCTTGTCGTCTTCCTTGATCTCGGAGACGAGGGCCTCGGTGGTGAGCATCAGGCCGGCGATCGACGACGCGTTGAGCAGCGCCTGCTTGGTGACCTTGGCCGGGTCGATGATGCCGGCCTCCATCATGTCGACCATCTTCTCGTTACGGGCGTCGAAGCCCATCGTGCCGCCCGCCTTGCGGACGTCGTTGAGCAGGACCGAGCCTTCCAGACCGGCGTTGAGGACGATCTGGCGGAACGGCTCCTCGAGGGCGCGCTTGATGACGTTCACGCCGACGCGAACATCGCCCGTGGCCTCGACCTTGTCGACGGCCTCGACGGCGCGCAGCAGCGCCACGCCGCCGCCCGGGACGATGCCCTCTTCGACGGCAGCCTTGGTGGCGTGCATGGCGTCTTCGACGCGGGCCTTCTTCTCCTTCATCTCGGTCTCGGTGGCGGCACCGACCTTGATGACGGCCACGCCGCCGACGAGCTTGGCCAGGCGCTCCTGCAGCTTCTCACGGTCGTAATCCGAGGTGGTGTCCTCGATCGCGGCGCGGATCTGCTTCACGCGGCCGGCGATCGCTTCCTTGCGGGCGCGGTCGTCGGTGTCGGTGACGAGCGTGGTGTTGTCCTTATCGATGGAGACGCGCTTGGCGTCGCCGAGGTCTTCCCACTTCACGTTCTCGAGCTTCACGCCGATGTCCTCGGAGATGAGGCGGCCGCCCGAGAGGATGGCGATGTCTTCGAGCATGGCCTTGCGGCGGTCGCCGAAGCCCGGCGCCTTGACGGCAGCGACGTTGAGCGTGCCGCGGAGCTTGTTCACGACCAGCGTGGCCAGCGCCTCGCCCTCGACGTCCTCGGCGATGATGAGCAGCGGCTTGCCCTGGCGGGCCACCTGCTCGAGGATCGGGAGGAGGTCCTTCATCGACGAGATCTTCTTCTCATAGATGAGGATCTTGGCGTTCTCGAGGACCGCTTCCATGCGCTCCGGATCGGTCACGAAGTACGGGGAGAGATAGCCGCGGTCGAACTGCATCCCCTCGACCACTTCCAGGACCGTGTCCAGGCCGCGGGCCTCTTCGACGGTGATGACGCCGTCCTTGCCGACCTTCTCCATCGCGCCGGCGATGATCGAGCCGATCTCCTCGTCGTTGTTCGCGGAGATGGTGCCGATGTGCTGGATGTCCTTCCCCTCGACCGGGCGGGCGAACTTCTCGATCTGCTCGACGGCCGCGCGGACGGCGAGCTCGATGCCGCGCTTGATCTCCATCGGGTTCGCGCCGGCGGTCACGTTCTTGACGCCCTCGCGGAAGATGGCCTGGGCCAGCACGGTGGCCGTCGTGGTGCCGTCACCGGCGATGTCGGAGGTCTTGGAGGCGACCTCGCGGACCATCTGGGCGCCGGCGTTCTCGAGCTCGTCCTTGAGCTCGATCTCCTTGGCCACGGTCACGCCGTCCTTGGTGATGGTGGGGGAGCCGAACTTCTTCTCGATGACGACGTTGCGGCCTTTGGGGCCGAGGGTCACCTTGACCGCGTCGGCGAGCTTGTTCACGCCGCGCAGGATCGCCTGGCGGGCGTCTTCACTGTAGGTAATGCGCTTTGCCATGGTGGTATCTCCTTATCCTTCGACGATCGCGAGGACTTCGTCTTCGCGAAGAATCGTGTACTCGACGTCATCGATCTTGATGTCGGTGCCGGAGTACTTGCCGATGAGGACCGTGTCGCCCTTCTTGACGTCGAGCTTCATGCGGTTGCCCTGGTCGTTGAACTTCCCCTCGCCGACGGCGATGACCTCGGCCTGCTGCGGCTTTTCCTTGGCCGTGTCGGGGATGATGATGCCGCCGCGGATCTGCTCGCCCGCCTCTTTGCGCCGAACGACGATGCGGTCGTACAGCGGGCGGAGATTCGTCTGAACTGCTGTTGCCATTGTATGTATCTCCTTTCGATTGGATCACTTGCGGCGAATGCCGCATTGCCGGGATTTCACTGAAGGAGACTTGAGTGATTAGCACTCATGCCTCGTGAGTGCTAACAATAGGCAATGGGACGGATGGATGTCAAGAGGGGGTCAGCGCGCCCACTCGACGACCCTCTGCGCCACGTCGACCATCAGCCGCAGTCCCAGCGGCGGCGGGTCGACGCGCGCCAGCCGGCCGAGCTGCACGATGAAGCGGTTCCAGTCCTTCCCCCACAGGTCGTCGAGCCAGAAGCGCCGCGAGCCGTACTTCAGCAGGAGGTCGAGCGTGACGATGTCCTGCCAGTACGGCTGGACGTCGCGGATCGTGTCCATGTCGATGCCGCGCCGCTCCCACGCGGCGAACCACTCCCGCGGCGTCGCCTCGAGCGGGCCGGCCGGACGGAGCACGCGCCGCGACCAGTAGGCGCGGCGGCGCTGGTAGAGAGAGCGCGTGCCCATCACGTTCTCCAGCGCCGCGTACATGCGCGCCTTGGCCTTCTGCGCCTCGGGACGCACGAGCGCGTAGTGGAGGAACTTGATGTCGCCGGCGGTGAGGTGCGGCGCGCCGGCAGGCATGGGGAGGCGCGGGCTGTAGATGGGCCGCGGATGATGCTCCGCCTCGCCGTCGTCGACGAAGCCGGCGGCAAAGTCGGACGCTCCCCGCGCGCAACTGGCGGTGGAGAGATAGAGCCGCGGCTTTTCGAAGAAGAGCACCGTGCCCGGCAGGGCCCCCAGCATGGCCTGCCAGCCGCGCGAGCCCATGGCGTTCGCGGCCAGGATCTCGTCGACGTCGAGGGCCAGGAGGATGCGCGGCAGCGGCACGAGCTCGCGCGCGGTGCGGAGGAGGAGCTCCTGGCGCGCCCCCTCGTCGTACAGGTCCGGGCGGTGGTCGACGACGGTGACTTTGTCAAACTCGGCGCAGATCTGGCGGCTGTTGTCGGTGGCCCCCTCGTCGGCGATGACGATGCGGTCGGCGAAGACGCTGGTCACTTCGAGGAAGCGCCGGAGCGTCCACGCATCACTCCTCATCCAGCTGAGGACGACGATGGACGGCTGGGGACTCATGAGGCGGCGCTAGCATATGCGAATGCGGGCGCCGGGACGGCGCCCGAGACAGCCGGCGAGGACGCCGGCGGTCCACTGGCGGACCGCCGGCGTCCCCGCGGGCTGTCCACTGGCGGACCGCCGGCGTCCCCGCGGGCTGTCCACTGGCGGACCGCCGGCGTCCCCGCCGGCTGTCTCCGGCGGCGTCCCGCCGCCGGCCTCACCGCGCCTGCAGAAACCGGATCCACGTGCGCGCTGACAGCGGCCACGCCGCCAGCGCCTCCCGCAGGTACCGCCGCGCGCGCGGATCGCCGTTGCGCCGCAGCGCCTCGCCGATGAAGTACAGCCCCGCCGCCCGCCGCCGCCGCGAGGCGGCCGCGCGCACGGGACGCACCGAGGCCGCGGCGGCGAGCAGCGCATCCTCGGCGCGCCCCCTCTGCCGCAGCTCCAGCGCCGCGCGCGACAGCCGCGCCAGCGTCTCCTGTTCCCGCTTCGCGGCGCTGCTGATGCTGCCCGGCGTGATGCGCGCGGTGTAGAGCACCTCCGCGGCACCGCAGAACTTCCCCAGCTCGGCGAGCCGGTACCAGAGGTCGTAGTCCTGGCCGTAGTAGAACGCCGCGCGATAGCCGCCGGCGCGCTCGTACGCGTCGCGCCGGAAGACGGCCGAGCCGTGATGCGTCGGGCCGTCGACGAGGCCGTGCCGGCGCGTGAGGTCGACGATCGACGCGGGGGCGACCACCGACGGCCGCGCCACCCACAGCGGCTCGAGCTCCGGCCCCACATATTGCGTGGCGCAGGAGACGAAGACGACGTCCGGGTCGTCGAACAGCCGCTGCTGCACGGCCAGCCGCCGCGGATGCGAGAGGTCGCCCGCGTCGTGGCGCGCGATGAGGGAGCCGCGCGCGGCGGCGCAGCCGGCGATGAGCGCGTGCGTGAGGCCGCGGTTCTCCTGGCGGATGACCTGGATCGGATACCCGGCGAGGATCGCCGGAGTGGCGTCGGTCGAGCCGTCGTCGACGACGATCACCTCCAGCTCCACCTCCTCCTGCGCGAGGATCGAGTCGAGTGTCTCGCGCAGCGTCTCCGCGGCGTTGTAGACGCCCATCACCACCGAGATCACGCGCGCCTCCTCCAGAACATGCACGCGCTGAACAGCACCGGCGGCCACGCGGAGAGGATGTAGCGGTGCACGTTCCAGTTCAGCACCCCGCCGACGAAGGCCGTGCGCAGCAGCGCGTACGCGATCAGCAGCACGATCAGCAGCGACAGCGGATCGCGCTGCCGCAGCGCGCGCACGAACGCGACCATCGCCAGCGCGAGGATGGCCCAGCGCAGCAGCAGCAGCGCGCCCCACACCGGCAGCCGCAGCATGCGCGGCACCGGCGCCATGGCGATCAGCAGCGGGTTGTTGTGCTCCGTGTTGAACCACATGTTCCACGCGTGCCAGCCGCGCAGCACGACCGAGCGGATCGGATGCGCGCGCTTTTTCTCCGCCGCCAGCCGCGCGAACACCGCGTCATCCTCGGCCGTGAAGGAGCCGCGCTGCCGCACGCGCGCGATGACGCGCATCACCTCCGCGCGCTCCTCGGCCGTGTCGAACGCGCGCTCCGGCAACTGCATCTCCCGCGCCTCGGTCAGCGCATAGACGAAGTCGTACGTCTCCTTCTCCGTCCCCCACCAGTTGTTCGCCCACGCGAACGCGCCGGCGTTCGTGATGTGCAGCCCGCCGAAGATCCCGCGCTGTCCCGTGGCCCACGTGTGATACGCCGCCTGCACCCCCACCAGCGCGCTCCACGCCGCCGCGGCGACGAGCGCATGACGCACGAGCGTGCCGAACGGCGTCCGCCGGAAGCGCATCAGCAGCGCCACGCCGACCATCAGCGGCGGCATGGCGATCATCTCCGGCCGGATGAAGAGCGCCAGCGAGAAGACGAGCGCGGCGGCGAACATCCGTCCCGCCGACGGCTGCTGCACGTAGCGCCACAGCAGCAGCAGCGCGATCCACACCACGGCCACGTTCACGGAGTCGGGACCGAGCTCGTTGACGAAGCCGAAGGTCCAGGGCGGCAGGCCGAGGATCAGCGCGGATGGCCACGTGCGCGGCGAGAGGAGGAACGCGTGCACCAGCACCGCCGCGACGAGGAGGAACTGCAGGATGGTCATGCGCAGGCGCAGCGTGTGCGCGGGATGCTCGAAGTCGCCGAGACTCACCGCGGCGAGGAGCAGCGGATAGCCTTGCGGGCGCCAGTCCGACGTGCCCCACGCCTCGCCGCGCTCGACCGCGATGGCCTGCGGGTCGGCGCGCACGAGGCCTCCGCGCGCCACGATCGCCCGCGCCTTGCCGGCGTAGTAGAGCTCGTCCGTCTGCAGCACGTGCTCGAAGTGGCGGAGCACGTACGCGAAGTGGGCCGCCAACAGCGCGAGCAGCAGGAGCAGCGGGCGGCTCAACGGCGCAGCCTCTCCGCGAAGCGTCCGGCGCGGCTCCAGCCGATGCGCCGCGCCAGGAAGGCGTAGGCGCGCAGGTCGCGCGCGGCGGAGACCGAGGCCGCGGCCTCGACCAGCATGCGCGACTCGTCCTCCAGCCCCGCGGCGCCGCACTGCCGGGCCAGGTGGAAGAGGTCGCGCGCGAAGTGGCGCATCTCCGGGACGTCGCGCGCGATTCCCGCGCGCCGCGCGTGCTCGAGCATCAGGAGGTGCGCGCGGGCGCGGTCCCGTAAGGACTCCGCGCCGCCGTGGCCGGAGGTGTGCGCGTCGTGGCGCCGCACTTCGCAGACCCACTCCGGGACGTAGGCCAAGCGCACGCCGCGGGCTGCGAGGCGGCAGTCGTACTCCCAGTCCTCCTCGATGCGCAGCGCCGTCCACGGCCCCGCCTCGCGGATGAGCGAGGCGCGGTAGAGCGGGTTCGGCGTGTCCCACCAGCGCGCGGCGAGCATGGCCGGGAACATGGTGGCGATCTCCTCGCCGGAGCGTTTCCACGGCCGCGGCTCGACGCGGCCGTCATCATGGCGCAGCCGCGTCCAGCCGTACGCGGCGCCGCACTCGGGACGCGCCTGGAGCGCCGCCACCTGCAGCTCGAATTTGCGCGGCAGCAGGAGGTCGTCGCTGTCGAGGTGCTGGATGAAGTCGCCGCGCGCGGCCAGCCGCGCGGTCTCGCGGGCCGCGCCGGCGCCGCCGTTCGCGCGATGGAAGACGTGCGCGACCTCGGGATGCATGCGTCCCAGCTCGTCGGCGACGGCGGGCGTGTCGTCGGTGGAGCCGTCGTCGACGAGGAGGAGCTCGATGGGGCGATGCGTCTGCGCCAGCACGCTGGCCACCGCTTCGCGGAGCATGGCGGCGCGGTTGAAGACCGGAATGATCGTCGAGACCAGCGTGCCCGCCACGCGGGAAGGATACGTACAATCGCGGGCGATGTCGCTGCTCCGCCGACTCCGCCGCCATGCCGGCGCCCTGGCCCGGGACTGGCCGCGCTTCGAGGCGACGATGCGCGGACTCGGTCCCTACCGCGCCCTCCCTTCGCCCTGGGTGGCCATGCGCAACCGCGACGAGCGGATCACGCTCGACGGTCGCGGCGCGCGCTGCGACTGGATCTACGGGTCGGACCTGCACATCGCGAACGTGTTCCCCTGGGCCGCGGTCCGGCTGCTGCAGCGCGCGCTGCGCGATTGGCCGATCGAGCTCGGCGACGCGCCGGCTGATGCCTCGCCGGAGGTCACGTTCGTCATCGGGCATCGCGGCCTGGACCGCCTGCCGCACCTGCGGACGACGCTGCGCAGCATCGCCGCGCAGCGCGGCGCCGCCGTGGAGTGCGTGGTGGTGGAGCAGTCGCCGGCACCGGAGATCGAGACGCTGCTGCCGCCGTGGGTCCGCTACCTCCACACGCCGGCCGCTCCCGGCTCCGATTACAACCGCGCCTGGGCGCTGAACGCCGGCGCGCGGATCGCGCGCGGCGAGCTGCTCGTGCTGCACGACAACGACATGCTCTGCCCCGCGTCGTACGCGGCCGAGGCGCTGGCGCGCGCGCGCGAAGGATGGCGGTTCCAGCAACTGAAGCGCTTCACGTTCTACCTCTCCGAGGCCGACACGGCGGAGGTCTTCGCCACGGGACGCCTGCGCACGGATGTGCCGACGACGGTGGTGCAGAACGTCCACGGCGGCTCGATCGCCGCGTCGCGTCAGGCGTTCTTCGACATCGGCGGGTACGACCAGTCGTTCGTCGGGTGGGGAGGGGAGGACAACGAGTTCTGGGACCGCGCCGAGACGACGGCCCGCGTCTACCCGTTCGGCTACCTGCCATTCGTCCATCTCTGGCACGCCCCCCAGCCGGGGAAGGGGATGGGAGGGGAGGCCCCCGCGGTGCGGCGGTGGCACGAGCTGAAGGACGTGCCCGCGGCCGAGCGCATCCGCCGTCTTCTGGAGTGCGGCAGCTAAGTACCCGATTCGCTAAATTCGATCACAGAGCGCGCGGCGCCAAGGCGTCGTCTGCGTCGTCCTCGCGATGCACGTGGAAACGTAGGACGGGCTTCAGCCCGTCGGGCGCTTGCGGCGAACGGGGCTCAGGCACGGTCACCCAGGTGCCCCCGCCCCGTCCGGGGGCGGGCTGAAGCCGCGCCCTACGTTTGGCACCGGTGTCGCGTGCCACGCGATCCGTGCTCGAATTTAGCGAATGGAGTACTAAGCAGGACGCACTGGCTGGGCCAATGGAAACACAGCGGTCCGCATCCGTTGGCGAGCTCAGTGCGGCCTGCTTAGCCGCTGCCGCACTCCAGAAGTCGGTGCTAACCTGCGCGGCGTGACGGTCACGCTTCATCCGCTCCTCGAAGAGTTCCATAGCGGCGCGGTCGCCGCGCACTCGTTCATTCCGCGCGATGAATGCGAGCTGATTTACGAGTCGGTCCGGAGCTGCGGTGCGACGCGCGCGGTGGAGACGGGGATGGCCTTCGGCGTCTCCTCGCTCTGCATCGCCGACGCGCTCAGCCGGAACGGCACGCCGTTCGAGTTGATCTCCATCGATCCGGTGCAGACCACGGACTGGCAGAGCGCGGGCGTGCATCTGCTCGCGCGCGCCGGCTTCGCGGTCACGCTGCTCGAGGAGCCGTCGCAACTGGCGTTGCCGCGGCTGGCCGCGGCCGGCGAGCGCTTCGGCTTCGGCTTCATCGACGGCTGGCACACCTTCGATCACACGCTCATCGACTTCTTCTACATCGACATGATGCTGGCCGACGGCGGCATCATCGTGCTGGACGACGTCGGCTACCCCGCCATCAACGCGGCCGTGCGGTTCATCCTCGCCAACCGGAGCTACGAGCTGGTGAAGGCGCTGACGTACGAGGTGCCGGCGTCGCTGCTGGCCCGCCGCCGCCTGAAGCGCGTCCTCCGCCCCCTGGCGCGCACAGATCGCGATCCGAGCCCCGAGCACGAACGGTTGTTCCGGCGCATCGAGCAGGCGCACGCGGTGGCCATCCGCAAGGTCGGTCCCGACACGAGGCGCTTCGATTACTTCGAGCGCTTCTGACCCCCCGTCCCCTCTCCCCACCGCGTGGGGAGAGGGTCAGGGTGAGGGGCCGTGCCCCGCTGCGAGGAACGGCCCCTCACCCTAGCCCTCTCCCCGCGCGCGGGGAGAGGGGACCGTGGGGGCGTCAGCTGCGTGGTCTGAAGCCGAGGGCGCGTTTCACGCGAGAGAGAAAGCGCCAGATCGGCTCCCGGCCCGGGAGGAGGTCGCGGCGGTCCATGTGGGGGAGCAGGGCGGGGTTGGCGAGCAGCATCCGGTACGAGTACCAGGTGCGCTTCACCCAGCGGCGCGGGGGGGTGTAGTGGTGGCGCACCAGCCAGATGCCGCCGCGGGCCAGGCGGCGGATGCGGCGGTCGGAGTCGCGCGTCCACGGCGCGATCGCGGTGGCCCAGTCGCGCGGGACGCGCACCCCCTCCTTGTCGCGCTGCGCGTCGTGATAGCGGTACCGCGCCAGCAGGCGGTCGATCTTGCGGACGCGCGAGCGCATGGCGATGCGCAGGTAGAACTCCGCGTCGGCGGCATAGCTGATGTCCTGCCGCCAGTCGCCGGCGGCGCGCATCGCCTCGGCGCGGAAAAACGCGGCCGGCTGCGGGATGTACGTCAGCTTGCCGATGTAATGGCCGAGGTCGAACGGCGGCAGGGTCGTGCGCCCCGTGGGGCGCGACTCAGAGTCGATGTACTCCACGTCGCCGTAGACCAGCGCCAGCTCCGGATCGTTCGCGAGCTCGCGCACCACCGCCGACAGCGCGCCCGGCAGGTAGAGATCGTCCGAGCTCTGGATGGCCACGATCTCCCCCTTCGCCCGCGCCAGCCCCTTGTTCACCGCGTCCACCACCCCCTTGTCCGGCTCCGACCACCACTGCAGCTCCGGCACGTCGCCGTACGAGCGCAGCACCTCCACCGTCTCGTCCGTCGACGCGCCGTCCATCACCAGCACCTCCAGCGGCCGGTGGTCCTGGGAGAGGATCGAGTCCAGCGTCTCGCGGATGTACCGCCCCTGGTTGAAGCTCGGGACGATGACCGAGACGAGCGTCATCCGATCTCCGCGACCGCCTCGAGCCAGGCCCGCATGTGTCCCGCGGTCTCGACGAGGAAGTCGCGCCCGCCGTCGTCCCAGACGAAGCCCTTCATCGACGCGCTCTGCGCCTCCAGCGCGTCGGCGAGCGAGGCGTACAGCTCCGCGTACGAGCTGCCGCGGATCGTCGTCTCCGTCAGCCACGGCAGCAGGTCGTCGAGGAGGACCATGCCCGCCAGCTCGTGGTAGAGGTCCTTGAAGAGGTTGTGCGGCGTGCGGCGGTGATCGGCGATCGGCGAGCCGATGCGGATGGCGTCGCCGCGCGTCTTCACGCATTTGGCCACGAGGTAGCCGCTGAGGATGTCGCCGTAGCGGTCGATGCGCAGCCCTCCCAGCGAGAAGCCCATGCGCACGTAGTAGTAGGCGGCGATGGCGTCGCGGACGATGGAGGTGTTCTGCGTGTTGATGGGCGTCCAGGTGCCGCGCCCGAGGCGCACGGAGGCATCCTCGGCCGCGTGGATGCGCGGCGCCTGCGTGAGGCGGGTCATGGCGTCGACGTCCGGGTCGCTGAGCCACAGCCCCGCGTTCACCGCCACCCGCGCCGCCCCCTCGTTCGCGCCGCGGAGCGTCCGCTCGTGGCGGCGCGCGAAGTAGGGGAAGCCGCGCGGGAAAATCTCGTCCTGCGTCGAGGAGTGCAGCAGCGTGCAGATGTTCAGCCAGCCGTCGCTGCTCTCCGCCGCCGGGTCGTCGATGGTCGTGCCCGTGACCAGGTGCTCGGCCACGAAGTCGACGTGATCGAGGACGTAGTTGTCGTCGTCGATGCTGATCAGCACCTCGGCGCCGCGCTCGAGGGCCATCAGGAAGCCGATGTTGCGGCGGTTGTCGGTGTCGTACGGGATGCGCCCCTTCATCGACGGGAAGCGGGCCACGAACGACTCCTGCTCCTCCAGCGTCGGGCAGAGCACGCGCGCCCCCGCGCGCCGGTGATGCTCGCAGCGCTCGGCCACGGTGGGGGGCGTCTTGCGGTCGATGATGACGATGATCTCCGTCGTCCCGTCGTGACCGAAGCGGCGGAGGTTCTCCACGTAGCCGTCGAGGAATCGCGGCTCGAAGATCGTGGTGACCACGATGGCGACGCGCATGGGGGGTATTCTACTGACGACTCCAGTCCAGGAGCGGCGCGATCTTGCCCGGCCGCCCGTCGCGGGCGAAGAGGTTGTGCTCCTCGCTGACCGTGAAGGAGAGCACGTTGTCGCGCACGATGTCGTACCCGCCGCGCGGCTCGGTCACCGAGACGTGGTAGACGCCGGGCGCGAAAAAGTGCGCCGGGATGCGGCAGCGGAAGCGCCCCGCGCCGAGGCTCCACTCGTGCTTGCCGTGCGGCAGGTCGTCCGCGCTGGTGGAGGTGAAGAGGACTTCCCCCCACTCGTTGTGCACGCGCACCTCGACGCGGCCGGCCGGCAGCGGCGCGTCCACGGTGAAGGTCAGGATGACGTCGACGGCCGCGTCTCCCGGGAACGGGTCGACCGACTCGCCGGTGTCGGCGCGGGCCACGAACACCGTCTCGTAGTTGAAGGGGAACGGCTCGCGCGTCCGCGGCGCCCAGGAGATGGCGTTCTTCGCTCCCTCGGCCAGGTAGCTCGAGACGACCGGCACGGCCGGTCCGGCCTGCCGCACCCGCCCCTGGTCGATCCAGATCACTTTCTGGCAGAGCGACGAGACCACGGACATGCTGTGGCTGACCACGATCACCGTCCGCCCCTCGTTGCGGATGCTGCGCATCTTGCCGAGGCACTTCTGCTGGAAGGCCGCGTCGCCGACGGCCAGCACTTCGTCGACGATCAGGATGTCGGGCTCGAGGTGCGCGGCCACCGCGAAGGCGAGCCGCACGTACATCCCCGAGGAGTAGCGCTTCACCGGCGTGTCGAGGAAGTTGCCGATCTGCGCGAACTCCACGATCTCGTCGAACTTGCGCCGCGTCTCGGAGCGGTGCATGCCCAGGATCGCGCCGTTGAGGTAGACGTTCTCGCGCCCGGTCAGCTCGGGATGGAAGCCGATGCCCACCTCCAGCAGCGAGGAGGTGCGCCCGTGCAGGTGGATCTCCCCGACGGTCGGCTCGGTGATGCGGCTGAGGATCTTCAGCAGCGTCGACTTGCCGGCGCCGTTGCGTCCGATGAGGCCGACCACCTCCGCCTGGCCGATGGAGAACGAGACGTCCTTCAGCGCCCAGAACGTGCCGTCCTCCGCCGCCGCATCGCGTTTGCGGAACGGCGCGCGGAGCGCTTCCCCCAGCCGCTCGCGCAGCATGCCGTAGGCCGTGAGCTGCGCGCCCATGCGGTACTGCTTCCCCACCCCGTGCGCCGTGACGACGTCCATCACATGACATCCGCGAAGACGCGCTCGGTCTGCTTGAAATAGAAGATCCCGGTCACGAGCAGGAGCACGGAGATGGCGGCGCCGGCGATCACGCCCGGGACGTACAGCTCCGCCGTGCCCAGGAGCGACCAGCGGAAGCCGTCGATCACCGAGACCATCGGATTGAGCGAGTAGAGCGGGCGCCACTGCTCCGGCACGATGGAGCTGGAGAAGGCCACCGGCGAGGCGAAGAGTCCGAGCTGCGTGATGAAGGGGATGAAGTGGCGTACGTCGCGGTACTTCACGTACAGCGCGGCGAACCACAGCCCGAGGCCGACCGTGAAGGCGATGCAGAGCAGCGCGAAGAGCGGCAGGGCCACCACACGCGCGGGCGGCACCATCCGGTACGCGGCCATGATCGCGATCAGGAAGAGGAAGGAGACCAGGAAGTCGATGAAGGCCACCGCGATCGACGACAGCGGCAGGAGCAGCCGCGGGAAGTAGATCTTGGTGACCATGTAGCCGTTGCCCACGACCGAGTTGGCCGTCTCGGCGAACGCGGTGGCGAAGAACTGCCAGGGGAGGAGCGCGGTGAAGGTCAGCACCGGATACGGCACCCCTTCCGAGGGGAGCCTGGCCAGCTTGCCGAAGACGAAGGTGAAGATGACCATCGTCAGGAACGGACGGATGAACGCCCATCCCACGCCGATGTAGGTCTGCTTGTAGCGGATGGAGATGTCGCGCCAGGCCAGGAAGCGGAGGAGGTCGCGGTACTCCCACACTTCGCGCAGGTTCAGTTGCGCGAGTCCGGTCCGGCGCTTGATGACGGTATGCATCTGTCGGGCGCATGGTACACGCCGTCTGGAAACGCAGGACGGGCTTCAGCCCGTCGGGCGCTTGCGATGGCGCCCCCGCCCCGCCCGGGGGGGCGGGCTGAAGCCCGCCCTACGTTTGCGTGACCACGATCGCGTCGAGGCGCGCCTGGAACCGCTCGAACGAAAAGTGCTCCAGCTCGGCGGGGATGCCGCGGCGGGCGTTGCCGAGGACTTCGCGGATGGCCCGCTCGATCTCGGCGGGATTGGAGGGATCGACGAGCAGGCCGAGGAGGCCGTCGAGGAGCGCCTCGCGCCCGCCATCGAGCTTGCTGCCGACGGCCGGGACGCCGGAGGCGAGCGCCTCGAGGAAGACGTAGCCGAAGCCTTCGCCGCGGCTGGGCATGACGTAGACGTCCGCCAGCGCGTAGAGGTCGGGCTTGTCCTCTTCCGGAAAGAGGCCGGTGAAGATGACGCGGTCGGCGAGACCGCACTGCACCGCCTTCCGCTGGAGCCGCGGGAAGTCGTTCCCGCCGCCGGCGATCATGTAGACGACGTCCTCGGGAAGCTTGCCGAGGATCTCCATCACTTCGTCGAAGCCCTTGTAGCGCTCCTCCGCGGCCAGGCGGCCGACGGTGAGGAGGACGCGCTTTCCCTCGAGCCGGTAGCGCTCGACGAGGTCCTGCCGCCTCGGGCGGATGCCGTACTGCTCCGCGTGAATCGCGTTCGGCAGGAGATGCGTCGGCCCGGCGTAGTGCGACCAGGCCAGGAGGCGGCTGCGCGTGATCTCGCTGATCGAGACGACGGCCGCGGCGCGGTGGAGCAGCCGCGCCATGCGGATCGGTTTCCACGCCTCGATGCCGTAGACGAAGAGAATCGGATGCTTCGCCAGCGTGCAGGCGACGGGGAGCAGGTTGACGTGGCCGCAGATGACGAGGTCCGCCTTGCCGCGCACTCTGGCGAGCGCGCGCAGGTAGTGCGCGGGGCCTTTGGCCGCCTCGGCGAGGAAGGTGATCTTCGGCGGGATCGTGCCGGGATCGGTGCGCACCACGCGCGGAACGACGAGGACTTCCTCGACGTCCGCCCGCGCCGCCAGCGCCTCGGCCAGGTCGCGGTTGTAGAGCGCGATGCCGCCGTGGCCGCCGTAGGCGTCGGTGCAGAGGAGGAGGACTCTCATGTGGCGGGCTGAAGCCCGCCCTACGTTTAGCACGTTCATCGCGCCAAGTGTGCTCGACGTAGGGCGGGCTTCAGCCCGCCAAGCCACGCCTGATACATCAGCACCGTCCAGAGGGCGCCTTCGTGATTCGCGCCCGCGAGGTGCGCGCGCCACAGCTCGCGGATGCGGGCGGCGTCGAACGGCTCGCCGACGTCCGTCAGCAATGACTCCGCCCAGTCGCGCAGCGGCTCGCGCAGCCACGCCGCGAGCGGGAGGCCGAAGCCCTGTTTCTCGCGGTCGACCAGCGCGTCGGGGAGGTAGCGCCGCAGGAGGCGGCGGAGGATCCACTTGCCGCGGTCGTCACGGATCTTCAGCGACAGCGGGAGCGACCACGCCAGCTCGACGACGCGATGGTCGAGGAACGGCGTGCGCGCCTCGAGGCTGACGGCCATGGAGGCGCGGTCGACTTTCACGAGGATGTCGTCGGGCAGGTAGGTGGTGAAGTCGAGGAACATCACCCGCTCGGTCGGGTCGTCGAGGCGCGGCAGCGGACGCGCGAGCGGCGCCACGCGGTTCAGGTCCAGCAGCATGCTGCGCTGATAGGTGGCGATCGGGTCGTCCTCGACGAGCGCCTGCCCGAGGGAGCGGGTGCGCTGCAGCGCGCGCAGGACCCGGCCGGTGGTGCCGCGCGCGAACCGCGGCACGGCGCGCACGCGGCGCTGCAGGCGGCGTCCGAGGAAGTGATGGTGATAGCCGGCGAAAAGCTCGTCGCCGCCGTCGCCGGAGAGGGCCACCGTGGCGCTCTGCCGCGCCAGTCTGGACACGAGCCAGGTAGGCAGCGCCGACGAGTCGGCGAACGGCTCGTCGTAGATCTCCGGCAGTTGCGGGACGAGGCGCAGCGCCTCGTCGATGCTCACGATCATCTCGTCGTGCCGCGAGCCGAGGTGGCGGGCGACCTCGCGTCCGTAGGGCGACTCGTCGAAGCGCCGGTCTTCGAAGCCGATGGTGAAGGTGTGGATCGGTCCCGAGGCGTGGCACTGCATGAGCGCGGCGATGAGGCTGGAGTCGACGCCGCCGGAGAGGAAGACGCCCAGCGGCACGTCGGCGATCATGCGCAGGGCCACGGAGTCGCCGAGGAGGTCGTCGAGGGCCTGCAGCGCGTCGTCCTCGGAGCCGTGGAAGCGGTTGGCGGCGCTGCGCTCGGCGACGAGCACCGGGTCCCAGTACCTGGTTTCGTTCGTGGAGTGGCGCCCGATGGTGAGGATGGTCCCGGGCATCAGCTTCTTCACGCCCTGGACGATGGACCACGGCGCGGGGACGTAGCGGTAGCGCGCGTAGAGCGCGGCCGCTTCCGGATCGATGACGCGCTCGACGTCCAGCGCGTCGAGCTCCGAGGCCCACTGCACGCCGTGCGGCGTCAGCGCGTAATAGAGCGGCTTCACACCGACGCGGTCGCGGACCAGAGAGAGCGTCTGCTCGTGCGTGTCCCAGAGCGCGAAGGCGAACATGCCGATCGACTCGCTCACCGCCTGCTCGAGCCCCCACTCCTCGACGCACGCGAGCAGTACCTCGGTGTCGGAATGCCCGCGCCACGATTGCCGCGGGAGGCGCGCGCGGAGGCGCTCGAAGTTGAAGATCTCGCCGTTGAAGGTCAGGACGTAGCGCCCGGACTTGGAGTGCATCGGCTGCGCGCCGGCCTCGGAGAGATCGACGATGGCCAGCCGCCGGAAGCCGAGGGAGAGGCCGTGGTCGTTCGAGTAGACGCCGGAGGAGTCGGGGCCGCGGTGGGTGAGGCGGGTGGCCATGGGCGTGGCGTCATGGCGACCACCGTCAAAGCGCCAGAGTCCGGCGATCCCGCACACGAGGGGGATTATATGGAGTGCGGCGACGCCAGTCGCCGCTCTGGATTGCGGCAGCGCAAGCTGCCGCGACTGGCGTCGCGGCGATCAAGAGCGGCAGCTGGCGCTGCCGCACTCCATAGCCTCCCACACATAGCGCGCCCAGCTGCGCATGCGCGTGGTGGTGCCGTCGGGCGGGAGGTCCATCCAGTCGCGCATCGGCACGAAGAAGCCGGTTTTGGGGCGCTCCCGCAGCCATTCGGGCAGCCGCGTGGCGAGCATTCTCTTGCACGCCCGACCGTGATCGAGCAGCAGCGGGGCGATCTGGCGGAGCAGGGCGGCGTCGACGAACGGGGTGCGCACCTCGACCGAGTGGGCCATGCTGGCCCAGTCGGTGTCGCGCAGCAGCTGGTTCCTCATGTAGAGCGACGCCTCCAGCGCGGCCACGCGTCCGAACGGTGTCTCGGGGTCGGGCTCCATGGCCCGGCCGACGAGCTCGAGGAGGCGCAGGCGGGCCAGCCCTTCGCGGGCCGCGTCCAGGCCGAGGATCGACGGGAGCTCGTGGGGGAGGAAGAGTCCGCGCTGCAGAAAGTACGCGCCGGCGTACGTGCGTCCCATCGTCGGGAGGAGCGGCGCCTTCGGGTGCCGCTGCACGAGCGGCACGAGCGGGGCGAGCGGGGAGCGGGCGATGCGGGTGATCTGCGGCACGCGGGCGAACGACGGATAGCCGCCGAACAGCTCGTCGCCGCCGACGCCGGAGAGCGCCACCTTCACTCCCGCCTCGTGCACGGCCTTGCTGACGAACCACGTATTCACGCCGTCGATGGTCGGCTGGTCCATGGCCGCGAAGATGGCCGGCAGGTCGCGGTGGAACTCCTCGCGCGTGACGACGCGCGTGGTGTGCCGCGTCCCGGTCTGCTTCGCGAAGCGCTCCGCGAGCGGCGACTCGTCGCCCGGCTGGCCGCGGAGCTCGTCGAAGGCGAGCGTGAAGGTATGCAGCGGCGTGTGCTCCGCCGCGATGGCCGTCAGCGCCGAGGAGTCGATGCCGGCGGAGAGGAATACCCCCACCGGCACGTCGGACACCAGGTGGTGCACGACCGACTCCTCGAGCCGCTCCTGGAAGGCGATCTCCGGCTGCGTGAGCCCGGCCACTCCCCGCTGCGTGCGGGCGCGGCGGAAGACCTCGGCCACATTGAAGTGCGCGTGCACGTCGACGCGCCCGCGCTCCGGCTCGACGTGGAACGCGCTCCCGGCCTCGACGAGCTTCACGCTCTCCCGGATCGTGAACGGCTCCGGCACCGAGCCGGTGAGGAAGAAGCCCGCCGCGCCGGCGGGGTCGATCGTGCGCGACACCGCGCCGCCGGCCAGCAGCGCCTTGACCTCCGAGGCCAGGCGGATGGTCTTGCCGTCATCGGCGTAGTAGAACGGCTTCAGGCCGTACGGATCGCGGGCCACGAACATGCGTTTCGCGCGCGTGTCCCAGATCGCGAACGCGTACATGCCGCGCAGCAGCCCGAGCATCCGCTCGCCGTCGCGGCGATAGAGCCGCAGCAATACCTCGGTGTCGCTGTGCGAGTGGAAGCGCGCGCCGCCGCGCTCCAGCGACGCGCGCAACTCGCGGTGGTTGTAGATCTCGCCGTTGAACGCGAGGACCAGCTCGCGCTCCACGTCGAACATCGGCTGCGTCCCCTCATCCGAGAGATCGATGATGGCCAGCCGGCGCGAGCCGAGTCCCACGCGGCCGTCGGGCGAGATCCACGTCCCTCCGGCGTCGGGCCCGCGCGAGCGCATCGACTCGGTGATGGCGTTCAGTTCCGCGGCGTCGATCGGAGGCGCCGAGGAGCCGTACGCGAAGAGTGCCGTGATCCCGCACATGTGCCGAACGTAGGACGGGCTTCAGCCCGTCCCCCCGGGGGGGCGGGCTGAAGCCCGCCCTACGTTTGTCCGCCAGTACCGAAGCACGAGCAGCAGGAGAAAGGCCACCCCGCCGGCCGTGTAGCCGAACCATTTCGTCGTCTGCACGACCGTCATGATGGCCGCGCCGGAGAAGAGCAGCGACACCAGCCAGATCCAGAAAATGGCCTTGCCCGCGCTGCCGTAGCGCGAGATGAGGATGTGGTGGATGTGGCGGCGGTCGGCGCTGACGACGCGGCTGATGCGCGCGGGGAGCGACTCCGCCGTGCCGCCGAAGCGCTGCTTCATGACGATGAGCGTGTCGATGACCGGCAGGGCCAGGGCCACGATCGGGCCGCCGATGATCAGCGCGGTCGGCGACTTGGCCGGCTGCGCGATGGAGGCCGCCGCCAGCAGCAGTCCGATGAACATGCTCCCCGTGTCGCCCATGAAGATCTTGGCCGGCGGCTTGTTCCACGGATAGAAGCCGGCCAGGCTGCCGGCCAGCGCGGTCATGACCACGAGCGACATCGGGTCGTCGCGCAGCACGCCGATGATCATGAAGGCCACGGCGGTGGTCAGCGCCACCACGGTGGCCAGCGAGTCCATGCCGTCGATGAAGTTCATGGCGTTGATCACGCCGACGATCCAGAGGATGGAGGCCACGACGCCGAGGGCGCCGAGGTGGAAGACCTCGCCGGCGATGGAGACCAGGTCGAAGCGGAAGCCGAAGAGCACCAGCACGACCGCCGCGCCGATCTGCACGACGAACTTCTTCGGCGCGTCGGCGCCGAGGACGTCGTCGTAGACGCCGAGGCCGACGATCAGCGAGCCGGCGGCCAGGAGGCCGAACAGGTACGAGAGGTTGTCGCCGATCACCGCCGCCCCCTGGCCGTTCGCGGCCAGCATCAGCAGCGGGAAGCCGAAGCCGAAGATGATGGCCAGCCCGCCGAGGCGCGGAGTGGCATCGAGATGCTGCTTGCGCTCGTTCGGCACGTCGACGAACCCGATGTGCTCGCTCGTCCGCTTGACGATGCCCGTCACCACGAACGCCGACGCCAGGCTCGAAATGAACAAAAGTACGAGCGGGACTACGGTTTCCGCCATCTGTTTGGAGGATACCGTAAGAGTTGTTGGTTGCTGGTTGCTGGTTCAAGGGGATGCCTCGCCTGGAGGGTTCCTCCCCGAGGAGCCACCACGAACCAGCAACCAGCAACCAGCAACGACTCGGATATCATGCGCCGCTCGGAGGCACTCTCTGCATGGCTGAACTTCCCGGAATCGAGCGCGAGACCCTGGACGTCGACGTGGTCATCGTCGGCGCGGGACCGGCCGGCCTGGCCGCCGCGTACAAGCTCGCGGAGCTGATTCGCATCCATAACGAATCCGAAGCCGAGAAGAAGCTGGAAGGGATCTCCATCGCCGTCCTCGAGAAGGGGAAGGAGATCGGCGCGCACGGCATCTCCGGCGCGGTCATGGATCCGCGCGGCATCGCCGAGCTGATGCCGGACTGGCTCGAGCGCGGCTGCCCGGTCGAGTCGCCG
>Ga0196976_1000276_pt1 | contig 34738 bp, 26 predicted proteins | sample S3v_513CmetaG_FD_148644 | JGI IMG/M metagenome (GOLD analysis project Ga0196976, IMG submission 148644) | Soil microbial communities from Anza Borrego desert, Southern California, United States - S3+v_5-13C | ecosystem: Environmental > Terrestrial > Soil > Desert | place: USA: California... | reverse complement strand
CGTCGTACGCGACCTCGGCCTCGTGGCCGAGCATCGACACGAGCTCCGCGAGCGACTCCGCCGCGTCCCGGTTGTCGTCCACGACCAGCACGCGCCGGGACGACGGCGCGGCCGCGGCGCGGCGCCGCTCGACCGACAGCGAAGCGGTCACCGACCAGAGGAGCGGGTCGGAGCCGAGCTCCCGGCCCGCGGCGCGGTAGTTGTGCGGGATCGAGTCCTGGAACGCGCGCATGCGCGAGAACGTTGCGACGGCGCGCGGAGCTCGCCCGGCTCCGGTGGGGCCCTGGCGCTGGAGTGCCCGCTCAGGCCGCGGCGGCCGCCGCGAAGGGCTGGCGCGCCCAGATCGCTTCCTCGGCCACGGCCGCGATCGTCTCGGGGGCGTCGGTGACGCGGACCAGCGCGTCCGCGCCGAGCGCGCGGAGCCGCTCCCCGGCGCGCGGCGAGAGGTCCCGGCACCGGAGGACGACGGCGAGGTCGCGCTCACCCCCGGCGACGCGCACGAGCTCGAGGAGCGAGGCGCCGCCGCGGCCGGGGAGGTCGACGTCCGCGACGAGCACGTCGAGGGAGAGGAGGTGATCGAGCAGGAGCTCCACGCCCGCGGCGCCGTCCGATCCCGCGACGACGTCGAAGCCGCGCCGGTGGAACGCGGCGGCGAGGGAGGACAGGGCCTCGCGGTCTCCGGCGAGGAGGAGCGCTCTCGGCTTGCGGTCGGTCGTCGTCATGCCCAGGAGACGGCCCTCGCCGCCGGGCCATTCACGCTCGGTCGCCACCACGTCACGGGGAGGTGGGGCGTGCCAGGCCTTCACGCGCGTGCCGGGCGTTCACCGCGTGCCGCCGGGGCACGCGCGTGCCTGCCCTTCACGCGGGCGACCGGGCGGCCCCCGGCACGGTCGCCCAGACGTCGCCGGGTCCACGCGCCGCCGGGACGGCGCTCCCGGGCTCCGGGGCCCCCGGGTTTCGTGGCGCACCGCCGCGCCACGGCCCACCTCTAGAGCATGGCACCGAACGAAGAGGACACGAGTCGCCGGGCGCGCGCGACCGCCGACGCGCACCGCCGCGAGGCGGAGGCGCTCCGCGACGAGGCGGAGGTGACCGACACCGCCGCGGAGAAGCTGCGGGAGGCGGCGGAGGCCCAGCGGCGGGAGGCCGAGGCGAGCCCCGAGGCGCGCGCCGCCGAGGCGCTGGAGCACGACGCGCTCCTGACCGAGCGGCACGCGCACGGCGAGGAGGCGCGCGCGGAGGCGGCGCGCCGCGAGGCGGACGCGGCCGACGGACGCGCCTGGGCGGCGGAGGTCCGCGCGCGCGAGCAGGAGGACCCCGAGGGCGACGGAGCGTGACCCGCGCGTTCGTCACCGGCGGCTCGGGGTTCGTCGGGCGGAACGTGATCCGCGCGCTCCGCGAGCGCGGCTGGAAGGTCGTCGCCGCGGCGCGCTCGGACGCCGCGGCCCGCGCCGTCGCAGCCGCCGGCGCCGAGCCCGTGCCGGCCGAGCTCTCCGGGACCGCGGCGCTGGCGGCCGGCATGGCCGGCTGCGACCTCGTCGTCCACGCCGCGGCGAAGGTGGAGCCGTGGGGGCCGCGCGAGGAGTTCCACCGGGTGAACGTCGAGGGGACGGAGAACGTCCTCGCCGCGGCCCGGAGCGCGGGCGTGCCGCGCCTCGTGCACGTCGGCACCGAGGCGGTGCTGGCGGACGGCCGCCCGATCGTGAACGCCGACGAGTCGCGACCGATCCCGCCGCGCCCGCTCGGCGCGTACGCCCTGACGAAGGCGCTCGCCGAGGAGCGCGTCCGCGCCGCGAGCGGCCCCGGGCTCGCGACGGTGGTCGTGCGCCCACGGTTCATCTGGGGACGGGACGACACCTCGCTGCTGCCGAAGCTCGTGGACGCCGCCCGGCGCGGCACGCTCGCGTGGATCTCCGGCGGGCGGTACCTGACCTCGACCTGCCACGTCGCGAACGTGGCGCACGGCGTCGTGCTCGCGGCGGAGCGCGGCCGCTCCGGGGGCGTCTACTTCCTGACCGACGGGCCGCCGATCGAGTTCCGGGCGTTCGTCACCGCGCTGCTCCGCACGCAGGGGATCGAGGCGCCCGCGCGCGCGGTGCCGCGCTGGATGGCGAGGGCGCTGGGCGCGGCGCTCGAGGCGGTCTGGCCCGAACGCGCCGCGCACCCGCCGCCGATCACCCGGACGCTGCTCGCCGTCATGGGCGTCGAGGTGACGGTGAACGACGCGCGGGCGCGCGCCGAGCTCGGGTACGGGGAGCTCGTCACCCGCGCGCAGGGGATGGAGGAGCTCGCGGCGGCGGCGCAGGGCGCCGGGCGGGCAGCGGCCTCGGCGCGCGCCGAGGGGGGCCACGCGTGAACGGCGACGGCACCGTCCCGGGCGCGCCCGCGCCGTCCGCGCTACACGATCGCCATGGCCCGCCCGGTTGCACGGCTCGAGGGGAACGCGCCCGGCCCGTTCTTCGTCGACGAGAGCTGCATCGACTGCGATGCGTGCCGGCAGCTCGCGCCGGCGACGTTCGCGCGCTCGCGCCGGCACGGCCAGTCCGTCGTCGCCGCGCAGCCCGCCGGCGAGGTGGAGGAGCGCCGCGCGCTCATGGCGCTGGTCGCCTGCCCGACCGCGAGCATCGGCACGACCTCGAAGAGCGGGGCCCGCGCGGCGGCGGACGCCTTCCCGGAGCGGATCGAGGACGACGTGTACGACTGCGGGTGGCGGTCGGCGGCCTCGTACGGCGCGGCCTCGTACCTCGTCGTGCGGCCGCAGGGGAACGTGCTCGTGGACTCGCCGCGGGCGTCGCGGCCGCTCCTCGCGCGCCTCGACGCGCTGGGCGGCGTCCGCACCCTGGTGCTCTCGCACCGCGACGACGTGGCCGACCACGCCATCCTCGCGGCCCGCTACGGCTGCGAGCGCGTGATGCACGTCGACGACGCGGGCGGGGTGCCGGTCGAGCGGCGCATCGGGGCCATCGAGCCGGTGGCGCTCGACGGCGAGCTCACCGTCGTCCCCGTCCCGGGTCACACGCGAGGCTCCATCGCGCTCCTCTACAGGGACGAGTTCCTGTTCACGGGAGATCACCTGTGGTGGGACGAGGACGACGGGCGCCTCGACATGGGCCGCGGCGTCTGCTGGTGGTCCTGGCCCGAGCAGCTCCGGTCGCTGGAGCGGCTCCGCGCGTACCGCTTCCGGTGGGTCCTCCCCGGCCACGGACGCCGGTGGCGCGCGTCCTCCGCCGCGGCGATGCGCGCGGCGCTCGAGGAGGCGATCGAGCGGCTGGCGTCACCCCGGCGATAGGCACGCGCGTTCACTCGCCCGCGCTGCTCTCGATCGCGAGCGTCCGGAAGAGGCTGCGGGCGAGGAGCGCGAAGGCGGCGATCACCGGAAGCATCGTGAGCGCGGCGCCGGCGAACATGGAACCGAGGGGCGGGTGCCCCGTCCCGACGAGCGAGCGGAGCGCCAGCGGCGCGGTGTACGCCTTCATGTCGTGGAGCGTCATCATCTGCCGCAGGAGGTCGTTCCACGCGCCGATGAAGGCGATCAGCGCCAGGGCCGCGAGCGCGGGGCGCACGAGCGGCAGGACGATGCGGACGTAGACGCCGGTCGTGCTGCACCCGTCGAGCCGCGCCGCCTCGATCAGCTCGCGGGTGACGGCCCGCTCGATGTACTGGCGCATGAGGAAGATGCCCAGGGCGCTGGCCGCCGACGGGAGGACGAGGCCACGGGCGCCGTCGTGCCACCCGAGCCAGCCGATCGTCATCCGGTGGGGGATCATGCCCAGGAACCCGGGCAGCAGGAGCGTCGAGAGCACGAGCGCGAACAGCACGTCCTTCCCCCGGAAGTCGAGCAGCGCGAACGCGTAGGCGGCGAGCGGGCAGAGCAGGAGCTGGAGGAGCGCGACCGCCCCCGCGACGCGCACGCTCATCCAGAGGTTCTGCCAGAAGAACGGCAGGCGCTCGAGGAGCTGGCGGACGTTGTCGGGGAACGCGGACCCGAACCAGATCGGCGCGGGCGCGCTCGTGATCGCCGCGTCGGTGTGCGTCGCGAACACGAAGATGAGGTACAGCGGGAGTAGCATCGCGAGCCCGCCGCCAACGGCGAGCAGGCGGGCCACGGTCCGGCGCCGGGCGCGCGCGGTCGACCGGCCGGTCACGGCGCCACCTCCGGCGCGGGCGCCGCCGGCCGGGCGCGGCGGCTCCGCGCCCAGCGGAGCGCGGGCTGCTCGACGACGTGCCAGGACAGCCAGGCGAGGACGAACGAGCCCGCGACCGCGAGCGCCGAGAGCCCGAGCCAGAGGCCGATGGAGCGCATCTGGAACGGCTTGAAGGCGGGGAACCAGAGGACGCGGATGAGCTCGAGCAGGGGGAAGTGCCAGAGAAACAGGCCGAAGGAGTACTTGCCGACCCAGCGGAGCAGGCGGTTGTCGAGCCAGCGCGGCAGCCGATCGCCGAACTGCATCGCGAAGAGGCCCAGGGCCAGCAGCGCCGGGAAGAACGGCGAGAGGTACGGCTGGCGCGTGACGACGTTCACGCCGCCGCCGAACACCGCGTGCAGGAAGAGGGCCCCGAGCAGCGCCCACGTGCCGAGCCGGTCGAAGTCCGCGCTGCGGCGCGGGTGGGTCCGCTGCCTCCAGGTGATCGCGAGCGCCGCGGCGCTGCCGAGCAGGAACTGGGTCATGAACGTCGCGGGGTTCCAGTACGGGAGCCACTCCTTCGCGCCCCCGAGGAGGCCGAGGTGCCAGCCCTTGCCGGCCTCGTCGGTCGGGAAGATCGCGACGATGGCGAGGTGCACGAGCTGGAGGCCGGCGAGGACCCACGCCAGGTACCGCAGCGCGCGCCGCGGGGACCGGTCGGGGAGCACGCGCCACATCGGCAGCAGGACGGCGGGCAGGAGCGCGTAGCACAGCACCTCGAAGCTGATGGTCCACAGCACCGGATCGAGCTCCGCGGGGAACAAGGTGGTCCAGTGGAACCCGGAGGTGAACGTCGCCCCCGCGACGAAGCGCCGGAGCACGTGGGCCGCGTCCGGCACGAGGGCGAGCCCGAGCAACGTGCTCGCGCCGAGCGCCGCCCAGTACCCCGGCGCGATCCGCGCCGCGCGCTTGACCGCGTACGGCCCGAGCGGCGGAGGCCGGTCGCCGTCGAGGAACCGCTTCCAGAACGACATCGACAGGAGCGCGCCGGAGAGCACGAAGAAGAGGCTCACCCCCATGCCGGGGCGGATGCCCACGCTCCAGAGCGGCTTGAGGATCCACAGCAGCGCCCAGTCGCCGTCGAGCCGCTGCGCGAGGTGATGTCCGATCACGAGCAGGCACGCGACGGCGCGCATGCCGTCGAACCCGCGGAGCGCGGTCGGATCGTCGCGCTCGGGCGTCTCGAGCCTGCGCCGAAGCCAGGCCCACAGGCGCGAACCCCAGGTCGGCCGGCGCGGCCGGAGGTCGAACGGCGCGCCGGGCCGCGCGCCGCGCGGGAGGGCGGGGCGCCCGCCGACGTGCGCCCAGAGGAAGTAGACGAGCGCGGCGAGCACCAGGAGGACCACGACGGCCATCGCCGCCGCGGCGCCGAAGTCGCCCTGGTTGTACGCCATGAACTCCATGTAGCCGACCAGCGACCGGGGCCCTCCGGCGGACAGGCCTCCCACCACGGTCAGCGACGCGGCGAAGAAGATCATCGGCCGGAGCTGCGGGACGGTGACGTGGCGCAGCGTCTGCCAGGGGCCAGCGCCGTCGATGCGCGCCGCCTCGAGCAGCACCCTGGGCACGTACTGCAGGGCGGTCACGTAGAGGAGCACGTTCCAGCCCAGCCCGTACCACCAGGACATCAGCACGCCGACCGCGTCCCCGTGGTCCCGGAACCACTCCAGCGGACGCGTGGGGAAGAAGAGGGCCAGGGGCTTCACCCCGAGCACCTCCGCGTTCCCGAGCGCGAGCAGCGCGGAGTTCACGAGCCCGTTCTCGCTCGAGGAGAACAGCGTCGACATCACGATCCAGACGACGATCCCCGACGTGAGGAAGGGCAGGAAGTACAGCGCCAGGACGCCGGCGCGCCAGCGCCGGAAGGCCTGGTCGAGGAACGCCGCCAGCGGGATCGCGGAGACGTGGATGAGGAACCCCGAGACCGCCGTGTGCCAGAGCGCGTTCCCGAGCGCGGCGCCGAACCAGTCGTCGTCCACGAAGATCCAGACGAAGTTGTCCAGCCCCGCGAAGCCGAGCTCCGCGAACCCCTTGATGGAGTCCCACCGGAACAGCGACATGACGACGGTGAACAGCACCGGCACGAGCCCGAACACCGCGAGCACCAGCAGCGCGGGCGCGAGGTAGACGTACGGGAGGCGGGCGCCGTGCCGGGCGGAGCGCATGCGCGGGGGGCGGAGGGCTGGTGCGTTCATCGAGCGCTGGTCCCGAGTCTTCGGCACTCGAGCCGATCCAGTCAAGCGGAGCGGAGCCCTCGGGGAAGGCGCCGCCCGCCCGCCTGCGCGACCCTCAGTGCGTCCAGAAGCGCGCGACGAGCTCGGCGCGGCTCCGGCAGCCGAGCTTCGAGAAGAGCGCAGACACGTGCAGCTCGACGGTCTTCTCGCTGCACCCGAGCCCGGCCGAGATGGCCCTGTTGCCCTGGCCCGTCGCGAGCTGCGCGAGGACGTCGGTCTGGCGCGGCGTGAGGCCGCGGGCGCGCGCCAGGTCCTCCGCGCGTGCCCGAGCGGAGGAGAGCGCAGCGGAGCCCGCGACCTCCGCGTGGAGGGTCACGAGGAACCGCGTGCGACCACGATCGTCGTATCTCCGGATCGCGAGCCGCGCGCCCGGGGCCGAAAGTCGCGCGGGCGGCGGCGTCGGCGCGAGCTCGGGCGCGTCCGCCTCCCGCGCCCGCGCGCGGACCCAGACGCGCAGCTCCTCCAGGGCCGGAGAGCGTGCGATCGCGAACGAGGAGCCGAGCCGTGCGGCGGCCAGCGCGAGCCGCTCGCACGCGGCCTCGGTGAGCCACAGGAGCGTCCCCGACCCGTCGAAGAGCAAGCACTCCTCACCCGCCCCGGACAGCGCGGCGAGCGCGTCCTCCATGCCGCGCGACGGCGCGTGCTGGTCCGCGACCGCTCCCTCGACGTCGCAGCGGATCGCCTCGAACGTGCGGAGATCGTCCGCGGTGAAGGGCATCTCGGAGCTCTGTCTCGCCACGCACACGAACCCGCGCGGTGCCGCCGCGCTGCCGAGCACGCCCACGAGCTGCCGCTCGACGCCCCAGGGGTGCCAGTACTCGGCCCACGTCTGCGTGGAGCGGAGGAACTCCGCGCTCCACCGGGCCGCGATGTCGAAGCTCCGCGGAGAGGACGCAAAGAACTCGGTGAACGGGAGGATCTCGCGATCGACGAGCCGCATCAGCTCCGCCGAAGCCTCGGCGGCGCGCGCGGCCGACACGCGCCCGGAGACGGTCACGAAATCGCCGGGCGCGGCGACGGGCCCGCTGATGCGGAAGAAGGAGAGGCCGGAGATCCCGATCCGACGCTCGGCGGCCTTGGAGACGAGGTCGGCGATCGTGGCGCTGTCGGCCGCGGCGCTGCAGCCTTCGCGCAGATCCTCGAGCGTCTGAACGAGAGGCCCCCGCCTTCTCATCCTCGAATTAGGGGCCTGGTCGAGGTATCGGCGCCTTGCTCAGGATCAAGAGAACGTAGAAGCCCCCGGTGCATGGCCTGTTTTCCAGAGGGGGGAGGGTCTGGGGCCACGTACCGGGAGCTGGGGAAAACCCTACCTCACTGCTCGACGACCTGACAAGGCCGCCGCCGTTCCGGCGTAGCCCGGCCTCGCGGCGCGCACGCCGGGGCCCCACGCCTGGGCCGACCGGTCGAGCCGCTTGCGCCGCCGATCCCCACGTTCTGGGTATCGACGACGCTCGGACCCGGCTCGGGTCCTCGGAGGAGGGGGAAAGGCATGGGAATCAACCGCACGATGTGGGCCGCGGCGATCGCGGGCGCGCTCGCCTGGTCGGGGACGGCGCAGGCGCAAGGTGCCGGGGCCGGCGGAGACGCGGCGCAGGGGACCGGCGGGCAACAGGCGGGCCAGGGCACACAGGCGCAGGGTCAGGCCGGCCAGCAAGGGCAGGTGACCGATCAGCTCCGCGAGTCGCTCCAGAAGCTCCACGCGACGAACCAGGCGGAGATCCAGCTCGCCCGGACCGCGCAGACCCAGGCGCAGTCCGATCGCGTGAAGCAGTTCGCGCGGCGGATGGTCCAGGAGCACCAGAAGAGCGACCGCCAGCTCCAGGACGCGGCGCAGCGAATGGGCGTCCAGCTCCAGGGCGACGCGTACCAGGAGACGCTGACGGAGCTGCGTGAGAAGGGGCAGGGGCTGCAGGGGCAGAAGGGCGCGGCGTTCGACCAGCAGTTCATGACCCAGATGGTGGACTCGCACAAGGACACGCTCGACGACGTCCACAAGAGCGCGACGAACGCGGCGGAGCAGGGCATCCCGCAGCTCGCGCAGGTGCTCGGTCAGACCGAGGCCTCGCTGCACCAGCACCACGCGATGGCGCTGCAGATCCAGATGAGCCTCCAGCAGCGGGCGCAGCAGACCCAGGGCGGGACCGGCGCGGGGGCCGGCGGCGACACGGGCGCGGGCGCGGGGGCGGGCGGCGCCGCGGGCACGGGCACCGATACGACGACCGGCACCGGCACCGGGCTCGGAGCTCCGGGCGCGAGCGGCACCGGCTCCTCGACGGATCAGGGCCAGCAGCAGCAGTGACACGACGGGCGCGACGGCCCGCTCGCCGGAGCGGGTCGTCGCGCGCGCCTTCGAGGATCTCGCCCGAGCGGCTTCACGCGCGGTTTGTTCGCTCCTCGTCGCTGCTACAGACGATCGTCGGCCTCGTCGTGAACGGGCAGACGATCCCGCTCGCCACCGACCCGTAGCCGCCGGCCGTCTCCCTCGCGAGCAGCGCGACCACCGTCACCGCCCCGACGACGATCACCCTGACGGCGACGGTCACCGGCGCGGGGAGAGCGCGTCCGCCACCCGAGGCGCGTCCTCGACGGGCTTCCGGAGAAGGCCGGTCCCCCGACGACGAGCGGCCGCGCACCGCCGGCGCTAGATCCTGGTCGGCCCGTACATCCCGACAGGAGCGCACGCCATGATCGCCGTCACCGCCGCCACCGGCCACCTCGGGCGCCTCGTCCTCGAGGAGCTCCTCCAGAAGGTCCCCGCCGGGCAGGTCATCGCCGCGGTGCGGAACCCGGACAAGGCGAAGGACCTCGTCGCCCGCGGCGTCGAGGTCCGGACGGCCGACTACGACCAGCCCGCGACGCTCGACGCCGCGCTCCAGGGCGCCGAGAAGCTCCTGTTCATCTCCGGGAGCGAGGCGGGGAAGCGCGGGCCGCAGCACCGCGCGGTGGTGGACGCCGCGCGGCGCGCGGGCGTGAAGCTGGTCGCGTACACGAGCATCCTCCACGCCGACACGACGCCGCTCGCGCTCGCCGCAGAGCACAAGGAGACCGAAGCCGCGCTGCACGCCTCCGGCCTCCCGGTCGTCCTGCTCCGGAACTCCTGGTACACCGAGAACTACACCGAGCGGCTCGGACCCGTGCTCCAGCGCGGCGTCGTCCTCGGCGCCGCCGGCGAGGGGCGCGTCGCGGCCGCCGCGCGGGCCGACTACGCGGCGGCGGCGGCGGCGGTCCTGACGACGCCGGGCCACGAGGGGAAGGTGTACGAGCTCGCGGGTGACGCGCCGTTCACGCTGGCCGAGCTCGCCGCGGAGGTGTCGCGCCAGGCGGGCAAGCCGGTCGTCTACAGGGACCTGCCCGCCGAGGCGTTCTCCGCGGCGCTCCAGGGCGCGGGACTCCCGCCGCCCGTCGCGCAGCTCTTCGCCGACGTGGACGCGGGCATCGCGCGCGGCGCGCTCGACGACCGGAGCGGGACGCTGCGCCGGCTCATCGGTCGGCCGACGACGTCGCTCGCCGCCTCGGTCGGCGCCGGCCTGCGCTCGCTCCGAGGGTGATCGCGCGGGACGCGGCTGGGGCGTTCGGCCCCGGTGACCCGGCGCACCTCCGCGCAGGTGAGCGGCGTCGCTCCGCCGGCGATGGGGCCGCCGCGTGGCCTCGGGGTGAACCCGCACCCGCTCGCGCGCTCGAGCGCTCCCCGCCCGACGCAGGACAAGCGACCGTGAACCCTTGCGGCGGGGTCGCGGCTAAATCGTTTAGTGGGTGGCCCGCTTCGTGCTTCGAGGCCCGACCGCACCCCGCCTCGCGGCGGCGAAGCCGTCCGGGCCTCGACGCGGCGCGACCGGGCGCGACGGCCTTCGAAGGCGAACGAGGATCACGTCATGTTCCGGCAGATCGGCATCGGCTCCAGGCTTCTCGGCGTCTCGTGGTTCGCGGGCGCGCTCCTGCTCGGCGGGACCATCACGGCGCTGCTCGCTCCCGGCCGCGCGGCCGCGGGGGTGCTGGCCGTCTCCCTCCTCCTCGCGGTCGCGGCCATCCTCGCGGTGGGCCTGCCGGCCGCGCGCGACCTGCGCCAGGAGTCGGCGGCGGTCGCGTCCTCGCTCGAGCGGCTCGCGAGCGGCGCCGCCCAGTTGCGCGAGGCGGACGTCGGCGATCCCGCCGTCCGCGAGGGCCTCGACGCGTGCGCCGCGTCCGTCGGCGCGTGGCTCGTGGAGCTCGACCGCATCGCCGCGGCGCAGGAGAAGGGCGACGTCGCCGCGCCCGCCGGCGTCACCGCGCTGCGGGGAGAGTTCGCCCGGACCGCAGAGCGCCTCCTCCGCTCGATGGGCGGCCAGGTCGCCGTCGTGCGGCGGGTGACCGGCCTCTTCGGCGCGTACGCGCGCGGCCTCCTGGCCGAGCGCGTGGAGCCGCTCCCCGGGGCGCAGCGGGCGCTGGGCGACGCCGTCGAGCAGGCCCGCGCCGACCTCGCGCGCCTCGTCGCGGAGGTACGCCGCCTCACCGACGGCGAGCAGGGTCGAGTCCCGTCGGGCGCCGGAGCGCCGGCGCTCGACGGCGAGTTCCGGACGATGGTCGAGTCCATCCAGCGGCTCGTGGCCACGCACGCGGCGGCGCGGGCGGCCGCGGAGCGGGAACTCGCGGAGGTGAAGGAGCGCTCCGACGTGCTGGACGACGCGTGCGGCGTCGGGCTGTGGCAGGCGGTGCTGGTCGAGGCCGACGCGTTCCATCCGGAGAGCCGCTGGACGTGGTCGCCGGAGTTCCGCCGGCTCCTGGGCTACGAGACCGAGACGGAGTTCCCGGACGTGTGCAGGTCGTGGTCGGATCGCCTGCACCCCGAGGACGCTCCGCGCACCTTCGAGGCGTTCGGGAATCACCTGAAGGACGCGACCGGCGAGGCGCGGTACGACGTGGAGTACCGGCTCCAGGTCCGGGACGGGTCGTACCGCTGGTTCCGCGCGACGGGCGGCTGCCGGCACGCGGCCGACGGCGCCACGATCCGCGCGTGCGGCTCGCTCACCGACATCCACGCGCGGAAGGTCACCGAGCTGAAGCTCGCCGCCGACGCGGCGCAGGAGGCGCGCGAGGACCGGATGGCGATCGGCGAGCTGGGCCGCGGCCTCGCCGCCCTGGCCGACGGCGACCTGACCTACCGGATCGAGACGCCGTTCGCCGCGAAGACCGAGCCGCTGCGGAGCAGCTTCAACGCCACGGCGGAGAAGCTGGGGAGCGTGCTCTCCGCGGTCGTCATGGCCGTGGACCAGGTCTCGAGCGCGTCGTCCCAGATCGCCTCGACGAGCCAGGCGGTGGCGAGCGGCGCGTCGCAGCAGGCGAGCACGCTGACCGAGACCACGGCCAGCCTCGCGTCGATGTCCGTGATGACCCGGCAGTCCGCGGACAACGCGATGCAGGCGAACACGGTCGCCCAGACCGCCCGCAGCGCCGCCGCGGAGGGCACCGCGGCGATGAACGACATGGCGGACACGATGTCCCGGATCCGCGCCTCGGCCGAGAGCACGTCGCAGATCATCAAGGACATCAACGAGATCGCGTTCCAGACCAACCTGCTCGCCCTCAATGCCGCGGTGGAGGCCGCGCGCGCGGGCGAGGCGGGGCGCGGGTTCGCGGTCGTCGCGGAGGAGGTCCGCTCGCTCGCGCTCCGGTCCAAGGAGGCGGCGACCAAGACCGAGGAGCTCATCCGAGAGTCGGTCCGTCAGGCGGGCGTCGGCGAGAGCATGAGCCGCCAGGTGCACGAGAAGCTCTCGACGATCACCCAGGGGATCGCGAAGGCGAGTGACATCGTCGCGGAGATCTCCGCGACGGCGAAGGAGCAGGCGAGCGGGATCGACGGGGTCACCAGGGCGGTCGTCGACATGGAGAAGGTGACCCAGCAGAACGCCGCGAGCTCCGAGGAGTCGTCGTCCGCGGCGGAGGAGCTCTCGAGCCAGTCGCAGGAGCTGGCGAGCCTCGTCCGGTCCTTCCGGCTCGCGTCCACGGCCGCCCCACCCCGCCGCGCGCCGCTCGCGCAGTTCGGGCGCGCCGATCGCCGGGAGCCCACCGGCGCGCGGGCGTAGGGCGCGCGGTCGGCCACCCCAGGGGCGCACGGCGGAAGCTGGTGGGACCGGCGACGCGCGGGGCCCGTCCTCAGGCGGGGCCGCCGGCCTCGCCCTTCGGGTAGCTGCCGAGCAGCTTCAGCTCGTGGCTCGCCTCGCCGACCTCGCGGAGCGCCGCGGCGACGCCGTCGTCCTCCTCGTGGCCCTCGAGATCCAGGAAGAAGACGTACTCCCAGGCACGGCGCGGGGCGGGGCGGCTCTCGATCCGGGTGATGTTCACGCCGCGCCGCGCGAGCGGCTCGAGGATGCGGAGCAGGCTCCCGGGCTGATCGCCCGCGGAGACGACGAGGCTCGTGCGATCGCCGCCGCTCCGCGGCGCGCGTGCCCCGCCGAGCACCCAGAACCGCGTGGCCTCGCCGCCGGTCTGGAGGCCCTCGGCCACGACCCGCAGGTCGAAGAGGCGCGCCACCACGTCGGGCGCGACCGCGGCGCCGTCCGGGTCCTCCCGCGCGAGCCGCGCGGCCTCGGTCGCGCTCGACGCCGCGATCCGCGCCGCGTTCGGCAGGTGCGCCCCGAGCCACGGCTCCGCGAGCGGCATCGCGTCCGGCGCCGCGTAGACGTGGGCGAGGGTCGAGAGCTCGGCCTCGCCGTGCACGAGGAGCGAGAGCTCGAACGGGAGGAGGATCTCGGCGACGATCCGGAGCGGGCTCTCCAGGAACGCGTCGAGCGTGGGATCGACCATCCCCTGCGTCGCGTTCTCGACGGGCACGACGCCGTAGTCCGCCTGGCCCGCCTCGACGGCGCGGAACACCGCCGCGATCGAGCGCTGCGCGACGGGGTGCGCCGACGCGCCGAACTGGTGCTTCACCGCCTGGTGCGAGAACGTCCCATCCGGCCCGAGGAACGCGACGCGGAGCGGCCGCTCCAGGCTCAGGCACGCGCTCATGATCTCCTGGAAGACGGGCCGGATCGCCTCGGTGGGGAACGGGCCCGCGTTGAGCCGCTCGAGGCGGGACAGGACCTCGCGCTCGCGGGCAGGCGCGTGGAAGGGCGCGCCCGGGGCGGCGACCCGCTTGTACTCGCCCACCTCGGTCGCGATCCGCGCGCGCTGGTTCAGGAGCCCGAGGATGTCGGCGTCGATCGCGTCGATGGCGGCGCGGAGCTCGCCGATGGGACGCGGGGTGGTGGGGCGTTCGGGGTCGGTCACGAGGGGCCTCCGGGGCACGGGTCTTGTAGCAGCGGCGTGCGCCCGCGTCGCGTCCTGCGCCGTGCCGGAAGGGAGCGGCGCGCGATCCCGGTCCGTCCGACGACCCGACGCCGTCGGCGCCGAGGCCGCGCACACCACGGAGCCAGTGCGGGCTGCCCGCCACGCAGCTCTCCGTGCTCGGGCCGGACGGCGAGCGGGGGATCCGCACGATCGCGTGCCAGACGACCGGGGCCTGGTCACCGCGCGTGTCGTCGCTCGAGGCATTCCGCGCCGAGGCCCCGCGCCGCGGATGAGCCGGGCCTGGTCCCGTGATCTCGGTCAACCTCGCGTCCTAATCGATTCAGACGAGCGGACGCGTGAGGGTTCTCACGCAAGGGCCTCGCCGAGACTTTTCGGTTGATCTGCTCGTTTGAACGTACGTACAGTGCACTCTTCCCCGTGTCCCCCCAAGGGGGTTTCTCATGACCAGGAACTTCTCCCGGAAGGTCCGCGGCGTCGGACCTCTCCTCGGCATCATCGCGCTGGGCCTCGCCCTGGCGGCCTGCGGCAGCTCCAACCAGACCGGCGTCGCCGCGAGCGGCGACACCGCCGCCGTCGCGGTCTCCGGCAACGGCGTCACGGTGGACGTCCTGACGACCGGCGCGCCGTGGCAGGGCGGCTTCCCTGGCGCGGTCCGCATCACCAACACGGCGTCCGCGAGCCCGATCGCGTCGTTCGAGGTCGTCTTCAAGCTGGCGACCGGCTCCGTCACCGGCGCGCCGTGGAACGGGAACATCACCGGGCCCGACGCGTCCGGGAACTACACCGCGACCAACCCGCCGTGGCTCCAGTACCAGCCGATCCAGCGCGCCCAGACGTGGGACGTCGGGTTCAACGGCGCGGGCACGTTCACCTCGTCCACCATCGTCAGCCTCAAGATCAACGGCCAGGTGGTCCCCATCGGCGGCACCGACGCGCCGCCGTCGGTCTCGCTGGCGAGCAGCGCGGCCACCGTCACGACGGCGAGCTCGATCACGCTCACCGCGGCCGCCACCGACGACGTCGGCGTGGCGCGGGTCGAGTTCTACGAGGGGACGACGCTCCTCGCGTCCGACACGACGGCGCCGTACACGACGGCGATCGCGTTCACGTCCGCGAACAACGGCGCGCACACGTACACCGCGCGGGCCTACGACACGGCCAGCCAGACGGCCACCGCGGCGGCCGTGACCGTCACCGTGAACATCGGCACCTCGACAGGGACCACCGTCTCCGTCAACGCGGGCGGCCCGGCGACGGGGACGTTCCGCGCCGACCAGTACTTCTCCGGCGGCACCGCGTACACGCGGACCGCCACGGTGGACCTCTCGCAGATCACCACCAACCCGCCGCCCGCCGCGATCTTCAACAGCGAGCGGTACGGCGCCTTCACCTACACGATCCCGGGCTTCACCGCCGGGGCCGCCTGCACGGTGACGCTCTACTTCGCGGAGAGCTACGTCTCCGCCGCCGGGCAGCGCGTCTTCAGCGTGCAGATCAACGGCACGACCGTCCTCAGCAACTTCGACATCTTCGCGGCCTCCGGCGGCCGCAACCGGGCCATCGTGCGCACCTTCGACGCCACCGCCAACGCGAGCGGCCAGGTCGTCATCCGGTTCGTCTCCGGCACGCAGAACCCGAAGGTGGACGGCATCACCGTCTCGTCGACCGGCGGCACCACCGACAGCCCGCCGACCGTGGCGCTCGCGAGCAGCGCGACCAGCGTCACCGCGGCGAGCACGATCACGCTCACCGCGACGGCCAGCGACGATCGCGGCGTGAGCCGGGTCGAGTTCTACGAGGGCGCGGCGCTGCTCGGCTCCGACACGACCGCGCCGTACACGCTCCCGATCTCGTTCACCTCCGCGAACAACGGGAGCCACACGTACACCGCCCGCGCCTACGACACGGCCGGCCAGACGGCGACCTCCGCCGGCGTCGCGGTCGCCGTGAACATCGGCACGACGGTCGATCGTCCGCCGACGGTCTCGCTGGCGAGCAGCGCGACCTCCGTCACCACCGCGAGCACGGTCACGCTCACGGCCACCGCCACCGACGACCGCGGCGTGAGCCAGATCGACTTCCTCGAGGGCACGACCCTGCTCGGGACCGTGACCGCCTCGCCGTCGACCCACGCCATCACCTTCACCGCCGCGAACAACGGGACCCACACGTACACCGCGCGCGCGTGGGACACGGCCAACCAATCGGCGACCTCCGCCCCGGTGAGCGTCGTCGTCGACATCGGGACGACGCCGGGCACGTTCGAGATCGACCCGCCGGACGTCTGCTACGCCCAGTACTGGAACCAGGGTTGCGAGAGCGGCGCCTGCGGCGGCCGCTGCCAGACCGCCAACGCCTGCTCGCCGCCCGAGAGCCCGCAGAAGAGCACGTTCCCCAAGACCTTCGCCTGCCCGCGCTTCATCGCGCTCAGCGAGGAGATGATCGCCGCCGCCAAGGCCGACTGGGGCGACAGCCCGCCGTTCGTCTACGGCGTCGTGGGGCATGACGCCGACACGGGCGGACTCGACACCGGCACCAGCACCTGCTGCCAGTGCTACCAGCTCGTGTTCGACCGGCCGGAGGGGGGCTCGCCGCAGCCGCCCGAGCTTCCGGTCCCGCCGCCCATGATCGTGCAGAGCTTCAACACCGCTGCCGGCGGCGGGAAGAACTTCGACATCTACATGGGCGCCGGTGGGTTCGGGGCCTTCAACGCCTGCATCCCCGGCACGTACACGGGCACGTCGACGACCACGTTCGGCGAGTTCATGTACACGGCGTTCCCGAGCGAGTACCCGACGACGGGCGGCATCAAGGCGCTCAACATCCCCGAGTGCAAGGTGAACGGGACGGTCACGGCGGCCTCGATGCAGTCCGCGGCGTGCCAGAGCAAGATCGCCTCGCTCTGCAACAACACCGCCTCGGCGTCGGCGAAGATGACGAACTCGACGAAGACGTCCTGCATCCAGACGAACGCGTTCAACGCGTTCTACCACCAGAACTGGCAGGTCCGGGTGAAGCGCGTCGAGTGCCCGCTGGCGCTCACGCGCGTGACCGGCTGCCGGCTCGCGCCGCAGGGGCTGCCCGCGGCCAACCCGAACGCGAAGACGCCGGCCACCGCCGACAGCTCGTTCCGCACCGGGTACACCACCACGACGATGCAGGACTGCTGCAAGCCGAGCTGCGCGTGGAAGGACCAGGTGTCGGGCGCCGGTCTCCAGACCGTCGACAAGTGGTCGGCCTTCTACTCCTGCAACGCGAACGGCGAGCCGTTCACGGCGCCGTAGCGTGACCCGTGGGCCCGGCGCTCCGGCGTCGGGCTCACGCCAGCGCCGAGACGAAGCATGAACGCCCTGCTCCCGGACGACGGGGCAGGGCGTTTCAATGACGGGCAGCCACTCCGTGCGTCACTTGTCGCGGTACGTGATCCGCCCGCGGGTCAGGTCGTACGGCGACAGCTCCACCTTCACCCGGTCGCCGGTGATGATCCGGATGTGGAACCGCTTCATCTTGCCAGAGGGGTACGCCAGGACCGTCGGGCCCTGATCGAGCTTCACGCGATACATGCCGCCGCTCGACTCCTCCACGCGTCCCTGCACCTCGATACCAGCTTCCTTCTCGCTCAATCGCGCTCCTTGGTTGGGGCCTGGGTCGACCTGCGCAGGGCGAGCACGCCGCCGCCCTGCGGCGGGATGCCTCGCTCGGCGAAGGCCACCCGAGTGGAACACAGGTCGCCGACGACAACTTCACCCTTCGGCGGACCGGAGTCCAGGCGGCCCTTCATAACCCGGCGACGGGCCCTCAGGCCACCATGATGGCAGCCAGGGGGCCAGGCGCACGCCCTACCCGGAGGGCCCGCGGCGGAGATGGGGCGCCGGTGGGACCGCTCGTCACCGCTCCTTGCGGTAGAGCCGCACCGCGATCGGCCCGGCCACCAGCACGAGGACCGCGGACGCGACCAGGGTCCAGAGCACGTCCCCGCCGTCGGGCCGCCCGTGCATCAGGCCGCGGGAGGCGTTCGCGAGGTGCGTCACCGGGTTGTGCCCGACGACCGTCTGGAGCCACCCGGGCATCGTCCGGAGGTCCACGAAGATGTCGCTCGCGAACGTGAGCGGCATGAGGAACACGAAGCTCGTCGTCATGACCGACTCGGACGTCCGCACGAGCATGCCGACGATGATCCAGAGCCACGAGAGCGCGAAGCTGAACACGAGCAGCAGCGCCACCGCGAGGACGACGCCCACCGGCCCGCCCTGCGGACGGAAGCCGAGGATGAACCCCACGGTGAGGATCACCAGGGAAGCGACCGTGTAGCGGAACACGTCGCCCGCGAGCGCGCCGAGCAGCGGCGCCGCCTGCCACATCGGCATCGAGCGGAACCGGTCGTGGAGGCCCTTGTGGATGTCCGCGTTGAGCCCCACGCCCGTGTAGACGGTGATGAACAGGACCGTCTGCACCAGCACGCCCGGGAGCAGGTACTGGACGTACTGGCGCGGCGAGCCGGCGAGCGCGCCGCCGAAGATGAACGTGAACAGCAGCGTGAACATGATCGGCGTGACGGTCACGTCGAAGAGCTGGAAGGGGACGTGCTTGATCTTGAGGAGCGCCCGCCACGCGAGCGTCAGGACCGCGGACGCCGCGGACGCGGGCCGCGGCCTCGTGCCGATGGCGAGGACCTCGTGGGTGGCGTTCACTGGTGGGCCTCCGTCTGCGTGGGCGCGGCCTGGCGCCCGGTGAGGGCGAGGAACACCTCGTCGAGGCTCGGGTTCGCGACCGAGACCTGCTCGACCTCGATCCCGCACTCGCTGAGGGCGGAGAGGACGGCGGCGGCCTGTCCGGCCCGCTCGAGCCGCGCGGCGACCTCCGCGGGCTCGGACGCCGGCAGCACGCCGTCGCCCAGCACCTTGGTGATGAGCCGCTGCGCCTCCGCGCGGCGGCCCGCGTCCACGAGCCGCAGGTGGAGCGCGTTCGAGCCGACCGAGGCCTTGAGGTCGCGGCTCGTGCCCTCGGCGATCACCCGGCCGTGATCGATCACCGCCAGGCGCTCCGCGAGCCGGTCCGCCTCGTCGAGGTACTGCGTCGTGAGGAGCACCGTCGTGCCCTCGGCCGCGATGCGGCGCACGAGTTCCCAGACCTGCGTGCGGCTGCGCGGGTCGAGGCCGGTGGTGGGCTCGTCGAGGAAGAGGATCTCCGGGATCGCGACGAGGCTCGCGGCGATGTCGAGGCGGCGGCGCTCGCCCCCGGAGTACGTCTGCACCTGCCGGCCCGCGAACTCGGCGAGCCCGAACGCGTCGAGGAGCTCCGAGGCGCGGCGCTTCGCGTCGCGCCAGGACAGGCCGAGCAACCGGCCCATGAGCACGAGGTTCTCCCGTCCGGTCAGGTCCTCGTCGACCGACGCGAACTGGCCGGTGAGGCTGACCTTGCTGCGGACCGCCGCGGGCTCGCGCACCACGTCGTGGCCGAGGACCGTCGCGGTGCCGCCGGTCGGCCGGAGGAGCGTGGAGAGGATGCGGATGGTCGTCGTCTTCCCGGCGCCGTTCGGGCCGAGCAGGCCGTAGACCGTCCCGCGCCGGATCTGGAGATCCACGCCCGCGAGCGCGTGGGTGCTGCCGAAGTGCTTCACGAGTCCCGTCGTCTCGATCGCGTTCGTCATGGGAGGGGTAGGCATAAGGGGTTTCGGACAGCGAGGGTGCGGCAAGAGACGCAAGCAGAGGTTTGCACCGCGTCGGGGTTCGTCCGTTCGACCTCGCCGGCGCCCCGGGATCAGCGATCCCCGGAGGGGAGGCCCGGTGTGGGTCTCGCACGCCGATCGGTCCCGCGGGGCCGCGCGGCGCCGCTCGCCCGCGCCCCTCGCGTTCGGGCATGCTGGCGGGAGCCATGAGCCGATTCCCGGGGCCGAAGAGCCAGGAGCTGATCCGCGAGCTGTCGCGCTACGTCGTCGTCGAGCCGTACCCATTCGTGCTCGATCTCCCGCGCTGCCGCGGGATGTGGCTCGTCACGGTGGACGGCGAGCGGATCTTCGACTGGGCGGGCTACTACGGCGCCAAGCTCCTCGGGCACAACCACCCGCGCCTGCTCGAGCCCGAGTACGCCGCGCGCCTCGTCCACGCCGCCAACAACAAGGTCGCGAACCCCGACTTCCTGACGCCCGAGTGCCTCGCCTACTACCGCCTGCTGCACGAGCTCGCGCCGCGCTGCATGCGGAACGACCGGCTCGAGGTCTACGTGGTGAACTCCGGGGCCGAGGCGGTCGAGAACATGATGAAGTACATGATCAACCTGCACGCCGAGAAGCTCCGGGCGCGGGGCGAGAGCCCCGACGTGCGCAGGTTCGTCTACTTCGAGAGCGCCTTCCACGGCCGCACGATCTTCGCGCTCAACGTCACGCAGCTGAAGCACGATCCCATCGTGACCGCCGGGTTCCAGGGCTTCGTCCCGGGGAACCTCCAGGTCCCGTTCCCGCACTTCGACTCCTCGCGGCGCGAGGCGGACAACGTCGCCGAGTGCGACGCGAGCCTCGCCATCGTCGAGGACTGCCTGGCGCGGTACGGCCGCGAGGTCGTGGGCATCGTGGTCGAGCCGATCCAGGGCGCCGGCGGACATCGCACGAGCCTGCCGCGCTTCTTCCAGGGGCTCTCCGCGCTCGCGCACCGCTTCGAGGTCCCGCTCGGCTTCGACGAGGTCCAGACGGCCGGCGGGCAGACGGGGACCGTGTTCGCGATCGACCAGCTCGACCTCCCGCATCCGCCGACCGCCGTCGCCGTGGCGAAGAAGTTCGGCAACGGCGTCGTCTACATGCACCACTCCATGGCCGACCACGGCGTCCTGGACAGCACGTGGGGCGGGACGCTCGCCGACATGGTCCGGTTCGTCGAGGAGATGCGGATCGTCCGGAGCGAGGAGCTGATCGAGCAGGTGCCGCGCAAGGCGGAGGCGCTGACGCGCGGCCTCGCGGACCTCGAGCGCAGGTACGCCGACTTCGTCTTCAACGTGCGGGGGATGGGGCTCTACCAGGGGTTCAGCCTGCGCCGCCCCGGCGACAAGGCGAGGCTCCTCGACCTCGCCCTCGAGCGGGAGGGCCTGCTGCTGCTCGGCGCCGGCGGCCAGAGCATCCGGTTCCGGCCGCCGCTCGACGTGACGGCCGGCGACATCGAGCTCATGCTCGAGATGCTCGGGCGGTGCCTGGGGGCGCTCGCCGACGCCCCTGCGGCGCGGGCCATTGAGGGCTCACCCTCCTGAACGCACGCCAGCAACCGGGAGTGCGAGTACTGTCGGTGCACTCTCGCGCGTGCGAGGAGGTGCGCTCATGCGATGCTCCGGATGGCTCTTCGCGGTGACGCTGTTGCTTTGTGGAATCCCCATCGCGGCCGAGGCCCGTCCTCCCGGCCGGTGTGTCCCCCGGTGGACGTCGGGCGACGCGTGGCGGGTCGCGGCTCCGCTGCCCACGCCCCGCTGGCGCCACGGCGCCGCCGCCGTCCATGGCAAGATCTACGCGGTGGGCGGCGTGTCGGGTGGCGGCGTGCTCGACGCGGTCGACGAGTACGACGCGTGCAAGGACGCGTGGAGGCCGCGCGCGTCGATGCCGACGCCCCGGTCGGATCTCGCCGTCGTCGCCTTCGGCGGACGCGTGTACGCCATCGGCGGCCGCGACGGCGCCGCGATCCTCGACACCGTGGAGGTCTACGATCCCAGGACGGACTCCTGGGCGTCGGTCGACCCGCTCCCCGTCGCCAGCGCGGGGCTGCGCGCCGTCGCCGTGAAGCGGTGGATCTACGTCATCGGCGGCTTCGACGGGACGGACGTCCTCGGGACGGTGCAGCGCTACGATCCGAGGGCGGGGGTCTGGACCGTCCTGTCGCCGATGCCGACGCCGAAGTCGGACTTCGCGATCGCCGCGTTCGGGCGCCACATCTATGCCTTCTTCGGCGCGCCCCGGGAGTACCCGTGGGGCGGCGGCCCCTTCGACGTGTACGACTGGACCGCCGACACCTGGGCTCCGACGCAGCTCCTCGGCTCGGACATCGGTGGCCCCGTCGCAGGAATCCTGAGGGACCAGATCTACGTCGTCGGCGGCGAGTTCGCGCCTGGACCGAACACCGTGCCCGACAACCGGGAGTACGACCCGGCCGCGAACACGTTCGAGCGCCGCGCGCCCATGCCGACGGACCGGACGGGCGCCGCCGCGGCGGTCGTCGGCCGCGAGCTGTACGTGCTCGGCGGGTTCAAGACCACGGACCCGGGCTTCGGGACGCAGGACGTCGTCGAGGCGTACACGGCGCCACGGAGAGGGCGCGGGCCCGCGACCTCCTGGAGCGACGCCGGTCCGTGATGCGCCCGCGAGACGCGTGCCCCGCGAGCGGCAGCGCCGGGGTCACGCCGGCGGCGCACCCGCCCGGCGTGCCTCGGCGAGCATCGTCGTCCAGGTGTCCTTCGGGCCCACGACGAAGCGGACGCCCACGGTCGCCGTGCTCCCGGCTCGTGCGGTCCAGCACACGACGCCGCGAAACGTGACGGTCCGGCTCCCGGCGCCGAAGCGGATGTCGAGCCTCGACCCGACGGCCGCGGGGTCCGAGCCCGACCAGGCCAGGCCGCACCCGTTCTCGGACACCGAGAAGGTGGTCATGTAGGTCGGCCCCGCGGGCCCGTGGACGACGGCGGGGATCGTCACGAGCAGGCGCGGGACGCGCGGCTGGTACTCCACCGTCTCTCCGCGCGCCACGGCGAGGAGGCGATCCAGCGCGCGCAGCCGCATCTCGTCCGGCACGAGCTCGATCCGGTGGACGTTCTCGTGACGGCTGGCGCTCGCCACGCGTCCCGTGATCGTCGCGGAGACGCCGCGGTCGATCGCCGTGATCCGCGCCGCGACTCGCTGCTTCGCGCGCAGCGGCTCGCGGGTCTGGAGCACGAGCCGCCGCGAGTCGGGACGCCAGGCCGCGACGAGCTCGTCGGGGCGGAGCCGAACCTCCATCGAGAACACGCCTGCCGGAAGGGAAGCCTGCATCGATGACCTTTCGCCGAAGGGCGGAGCGTGAATGGACGCGGCGGATCAGAGCAGGGTTTGCTCGCGGTGGAAAGGGCTGATGAAGGAGCGGGACCTACCTCGCCCGTCGTCGCTCATCGAGGAGGTCGCTCGCCGCGAGGCTCGTGCTCGTTCCGCCTTGCGGCCTTGCGAGTGCTCGTGCGAGGGTCTTCCGGGAGGGTCCATCCATGCTCCGCGCACCGCGCTGGCGGCGTCTCTCGCGCTCTCCTGCACGCTCTCCATCCTGTCCCTCGTGGGGTGCGGCAAGGGAGCGGATGGCTCGGTGGACCCAGGCTGCCCCGGCGTCGAGTCCTGGGCTGGGCCGCTCGACGAGGCGCCCGCCTGCGCGGCGGAACCCGACGAGAACCAGGAGTCGGGGAGCTGCGAGCTCGTCGTGACCCGCTTCGCGCGCGGGGAGCTCGACACGGGCGCCGTCACCGCCGAGTGGATCGAGACCGACGTGGAGCTCCTGAACGTCCCCGGCGCCGTGCAGGGGGTGTCCCGCGCGCACGACCCCGACCTCACGCGCCGCGCGCACCTCGGGCTTCACGTCCTCGGGGCCACGCGCTCGCTCGGCGCCACTGGGGCACGACGCGGCCGGATGGGCGCCACGCGCCAGCGCACGTACGCGGCGATGGTGGCCATCAGGAGCAGCACGAAGGTGATGACGGCCGAGGTGAATTCGCCGCGCACGAGATGGAACCCCGTCGCGCTGATCGTCACGATCATGATGCCGGCCGCGGCCAGCGGGATGAGGCGGGGCTGAATGCGCGTGAGCCCCGGGAGCGTCAGTCCCAAGGCGGCGGCCACCTCCGCGACGCCGAGGAAGAGCTGAAACCAGCGTGGCAGCGACGCGTTCATCTGCTCGACGACGGACGCGGGCGGATCGAGGAAGAGCCACCCGTGGGCGAAGAAGGCCACCGCGAGCAACACCTGCAGGACCCACGTGAGTGCGTTCATGGCGTCTTCACCTCCCGTGAGCTGCATCGCTCCTCGCGGCAGCATGATCATGTAGCGCAGAGACCTTCGGCGCTCTCCGGCCCGCGCTCGTCTCGCGCTCGCACGGCCCGACCTGTTTGGGGATTCGCCGTGGTGCGGCGAGCGCCCGCGCGATCCGCAGCGGACCAGCCGGGTCGCTCCGGACCGGAGCCCGCGTTCGCGTTGCTGCCGCGCCTCGTGCACCCTACTCGGACTCGTCATGAGACCGATGGAGCGGCTGGAGACGGCGGCTGCGGCGCACATCCCGACCCGCCGGGAGGGGCTGCCCGGGGTGGGCGATCTCCTAGAGATGCGGCGAGATCCGCTCGGCTACCTCGCGCGCGTCGCGCCGCTCGGCGACGTGGTGCGGCTCCGGTTCGGGCGGAGCGTCTACCTCCTCAACCACCCGGACCACGCCCGGCGCGTGCTCCACGAGAACCACGTCAACTACCGCAAGAGCTTCTTCTACGCGCGCATGAAGCCGCTCGTGGGGGAGGGGTTGCTCACGAGCGAGGGCGGCGACTGGAAGCGCAAGCGGCGCCTCGCGCAGCCGGCGTTCCACCGCGAGCGGCTCGCCGGGTTCGTCGCGATCATGTCGCGGCACACCGCGGCGATGCTCGATCGCTGGGCCGGCGCCGCCGCGCGGGGCGAGCCGCTCGACGTGGCGGCCGAGATGATGAAGCTCACGCTGACGGTCGTCGGGCACGCGCTGTTCGGTCAGGACATGCTCGGCGAGGCCGACCGGGCCGGGCGCGCGCTGACCACGGCGCTCCGGATCACGAACGAGCGGTTCTTCGCGCTCGTCTACCTCCCTCCGTGGCTCCCCACGCCGGCGAACCTGCGCTTCGCCGCGGCGATGCGCGTCCTCGACACGCTCGTCACGGAGATCGTCGCCGCGCGCCGGGGAGGGGCGCCGCGCGACGATCTGCTCGGGATGCTCATGGAGGCGCGCGAGGCGGAGGGAGGCGGCGGCCTCACCGACGCGGAGCTCCGCGACGAGGTGATGACGATGGTCCTCGCCGGCCACGAGACCACCGCCAACGCGCTCACCTGGGCGTTCCACCTCCTGGCCGGCGCGCCGCGCGTGGACGGCGCGCTCGCCGAGGAGTCGTCCCGCGCGGTCGGAGGCCGGGAGGTCGCGCTCGAGGACCTCCCCCGGCTCGACCTGGCCTCGCGCGTTCACCAGGAGGCGATGCGCCTCTTCCCGCCGGCGTGGATCTTCGGGCGCGAGGCGCTCGCCCCGGATCGCTTCGGGGAGTACGCCCTCCCCGCAGGCGCTGCGGTCAGCATCTCCCCGTATCTCCTCCACCGCGATCCGCGGTTCTGGGAAGCGCCGGAGCGCTTCGACCCCGACCGGTTCCTGCCCGCGATGGTCGCGGGCCGGCACAGGTACGCCTATCTGCCCTTCGCCGCGGGTCCGCGCATGTGCATCGGGAACGCCTTCGCGACGATGGAGATGCAGGTCGTGCTCGCGATGGTCGCGAGCCGCTACCGGCTGACGCCCGTGCCGGGACGGCCAGTGGAGCTCGATCCGAGCGTGACGCTGCGGCCTCGACGCGGGCTGTGGATGAACGTGGTGCCGCGCGCGTCGTGACCGGCGCTGGCGAGCGCGCAGGCGCGACCACGGGTGAGAGCGGTGCGCCCTCGGTGAGCGGCGGTCAGGGCCGCCCGCGCGCTCACTCGGACGGCCTCTGCGGCGGCGCATCCCTCCTCACGGAACGTCGATCCGACCGCCGCGGGCGGCGGCGTGTCTGCGCCGCCGCCTCCATCACCCGCCGCACCCGCTCCTCGGTCGTGAGGTCACCCTCGATGCGCAGCACCGGACAGCAGAGCAGCTCCATCCAGCGGGCGTGGCTCGCGCGGCTGCGCACGTCGAGCCCGCCGTCCTCGTAGCTCGCCGCCCAGGCCATGAAGTGCAGGTGGTCCGCGTGCATGTCCCCGCCGGGCGCGAGGCGAGCGCCGAAGCGCGCTTCCTCGCGGGCGCGCAGCCGCGCGAGGCGGAGCTCGGGCCGGATCGAGACGTAGACCGCGAGGTCCAGCGCGGGGATGAGCACGTCGCCCCAGCCCATCATCGAGCCCGCGACGATCCAGGAGGGCAGGCCGTCCACCGCCGCGACCAGCGCGTCCCGCCGCTCGGAGGGAGGACGCGGGGTCTGGTACGGCGGATCGGTCTTCACCCAGTAGAAGTCGTCGGCGTCGAAGAAGGCGGCTTCGAGCGGGGCAGCGAGGGCGCGGCCGAGCGTGCTGGTGCCGGAGCCGGAGGCGCCGAAGACGTGGATGTGCAAGGGACCCCTCCGGCGGGTCTCTTACCACGGCGCGCGAGCGGAGGGACGACTCGAGTCGTGCGCCCGCGCCGCTCAGCCCTGCCGCTCCCACCGGAGCTGGAGCTCGAGCTCCTCGCCGTCCTCGCCGCGCTCGTGCTCGACGCTCAGCTCCGCGTCCGCCGGGACCGTGAACCGCTCGTGGGCGACCTGGATGGTGAACGGCTGGCCCTGCTCGAGCGCGTCGGCGAGGCGCCGCAGCTTCTCGACGAACTGGGTGCGGGAGGTGACCTTCTCGACGTCGCGGTCGCGGCGGGTCGCCATGGGAGCTCCGGGAGAGGCGCGCGCGGTCGCGGGCCCTCGGGAAGAGGCGACGCCAGGTCGTACGCGGCCCGGCGCGGCCGTTCACGGCAGAGTAGGGCGGCCGAGCACCGGAAGCTCGGAAAACGTGGAGGCCGCGCAGCCGCGGACGAGCAGTCCGTCCGCGGGGAGCTCCCCGCCAGGTCCGGCGAGCGCCTGCGCCCGGGCGCCATCACGCGCCCGGGGCGGGATCGCGTCCTGGCGACCCGGTGCTCCGCCGGGCATACTCCGCGCGTGAGCGACGTCACTCGACCGCCGGGAGGCGGATCCGCGCGTGAAGCCCTGCCGGCGGCGGTGCCCGGCGCCGCCGGTCCCCCGTACCGCACGGGCCCGGGCTCGAGGTTCCCGCTCGGCGCGAGCGTGCACGCGGGCGGCGTCAACTTCTGCGTGTCGAGCCGGGACGCGACGCGCGTCGCGCTGCTCCTCTACGCGGGGGAGGGCAGCCCCGAGCCGTACCAGACGATCGAGCTCGCGCCCGAGCGCAACCGCACGTACTCGTTCTGGCACGTCTTCGTCGAGGGGCTCCAGGCCGGCGCGCACTACGCGTGGCGCATGGACGGCCCGAAGGACACGCGCGAGACGGGCCGGTGCTTCGCCCCGAACAAGGATCTCGTCGATCCGTACGCCCGTGCGGTGACGGCCGACGTCTGGGATCGGCGCAGGGCAGCCGATCCGGACGACGGCGGTCACGCCGGGATCCGGAGCATCGTCGTCGAGAGCCTGCCGGCCCGTACCGTCGCACCCGCCGAGCTCGCCGGCGCGGTGGTCTACGAGCTGCACGTGGGCGGCTTCACCCGCCACCCCTCGAGCGGCGTCCGGCACCCGGGCACGTTCGCGGGCCTCGCCGAAAAGATCCCGTACCTGCGCGAGCTCGGGGTGACGCACGTCGAGCTCATGCCCGTGATGGCGTTCGACGAGCAGGACGTCCCGGCCCGGGCCGCGGCCCGCGGGCTGCGGAACTTCTGGGGCTACAGCACCCACGCGTTCTTCAGCCCGCACCCGCGCTACTGCGTCGATCGGTCGACCGCCAACCGCGAGTTCCGCGCCCTCACCGACGCGCTCCACGCGGCCGGGCTCCGCGTCATCGTGGACGTCGTGTTCAACCACACGGCGGAGGGCGGCGCGGAGGGGCCGGTCATCCACTTCAAGGGGATGGCCAACGACGCGTTCTACCTGCTCGATCCCGCCGATCGGCGCCGCTACCTCGACTACACCGGCTGCGGCAACACCGTGAACTGCAACCACCCGATCGTCACGGCGTACGTCGTGCAGTGCCTCGAGTACTGGGTCGAGGAGCTCGGCGTGGACGGGTTCCGCTTCGACCTGGCGAGCGTCTTCACCCGGGGTGCGGGCGGCGAGGTGCTGCCGAACCCTCCGCTCCCCTGGGCGATCGAATCGTCCCGTGTCCTGTCCCGGGTGCCCCTGATCGCCGAGGCGTGGGACGCGGCGGGCCTCTACCACGTCGGCGCGTTCCCCGGGGAGGGATGGGCGGAGTGGAACGGCCGCTACCGCGACGCGGTGCGGAGGTTCGTCCGGGGCGATGCCGGCCTGGCCGGTGAGGTGGCCACGCGCATCGCCGGGAGCGCCGACCTGTACGGCGACGACGGCAGGCTCCCCGCGAACAGCGTGAACTTCGTCACCTGCCACGACGGCTTCACGCTCGCCGATCTGGTGAGCTACGACAGGAAGCGGAACGAGGCCAACGGCGAGGGCGGGCGCGACGGCTCGAACGACAACGCGAGCTGGAACTGCGGGGTCGAGGGCGAGACCTCGGACCCGGGGGTGATCGCGCTCCGGCTCCGGCAGGCCAGGAACCACCTCGCCATCCTGATGCTCTCGCGCGGCGTGCCCATGCTGCTGGGCGGGGACGAGCGCCTGCGCACCCAGCGAGGGAACAACAACGCCTGGTGCCAGGACAACGAGGTCTCCTGGATCGACTGGCGGACGACGGCCGCGCAGGAGGACATGCTCCGGTTCACGCGCGAGCTCATCGCGCTCCGGCGCCGGCACGCGAGCCTCGAGCTCAACCGGTTCTTCGAGGGCCGGCCGGTCCCGGGCCGCCCCCTCCCCGACATCGCGTGGCACGGCGCGCGGCTCGGCGAGTCTCCGTGGCACGGCGACGGCCGTGTCCTCCGGTTCACCATCGCGGGGCTGCGCGAGGGCGAGGAGGACCTGCACGTCATCCTCAACATGTCCGGGCGAGCCGTCGACGCGGACCTCCCGGTGATCCCGGGGAGGCGCTGGCACGTCGCGGTGGACACCGTGCGTCCAGCTCCCGAGGACGTCGTGCCGCGGCCACGGCAGCGGCCGCACGCGGCGGCCGGTTATCACGCGGCCGCGCGGAGCGTGGTCGTCCTGGAGGCTCGCTGAGCGGTCGTCCTCCGTGCGCGCAGCGGGCCTCGCTGGACGGCAGGGCCGCGCCTTACCGGGTCCAGCGCTGATTCGGCCCGCCGTTGCAGGTCCAGGCGACGACGGCCGTGCCGTTCGCGGTGCCCTGGCCCGTGACGTCCAGGCAGAGCCCGGTGGACACGGAGGCGATCGTGCCGTCGGCGTTGAACCGCCACTGCTGGTGGGTCCCGCCGTTGCAGTCCCAGATCTGGACCTGGGTGCCGGCAGCCGTGACGCCGCTCGGGAGCTCCAGGCACTTCGTGCCGTACACCTGGAACGCGCCGGAGGAGGTCTGGGTCCACTGCTGGTTGACGCCGCCGTTGCAGTCCCAGATCGCGAGCTTGGTGCCGTTCGTCTGCGACTGGTTGGGCACGTCGAGGCAGCGGCCCGACTGCGTGCCCAGGAGCCGCCCGGTCGAGGTGCCGCCGGTCGTCTGGAAGGTGGCGCCGACGGACCGCGGGGCGGTCATCGAGACGACGCAGGCGCCGGTGCCGCCGCAGTCGCCGCTCCAGCCGGCGAACGTGGAGCCGGCCGCGGCCGTCGCGGTCAGGGTGACCGTCGTGCCGCTCGCGAGGGTGGCGCTGCAGGTGGCGCCGCAGTTGATGCCGCCGCCCGTGACGGTGCCGCTGCCGGTGCCGCTCCTCGTGACGCCGAGCGCGTACGTCGTGGGACCACCGCCCTCCGCCGCCACGGCGATGCCGCAGACCTTCGGGTTGTCGGGGCCGCCGCCCCGGGTGAAGGCGATCACCACCTGACCGCTCGCGTTGGCGGTGGTGCTGAAGGTGCGGGAGGTGGCCCGGTTGGCGCCGCCCGCGGCCGCGAAGATGTCGAAGGCGGTGAGGACGGTCGCGCCGTTGACGGCCACGTGGAACGTCCGCTGCCCCGCCGCGGTCCAGTAGCTCTCGGAGAAGTAGAGCGTCACCGTGTACGCGTTGCCCGCGGTGAGGCCCGGGATGGTGTAGGTGAACTCACCGTACCGCTCCGTCTGGAACACCGCCTGGGGCGGCACGGCGCCGGTGATCTGCGCTGTGTCGATGGCGTTGGTGGTCGAGTACGTGCTGCCGCCGGAGAAGTAGGCGTCCGCGACGAAGGTCCCGCTCGCGGCGCCGCCGGCGTTGATCGAGACCCCGCCGACGTGACTCACCGGAGGCGACCCGGTTCCGGCGCCGAGCCGGGCGGTGGTCCCGCTCAACGTCTTCTGGCTCTGGTTGGCCGTGCCGGTGATGGGCGCGTAGCCGTAGCTGCCGAGGAGCCTGGCGGTCCGCTCGATGACGTAGACGCCTCCCGCCGCCGTGTGGAAGGTGAACTCGCCTGCGGAGGTGGAGAGGACGATGGAGTCGTTGGCGGCGTTCCGCACCTGCACCTGCTGCGTGCCCCAGGGGTTGATCACCGTCGCGGGCTTGCCGTGCAGGCTCTTCACGCCCACGTACTTGATCTCGCTCGCCTCTCGCTCCGAGCTCACCAGGAACCCGCCGTAGGCGAGCAGGGTGAACCGGCCGACGAAGCTCGTGTCGCCGGGCGGGGCCGGGAAGACCCGGATCTTGCCGGTGTGGCTCTGCAGCAGCGACTCGTTGATGGCGCTCAGGTGCGTGCCGAGCGAGTCGTAGACGCCGTTCCAGGTGTTGGTGATGCCGTTGGGATAGGCCTGGAACTTCCCGATCATCGTCTTCATGCTGGAGAAGGCCTGTGCGCCCATCCCGAGCCGCGCCGCCTGGACCGCGTCCGGCGACCAGATCTCCGTGTGCGGGAAGGGGCGGGTGTTCCAGTTGTAGACGACGCTGGAGAGGTCGGGCGACCCGATGCCGACGACGCCATAGGGCCACGCCATCTCACAAGCGATGTTCTCGTTGTTGCGCGTGGCCGAGATCGGCGGGGTGTGGGGCAGGTACCCGTTCGCGTCCGAGGGGTAGGCGACGAGGTTGTTGAGCACGTCCTGCCATTGCGCCCGGAGGGTGGCGTCCTGCCCGAGCGTGGCGCTCGCCTCGATCACCATCGGGAAGAAGGCCTTCACCGCGATGAGATCGGTCAGCGCGTTCCGCACGTTCCAGTAGGTCTCGTGGGAGTTCGAGCTGGCCATGTAGTACTTCCCGGCGCTGTCGCGCGAGAACCGCGACGTGTGGAACTTGGCCGCCTCCCGCATGAACGGGTAGATCCTGGACAGCCAGGCCGCGTCGTTGGTGTACTTGTACCGGTAGTACATCCACTGGCCCGCCTCGTTCCCCGTGGTGAAGACGTTCTTCGTGAAGTCGCTGTTCTCCGTGTGCCGGGCGTTCCCGTCCCAGCCGATCGTCTCCGGCACCCAGATGCCGTCGACGCCGAACCGGCGCTGGGTCGTCGCCTTCATCGCGTCGTAGTTGCGGAGGTACAGGTTGTAGAAGCTGTCGAGCACGTTCGCGTGGTTCGACGCCAGGAACGAGTGGTAGACGTCGCGCTGGTTCCAGAACCAGTAGCCGCCGGACCACTGGGTGGCCTGGTCGTCCTTCTTCGCGTTGTAGGTGCCGTGGATGTGCTGGAAGGGATAGTTGCCGAACGCGCCGCCCGCGATGATGTACTCGGCGAGGTAGTAGTAGTTCTCGAGGTAGTCGGCGTCGCCCGCGGCGTTGGAGTACTGCACGAACGAGGCGCTCCAGAAGTCGTTCCACCACCGCTTGAAGCTCGCGAGGGTGGCGCCGTAGCTGGTCGTCCTGGCGTTGCTCAGCAGCCGTTTGGCCTGCGCCACCGAGTCGCCGTTGGGCGCGTTCTTCCGGGTCGCGTTGGCGATCCAGATCGTGTAGCTCGAGGTCGGGGTGATCGTCAGGCGGACCGTGCTGCCGTTGACGACCGACGCCGTGTAGCTGGCGCCCTCGACCGAGGCCGCGAGCGTGTGCCCGAAGCCGTTCGAGTCGCTCTGGCCGCGGCTGATCCCCGCGCCGGTCGAGTCGGCGAAGGTGGAGACGGTCTTCCACGTCCCCATGCTCGGGATGTCCAGGTACATCGAGCTGGACGAGGCGGGCAGGTTGCTGAGATCCCAGATGCTGATGTCCAGGGTGACGCTCGACACTCCGCTCCGGCCGTCCTCCACGTGGATCCCGAGCACCTCGGAGTTCGGGGCGCCCATGACCGTCACGGTCCGGTTGGAGTCGTAGGTGGCGGTGATCACGCCGTCGTACAGGTTGAGCCGTTGCTGGAACCGGGTGTACCCGGTGTCCATGCCGGGGCTGGTGCGCAGGTTGACCAGCCCGGACGAGAAGGCGGTCTGCTGGGCGTTGTCGACGCCGGTGACCTGCATCGTCAGGCCGTTGCTGTTCCACACCTGGGCGCCGATCCGGCCGGTCGCCACCGTCGGGCCGTTCACGGGGGTGGTGATCGGCGAATTGAACACGACGTCGTGCTTCGAGAGGTATCCGGCGTAGTCGACGTCGAGCGTGCCCGTCGCGGTGTCGAACGAGTGGCTGTTCACCGCGGACGCGAAGGCGCCGTGCTCGTCGGCGCCCATCTCCGGCCCGCAGGCGGCGACGGCGACTGACAGCGAGAGCGCGCAGAGCTGCGCGACGCGACGGTTCGCGGTGGGCATCGGGAAGCCTTTCTCCGTCCGGAGGGATGCTCGAAGTCCGGCTCCGTACTCACCTTGCGTGGACCCTGTCTACGCTCCAATGCGACAAGCGGCGTGAGTCCCCGAAGTTCGGAGCGATTCGTGCCGGCGCGGCGGGAGCCCGGCTCCTCTACGGCTCGTAGGCCCCGATGCTCGGGGTGCTCGGGCGGGCCTCGAGCGTGAAGTCCACGGCCGGTGCATGCGCGGCCGTTCCCCCGCCGACGAGCGGAGAGCCGGGCCGCGGCGTGAAGTCGAGCGGAGCGTTCGTGAACGCCGGGTCGGCGGTGACGTGGGGCGTCGCGTCGTAGACCGTGCCCCACGTCCCGCGGTGGCAGGCGTTGTTGCCGACGAACGCGTAGCCGCCCGCCGGGTGCGGAGTGGCGAAGCACGTCGTGAGGCTGCCGCCCGCGTCGACGACGTTGTTGGCGATCACGTGCCCGGTCTCGCGTTCGCCCTCCCACCCCAGCTGGATCCCCGCGGCGTTGGCGTCGTTCATCGGGATGTGGATCGTGTTGTTGCGCACCGCGACGTTGCTCGTGACGTCCCAGCCGAAGCTGGGCTCGGACGGGATGAGGATGCCCCGCTTCCAGTCGGTCGTGCCGCCGACCATCACGATGACGTTGTTCTCGACGACGGACCCGGGCGCCTGCCCGAGGCCGATCCCCGCCGAGCTCGCGTAGATGGTGTTCCGGTGCACGTGCGCGTTCCGCTGGTAGTGAGGAGGGTTCCCGCTCGCGTTGCCCGAGTCCAGCTTCATCGCCCAGCATCCCGGCACCGGGTTGGCGCCACAGTCGATGAGGTTGTTCTCCACGTTCAGGCCGTTCCACGCGCCGTGCCCGCTGATGATCGCGTTCACGCAGGTCACGGCGGAGTAGCGGATCTCGTTGTTGACGATCTGCGCCCCGGGGCTGCCGTCCTTGCCGTTCGGATAAATGGTGTGGGCCGGGCCGCGCGGCGACCCCCACCCGCCGTTGTTGTCCCAGAAGTTGGCGTCGAGCTTGGAATAGGCGCCGGGACCGCCGAGGAGTCCGTCGAGCCAGCTCGAGAGGATACGATTCCCCCAGACGTTCATGTGCGTCGCGGTGGCGCCGTTCTCGTCCATGTGAAGCCCGATCATCAGGCGATCGAAGGTGTTGTTGCACACGAGCCAGGACGTGTCCGTCGTGGGCCCGCAGGACCCCCAGTACATCCCGGTGTTGTCGTTGTACGTCCCGCCGCCGGGCCCCCGGCCGTTCCCGCGGAACTCCAGGTTCATGACCCGGACGCCGGACGTGCTGGCGCCGTTCCGTCCGAGGATGAGCGTCGGCGCGGTGACGCTCGCGGGGATGGCGAGCAAGGGCTTGTGGGTCCCGCCCCAGCCCGCCTGGTAATCGCGGAGGTCGCAGGTGCTGGCATTGCGCGCGTCGGTGAGGTCGGAACCGGCGGCGCAGCGCGGGTTCTGGAGGTACGCCGACCCGCTGTCGTGGCCCGCGCCCGGATCGGACTGCCCGCACGTGCCGATCGCGACGTCCAGGCTCCACGCCCCGCCCTTGCAGAGTGCGACCGTGTCGCCCGCGTCCATCGCGTTGAACGCCTGGATCGCGGCGTACCAGCGGCGCCTGGGGCGGGCGGGCGAGAGCCCGTCGTTGGCGTCGTCCCCCGCCACGCAGCCGGGCTGCGCGCCCGACTGACAGTCGCAGAAGTAGTGGATGGTCCCCGTCGAGCGGAGGGGCATGTCCGCGCACGTGGCGGAGGCCACCGCGTGGAGGTCCGCGGGCGTACCCGGCGCGACGACGTGGACGGTGGCGGAGGCCGTCATGCCCTCGTACGAACCGTCGATCCGGTACGAACCCAGCTGCGCGGGAGCGGTGTACACGCCGCCGCTCGTGATCGAACCGGCCGACGCGGACCACTGCACCCCGGTCACGGCGGCGCCCGCCACCGTCCCCGTGAAGCTCACCGTCGTTTCCGCGCGGAGGCTGGTGGTGGCCGGGTGGATCTCCAGCCGTCGCGCCGGCGGCTCGGACTCGGTCCTGGCGCGGTCGCAACTCGCGGCGGCGAGGACGCTCAGCAGCAGCACCTGGTCGAACGATCGCAAGAACGAGGACCGGCGAGGTCTCGTCATCATCGGCTCCCCCCGCGCCGCGACCGTACGGACGGCACGGACCCAGCGGCGAAGGGAGGATACATCACCACACGCAGGGTGACGAACTCGCCAGCGGCATGACGGCGCCCGTGCGGTCGTCCTCTGCTACCATCGACTCGTGCGGCACTCGCGTCTTGGCTTCTGGGGGGATGTTCTGGCTCGCGGGCGTCCTGTGCCTCGGGTGGGGGTTCGGCAAGAACATCGTCGAGGAGCGTCGGATCGCCCAGGCACGGACGAAGGTCGTCGGGACCGCGACGGGAGCGAGGTCCGGCCCGCGAGGGAGTCACTCCGTCACCGTCGCCTATGAGGTCGGTCCGGGGCGACGGTTCTTGCGCAGCTTCGGCAATGCCCGGCC
>Ga0196976_1000275_pt1 | contig 34746 bp, 26 predicted proteins | sample S3v_513CmetaG_FD_148644 | JGI IMG/M metagenome (GOLD analysis project Ga0196976, IMG submission 148644) | Soil microbial communities from Anza Borrego desert, Southern California, United States - S3+v_5-13C | ecosystem: Environmental > Terrestrial > Soil > Desert | place: USA: California... | reverse complement strand
GCCGACGTCGAGGTAGCTGAGCCGCGAGGGCGCCGGGCCGACGTGGACCGCCTGGTCCGCGTTCCGGACGTGGAACGACCCGCGGTCCGCGTCCGAGTAGACCGCGACCGTCGCGATCCCCATCTCGCGGCAGGTGCGGATGATCCGGACGGCGATCTCGCCGCGGTTGGCGATGAGGACCTTGGAGATCTTCCGGGGGGGCATGCTCACGTTGCCTTCCAGCACGTGCCCGAGCCCGAGCCCGTGCCCGACGACCACGCCCTCTCTAACGGCCGAGCAGCGCCGTTTCCAGTGCGCCTACAGGGCCGCGACCGCGGGCGCCTCGGGCCGGTGCTCCGGCGGCAGCGCCGCGGCGATGGCGGCGCGCGTCGCGTCGCGCAGGGCGTCCGCGCTCTCGAAGTCCTTCGGATGGAGCGGATCGAGGACCTCGACGCGCGCGCGCATCTTCCCGCGGATCGTGGTCCCGTGCTTCGGGAGCGCCTGGTACGTGCCGGAGAGGGCGACCGGGAAGACCGGCACCTGCGCGTCGAACGCGAGCTTGAAGGCGCCGTCCTTGAACCGCTGCAACCGACCGTCGAGCGACCGCGTGCCCTCCGGGAAGAGCAGGACCGGCGCGCCGCGCGCGAGGTGCTCGCGGCAATGCTGCATCATCTTCCGGACCGACTCGCGATCCCCGCGCCAGACCCGGACGTAGTCGTTGATCGCCATGTTCCAGCCGACGATCGGCACGCGGAAGAGCTCCGCCTTCGAGACCCACTTGAACGGCCGGAACAGCCCGTAGAGCACGAGGATGTCGAGGAGCGAGAGGTGGTTCGCGACGATCACCGCGGGCCCGCGCCAGGGCAGCTTGCTCCGCCCGATGAACCGCTCGCGCCAGAACGGGTTCGAGACGATGTAGAGCGTCGCCCACATGCACGAGTACAGGTGCAGCACGACGCGGCGCCGATCGAACGGCCACGTGACGAGGAAGACGACGAACGCCCCCGCCATGAGGAAGGGCATCGTCGCGACCGCGTACGCCCAGTAGAGGGTGGAGAAGGCGCGCATCAGCACGAGCGGATCCTGGACCCAGACGGGAGCATTGGGCAAGCGCGAGCGCGAGACCCTTCCGTGCGCGGTCCCGCCCGGGTGGTTCCGAAGGAGCCCGCCCTCGACTCCGCGGCCGCTCCGCTCGGCGGAACGGCCGCGCTGGCGCTCAGCCCTTCCGGCGCAGCGCGCGGATGATCTTGTCCTTCGTGCGGGAGGGCCGGGGCGCGGCGGTCCGGGCGGCGGTGGCCTGGTGCTCGCGCCAGCGGAGGTGCGCCTCGATCTCGGCGGCGAGGAGCTCGATCTCGAGATCCGTCCGGTGCCCGGCGACGGTCTCCAGCCGCGCCCCGCGCGCCGGAGAGGCGCCGAGGCGCATCCTCATCACCCGCTCCTCCTCGGGCGTGAGCTCCGTCGTCGCGCCGCGGCGAAGCGCGGCCTGGGCGGAGGGCTCGGTCACGACCGTGGTCGCCGTCTTCTTCGTCTGCATGCGGTTCATGCTAGGGGCCGGGCCTGACGTGTCCACTTTTCGCCGCGCGTGCGGCGAGAACCCGCGCGAGGGGCAACCGCCCGATTCCACGCCCGTTTCCCGGCGCGCCGGGAGGGCGCCCGCCGCCTCCTTCGAGCCCTTGCGCCCGCCCACCGCCCCGCACAGAAGCAGTGCATGGCGGCCTGGGAAGAGAACTTGATCTCCGACGACGAAGGCATCCGGAAGCTGCTCGCCTCGACCCGGCGCGTGGCGGTGCTGGGCATCAAGACGGAGGAGCAGGCGCAGCAGCCCGCGTACTCGGTCCCCGCCTTCCTCGCGCACGCCGGCCTGGAGATCGTGCCCGTGCCCGTCTACTTCCCGGACGCGAAGCAGATCCTCGGGAAGCCGGTCTACCGCAAGGTCGCGGACGTGCCGGGCGACGTGGACATCGTCGACGTGTTCCGGCGCCCCGCCGACGTGCCCGCCCACCTGCCCGACATCATCGCGAAGCGCCCGCGCGCCGTCTGGCTCCAGCTCGGCATCCGGAACGACGAGGCGGCCCAGCAGCTCGCGCGCGAGGGCATCCTCGTCGTTCAGGACCGCTGCCTCAAGGTGGAGTGGAGCAGGCTCGGCCCACACCCGTGAACGAGCCGCGCCCGCGCCCGAGCCCGAGGAACGAACGGGCTCAGCCCTGACCCGAGCCTGTCGCCGCCGAGAAGCCGGGCTCGTTCACGGGCTCGGGAGGACTGCTCCGCCGGACCTCTGCATGGCAGCCTCGTGCGTCCCCGAGAGCGCGTCCGCCGCGAGCCAGAGGAGCGCGATCCAGACGAGGTCCGCGAGCAGCAGGTGGACGAGCTGCATGAAGATCGGCGCGTGGAGCCACCAGCTCAGCGTCCCGGCCACGACCTGGAGCCCGAGCACGAGCAGGAGCCGCAGGGCCGGCGCGCGGAGGCGGTCGTCGCCGGTCTGGAGCGCCGCGCGCGCGAAGACCACGAGCACGAGCGCGGCCGCGAGCGAGGCGAACGGGTGGACGAGCCTGAGCCGCAGCAGGAGCGGCGCCTGCTCGCTCAGCTCCTGGGCGAGCCCCGCGGCGTGGCTCGCGGCCGGGTAGAGCGTGTTGCCGAGCGCGGCGATCGCGCCGGTCGCGCCCGCGACGAGGAGCGTGCCCACCCCGAGGCTCAGCGCAGCCACGAGCGGGCCGCGGCCGCGGAGGACGAGCCCGGCGGGCCGATCGGCGAGGGCCGCGGTGAGCGCGGCCGCGCCGATGAGCAGGAAGGTGATGACGAGGTGGACGACCACCGCGCCGCCGCGGCCCGGCGACGCGTCCTTCACCACCCACCCGAAGAGCACCAGGGCCGCCCCCGCCAGCGCCTCGAGCAGGAGGAACACGCCCGCCGCGGTCGAGGTCTTGCGCGCCACGTGGCCCGGGGGCAGCGCGCGGAAGGCCCAGACCACGAGGAGGACGCCGAGCACGAGGTCGATGCCGCTGAGGACGCGGTGCGTGAACTCGATCCTCGTCGCGACGGCCGCAAGCCCGGGTACGACCTCTCCGTTGCAGAGCGGCCAGTGCGATCCGCACCCGGCCCCGGAGCCGGTGACCCGCACCAGCGCCCCCCAGAGCACCATCGCGACGTTGAAGCCGAGGAACCAGAACGCGAACTGGCGGAAGCGGCTCATGCGGCCTGTTGAGAGCACGGCCGGGGAGGGAAGGAAAGCGAAAAGCCGGGTGCGGTACCGGGAGCGGGTTCGGACGCGGGAACGCTCCCGGTCCCGCACCCGGCTTCTCCCTCACGGGGCCTTCGCGTCCTCCGCGCTCCCCACGCCCTCCGCCTTCTCCCCGCCCTCCGCAGGAGGCGCCTGCGGCCCCGGCGCCCCAGCCCCCGTGGCGGTCGCCGGCGTCTGCCCCTGCACCCGCTCCTCGTACTGTGCGTGAAGGGTGCGCCAGGTGTTCTCGCCCTTCTGCGCCTCGGCGAGGCGGACCCGGGCCTCCGACTGGGCCTCGAGGTGCTCCCTCCGGGCCTCGGCGACGCGCGCGGCGAAGAGCGACGCGTCGTACTTGGTCGCCGCCGGGATGCCCGCCTGGGAGAGCGCCTGGAGCTTCGCCTGCTCGTGCTCGGCCTCGCGCACCCGCACGAGCGCCTCGGCGGCCTCGAGCTCCGCCTGCCGGGCCCGGCCGAGCTGGTTGGCGTAGGCGAGGTGCGCCCGCGCCGAGCGGGCCTGGAGCTCGGCCTGGGCGGCGGCCTCCTGGGCCTTCGCCTTCGCCTCGGGGGCGTTCGACTTGCGGGCGACGTTCCCTTCCGCCTTCGCGCGCTGCATCGCGGCCTTCACCATGGACTGGTCCGCCCGGGCGAGCTCGGCCTCGTTCTCGGCCTGCTGGAGGCGGAGCTTCGCGCGGGCGACCTCGTCGCGCGCCGCGAAGAGCTGGTCGCGCGCCGCGTTCACGGGGCCGAGCTGGTCCGGCGCGAGCCGGCCGTAGTCGGCGTCGGACACGGGCTGGAACTCCGCCTTCCTGTCCTGGAACATCGAGCAGCCGCCCGCGAGCAGCGCGGCGGCGAGCAACCAGAGCGCGCGTGGCATGAGACGATCCCTCCGACCGTGAAGCTAGGCAGGAGGTGCCCAACGGGCACGCGCGGGTCTGCCTCACTCCCCCTCGCCGCTCGGCTCTGGAGCCGGGCGCTCCTCGCCTCGCTTCTTGAGCCCCGCGGCCTCGAGCGCGGCGGAGGGGCCGGCCGGCTTGCGTTCGTCGGGGAGCGCGCCCGCCGGCGGCGAGACGACCTTCACCTCGCCGCCGAGCGCCGCGACCTTCGTCGAGACCGTCACGGTCACCTTGGGCGGGGCGGCCTTGCCGGCCGGCGGGGCCTCGAAGCTCGCGGTCAGCCGGGCCCGGAGCGGCGCGCCGGTGGCCGCGTCGAGCTCGAGCTCGCCCTCGGCCTTCGTGGCGCGCGCGCCCGCGAGGAACCCCTGGCGGAGCATGGTGTCCGGATCCTGGGCCTGGAACCCGGCCGGCGCGGCGGCCTCGCCCCGTGGGGCGCCTTCGCCGAGCGTGAACTTGTACCTGCGCACCTCTCGCCCGAGGACCTCGCCCGCGCCGGCGGGCTCGAGCCGGAGCGCCGGGCCGACGAGCGCGGCCACGGTGCGCACCACGCCGAAGCTGTCCTCCCGGTAGCGCCGCGCGTCCCGCCCGCGGTCGGTGGGCCGCTGCCGGAACGGCGCCGGGAGCGCCCGCGCGTAGGTCATGCCGTCCACCCAGATCACGTGCTTGCCGGTGACCGCGTGGGGACCGAGCCCCGGATCGACGTCGGCGCGAACCTCGAACGCCCCCGAGGTCGACTGCCGGACCGCGTGCTGCTCCGTGACGTGCAGCGGGGCGCCGGCCGGGCGGTCGATCGACCACTCGACCGCCCCGCTCCACTGGAACGCGCCGAGCCGTTCGGCGACCTCGTCTGCGTCGAGCGCGAGCGCGCGCTCCGGGTGCTCCGGGTCGAACGCCGCCTGGGCGTCGTCGCCCTCGGCGTGCGCGAAGAGCCGGTTGCGCGCCGCGACGTCGCCCCGTGAGCAGGCGGCCAGGGCCAGAGCCAAGGTCGTGACGGCGGCGGCGAGGAGATGGACAGGCGGACGCAGGCGCATGGGGGCGCGCATCATCGCACGAAGCGTGGAATCAGGAGACGCGCCGGACGGAGGCCGGGAGGAGGCGGCCGGGCGGGGCGTCCTCGGGCGGGACGGCGGCCAGGGGTTCGGGCGCCCGCTCGTGGGGCACGGCCACGGCCGGCTCGGCGCGGGCGGGGGCAGGGGCGGCGGCCCCGTCGTCCTCGCCGTCTCCGGCGGCCACCACGTCGCCGAGCTCCACCCGTCCGTCGGCCCAGAGGAGCCGCTCGCACCGGAGGAGCAGCTCGGGGAGCCCGGCCTGCGTCACGGCCGAGACGGCGACCGCGTCCCGCCGCCCGCCGGCGAGCGCCTCGGCCTGCCCCGGCGCGAGCCGGTCGGCCTTGTTCAAGACGATCATCCGGCGCTTCTCCCCGAGGTTCAGCGAGCCGAGGATCTGCTCGACCGCCTTCATCTGCTCCTCGTGGCGCGGATCGGACGCGTCCACGACGTGCAGGAGGAGGTCCGCGTCGCCGAGCTCCTCCAGGGTCGCCCGGAAGGCGTTCACGAGGTCCGGCGGCAGGTCGCGGATGAACCCGACGGTGTCGGTGATGATCACCTCGCGGTCGCGCGGGAAGCGGAGCCGCCGGCTCGTCGGGTCGAGCGTCGCGAAGAGCTTGTCCTCGGCGAGCACCGCGGAGTCGGTGAGGGCGTTGAGGAGCGTCGACTTGCCGGCGTTGGTGTAGCCGACGATCGAGAGCACCGGCAGGCCGCGGGCGTTGCGCTGCTTGCGGCGGAGCGTGCGGTTCGCGCCGAGCGCCTCGATCCGCCGCTCGAGGGCGGTGATCCGGTCGCGCACCCGGCGGCGGTCGATCTCGAGCTTCGTCTCGCCCGGGCCGCGCCCGCCGATCCCGCCCGCGAGCCGCGAGAGCGAGTCGTCGCGCCCGACGAGGCGCGGGTAGAGGTACTTGAGCTGCGCGAGCTCGACCTGGAGCTTGCCGTCGGCGCTCTGCGCCCGCTGGGCGAAGATGTCGAGGATGAGCTGGGTGCGGTCGAGGATCTTGAGGCTCGTCGCCTCGGCGATGTGGCGCGCCTGCGAGGGCGAGAGATCGGAGTCGAAGACGATCATCGTCGCCATGAGCTGCATCGAGCGCAGGACGATGTCCTCGAGCTTGCCCTTGCCGATGAGGTAGCGCGGATCGGGGTCGCGGCGGAGCTGCAGGGTCGCGTCGATGACCTCGACGCCCGCGGTCCGGGCGAGCTCCTTCAGCTCCGTGAGCGACGCCTCCGCCTCCGACCGGCCGCGGTCCCGGCCGCCGAAGCCGACGAGGATCGCCCGCTCGCGGCCGCCCGTGCGCCGCACCGCGCGTGCCCGGGCGAACTCCTCCTCGAGCGCCTGCGCGCCGGCGAGGAAGTCGTGGTCGAGCGCGTGGACGCTCTCCGCCACCTCGTCCTTCCACATCTCGCCCTGCGGGTTCTCGGGCAGGAGGTACGACCAGTGGACCTTGCCCGGGAGCCCGCCCTCGCGCGCCTCGATGGCGGCGACGAGGTCGAGCCGGAGCAGCGCGAGGTCGGTGTGGTCGTCGCGCGTGAGCGGCTCGCCGTTCAGGTGCGTGTGGACGAGCCGCAGGCCGCGCAGGCGGCTCTCGCCGGCGCGGGCGCGGCCGACGTCGGGCAGCTCGAGCTTGCGCGCGTCGCCGACCATGACCGCCTGCACGTCGCCCTTGCGATCGAGGAACACGCCGATCTGCCGGCCGGTCTCGAGCGACACCTCGACGAGGTGGCGGGCGAGCTCCGGCGAGACGATCGACCGGGCGTCGACGCGACGGCGGTACGTGCGGCGGAGGGCGTGGAGCTGGGAGGGCTTGAGACCGAGGGTGTTTCCGTGGACGTCCTGCATGCGGGGGCCGACTGAAGTCTAAACGCGCCGGGCCGGCCGTGAAACCGAAAACCTGAACGGGGCCCGGCGCTACCACCCGAGCCCGTGCTCGCGCCCGAGCCCGACCCCGGGAACCCCTCGGGCGCGGGCTCGGGCTCGGGCTCGATCACGGGAGCTTCGCTACCCCTGCGCGCTGAGCCTCTTCCGCTCCAGCACCGCGTCCGCCGCCTGGGCGATGAGATCGGGGCCGAGCGACTTGTCGAGGACCGCGTCGGCGCCCACGGCCTCGAGCCGCTTGTCGATCCCCTGCTCGAGGCTCCCGGTCACGCCGACGATCGCCAGCTCGACCTCGCCGCCCGTGTTGCGGATGAGCTGCACGAGCTCCTCGCCGGTCATGCCCGGCATCACGACGTCCGTGACGAGCAGATCGAGGGCGAGGAGCTCCTCGGAGAGGATCGAGAGCCCTTCGGCCGCGGTCCCCGCGGTCATCACCTCGAACCCGCGGTCGCGCAGGGCGTCGGCGATCATGCGGCACACGAGCTCGTCGTCGTCCACCACGAGGGCGCGCCGCGCGCGGGCCGAGATATGGGCGATCGCGTTCGAGAGGATCGCCTGGGCGTCGGGGGCGAGCTGGAACCGCACGCCCATGCCGTTCGCGTTGGTGAAGGCGACGATCGCGGTGGCGTTCAGCTCGGCGCCGTTCGGGAGGCGCAGCTCCAGCTCCACCTCGGACCCGACGGCGGGTGGGCTGGGCGTGCGGACGAACGCGCCGCCCTGCGAGAGGTTCTGGACGAAGTCCGCCGCGAGCTCCTGGTCGGTCGCGTACTCGATGAGGTGGCGGGCGGGCTTCGCCGCCGCCGGCGCCGACACCTTCACCGGCGCGTTCACCTGGAACCGCGGCGCCGCGCGGGCGTCGTGGACCGGCGCGGGCGCGGCCGCGTCGAGGGCCTGGACGAGCGCCGGCGGCGGGTCCTCGAGCTGGAGCAGGTAGCCCGCGGGCTCGCCCGGCGCGGCGGCGGCGCTCGGCCGGACGTCGGCGACGGTGGCGCGGACCTGGACAGGCTTCTGCTGCCCGGGCACGCGGAGGAAGAGCGGGATGGCGTCGCCCGCCGGCGGCGCGAGCGGAGCGGCGACGAACAGCCGGCGCTCGCCGGGGTCCCAGCGGACGCCGTCCCAGCCCGGCCCGCCGACGTCCATGACGAGCTGGGGCCGCTCACCGGCGGAGCGCCGCCGGTCGGGCGCCGCGCCGAGCTCCGTGAAGAACGCGCCCGTGATCTCGAACAGCTCCTCGGGCGCGACGCCCGAGAGCGCGTGCGTCGGCTTCGCGAGGTACGTCTCGAGCCGGCTCCGGTCGTCGGCCTCGAGCCGATCGACCGCCACCGCCCGCCCCCCGGCGCGGGCCGTCCAGAACACGAGCCGGTCGCGCGCTGCGTCGGAGGGGGCCTCGCCCCCGAGGCGGACCGTCACCCCGAGCAGCTTCGCCTGCGCCTGGTACCGGACTCCGCAGTCGAGGAGGTCTTCGCCGAGGATGAGCGGCAGCGCGAGGACGAGGCGCTCCGCAGCGCGGAGCCGGTCGCCGGTCGCGCGGACGAAGATGCAGACGTAGTCGGCGGTCGCTGCCATGCGTGTCCGGGGGACCCGGCCCTGCCCGGGAGTGCAACGACGGGGCCCGCGACGCACGTCGGGATCCTCGGGGTTTCCGCGCCGGAACCCGCACCCGGGGTCGACGCGAACCCTGGCCGTGGACCCCGGCGGTTCTCACAACGACCTCAGCGCCTTGGTCATGTCGTAACGGAAGTCCCCGCGCTCGGCGACGGGGACCGGCTCGGCCGGCAGGCGGAGCCGCTCCACGACCCTGTTGTAGCCGAGGTCCATGAGCGGCCGCAGGTTGACGGCGTCGTGCAGGTTGTACTCGGCGAGGAGCCGGAGCGCGTCCGCGTCGCCCTGCTCCCAGGCGCGCCAGAGGCGGACGACGTCGCGGCCGCCGAGCCCGTCGAGGTGCGGCGGCCGGCCGACGCCCGCGTCGCGCTCGAGGCGCTTGAGGCCGCCCACGTGCCCGAGCCGGCGCCAGAGGTGGCACAGATCGACGTGGGCGCGGGGCGGACGGAAGCCGGGGAAGGCGCGGCGCAGCGCGGGCACGTCGAAGGCGAGCCCGTTGTACGTGACGAGGAGCTTCCAGCGGCGCGCCGCCTCCGGGAAGGCGTCGAGATCGCGCCCGCGGAGGAACAGGCGCGGGCCCTCGGCGTCGAGCACGCCGACGAGGACCACGTCCTCGCCGCAGGCCTCCACGTCCACGAACGCCGCGTCGCGCGCGAACGCGGCGTAGAGGCGCCAGCGCTCGCGCCGCGGCAGCATCGCGGCGAGCCCCTCCGCGTCGCCCGCCGCGAGGGCCGCGGCGGCGCGCGCGATGGCGGCGCGGATCCGCTCGTCCACCGCCGGCGAGATCACGACCTCCGGCGACGCCGGGAAGTCGGCCCAGCGCCGGATGCCGGACTCCCAGAGGCGCGCCTCGAGGTACGGCCCGACGCCGGGGGCGAGCCGGAAGGAGCAGCGGATCACGCGCCCCCTGCTCCCGGGAACCGCACGCGGAAGGTGCTCCCGCTCCCCAGCTGGCTCTGCACCTCGACGTTCCCGCCCTGCGCCTCGACGAGGAGCCGCGTGATGTAGAGCCCGAGCCCGAGCCCCTCGGGCTGCCGCTCGCCGCGGGCGCGGTAGTACCGCTCGAAGATCCGGGCCTGGTCCTCGGTCGAGATGCCGACGCCGCGATCGGCGACCGTGAGCACGACGTCGCCGCCCTCGCCCGTGAGGAGCACCTGGACGTCGCCCGAGGAGTACTTGAGCGCGTTCGAGACGAGGTTCACGACGATCCGCTCGAGCCGCGCCGGATCCAGGCTGGCCCAGCACGGCGACTGGACCTCGAGCCGCACCCGGTCCACGTCCATCCCGCCGCGCAGCCCGTCCACGATGTCCGGCAGGAGCGTCGCGGCGTCCACGCGGGCGGGCGCGAGCGGGAGCTGCCCCGCCTCGAGCAGCGTCACCTCGACGAGGTCCTGGATCATGCCGCTCATCCGCTCGCAGCTCCGCTCGATCGCGGCGGCGCGGGCCTGGACCTTGTCGGACTCGCCCGCCGCGCGGCGGATGAGGTGCGCCTGGCCGTAGATGGCCGAGAGCGGCGCGCGGAGGTCGTGGCTCACCATGCGCACGAGGTCGTCGCGCGCCTCGGCCAGCTCGCGCACGGCGGTCTCGTCGGAGAACGTCAGCACCGCGCCGGTGACGGCGCCGTCCGCGTCGCGGATGGGCGCAGCGCTCACGAGCATCCAGAGCGGGCGGGCGCCGCTGGGGTTGAACGTGACGTGCACGCCGCGGAGGGTCTCGCCCCGGATCGCGCGCCAGGCGGGCCACCGCTCCCGCGGGAGGGGCCTGCCGTCCTCGCCGTGGAGCTGGAAGCGCGCGAGGGCGTCCGGGTCCGGCGGGCCGTACCGGACCTCGATGCCCGCGTTGCGCCAGATCTCCTCCGCCGCCGGGTTCATGCGGAGCAGCGTCCCGGCCGCGTCGAACACCATCACGCCGTCCGGGATGGCGTGCATCACGGCCTCGAGCTGGGCGAGCTCGCCCTGCCCGCCGGGCGTGGCGCGGGACGCCGCCTGAACGTCCTCCGCCCTGCCCGCCGGCACCGCGTGCTCCGAGACGGGGCGGTCGCCCTCGTTCATTCGAGATCCCCTCGACCGCGACGGATGCTACCAGACGCCCCCCGCACCGACCATGGGTCCCGAGCCCCCCATCACAACCGGTCCCAGGCGCTCCGCCAGGCCCCGGCCCGCTCGGCGTGCTCGACGAACGCACGGTAAAACGGGTGGCGCGCGACGGTCGCGCCGTCGCCGATGACGACGAGCTTCTTCCGCGCACGGGTGAGCGCCACGTTCATCCGGCGCACGTCCGAGAGGAACCCGACGTCCCCGGCGTCGTTCGAGCGGACGAGCGAGACGATCACCGCGTCCTTCTCGCGCCCCTGGAACCCGTCGACGGTGTCGATCTCCACCCCCTGTTCGGCATGCCCCGCGAGGAGTGCGCGCAGCCGCTGCACCTGCGCGTCGTACGGGGAGATCACTGCGATCTCGCCGGGCGCGACGCCGAGCGCCCGGATCCGCTCCACCTCCGCCGCGGCGAGCGCCGCCTCACCCGGGTTCTGCCGCGAGTCCGAGCCCTCGGGGATCTCCTCCTCGAAGCCCCGGCCGGCGGTGTCGATCCACTCGAGCGGCGCGTCGTCCACCGCCCAGCGCGCCACGTCCGGGTGGGCGCGCAGCTGTCCGCCGTAGAGCGCCTCGGAAGGGAAGGCCATGATCCGCTCGTTCATCCGGTGCTGCTCGGCCAGCGTGGCCCGCGCCGTGGCTCCGAACGAGCCCGCGTCCGCGCCGGCGAGCCGCTCGAAGAGCGATCTCCCGAGCCCGCCCTCCTGGGCGGCGGCCGAGAGCACCGTGGGCGGGAGCTGGAGGTGGTCGCCGGCGAGCACGGCGCGCTCGGCGCGGAGGAGCGCGAGGTAGACGGCGGGCTCGAGGGCCTGCGTCGCCTCGTCCACGACGGCGAGCCCGAAGCGGCGGCCGGAGAGGGCGCGGGAGTCGAGCGAGGTGAGCGTCGCGAGGACGACCTCGGCGCGCGCGAGCACCTCCGCCTCCGCGCGCGCCTCCAGCGTCCGCGCCTCGGCGAGCAGCGCGCGCGCGTCGCGCTCCTGCGCGCGCGACTCGCTGAACCGCCCGGGCCCGCGGCGCGCCTTCCGCTTGCGCGCCGACCGGCGCAGGGCGAGCGCCTCGTCCACGAGCGCGCGGGCGATGCGCGCCGCCTCGTGCTCGGCGGCGCGCGCCTCGAGCGTGTGCGCGAGCAGCCCCGGCAGGACGCGCGCCGGGTGGCCGACCCGGACGCAGGCGAGGCCCGCCGCGGCGAGCCGCTCGAGGAGGTTGTCGACGGCGAGGTTCGACGGCGCGGCGGCGAGCACCCGCTCGCCGCGCGCGGCGGCGCGCCGGATCACCTCGACGAGCACCGTGGTCTTGCCCGTGCCCGGCGGCCCGTGGACGAGGGCGAGGTCCTCGGCGCGGTCTGCGAGGTCGAGCGCGGCGCGCTGCTCCGGGTTGAGCCGCGCGAGGGGCGCGAGCCCAGGGACTTCGGCGCCGGGCGCGGCGGCGCGGAAGCGGGGCGCGCCACCGGCGAGCACCGCGTGCCAGCGCCGGCCCTCCTTCGCGTCGCGGACGCGCTCGAGCCCGGCCGCGAGCCGCTCCCACGTGACCGGCGAGGGCTCGAGCTCGAGCACCACCCGGCCGTCCGTCGCCCAGTCCGGCGGCGGCTCGTCGAACGCCACCGCGAGCTGGGTGCGCGTCCGCCGGGCGACGACGCCCGCCGGCGCGTCCGGGCGTTCCTCCCGGCGCAGGCGGACGGTCACCGGGCTCCCGACGCCGATCTTCCCGCCGGCGAGCGGCTTCCCGCCCCGCGCGAACGTCACGAGAGCTCGGTCGCCCAGGGCGCCCTCTTCCACCGCCTCCACGTCCGCCACCGCGAGCCCGCGCGCCTCGCGCTCCGCGAGCGAGAGCCGCCCGCGCGCCGCCGCGAACCGCGCGCGCTCCTCCTCGCGCTCCGCCGCGAGGAGCGCCGACAGGCGGTCGAGGTGGTGACCCAGGTCCAAGGCGGGCTTTATAGTCCGGCCTGCGATGTCCCGGCGACCGCCTCCCCCCGCCGACCCGCCGCCCCCGGGCGAGCAGACGGACGAGCCCGGCCCCGACGCCGCCGTCGCCCTCCCCATCGACGGCACCCTGGACCTCCACGCCTTCTCGCCGCGCGAGGTGGGCTCGCTCGTCCCGGAGTGGATCGGCGCCTGCGCCGAGGCTGGCCTCTCCGACCTCCGGATCGTCCACGGCAAGGGCACCGGCGCGCTCCGCGAGCGCGTGCACGCGCTGCTCCGGCGCGATCCCCGGGTCGCCTCGTTCCGGCTCGCGGGGGAGGACGGAGGTGGGTGGGGAGCCACGCTGGTCGAGCTGAGAAAGGGCGGGCCCGAGCGTTGAGGGACCACGGCCGTGCGCCGTACCCGCCGACCGTCCCCGTTCCCGTCCCCGCTGCCGAACCCGCTCCCGGTCCCGCACCCGGCTTCTCCACTCGTCAACCCAGACCCACACACACCGAAGCCCCCCTTCCTCGCTCCCCACCCGCCGATTTGCTAGGGTTGCCTCATGAGCACGAGCCCCCTCAAGGCGGCCCTGGCGCTGGCGATCGTGATCTCGGCGGCAGGTTGCACGAGCAAGACGGACGCCGGCGCGGCGAGCGGCGCGATGTCCTTCGACTGGTCGCAGCGCTCGGGCGACGGCAAGGTCGAGCTCCGCCTGCGCCGCGAGTCCAGGGGCACCGCGGCCACGTGCCAGGTGCAGGCGCTCACGGTCGCCGGCGGGAAGACGATCTGGAGCAGCTCGACCTGTCTCCCCGTCCCGTCGGGGCTCGTCTTCATCTCGAGGGGCGGAGAGAAGCTGGTCGTGCTCGACCTCTTCCCGGCCGCCGGCGTCCAGTCGCCGAACTGGAGCCAGGTGACGCTCGCCCAGGTGTGGAACCGCGGGAAGGTGGAGCGCGAGTACAAGGGCGCCGAGATCCTCGCCGGCGATCGCGCCGCCGACATGCGCACGTCGTACTCCTGGCTCCGCGGCGAGTCGGACGAGGAGGTCCGCGACTCCGCCCGCGCGGTCGCCGACGGCACGCAGATCTCGCTGGACCTCGCCGACGGCCGGACGGTCACGCTCGGCTTCGACGGGGCCGCGCTCCCGACGCCGCCCTCCGTCGCGCCCAGGGCGCGCCCCGCGGAGGTGGCGGTGACGCCCGAGCCGGCCCCCGCGGCCCTCCCTGCGCGCGAGGATCCGCCCCCGCCGGCGCACCAGCAGGGCGGGCTCCACGAGGGCGAGCTCTACCGCTGGCAGGACGAGAGCGGCGCGATGCACTTCGGCACCGGCGGGCAGGTGCCGGCCCGATACGTCAAGGTCGCCCGGCCCGTGCAGGGACAGGTCGGCGTCGTGCCGATGGAGGTGCCAGTGCCCGCGCCGCTGCAGCCGGGGCAGCCCGGACAGGCGGCGCAGCAGCCGGGGCAGCCCGGGCGCGCGACGCCGGGCGTGGAGCCGGGCGCGCGGCCGGAACCGCCGTCGCCCGACGCCCGGTAGCCGCGGCGCGCTACGCGTTCGCCCGCGGTGGCCCGAGCAGCCGCCGGAGGTGCCCGAGCAGCGTCTCGCCGGTGAACGGCTTGTGGATGAGCTCGACGTCGCCGTCCACGAGCCGCTCCTGCACCTGCGCGTCCTCGGTGTGGCCGGTCATGAACAGGACCTTCAGGCCCGGCTGCATCCGCGCGAGCGCCTCGGCGAGCTCCGCCCCGTTCATCCGGGGCATGACGAGATCGGCGAGGAGCACGTCCACCTTGCCGCCGCGCGAGCGCGCCGCCTCGAGCGCCTCCGCGCCGTTCCGCGCCGAGACCACCTGATAGCCGCTCCCGGAGAGCACGCGCCCGAGGAGCGTCCGGAGCCCGTCCTCGTCCTCGGCGACCATGACCGTCTCGCCGAGGCCGCGGGGCGCCGCCGCCGAGATCGGGAGGACCACGCGGCGGACCGCGTCCTCCGCCGCGGGGAGGTAGACGGTGAAGGTCGTGCCCACGCCGACGCCGGACTCCACCCGGATCGCGCCGCCCGCCTGCCGCACGATGCCATAGACCGTCGCGAGCCCGAGCCCCGTCCCGGACTCCTTGGTGGTGAAGAAGGGCTCGAAGATGCGCGCCCGGACCTCCTCGGTCATCCCGCAGCCGTGATCTCGGACCGTGAGCGTCACGTACCGCCCTGCGGCGAGATCGAGCTCGCGCGCCGGCGCCGTGAGCGTCACGTTGGCGGTGGCGATCTCGAGCTTCCCGCCCTCCGGCATCGCGTCGCGCGCGTTCACCGCCAGGTTGAGGAGCACCTGCGCGAGCTGATCGGCGTCGGCGAGCACGGGCCAGAGCCCCGGCTGGAGCGCGGTCTCGATCTCGATCCGCTCGCCGATGGCCCGGTTGAGCAGCTTGCCGAGGTCCTGCACGACCTTGTCCAGCGAGAGGACCTCGGGGCGGAGGAGCTTCTTGCGGGAGAGCGTGAGGAGCTGGCGCGTCACCCCCACGGCGCGGTTCGCCGCCTCGATGATCCCCTCCGCGCACTCGCGCAGCCGGTGGCTGCGCGCCCCCGCTCGCGCCTCGACGGGCTCGCGGTGCGCGGGGTCGGAGCGCCGGGCGTCGCCGCCCTCGAGGTCCTGCATGAGGAGCTCGGAGTACCCGAGCACGACCGCGAGGACGTTGGAGAAGTCGTGGGCCACGCCGCCGGCGAGCCGCCCCACGGCCTCCATCTTCTGGGCCTGCCGGAGCGACTGCTCGAGCGCGCGCCGCTCCTGCTCGGCGGCCTCGCGCTCGGAGACGTCGCGCACCGAGAGCACGCGGAGCGCGCGCTCGCCGAGCCGCAGCTCTCCCACGGTGATCTCGACGGGGAAGGTGGACCCGTCGGCGCGGCGGTGGCGGGAGGGCGCCGCGCGGGCGCCGGCCGCGAGCGGCGCGCCGTCGACCTCCGGGTCGAGCAGCTCGGCGAGGCGGACCCGGCGCATCGCGGCGCGCGGGCGGCCGTAGAGCCGCTCCGCCGCGGGGTTGGCGTCCTCGACGAACCCGCTCTCCACGTCGACGAGCAGGATCGCGTCCGACGACGTCTCGAACACGCCGCGGTGGAGCCCCTCGCTCTCGGTGAGGCGGGCCACGAGCTCGCGCTGCGCCCGCTTCATCCGCACCTTCTCGGCCGCGTTCTCCACCTTCAGGTTCAGCGCCTCGTAGTCCGAGACCGGCTTGGTCACGTAGTCGTAGGCGCCGATCTGCACCGCCTGGATCGCCGAGTCGAGCGAGGCGTAGCCGGTGACGAGGATCACCTCGACGTCGGGCTTCATCGCCTTGAGCCGGCGCGCGACGTCGAGGCCCGAGCCGTCACCCAGGTTCTTGTCCACGAGCGCCACGTCGATGTCGCCGGCCTCCGCCGCCCGCTCGATCGCCTCGCGCGCCGAGCCGGCGAGGAGGAGCGTCCGGCCCTCGCCCTCGAGGAACCGGCGGAACACGTCGAGGATCACCGGCTCGTCGTCCACGATGAGCAAGGTCGCCATGCCGCTCACTCCTTCCCGGGCGCCGCCCGGACCCAGTCGTGCCGCACGCCCACGGTCACCGTGAACGCCGTGAACGCGCCCGCGGGCGTGTCGCCGGCGGCGAGCGCGCCGAGCTCCAGGAACGGCGACGTCCGCCGCGCCGGGACCGAGAGCCCGACGCCGAGCCGCAGCGCCGGCCCGAGCCCCATGGCGGTCTCCCCGTCCGCGCGCTCGCCGGTCCCGACGAGGAGCCCCGCCGTCGCCGCCGCGAACCAGCGCCCGCCGGGGAAGAGCCCCCGGAGCACCGGCCCCGCGAGGACCGCGCCGGTGGTCCCGGTCCGCGATCCGCCGGGCGCCCGCCGCTCGCGATCGGTGCCGACGTACTCGAGGCGGAGCGCGAGCGTGCGCTGGGGCGGCAGCGCGACGAGCTCGGGCAGGGGCAGGTCCGCGCCGAGATGGAGGTGGCCTCCGAGCCGCGCCCCGCCCGTGGGCACGAGCGGCCCCGCGCCGGCGAGGAGCGCGAGCTGGCGCGAGCGCGGCGGCACGAGCCAGAGCTCCGCCTCGCCGCGCGCCCCGCCCGACTCCGCCTGCACGCGCGTCTTCGTGAGGTCGTCCACGGCGGCGGCGCGGACCCGGATCTCCCACCGGCCGCCCTCCCCCGGCGCGACGCGCGCGGCGCGGGCGCCGGGCTCGGTGACCACCCTCGGCGCGCCCGCGGCCGGGTTCCCGTGCTCGTCCCAGAGCGCGAACGTCAGCACGCCCTCGGAGCTCCCGTCGCCGTGCGCGAAGGCCACCCGCGGCGTGACCTCCGCGCGCACCGGCGCTCCGGCCTGGAGCGGCAAGGCCGCCTCGCCGCCCGCCGCGCCCGGCGGGACCCGGCCGCGCACGACCACCTGGGAGCGCCCCTCGAGCCGCGGCGCGAGGTGGAGCACGCCGCGCACCGCCCCCGGCCCGACCTCCTCCTGCGAGAGCGTCCCGGCGTCGGCGGTGAGGACCACGGTCCCGGTGGTCGGGTTCCCCGCCGCGTCCACCGCCCGGGCGGTGACGACGACGTCGTCGCCCCTCCCGGCGACGAACGCGGGGCGATCGAACGTCACCGCGACCGCGGCGGGCGGGCCGGCGACGGCCGTGACCGCGAGCCCGAGCCGCGAGGCCGGGAACCCCTCGAGTCGCACCGTGAGGCGCTCCTCGCCGGCGGGGCCGGGCAGGAGCGTCCAGGTCCCCTCGAACGCGCCGGGCTCGCGCGCGCGGAGCGCCACGGTGCCGCGCGTGGGCTCGACCCGCGGGGCCTCGCCGCCCCGCGGCGCGCCGTGCGGCGCGATCACGTAGGCGTAGAAGCGGACGACCTCGGCGCGGTCCGCCGCCACCGCCGTCCGGTCGAGCGCGGCGTGGACGAGGCGCGTCTCGGGCACCCGCAGGTCCACCGCGGTGAACCCCTGGTGCCCCTCCCGCACGCCGGGCGGGACCACCACCGGCACGATCGCCAGGCCGTCCGGGCCGACGCGCGCGGGCCCGAAGCTCCGGTCGCCGATCCGCAGCGACACGTCCGTGCCCGGCGTCGCCCGCACCCGCGCGTCGCCCTGGCCGGAGAGCGGCACCGCGAGCCACCCGTCGAGCGAGGCGTCGCCGATCCGGCCGACCGCCGCGAGGATCGCGACCTGCGGGTGGCGCTCTTGCGGCGGGACGTAACGTGCAGTGAACCCGCCCGCGGGCAGCCGGCGGATCCCCTCGACCCTCCCCGCGCTCGCGGTGACCGACAGCTCGGCGAGCTCGGGCGGGGCCGCGATCCGGAGCTCGGCGCCCCCGTCGCGCCCGAGCACGAGCCGCGGCGGGTCGGCCGCGATCGCGAGCGTCCCCCCCGCGCCGAGCGCGTCCGGGTCCGCGCGGACGGCGGCGGGCGCGGCGGCGAGCACCAGGGCGAGGAGCCTCGACGTCGGGGCGAGGGACCCGCGCGGAGCGCGCGAGCCCCGAGTCTCAATCACTCCCGCTCGCATGCCAGACGATCTCCACGGGCTCGGGTTTGGCCGGTTGCGCCCCGGCCCGGCGTTTTGCCGTGGGGCCCGCCCGGTCGCGCCGTGCGGCGCGGACGATCGCGGTGGGCGGCACGTCGGCAGGGCGGCGGGCCGACTCGCGCCAGGTAGCGAGCCGCGGGGTGGGCGCGGCGGCGGCGCGCGCCTCGGCCGGAGCGGCGCCAGCCGGAGCGGCGGGGCGCGCCGAGGGCGCCCGATCGGCGGCCAAAGCCGTCGCCGCGCTCGCCACGAGCATCAGCGCGAGCGCCGGGAGGAGGCGCCGGTTCACGGTGACCTCCCGGCCGGCGGGGAGGGGATCCGGATGCAGAACTCGGTCACGGCCCAGGGCAGGCGGCTCGGGTCGGCGGCATCGACCAGGAAGACCTCTCCGCCGAAGCGGGCCATGAGCTGGCGCGAGAGGTGGAGGCCGAGGCCGCTGCCGCGCTCGGGCGGCTTGGTGCTGAACCGCGGCTCGAAGAGGCGCGCCCGGACGGCCTCGGGGATGCCTGGCCCCTCGTCCGAGACGCGGACCTGGACCTGCGCGCCCGGACCACCGGCGAGGACCCGGACCGCGACCCGCGCGTCGCGGCCCGCGCCCTCGATCGCGTCGAGGGCGTTGCCGAGGATGTTGGTGGCCGCGTGGACCACGGCGGCGGCCGAGCCGTACCCCCGCGCCGGGCGCTCTGCCTGGGCGAGCGCGAACCGCCGGGAGAGGGGGCGGACGCGGTGCGCGAGGAGCTGCACCGCCCGGGCGACGACCGGGCCGACGTCGAAGGAGACCTCGCTCGCGTCGCCCGCGTGGAAGAGGGCGTCGTACTCGCTCATCACCTCCGCCAGGCGGACCACCTGCTGGCGCAGGAGCAGCCACTCCTCCCGGCCGGTGAGGAGCGATCCCAGCGCGCGCTCGAGGAGCGCGGCCGCGGCGTCGACGCCGGTGAGCGGCTGCTTCAGCTCGTGCAGGAGCGCGGGGGCGAGGAGCTCGGCGGTGACAATGGCCGGGGGCTGCGCCCCCGCCCCAGCGCGTTCGCGCGGGGCCCCCACGCCGCTCGAACCGTTTGGTTGCTGGCTCATGCGGTCCCTCCTCCTCACGCGAGGTGCGCCGCGGTGGCCGCGGGCAGGAGCACCGTCACGGCCGCGCCGACGCCCTCGGCGCTGTCGACGACGATGCGGCCGTGGTGGGCCTCGACGATGCTGTGCGAGACCGAGAGGCCGAGCCCGATCCGCTCGGGGTCGTCCTTGGTGGTGAAGAACGGGTCGAAGATCCGCTCGCGGATGGTGACGGGGATCCCCTTGCCCGTGTCGGCGATCCGGAGCCGGAGCGCGTCCCCGGCGATCGAGCTCACGGTGACCTCGAGCGCGCCGCCGGCCGGCATGGCGTTGATGGCGTTGTCGAGCAGGTGGGCCACGACCTGCTGGATCTGGACCGGGTCGCCCTGCGCGTCGGGGAGCAGGTCGTCGAACTGCGCCGTGACCCGGATGCCCGCCGCGCGGAACCGGCCCTCGTAGAGCGAGAGCGCGTCCTGCACCGGGCGGCGCAGCGGGAAGGGCTGGCCGTGGATCGTCCGCTCCTGGTCGGCGAAGCTCCGGAGCTCCTCCACGACGCGCGTCACCCGGCTGGCCTGCTCCTGGGCGGCGAGGATCATCTCGGCCGCGGGGCCGTCGGCCGGGAGCTGCTTCCGGAGGATCGCGAGGTAGCCGACGATCGCGGTCATCGGGTTGTTGAGCTCGTGCGCGAGGCCCGCCCCGAGCGAGCCCAGCGCGGCGAGGCGCCGGGTGCGGAGGATCTGGTCCTCCGCGGCCTTGAGCTCGGCCGTCCGCTCGTCGACGCGGCGCTGCAGCTCGCGGTTCCAGCCGTGGATCTCCTCGTCGCGGCGCCGGATCTCCGCCGACATCCGGCGGAACGCGCGCGCGAGATCGGCGAGCTCGTCGCCCCCGGGCTTCGGCTCCGGCAGCTCCTCGTAGCGGCCCTCCGCGAGCGCGGCCGCGGCGCCGGAGAGCCCGGCCACCGGCTGCGTGACCGTGCGCGCGAGCGCGAACCCGATCGCGGCGGCGACCGCGACCGCGCCGAGCGCCGCCCAGAGCGTGTACGTCCGGAGGGCCTCCGCCGCCCGGAACGCGACCGACATCGGCTGCGCCACGACGGCGCCCCAGCGCAGCTTGGGCGCGGGCGCGAACGCGGCCAGCCAGCGATCTCCGTCGGCCCGCACGAGGAGCCGCGACCAGGCCTGGTCCTTCTCGAACCCGACCTCGCTCAGGTACCGCTCGTCGGCCGTCAGCGCGCCCGCGGCCCCGGCGATCGGCGCGCCGTCGGGGCCGACGAGGTAGGCGAGCGTGCCCGCCGCCTGCAGCTCGGCGAGCCGCGCGTCGACCTCGCGGAGCGAGATCTCCGCCGCGAGCGCGCGATGCGTCCCGATGCGCAGCGCCACGGCGAGCTTGAGCGGGCCGTCGCGGCGGTAGGGGGCGGAGAGCGCGGTGGCCCCGGCGGCCGCCGGCGCGCGCGGCAGGTGGGCGACGAAGAGGTCCAGGTCGGCGGGGGTGATCGCCTCCCGCCCCGGCTCGCCCTCCGCAGCCCGGTCCACGAACACCGGGCCGGCGACGGGCGCGCTCTCGTCGTTCACCACCGCGAGGACGGAGACGAAGGGGAGCTGCCGGTACGGCAGGGAGAGGACCGCGGACAGCTCCCCCAGGCTGTAGTCGTCGAAGAGGATGGGGGCGACCGCGAGCCGGAGCCGCTCCACCGAGTTGGCGACGAACCGATCCGTGTAGAGCGCGAGATCCCCCGCCGCCTGCGTCTGCATCCGGCCCACCGTCCGCTGCAGCTCGTCCCGGCTCACGGTCCAGGACGCGAAGCCGAGGAGCGCCACCGGCAGGACGCCGACTGCGAGCAGGACGAGGCCGATCTTGACGCGAAAGCGCATGCGCGGTCGCGATCTCCAGGCCCGCCCGGACTCCGAGCCACGACGCAGGAGTCCCCGGGCGGGAAAAGCTGTTGTCGGTCGCTGTGAACGCCAAGGGTTACAGGTGGGCGCGCCCGGGCACAAGAGCCTGGATGGCCGCGAAACGACTGGGGTACCCCTTTGATGCCAGGGTGCGGCAGGAGGCCCGAACGGATCGGCGCGCCGGCGCCCGCGGGACACGGTAAGGTGCCGCCACCGTCACATCCGGAGGCCGCACGCGATGACTCTGCTTCAGAGGCTGATGCCGAAGTCCGACGACTTCTTCTCGGACTTCGAGGCCCAGGCCGACGCCGTGGTCGAGGGGACGAAGGCGCTGAAGGATCTGCTCGACGACTTCACCCGCGTCCCGGAGAAGGTGGCCGCGCTGAAGGAGATCGAGCACCGCGCCGACGACATCACCCACCGCGCGTTCGCCCGGCTCCACACGCAGTTCATCACCCCGTTCGACCGGGCCGAGATCCACCGGCTCCTCTCCCGGATCGACGATGTCGTGGACCTCGCCGACGCGGCCGCGGAGCGCATCGCCCTCTACGACATCGACCAGGTGATGCCGGAGGCGCGCGAGCTCGCCGCCGTGCTCGTCGCCCAGGCCGAGAAGATGGCCGAGGTGGTGCGCGGCCTCCGGACGTTCCGCAAGGACCCCGAGGTCGTGCTCGCCGGGTGCCGCGAGATCAACTCCCTCGAGAACCAGGCGGACACCCTCACCCGCCGCACGATGGCCAAGCTCTTCAAGCGCGGCAACGACCCGCTGGAAGTGGTGAAGTGGAAGGAGATCATCGACCTCATCGAGAGCGCCACCGACCGCGCCGAGGACGTCGCCAACGTGGTCGAGGGCGTCGTGCTCGAGCACGCCTGAGGCACCTCCGCCGCCATGCTCCTCACCGTCGTCATCGCGCTCGTCCTCACCGCGCTCCTCTTCGACTTCATCAACGGGTTCCACGACGCGGCCAACTCGATCGCGACGGTGGTCTCGACCCGGGTCCTCTCGCCGCTCGCCGCGGTGGCGTGGGCCGCGTTCTTCAACTTCATCTCGGCCGTGCCGGTGCTCTGGGGCGCCGAGCTGAAGGTCGCCGCCACGATGGGGAAGGGCATCGTCCACTTCGACGCCCTCAAGGGGAACGGCGAGACGTTCGTCCTGATGTTCATCTTCGCCGCGCTCATCGGGGCGATCGTCTGGAACCTGCTCACGTGGTGGTGGGGGCTCCCCTCGTCCTCCTCGCACGCGCTCGCCGGCGGCATGATCGGCGCGTGCCTCGTCGCGCTCGGGAGCAAGGGCCTCATCGCCAGCGGCATCCTGAAGATCGTCGTCTTCATCGCCCTCTCGCCCCTCATCGGCGTCTTCCTCGGCTCGATGATGATGGTGGCCACCACCTGGATCGTCCGGAGGAACACGCCCGCCAAGGTCGACCGCTGGTTCCGGCGCCTCCAGCTCGTCTCGGCGGCCATCTTCAGCTACAGCCACGGGACCAACGACGCGCAGAAGGTGATGGGGATCATCAGCGTGATCCTGTTCGGCACGATCTGGGTCGGGCAGCCCTTCCACGTGCCGTTCTGGGTGGTGCTCGCGTGCCACGGGGCGATCGGACTCGGCACGCTGTTCGGCGGCTGGCGGATCGTGCGGACCATGGGGCACAACCTCACGAAGCTCCAGCCCATCGGCGGCTTCTGCGCGGAGACGGGCGGCGGCGTCACCATCCTCGCCCTCGCCGCCGCGGGCATCCCGGTCTCCACGACCCACACCATCACCGGCGCCATCGTCGGCGTCGGGTCGACGCGCGGCACCCGCGCCGTCCGGTGGGGGGTCGCCGGCCGGATCCTCTGGGCCTGGGTCCTCACCATCCCGGCCTCGGCGCTCGTGGCGGCGGGCGTGTACGAGCTCACCTACCTCGTCGTCGTGCGCTGGCTCGGGATCTGACGGGCGGTCGCCGGCGCTCGCGCGCGCTCAGCGCTGCTCCTTGCTCCGCGACGCGAGCATCCCGCACGCCGCGAGCTCGTCCTGCCCGCCCGAGTAGCGGCGGACGATCGGCTGCCCGGGGAGCGCCGCCCCGAGCTGATCGCGGAAGACGTTCCACTCCGCCTCGGTGGGCGGCCGGAACCGCCCGCTCGCGTCGTTCACGGCGATGGGGTTCAGCCGGACGGGGATGCCGCGCAGGAGCCGCCCGATCGCGGCGGCGTCCTCCGGGCCGGTGTTCACGCCCGCCATCATCACGTACTCGACCGTCACCCGGCCCGCCTTGGCCGCGTGCGCGCGGATCGCGTCCACGAGCTCGTCGAGCGGGAAGCCGTGCTCGATCGGCATGAGGGCGGCGCGCTTCCAGGGGATGGCGGCGTTGAGCGAGACGCAGAGCCGGAACTTGTGCCCCTCGGCCGTGTAGCGGCGGATCATCGGCACGACGCCGGCGGTCGAGATGGAGATCCGGCGCGCGTCGATCCGCGCGGCGGCGGGATCGCACAGCGTGTACGCGGCGGCGATCACCTCGTCGTAGTTGAGGAAGGGCTCGCCCTGCCCCATGAACACGACCCCGGTGACGGGCAGCGTCGAGTCGGCCCGCACGTGCAGGAGCTGCTCGACGATCTCCCAGCTCTTCAGGGAGCGGGTGAGGCCCAGCCGCCCGGTCGCGCAGAAGGCGCACGCGAGGCCGCAGCCCGCCTGGGAGGAGAGGCAGACGACGTGGTGCGTGCCGTGCAGCGGGATGCGGACCGCCTCCACGCGCGCGCCGTCGGGCAGGGCGAACAGGTACTTGCGGAACCCGTCCTTCGCGTCCACCGCCTCGAGCCGCCGGAGCTCGCCCGGGGAGGCGAGCGCGGCGACGCGATCCAGGACCTCGCGCCGGACGTTCCGCGCGTCGCGCAGCCCGCGGCGGCGGCCGATCACCGCCCCGGTGATCCGCCGCGCGTCCTCGACCGGGATCCCCGCCTTGCGCGCCAGCGAGCGGCTGTCCTGGCCCGAGAGATGGAGCACGGGCGCGGAATAGCATAAGTTCGCCCCGATGAGACCCACCGTCCTCGGGGCAGCGCTCGGCGTCCTCCTCTCGGGGTGCGTGATGTACCAGCGTGCGTACGCCCCGCCGCCCGGCGGCGCGCCCGCCCCGGTGGCGAGCAGGCTGCTCTCGGAGCAGGAGGCCGCCGACGTCGGGTTCCGGCTCTGCCACGATCGCGCGCTGCGGGTCGATCGCGTGGACCGCGCGCGCCTCGACACCGCGGGGCGGTGGCATCTTCGCCTCGCCGGTTTCACGGACCGCGCGCAGCTCCTCCTCGACGGACGCGACGGCCGGCTGCTCAAGGGCCGCTTCTACCGCGAGGACTCCGTGCCGCCCGGGGCGTCACCGTCGCAGACCCCCCCGGCGCTCCCCGAGCGCGAGGCGCCGCCCCCGCCGCCCGAGTGGCCGGACTTCCAGTAGCCGGCGCGGGGAGCGGCGGGCGGCTCACCCACGGGCTCCCCGCGATCGCGAAGCGCCACGGGCGCGCCGCCCACGCGCCTGCGTGGTCGACGTTCACCCGCGGTCCGGCCACGATCCGCGGCCGGCCGCCGCCGTCGTCCAGGACGAACAGGTCGTCGCCCGTGAGGTCGCGGCCGTTGTCCCGCTCCCGCCGGATCCCGAGCGCCCGGCACAGGTTCCCCGGCCCGCGCGTCGCGTGGAGGCAGGCCGCGATCGGCTCGGCCGCGCGCACGAGCACCGCCGCCGGGAAGCCCTCCGGCCCCGTGACGACGTTCACGCAGTGGGAGAGGCCGTAGATCAGGTAGACGTACGCGAACCCCGGCGGCCCGAACATGATCCCGGCGCGCGGCGTCCGCCCGAAGCGGGCGTGCGAGGCGAGGTCGCGCGGCCCGTGGTAGGCCTCGGTCTCGACGATCCGCGCCGCCCGGAGCACGCCGCCGTCGCGGTGCACGAGGACCTTGCCGAGGAGCGCGCGCGCGACCACCCGCGTGTCGCGCGCGTAGAACGCGCGCGGAAGCTTGATCGCGGGCGGGTCGAGGAGCTCGGACACGCGAGAACGGTAGCCCGCGGAGGACCGTTCGCAACAGCGTCGTGAGCCGTGGGGGCCCGCCGGCTTCGCCGGTGGCCCGGGGGCGTAGCCCTCGCGAAAATGGAACGGGGTGGCACCGAAGTGCCACCCCGCCCGTTCAGCTTCGACTCGCTACGCCGGCGCGACTACTGCCAGACGTAGATGCTGGCGTACGGGTACTGCCCGGCGGTCGCCGAGAAGTACGTGTAGCCGTCGGCGGCCTTCGGGAGCGGGAACGGACCCGCGCCGCAGGACACGGCGACGCCGTTCACGCTGACCGTCCGGCCGGCCATGTTGGAGCAGCCCCAGCCGCGGACGCTCTGGGTGGTCCTGAAGCAGACCGCGCCCGTGGTGTTGAAGTTGCCCGTGTTCCACGAGAACGTCGTGGCGTTGGAGCAGGGCACGTTGCCGCCGCCGTTGAACGTCGCGGTGACGGTCCGCGCCTGCGACATCGTCACGACGCAGTTGCCGGTCGCGTTGGTGCACGCGCCCGTCCAGCCGCCGAACGTCGCGCCGGAGGCCGGCGTCGCGGTCAGGGTGACCACGGTGCCGCTGTTGTAGGACGCGGTCGCCGTGGAGCACGTCGACGCGCAGTTGATGCCCGTGCCCGAGACCGTGCCCGTGCCCGTGCCCGACTTGTTGACGGTCAGGGTGTAGGTCTGGTTCTGGGCGGTGAACGACGCCGTCACCGTCCGCGCCTGGGACATGGTGACGACGCAGTTCCCGGTGGTGGCGGTGCACGCGCCGCTCCAGCCCGTGAACGTCGAGCCGGTGGCGGGCGTCGCGGTCAGGGTGACCACGGTGCCGAGGGCGTAGCTCGCGGACGTCGTGGTGCACGTCGTGCCGCAGCTGATGCCCGCGCCCGAGACCGTCCCCGTGCCCGTGCCCGTCTTGTTGACGGTGAGCGGGAACAGGGTGTCCTGGATGGTGAACGCCGCCGACACCGCCTGCGCCTGGGACATCGTGACGACGCAAGCGCCGGTGGTGTTCGTGCACGCGCCGCTCCAGCCCGTGAACGAGGAGCCGGAGGCCGGGGTGGCGGTCAGGGTGACCATCGTGCCGGCCGCGTACGTCGCGTTCGCCGTGGAGCAGCTCGTCCCGCAGCTGATGCCCGCGCCCGAGATCGAGCCGGTGCCCGTGCCGCTCTTCGACACGGTCAGCGTGTACTCCTGGACGGTGCCGCCGTCGAAGCTGGCGAAGACCTCCTGCGACGCCCACATGGCGAGGACGCAGACCTCACCCGTGCCGAAGCAGGCGCCGCTCCAGCCCTCGAACGTCGCGCCCGACGCCGGCGTCGCGGTCAGGGTGACCATGACGCCCATGTCGAAGCTGGCGCTGCAGGCGGAGCCGCAGTTGATCGCGCCGTCTTCGGACACGACCGTGCCAGCGCCCGTGCCGACCTTCGACACGGTGAGGACGAACTGCTCGGCGGTCGAGGTGAACGTGGCGTCCACGGTCTGCGCCTGGGACATCGTCACGACGCAGTTGCCCGTCGTGTTCGTGCAGGCGCCGGCCCAGCCGTCGAACGTCGAGCCGGAGGCAGGCGTCGCGGTCAGGGTGACCAGCGTGCCGGCGTTGTAGTTGAAGCTGCACGTGGTGCCGCAGCTGATGCCGGACGGCGTGGACGTGACGGTGCCCGTCCCCGTGCCCGACCGCGTGACGCTGAGCGCGTACCCCTGGGTGATGACGTTGAACGCAGCGCCGACGCTGCGGGCCTGGGACATGGTGACCGTGCAGGTGGTCGCCGTGCCCGCGCACGCGCCGCTCCAGCCGTCGAACCGGACGTTCGGAGAGACGGTCGCGGTGAGGGTCACCACGGTGCCGCTGTTGTAGTTGAAGCTGCAGGTCCCGCCGCAGTTGATGCCGGCCGGCGTGGAGGTGACGGTGCCCGTCCCCGTGCCCGACTTCGTGACGCTGAGGGCGAACTGCGGGACCGGGATGTTCTTGCCGATGTAGGCCTTCACCCAGCGGCCGGACTCGGTGAGCTCGCTGTCCGGCCACGGGCCGGTGGAGCTGGCGCCGGGCTGGAGCGCGGAGGCGCTCTCGAGCTTGTCGTGGAGGGACCAGTTGGCGGAGCTGATGAGGTTCTGGTCCATCCAGTCGGTCCAGCGCTGCGACTCGGTGGGGTTGTAGCCGCCGTTGCCGGAGGCGTCGACGGTGCCCCACTCGGTGACCATGATCGCGTGGCCCGCCGCGAGGACGGCGCTCGCGCGGTCACGCAGCCACTGCGTGTGCGTCCCGGCGTAGAAGTGGAGCGTGTACGCGACGTTCGGGTCCGCGATCGGATCGGCCGTCGCCGTGTGCACGTCCTGCGACCACGTCGGCGAGCCCACGACCACCAGGTTCTGGCTGCCGGCCTGGCGGATCGCGCTGATCACGGCCGTGTGGTACGCCTTCAGCTGCGACCACGACTGCGTCGTCGGCTCGTTGAACGGCTCCCAGATGATGTTCGGGACGTTCGAGTACTGCGTGGCGAGCGTGCGGAAGAACTCGACCGCCTGCGTCTGCAGGAGCTCGTGGCTGTGCCAGTCGACGATCACGTACACGCCGGCGGCGATCGCGCCGTCGATGAGCGCGCGCGCGCGGGTCATGTTGCCGGTCGGATCCGCCGGGTTCGGCGGCGGGCCGGCGTCACCGCTCACGTAGCCGCCGCCGCCGTGCACACCGATGGCGGCGCGGACGATGGTGGCGCCCCACTGCGTGCGGAGGTTCTGGACGGCCTGGCCGTTGTAGAACCGCTCGGCGCCCCAGCCCGTGTTGGACCAGAACCAGCTCATGCCCTTCAGCTGGATCGGCGTGCCCGAGGCGTTGCAGATCTTGTTGCCGCAGCGCTGCAGGCGGCCGTTGATCGCGACCGGCGTGTCACCGGTCTGCTGGGCGGTGAAGGTGGCCGTGACGGACCGATCGGCCGTCAGGGTGACGATGCAGGCGCCGGTGCCCGTGCACGCGCCGCTCCAGCCGGAGAACACGGAGTTCGCGGCGGGGGTGGCGGTGAGGGTGACCGTGGTGCCCGACGGCGACTGCTGCGAGCACGCCACGCCGCAGTTGATCGAGCCGCCCGTGACGGTGCCCGAGCCCGTGCCCGCCGTGCCGACGGTCAGGGTGTAGTTCGTGACGCCGCCCGTGAACGAGGCGGTGACGGTCTGGTTCGCGGCGACGGTGACGGCGCAGACGTTGGTCGTGCTCGAGCAGCCCGCCCAGCCCGAGAACGACGAGCTCGCGCCCGGGGTGGCCGTGAGGGTCACCACCGTGCCGACCGGGACGATCGTCGAGCAGGTCGTGCCGCAGTTGATGCCGGTGCCGGTGACCGTGCCCGTGCCCGTGCCGGACCGGGCCACGGTGAGGGTCGCGTTGTTCGACTGGCCGCCGAACGTGGCGGTGACCGTGCGGGGACCGTTCATCTCCACGGTGCAGGTGTTCGTGCCCGCGACCGGGGTGCAGCCCGTCCAGCTCGTGAACGAGGAGCCGGTGGCCGGCGTGGCGGTCAGGGTGACGATCTGGACCGGGTTCGCGCCCACGTAGACGGAGCAGGTGCTGCCGCAGTTGATCCCGCCGACGTTGGACGTCACCGTGCCCGAGCCCGTGCCGGACTTGGTGATCGCGAGCTGGTAGCCGTTCTCGGTGTTGGTCTGGACGTAGTTCGAGCCGGCGGCGCCGATCTGATCGACGGCCTGGACCATGAAGAAGTAGGTCGTGTTCGGCACGAGGCCGGAGACCGTGTACGTGGTGTTCGTCACGCCCGTCGCCACCTGCGTCGAGGCCGACGGGGTGAAGTTGTTCGTCGTGCCGCGGTGGATGGTGTAGGTGAGCGTGCAGTTCGGAGGCGCCGACGCCGCCGTCCAGGAGAGCCCCACCTGGCTCGCGTTGCGCGAGGTCACGACGAGGTTGGTCGGCGAGCTCGGGACACCCATGCACTGCGGGCCGGAGCCGGGGATCGGGTAGATGTTCTGGACGAGCATCTTGAACTGCTCGGGGAACCACTGACCGGCGAGCGGCGCGTTCGGGAGGGCGCCCGTCAGCACGCCGTACTGCGTGGTGAACGTCGGGTCGCACATGCGGTCGAACCGCTTGCCCTCGTCGTTCGGGATCTCGTAGGAGTTGCCGTCCGACTCACCGGGCGGCTTCACCCACACGAACGCGTCCCAGTGCTGGGCGGTCCAGCTGGCCGGGGCGCCCTGGGGGAGCTCGCCGATGCCGGCGCCCGAGGGGTTGCACCAGAGACCGCGGTGCGCGCGGCGGTCCACCTTGGAGGCGTTGACGAAGGTGTTGACGTCGGTGCTGGTCGACGGCGCGGTCGGCCGGGCGGCGCCGCCCCAGCCGTTGCGGGACGTGTCGAGGAGGAGGCCCATCGAGGCCGGCCAGCCGGCCGCCGTGAACCGGCGGTAGAACTCGGCCGAGTACGAGGCCTCGTCGACGAGCGGGTTGTACTCGTAGAACTTCGCGGACATGACCTGCTGCCCACCGACCGTCATGCTGCCGGAGATGAACGGCTCCTTCATCGGCAGGGTGTTGGCGGTGTTGTCGACGAAGCCGTGGATCGCGTTCTTCCCCGCCGTGAAGCCGGCGGAGATCGTGTTCATCTTGTTGACCCAGCCGTCGAAGTTGTTCGGCCAGCCGAGCCAGCCGGAGTGGGCGGCGTCGACGTAGAGGTAGGTGTTGGGGAGCGAGCCGAGCCGGTTGACGGCGTACTGGACGCCGTCCCGGTAGATGCCGGACGACTCCATCTGCGCGCACTCGGGGTCGCCGAGGTTCGTGACGAGGTTCGGGAGGCTGTCCGGCTCGACCACGAGCACGATCCGGAGGGCCGCGTACTTCGGCAGCGCCAGGATCCGGTAGTACTCGTCGATGTACTCGGTCTTGTACCGGGCGAGGCCGGCGGCGGTGCCGGGGAGCTCACCGTTCGAGGCGAGCGCGGCGCAGTCGCGGCCGGGCAGGTCGTACACGACGCCGAGGAAGAGCTTCGCGCCCTGGGCGATCGCGCCGTCGAGGTGGCCTTCGAGGGTGGTCAGCGCCGCGATGCGGTCCATCCACACCGCCGACGGCTGGCTGCCGATGAGGCGCATCCGCGCGGCGAGCGCCGCGTCCGTCTCCTTCGCGGCCTCCGCGTTCGCGTTCGCCTGGTAGGCGGGGTTCACGTACATCTTCGGCGCATCGGAGAACGGGTTATCCATCTTCTGCGCCGCCGCCATGCCGGGGACGGCCAGGGCGACGAGCAACGGGAACAGGGCTTTCGCGAGCCTCATGAGAACTCCTCTTGAAGGACCTAAAACGCGAAACACGGGACAGCCTCAGCTCACCTTCACTGCACGGCCGCGGCACGGCCTCGATCTCCGGTGCGCCGAACGGCGCCCGTCGCCCTTGGTCTTCCGCGGTGACGCGAGGATGTGCCCGATCCCGGCGAACAACGCAATCGGCCCTCCGGAGCCTCCGCAATCACCCTCAGTTCCAGAGAAATCTCCGGATGCTCGTCAGGCGCGAGGGCCCGTGTGCGACGCGACCGCCGACGCCGCCAGCACCGCGCCTGCCTCGTTCGCGGCACGCCCGCGAGCGCGGAAACGTTTTCCGGATGACGCGCCGATCTCCCCTGCGCCCCAGCGCGATGAAACGTTTTCCTCCCGTGCACGGACCGCGCGGATGACAACGTTTGCGAGGCTCTTCGCGCCTCCCTGCGCAAAACGTTTGCGCTCCCAGAGAGGGTCTTGCCGAGATCCCGACTTGACCCATACGCGCGGGAAGTCCTCAATCGGAGCATGCCGATCGTTCGAGCTCGGGCGCGCCCCCGGGCCACCATCACGAGCGTTGCTCGTGTGGCCGGGGTCGCCGTGGGGACGGTGTCGAAGCACCTCAACGGCAGCGGTCCGGTGGCGGTCGCGACCGCCCGGCGGATCCAGCAAGCCATCGACCGCCTCGGATACCGCGTCAACCTGAGCGCGCGGTGCCTGCGGGCGCGGCGCTCGGACAGCGTCGGCCTCATCCTCCCGAACCTGGCCAACCCGTTCTTCGCGGAGCTGGCGCACGCGATCCAGCAGGCGCTCACGGAGCGCGGCCTCCAGACCCTGCTGTGCGAGTCGGACGAGAACCCCGACCGCGAGGGGCGGCTCCTCGAGGACCTCGAGGCGCGCCAGGTCGACGGCGTCCTGTTCGTCCGCGCCTCCGACCGGAGCACCGCGGCAGGTCGGCTCCCCACGATCTACCTCGACCGGCCCGTGGCCGGCCGGCCCTCGGTCGCCTCCGACAACAAGCTCGGCGGCGCGCTGGTCGCCCAGCACCTGCTCTCGCTCGGACACCGCAGGCTCGCCGTCCTGCGGGAGGACCGGACGGCGGTGAGCACCGGCGACCGCGTGAAGGGGTTCGCGGCGGCGCTCCGCCGTCGCGGCGTCAACCTGCGCGACGAGGACGTCCTCGCGGGCCCGCCCTGCGGCACCGCCGCCCACGTGCGGGCCGTCGAGCTCGGCCGCCACGTGCAGGAGCTCATGCGGAGCAAGGCGCCGCCGACGGCGATCTTCGCCACCTCGGACGTGGTGGCCATCGCCACGGCACGGCGCCTCCTCGAGCTCGGCTTCAAGATCCCGGACGACGTCTCGCTCGTGGGGTTCGACGACATCGAGATGAGCGCGTACGTGTTCCCGCCGCTCACCACCGTCCGCCAGGACCGGGCGGCGATGGCCCGCGAGGCCATCGGCGCGCTCGAGCAGCTCCTGTCGGGCGACGAGGCGCCGCCTGCCGAGGCGCTCGTCGAGCCGAAGCTCGTCGTGCGAGCCTCCACCGCCCCGCCGCGGATGCCCTGACCCGCGGGCGAGGGCTCGCGCGCTTCACTCCTCGTATCAATCGCGCGCAAACGTTGAACGGACACGTTTGCAGCAATCGTTTGCGACGAAGTCAATGTCCCACTCGGGCCCATGGGGCCGGGGCACCTTGACCACCCGGGACCCGGTTGACTAGCGTTGCCTTACTAAAACGTTCCTTGCCGTACCCGTACCCCTCCGCCCGGAGGACGGCGCCGACCGCTCGCGCGGCGGCGCCGGCGACCGGTCGGAGGGCCAAGGCTGCGCAGCACCGCCGTCGTCGCCACACCACCCTGCCCCGTGAGGGATCGAACATGACTCTTCGAAAGCTGCTCCCGCTCGCCTGCGCCGCGATCCTCGCCGCGTGCGGCGGCGAGCTCACGCAGGACGAGCAGGCCTCGTCCGCGCCGTCCGCGCCTGCCTCCTCCGCCGTCTCCACCAACGGCCGCCTCCGCGTCTGCGGGAACCGCATCTGCAACGCGAGCGGCGCCCAGGTCCAGCTGAAGGGCATGAGCTGGTTCTGGTCGAACACCGGCTGGGGCGGCGAGCGGTTCTACAACGCCTCCGCCGTCAGCAGCGTCGCCGGCTGGGGCGCGACCGTCGTCCGCGCCGCCATCGGCGTGCACGGCACGGGCAGCATCATGAGCGGCGACCGCGCCGCCAACGTCGCCCGCGCCCGGGCCCTCATCGACGGCGCCATCGCCGCCGGCGTCTACGTGATCGTCGACTGGCACAGCCACGAGGTGCACCAGGCCGAGGCGCAGTCGTTCTTCCAGGAGCTCGCGACCCGGTACGCCTCCTCCCCCAACGTCATCTGGGAGACGTACAACGAGCCCACCAGCCAGTCCTGGACGTCGCTGAAGGCGTACCACGAGGCGGTGATCCGCACGATCCGCGCCGCGGGCAGCCAGAACCTCGTCGTCGTCGGCTCGCCGACCTGGTCGCAGGACGTGGACGTCGCCACGGCGAACCCCGTCGCCGACAGCAACACCGCCTACACCCTCCACTTCTACGCGGGCACGCACGGCCAGTACCTGCGTGACAAGGCCAACACCGCGATGAGCCGCGGCTACGCGGTGTTCGTGACGGAGTGGGGCACCTGCGACGCGTCCGGCAACGGCGGCTTCAACCCGACCGAGTCGCAGAACTGGGCCAACTGGATGGACCAGAACAAGATCAGCTCCGCCAACTGGTCGCTCAACGACAAGGCCGAGACCGCGTCGGCCCTCGTCGGCGGCGCGAGCGCCACCGGCCCGTGGCCGGACAGCGCCCTGACGCAGTCCGGCGCCTGGGTGAAGGCCTACATCGCGCGCGGCAGCAGCGGCGGCGGGACGAGCTACACGCTGGGCGTCACGAGGTCCGGCACGGGCAGCGGCACCGTCACCTCCAACCCCTCGGGCATCAACTGCGGCGCGACCTGCAGCGCGAGCTACGCGAGCGGCACGACCGTGACGCTCTCCGCGGCCCCGGCCAGCGGGTCGACGTTCGGCGGCTGGAGCGGCGCCTGCACCGGGACCGGGAGCTGCATCGTCAGCATGACCGCGGCCCGCTCGGTCACCGCCACCTTCAACGGCAGCACCGGCGGGACGAGCTACACGCTCCACGTCACGAAGTCCGGCACGGGCAGCGGCACCGTGACCTCGAACGTGGGCGGCATCAACTGCGGCTCGACCTGCTCCGCCTCCTACGCGAGCGGCACGACCGTGACGCTGACCGCGACCGCCGCCTCGGGCTCGACGTTCGGCGGGTGGAGCGGCGCCTGCGCCGGCACCTCCGCCACGTGCGTCCTCTCGATGACGGCGGGGCGCACCGCCACCGCGACGTTCAACGGCTCGAGCACCGGCGGCACCGCGCCGTGCGCGAACGCGATCACGTTCACCGGGAACACCAACAACTTCAACACGACGGGCGCGGTCTGCTACCGGACCGCCCAGCGCGTGAACGGCTGGGGCTGCTCGAACTTCACCGGCAGGACGGTGAGCGTGAACGGCGGGACCGCCACCGCCACCTGCGGCGCGGGCCCCTTCCCGCTCGCGCAGGTCGGCGGCTACACGTACTTCTCCGTGTCGGCCGGGACGTACCCGTGGGCCAGCATCTACGTCTGGTGACCTGACGTAGACGGCTGGTGAAGTGCGCGAGGGCGGGCGCCGCGAGGCGTCCGCCCTTCGCTTTTGCGTGACACGCCCCGCACGCCGGCCCGGCGTGCGCCGCGGTGCGCGGGCCGCCGACGTCAGGCGCCACGAGGCGGCCACCCTTGATCACCGTGGGTGAATGCGTGCACCGGGCTCGCATTTCGTGGTCCCTCGCGCCACCGGCTTGTCGCTGCGGCGCCGAACCCCGAAGCTCGCCTCACCTACGAGGACGCGCTTCGCGAGTTCGTCGCTTCGCGGAACCCCCCTCGTTGAAAGGGGTCCAGCACGAAGTCCCGTTTCCCGTCACTCCTCTCGCTCCTCCTCACCGCACTGCTCACCGCACTGCTCGCCGCCTGCGGCGGCGAGCTCGTCGACGACACGGCGGCGTCCGCGCCCAGCGATCCCGCCGCCTCCGCCGTCTCCACGCACGGTCGCCTCAAGGTCTGCGGCAACCGGATCTGCAACGCCGCCAACGCGCCCGTGCAGCTCAAGGGCATGACCCTCTTCTGGAGCAACACGGGCTGGGGCGGCGAGCGCTTCTACAACGCCGCCGCGGTGTCGAACCTCGCGAACGGCTGGGGCGCCACCCTCGTCCGCGCGGCGATCGGCGTCGAGGGCGCTGGGGGTTACGCCGACGCGGCACAGCGCGCCGCCAACGTCGCCCGCGCCAGGGCCGTCATCGACGGCGCGATCGCCGCCGGAATCTACGTGATCGTGGACTTCCACACCCACGAGCTGCGTCAGGCCGACGCGCA
>Ga0196976_1000274_pt1 | contig 34879 bp, 37 predicted proteins | sample S3v_513CmetaG_FD_148644 | JGI IMG/M metagenome (GOLD analysis project Ga0196976, IMG submission 148644) | Soil microbial communities from Anza Borrego desert, Southern California, United States - S3+v_5-13C | ecosystem: Environmental > Terrestrial > Soil > Desert | place: USA: California... | reverse complement strand
GTCTTCGCCAGCGCCGCCTACGGAGGTGAGCCGGCGCGATTCGCCGCCACTGACGGGCACGATCCAAAGATGCGGCTTGCGCTTATTGGAGGCGAGATCGACGTCAACGGCGGTGAAGGTGACCCAACGACCGTCGGGCGAGACAGTGAAGTCGCCGATGCGCTTCAGCTTCATCATGTCTTCAAAGGTGAAGGGGCGCCTGGGTGAGGGCGTCTGCTGGGCCGATGTAAATGGAAGCGCGGAGAAGAGAAGGATAGCTACGGCGAGGACGCGAGGGATCATTGAGCCTCCGGCGAAGCCCGTACGCTGCGGCTTCGCACAGTGCACCACAATGCGTGCACTCGACGGGAAAGTGTAAATGAACAGCCCCACTTAAGCCAAAGGAGGGCTTAAATGGGCCACCGATGGATGTGTCGGTTTACTGTGCCGGTGTGTGGGTTTAGTCGGCGTTGGCGCTTGATGTTGCGGGAGTGATCATCTGCTCGCGGGTCGCGACGGGCAGTTCGAGGGTGACGCAGGCGCCGCGCGGATGCACGTTGCGCGCGTAGATCTCACCCCCGTACTGCTTCACAATGCCGTAACAGATGCTGAGGCCGAGTCCGGTACCTTTGCCGGGGGGCTTGGTGGTGAAGAACGGATCGAAGGCGCGATTGACATCGCTGAAGCCGGGGCCAGTGTCCTCGAAGCTGACCACGACGCGATCACCGATCTGCTGGGCGAAGACCGTGAGGGTCTTCTCCTCGCATTTCGAAAGAGCGTCGATGGTGTTGCTGAGCAGGTTGACGCAGACCATCTTCAACTCGGCCTCGTCCACCGCGACGTGCGGCATGCCCTGCTGAATGCGGCGCTCGACTTTTACACCCGCGCGGTTGAGGTCGTATTCGCGAAGAGTGATGGCCTCCAGCAGGACCTGCTCAAGCTTGGCGGATTTTGTCTGGGTGCGGGCCTGGCGGGCGAATCGCAGGAGGTTGTCGATGATGGTCTTCATCCGCAGGGCTTCGCGGCGGATGGTGCTGACTTCGCGCTGATAGCGACCTTCGGTATCGGCCTCGGCCATGAGTTCGGCGTAGCCCATGACAGCGGTGAGGGGATTGTTCAATTCGTGAGCGACGCCGGAGACCAGTTGACCAACGGAGGCGAGTTTCTCGTGCTGGACTGCCTGACGGTGGAGCGCGGCGCTTTGCATGGCGACGGAGAGGTCGTTTGCCAGCATCTCGATCTTCGACATCTCCTCGGGAGTAATGCGCTCTACGTCCTTGGGTTCGTCAAGGCAGATGCAACCGGTCGTGGTGCCCTGAGCGGAGCGCAAGAGGACGACGACCTTGTCTCCGGCCTGCCAAGTGGAGTTCGGCGGGTAAGTTTTTTCGGTCGGTATGGTTCCGTACTGCTGGACGAGATCGCTGGCACAGATAAAAGAGTTCGGGCCGACAGGCGTGCCTTTGCCGCTCATCTCCACGATGTTTTGCGAACTGATGGGGGTGATGGCTCGTTCGATGCGTTCGCGAATCTCGTCGCTGATTCCTGCGTGGCCGGCGAGGTACAAGCGTCCGGCGTCGTCGTTGAGCAGGATCCAAACACGGCCGAAGTTTGCGACCTCGGTGATGACCTGCGCGACCTCACGGCAGAAGGTGCGGTAGTCGACACCGCTGAGCAGACGCGAGGTCAGATCGGCGAAGCGCGTGATCTGGAGGTTGAGCTGCTTCTCGCGCTCGCTGGCGTCGCGAGCGGCGTAAGACTGGCTCTCAAGGAGCGTGAGAATCATGCCGAAGGCGACGAAGAGCTTGGGCACGTTCCAGAGCTGATTTTCGACTCCGAGTGACTGGACGATACGAGGTACGTAAGCAGCGAGGGCCCATACGCAGGCCCATCCGGCGAACCCACTGGCGCTGAGCAACACGCCGGGTGTTGCGCGCGGATATGCGCGGACGTAAGCGACCGCGCAGAGCGCATAGATGCCGAAGAGCGTGGCGAAGTACCCCGACTGAAAGTTGCCGCTCCAGATCTGCATGAGCGCGACGCCCGCCAAGGTGAGCAGCATCCCGCAAGAGAGAAGGACGAAGGGGCTGACCTTGCGGTTCTTAAGGGCTATCCATATAGCGCCGCCAACGAGCATCCAGAGTGTTAGAACAGTGCAGAGGACCGGAGTGGCTGCTTGCCACGAGAGCGCGGCGCTGTAGATGATTGCCGGCGTACTCATTACGATAGCGACCCCTCTGCGCCAGCGGGGAAGCTGCACAAATCGGCTTACCGAAATAAGAAAGGCCAAGCCGGTAATCGCCATTGTGGAAAACGAGATCATGGTGGTAATGCGCAGTTGGAGTACGGATCTCGGATCCCACAGGTCTACGGCGAAATGCAGGAGCATCATGGCCCAGCCGAACAGCGAATAGCGAACGCGAGTGGTCGGCGTCTGGCGGTAGAGCCAGACGAAGACGCCGACCAGCGCACAGAGGATCAGGACCGGTGGCAGGCCTTGTATGAAGACTTGCATAATAGTGACGCTTTGTTCATTCTGCGGGGGTTTCGTTCAGCGGGCAAGGACAATCAGGTACTCGGAACCGGCAGAAGTACGACCTTAGCAGCAGAATCCGGCAACTCTCCCGCAGGTTTCGCATCTAAAGTGGTATCAGACAAGGAATCCATCATGACTAGCAGAGTCCGATATGGCCTTCTCTCTCTTTTTGTGGCCATGATCCTCGGGGCTTCACCCGCCATGCTCAACGCACAGGACCGCGGTGAAGGCGAGTTGATCGAAAAACAGCCGGAAGGGATAACGGTAGACGAGATCATCCAGCGCTTCGCAACGAAGGAAAAGGAATTCAAGCAAGCGCGCGAGCGCTATACGTGGCGCCAGGATGTGACGGTCCAGACCATGGACGGCAACACCCCGAAAGGTGAGTACCGCCAGGTGGTGGACATTCTTTTTGACGACAAGGGCCGCCGGACGGAGAACGTGGTGTTCGCGCCGCAGTCCACGCTGGTGGACATCTCGATGACGCGGGAAGATATCGACGACATCGAGAAGCGGTTGCCGTTTGTGCTCACGAGCGATGAGATAGCCCTTTACAACATCAAGTACGCAGGCCAGCAGAGACAAGACGAGCTGAATACGTACGTTTTCGATGTTTCGCCGAAGACGATCGAAAAAGGGCAGAGGTACTTCGAGGGACGCATCTGGGTGGACGACCACGATTTCCAGATCGTAAAGACATTCGGCAAGAACGTGCCAGACCTTATTAATGGCAAGCCGGTGACCGAGAAGACGAAAAAGAAATCCGGCGGTGGCGAAAACCTGTTCCCGAAGTTCACGACGTGGCGCGAACAGATCGACGGCAAGTACTGGTTCCCGACCTATACAAAGGTGGATGACACGCTGAACTTCTCAAGCGGCGACGTTCGCATCCGGCAGATCGTGAAGTACACGAATTACAAGCGGTTCGGTTCGGACGTGAAGATCACCTACGAAGGTCAGGAGATCGCAACTCAGCCGAGCCAGCCTGAAGCCGGTCAGCCACAACAGCCACAGGGCCCGACGCAGGGCCAGCAGACTCCACAGGCGAATCCGAAATAGATTCTGGGCATCCATGACAAGAGGGCGCGACTTCGGTCGCGCCTTTAGCTTGGTTTGCGCGAGGCGAGGAAGCGGGGATGCGGTCCAGCAGCGGGCAGCGACAGTCTGACCTTGACTGTCAGAGTCCGCGACTTCGGAAATCTACATCCGACTGAAGTGATGATGCGGTCAGGCGCCGACTGATCAGTTCACCCTTATCCCAGCCTTCTGGCTGGTCTGGAGTACAACAGTGATCAGATTGCCGTCGAATGCGAAATCGCGGCGGATGAACTCTCCTTGTGCCAATGACTGGAGGTGATAATCCGATCCCGTGATCACGGTGGGAACCGAGAGCATGCAGTCTCTTTCGAGTTCTTTAATCTGGTTCTTGAATGCGCCCGCGACCATGTTGCATACCTCGCCGAGCGCGTCGCGGCTTTGTCCGGTGGCCTCTTCGAGCGGCATGCCCAGCATTTTTGAGGCGATCAACGCGGCAGCATCGGATGAGCAGCGGATGCTCAGGACTCCACAAATAACGCCCGCCAGGCCGACCATGGCAGTGTGCTCGGGAATGTTGCGTTCGGTGTCTTCTGACGCGGAGGTAATCTCGCTGGCGACCATGAGCGAGAACACTTCGCGCATGGCGGTACCGATGCAAGCGCCCCAATCGTGGGCGCCTGGATCGAAGGCGGACTGAACCTGCGCGAGCGTCCGCTTCATAGCGTTCCCCCAAGGACGGGGATGACGTGTTCTTTCACTTGTTCGGGCGTGAACGGCTTGCGGATGTAGCCGCGGGCCCCGAGTGACAACGCTTCCATGACATTGGCTTCGCTGCCCTCGGTGGTGATCATCACGATGGGCGTGCCGGTTGCAAGGTTTGTGCTCTGCACGCGACGGACGAACTCGAGGCCGTCCATCACCGGCATGTTGATGTCGCTCAAAATGAGATCGACTTTTCCAGAGCCGAGCGCCGTCAGGGCTTCCTGACCGTTGCCCGCTTCCAGCACATGGCTGAGTTCGATGCCAGCCTGGCGAAGTGAGCGTTCGACGATCTTCCGCATCACCGACGAATCATCGATTATCAGGGCTTTTATGCCCATTGCGTGTCTCCGAGTCGTTCATTTCAACAAACGAGCTGGCTTCGAGTCTTTTCGGCGTTTGCCAAACGCACTTGTGAGCATTCGCATGCGCAGCGAACGACATCGACCAGACGGTTCCCGGAGCCCTGCTCACGCCCGGCACTGACGCTCATAGCTTCGATCACAAATGGAGGAAGCCGCCACTGCCGCGCGCACTCCACGCCGACGCGGGCATAGAGCGCGGAGTGCAGATCGAGGGTCGGGATCTGTCCGCGTAATACGAACCTGCCAAGGTCATGCAGCAGTCCGGCGACGTAGGCGGTGGACGGGTCCACGTTCATCTCGGGAGCGAGCGCCCGAGCCATGTAAGCCGCCAGCAATGAGTGTTGCCGAACGTGCGCGATTGAGCCTGATTCGTCCAAGGCGTCGATCTGGTCGCAGGCAGCGAGTAAAAGGTCTCTGCCGCAGGTCACAATGTAGTCTGTCAGCGCGAACCGCTGTCCTTCTGGAATCGAGTGGTGCAACTCCGCGCCTAGGTGCAACACCAGCGCGGTCAGTCCGGGATCGGAGGCGACGACTTCGCCGCATTCACCGAGTTCGATGGGAGACTCGAGCAGCAGACGCGAAAAGCGCTCGACACTGTCCGCGCAAGCTGGAGGCAAATCCGCAAAGCCTTTCGACCATTCGCCCGCGCGCGCCTCTCGTTCAACGGTTGGATACTGCGTGGCGAATGTCCTGCGCCCGGGTCGCATAAGCTCTCCTGCACTCACATCGGCAGGAAAGTGCGGAAACTTGAGTCAGAAGCGTGGCCTTTGCAAGTTTTCGTGTGTCCGAAAGAGCAGCGGCACGGTTTGGCGCGCACCCCTGACCTGAACCCAGAGGTACTTGCCGCATCCGGCGTATCGAACGCAGTCCGAGCGCAGTTGTTGTGCGTAGCCCCGCACCATCTTCGCCATTTCTGCGGGTGAAAGAAGAAAGTCCAAGACCACTTCGTCGCGCGTGTCTTGTTCGCGTGCCTGGGCGAGGAGAGAGGCCAGGATGCTTCTGGGAAGAATGCAGGGCTCGGTCTTGCAGCCCACCATCTTCTCGATGGCGTAAAGGACGGTGTAGTTGATGGAGCGAGCAAAACCGATGTACAGCGTACGAGTTGCGATCACGTTGTGAACGGGGAGCATCTCGTAGGCGCACAGCAGAGCATAAGGCAACAGGGAGGCGCACCCTGGCTGGATGCTTTTCGGCGGAAACACGGGACACGACCACTGCGAGGCGAGGGCAGCGGTTACCTGGTCTTCAGTTACGAAGCCCAGTTCGCGGAGACATTCTCCAAGCAGGCCGCCTCGCGTGGCTTGTCGGTCGAGTCCGGCGCGCAGTTGGTCAGACGAGAGGAGTCCGCGCGAGACCAACTCGAGACCGAGGGGAAGGCGGGGCGAGGCTTCGCGGCCGGGCCCGGTTCCGAGCAAATGCTTGAAGTGATCGCCTAACGCGGATTCCATGCAATCGGGGCTGCAATACCAGGCTGTGCCGTTGCAGTGGATCCCGTCACCACGACGCAGGATGCCGTTCAAAATGGGGTGCCGCCCGGGGCAGCCTGCAAATGCACAACGTGGGAGCATCTGGTGCCATGACGAACCGGCATTTGCCAGGAAACTGCCGAGGTCTCGTGTTGGGGAATTCATAGGCTCTCCTCAGGCAACACTCTGTGCGCGGACGTTTGGCGCCGCGACTTCGGTCACTCGCAATCCGTAATTTCCGTCAACGATGACGACTTCTCCGCGCGCGATCACACGTCCCTCGAGAAGGAGGTCGACAGGCTCGTTGACTTCGCGGTCGAGTTCGAGCACCGAACCCGAGCGCAGTTCAAGGACATCCTTCAGCAATAGTTCGCGCCGACCGAAACGAAGGGCAACTTCAAGTTCCACATCCATCAGGAGCGGGAGGTTGGCGTGGGAGTCGATGGAGTCGTGCGGAAGGGGAGCCGGACTGGAGGCCGGCGCTGCCGGCGCAGAGGCGGAGTCAGCATCTCCGCTCCAAGTGATGGAAGAGAGCGCATTCGCGAGTTCGCTGCCGATCAAAAGGGAGAGGCGCACTTTACGGTCTGCGGACGTGAGTGAGATCGTGGCAGAACGCGCGGGTGCCCAATCGACTTGTTCGGAGACGTAGTCTGCCTTGAGGTCGAGCGCGTTCTGGCGGATGCCGTCCATGGCGCTTCCGACGAACTGGCGTGCAGCCTCCGCTATTGCTTCGGTTTCGTCGCAGGTCAGGTGGTCCGTTGAGCGCTCGGGCGCGGGGGTGCCCTGGAACATCGCGGCTATCGAGCTTGCGTGATGGAGGGAGAATGCGAGCGCGAATTCTCCTGTGACTGAGCCAGTAATACGAAATGCGGCGTAGACCTGGCAGGGTTCGTCGGAGGGCTGCGACAACTCGGCGGCCCATTGACCGCCGCTCACGGCCATGATGACCTGCGCGAGGGAGCGGCGGAATTCCTCGTAGAAAGTTTCGACTGATGACATGAAGCTTCTCCTAACGACTCGCTTCGGGATTGGACAGGCGCGAACCAACCTGCGCTGCGCAATGAACGCCGCTCCTTACGGCAGCGGCGGTGAACATGGGCTTTCCTGCGATGAGCAGGCGTGGCGGGATTCCGACATTGCGACGGAGGCGGATCAGTCCGCCGGGTTGAAGTCCGATCAGGTCGCGCACGGTTATGGGAACCGAGGGGAGCGAAAGTTCGGCCTCAAATGTGGACTGCAATAAGCGGGGCTTGATGCGCTCTGACTGCGATTCGCCGCGAGCCCGGCGGTCGCCCCATTCGTCGTCCATCTTTCGCAACAGCGCCTTAGAAACTGCTGCCGGGAACGCAAGGCTCAATGTGCCCTGCGACTCCGGCATGCTGATCTCAAAGCTGAGGCTCAGCGTCTTCTCGCTGGGGGGCATTACGCGCTGCATCTGGGCCGCGGGCTGATGCTGATCGAACTCGAAGTTAAGCCCGAGCGGCAGCCAGGCCGATTGCAGTTCGTGACAGATGATGCCCACCACACCGGCAAGAATCTGATCTTCAATCTCCGTGACCTCGCGCAGGTCCGACTTTGACGCGCCACTGCCGCCGAGCAGCAGATCGATGATGGGGAATGCGAGTGCGAGGTCGAGGTAAAGTGCGGCGGTGGCGTTGGCCCCGTGCATGTGAAAGGACGCCAAGTAGGCCACGTCAGGGATACGGGCAAGAAACTCGCGGTAGGTGAGCTGTTCGACGGAGACGAGGTTCGTCTCGAAAACGACGCGCAGATATGCCCCGAGGGAGTGGGTAAGATTTCGGGCGAAGGTCTCATGAAGTGTGCTGATGCTCCGCAATCGCTCGCGCGAGACCTGGCCGACCTGCCGGAAATTCCAAGGCTGAATGCGGCGTTCGTGGGCATCGGTGGGCTTCGGAGAACCGGCGCGAGCGGCCCGGAACATTGCATCGATTTCTTCCTGGTTCAGTACCTTCTGCATCCCATCTCTCCAAAGCCGCTGGCCGCAGCGAACGGATGTGCGACGAAGTTGCGCAGGCGCGCCCGAAGCTTGGTGACGGCGAGCGAATGGATCTGCGAGACCCGCGACTCACCGACGCTGAGCACTTCGCCGATGTCTTTCATGGTGAGCTCCTCGTAGTAGTAAAGAGAGAGCACCTGCTGTTCGCGTTCGCTCAACTCGCTGATCGCTTCGGCGAGTCGTGCCCTCATCTCGCCCTTCTCGCACAGGGCATACGGCGTCTCGTCGGGAGAGGCAGGGATCAGCTCGCCGAGGTCATAGTCGTTGTCGCCTTCGCCGACTCCCTGGAGGGAGCCGAGATCGAGGCCGCCAAGTTCACCGAGCAAACGCTGCAGTTCGTCCAACGACATCGACAACTCGTCCGCGAGTTCGCGCTCGTTGGGTTCGCGTCCGAGGATGACAGCGAGGCGGGCGGTCGCGTCTTCCACCATGCGACCCTTGCGCCGCAGGTCGCGGGGGCCCCAGTCCATGTCGCGCAAGCTGTCGAGGATGGCGCCACGAATGCGGAACTTCGAGTAGGTCTTGAACCGGACTTCCTTTCGAGGATCGAATTTGCGAAGTGCGTCGAGCAATCCGACGACGCCCGCGTGAACGAGATCGTCCAGCTGCACATGCTTTGGAAGACGATCGTGAATGTGCCGCGCCAGGTAACGGACTTGCGGCAGATGCTGCGCGAGGAGCCCCTCCAGTTCTTTCTCGTCAAATATGGCTCCGTATGCCGTACCGAGGCTCATGTCATTTCTCCAGGGCTTTTAGCTCACCGTTCCCAGCGAGCGCACAGCTATTGCCGGGGGAATCTCTCCCGGCGAAATCACCACCAGATTGGGCAGGAATGGCTCAAGCAGGCGGCGCAGATGAAAGCGCGCGGGACTGCTGCAAAGCACGACCGGTGCGGCCAGCTTGACCTGCTCGCCCGCGAGACGCTGCAAGCTTTCGAGCACCTTGCGCACGAAAGAAGGCTGCAATCCCGGACCGGGGTTTACGGTGGCTTCGAAACATTGCTTCAGTTCTTCTTCGATCGCCGGGGCGACGGTGACGACCTTCAGGTCGCCATCCGGAGAGAGCAGCGAGCGAACGAGCGCGCGGCCAAGCATCTGGCGGACGGCTTCGACCAGCAGCACGGGATGCTTGGTGGTTGGGGCCAGTTCGGCGAGAACTTCGAGCACCGTGCCGAGGTCGCGGATGGAAACCTGTTCACGGAGCAGTTGCTGAAGCACGCGCTGCACCTCACCGATGCTCATGTGCTTGGGGATGAGTTCCTCGACCAGCTTGGGATGCGAGTCGCTGAGGCTGTCCAGGAGGCGCTTCATCTCCTGCCGAGTCAGCAGGTCGTGCGCATTTTTCTTTACGACTTCCGCAAGGTGGGTCGCGAGGATGGAAGCGTGCTCAACGACCGCGTACCCGGCTGCAAGAGCCTGTTCCTGCAGTTCCGTGGCGATCCACTTTGCAGCCACGCCGAAGGCCGGCTCGCGTGTCTCGATGCCGCGCAGGTGCGATGTTGAATTGTCCGCATTGATGGCGAGAAGGCAGTTCTCCATCAACTCCCAGCGCGCAACTTCGACGCCGCGAATGGATACGACATACTCGCGCGGTTTCAGTTTGAGGTTGTCGGTGATGTGCACGGGCGGAACGACGAATCCCAGTTGCGTTGACAGATGGCGGCGTAGCGCGCGCACCCTCTGGAGGAGCTGGCCACCTTTGCCGGGGTCGACGAGCGGGACCAGCGCATACCCAACTTCGAGACTCAACTCATCGAGCGGCGGAACGCGGTCGAGCATTTCTTGCGGGGAAGTCGCCTGGGCTGGCGCGGTGCTGGCCGCTTGTGCGTCGGCCCTCGATTTGCGTTTGGCGACTCGACGTGCGAGCAGCGCCAGGCCTCCGGCCATGGCGAGGAAGGAGAGCTTTGGCAGGCCGGGCATCAGCGCAAGGGCCAGCATGGAACCCGCACCGACCCACAGTGCGCGACTGCTGCCGAAGAGTTGTCCGCCCAGGTCGGTTGCCAGCGTTCCTTGCGAGGAGGCGCGCGTGACCACGATGCCGCCAGCCACGGAAACCAGCAGGGACGGGATCATGGTGACGAGCCCGTCGCCGACGGTGAGGACCGTATAGGTCTTCAGGGCTTCGCGAAACGGGACGTCGAGTTGGAAGACGCCGATGAGGAATCCGGCGACGATGTTGATGGCGGTGATGAGAATGGTGGCCAGTGCGTCGCGCTGATTGAATCGAGCCGCACCGTCCATTGCGCCGTAGAACTCGGCTTCCTGCGACACTCCCTGGCGGCGTCGGCGCGCCTCGGCTTCGTCGATGAGCCCGGCATTCAGGTCGGCGTCGATCGCCATCTGCTTGCCCGGCATGGCATCGAGCGTGAAACGTGCGGTCACTTCCGCGGTGCGCACTGCTCCGTGGCTTACGACCATGAACTGGATGGCGATGAGCGCGAGGAAGAGAACGAAGCCAACGACGTAATTGCCACCCACCACGAACTGGCCGAAGGCTTCAATGACACTGCCTGCGGCTGCCGCACCTTCGTTCCCGTGGAGCAGGATGCGCCGGCTGCTTGCGAGGTTCAGGGAAAGCCGGAAGAGCGTCAGGAGGAGGAGCAGAGAGGGAAAGACAGAGAACTCGACCGGGCGCATGATCTGGATGGCCGAAAGCAAGACGAGCACGGAGGCCGTGATGCTGACGGCAAGCAGCAGGTCGAGGATGATGGCGGGCAGCGGCACGAGCATCACAAACACAAGGGCGACGGCCGCGGCCGGAACAGCCCATTCGCCGATATTGCCGAGCAAAGCCGACTTCGATTGCGGTGGTTTCGGCATTTAGGCGCGACCTCCCGGCTGGCGGTTGGCGGCGTCGGCTGATTGCACGCGAAAGACAAACGCCAGCACTTCAGCGACAGCCGCGTACAGATCGGCGGGGATGGCGCGCCCAATATCGACGGCACGGTAAAGCGTTTGAGCCAGCGGTTTGTTCTCCACGACCGCGATGCCGAGCCAGAACGCTTTGCGCTTCAATTCCTGCGCGAGCAGGTTCTGTCCCTTGGCGACGACGACCGGTGCGGCCATTGCGGGGGTGTATTGGAGCGCAACCGCAAAATGCGTCGGATTGGTGACGACGACGGTGGCGTTCTCAAGGGCCTGCAACATGCGAGTGCGGCGGGCCTGTCGCTGAATCCTGCGAATGCGGCCCTTCGTGGCGGGATTGCCCTCGGTCTGCTTCATCTCCTCGCGGACTTCCTCTTTGCTCATCCGGAGATCGCCTTCGAGCTTTTGTCGGACGAACGCGTAATCCGCAAGCGACCAAATCAGCATCACGAGCGCCGCTTTCCATGCGAGCTCGAAGAGCAAGGCGCCGAACAGTGCGAAGGATTTATCCAGGGTCCCGGTGGAACACGCGACGATGGCGCGCCATTCGCGGGAGACAAGCTTGACGAGCAAGCAGGTGATGATCGCGCCGGGTATGAACGACTTCAGCACAGAGCTGACGGTAGTCATCGAGAAGATCTGGCGCGCACGTGAGGCGGGGCTGATGCGCTCAAGCTTTGGGGCGAGTGCCTCGCTGGAGAATGCAACGCCTCCCTGTGCGGCGACAGAGAAACCGGCAATGCAGAAAAACGTTGCGAGCGGTATCGCGGAACCGATGAGGGCGCTCCATGCCGTGTTCTGAAGGAGTCCGATGAGGGTTGTGCCTTCACTCAGCATGCTGGACTCGAGCGAGGAACTGAAAAGGGTTCGCCAGTGGCCGAGTGCGTCAGTGAAGCCGGAGGCGACGATCCAGACGCCCGCGGCACAGGCGAGTGCGCCTGAGAGTTCGCGGCTGCGGGCCACCTGTCCCCGCTCGCGCGCCTTCTTGCGGCGTTGCTGTGTCGGCTGCTCGGTTCTGTCGCCGTGGTTCATAACACTCTCATCGCAGGTTCAGTAACGATTCCGTCCAACGCAGTGCCACTTCGAAATGGCGTTCCAACACGCCGGGGAGAAACACGAGGCCGCTGGCCAGCACGACGAGGCCGAGGATCGACTTCACCGATAATCCAACCACCAGCGCGGGAAAGTTCGGAGATGCCTTCGAGAGAAAGCCAAGGGCAATATCGGTGAGAAGCGTGGCGGCCAACACGGGCGCCGCGATTCGTACACCGAGTACCCACATGACTGTCGAGAGCTTAAGAAATTGCCCGGTCGCAAAGGCGTTCAGAACGAATGCTCCGGGCGGCATGAACTCGAGGCTTCGGCCAAGGCTGCGCAGCAGAGCATGGTGGACATCGAGTTGGAGAAATATCAGAAGGCCTACGGTGTGGTGAAACATGCCAAGGACCGGAGTGTCCACCTGGCTCTGTGGGTCGATGATGTTGACGAGCGAGAATCCCATCTGCATCCCGATCACATGTCCGGCGACCTGAAGCGCTTCAAAGACGAGGTTGGCTCCCAAGCCCATGAGGAGTCCGATGACGGCCTCGCTGACGATGACAGCGACCCATCGCCCAGCGTCGCCAATTGAAGGCATGTGCGACGCGTAGGCCGGGTACAGTAACGCCGTAAGGGCGACGGCAAGGCCAGCCTTGATGCGTGGAGGGATGGAGTTGCTGCCGAGGAACGGAGCGAAGATGAGCGCGCCGCTCATCCGAGCACCAAGGCAGCCGACTTGTCCGACGAGTTGTTCCAGTTCGCCCATCAGAATCAACGCAGATACGGGTGGAAATCCGACATCAATTGCATGGCAAACATCGCCAGCTTTTTCAGTGTCCACGGCAGCAAAACGACGGCAGCCAGGGCCGTAACCAGCAAGCGAGGAACGGTCGATACGGTGGTCTCCTGCAAAGAGGTGAGCACCTGGACGACGTTCACCGCGAGGCTCACGAGAGTCGCAACCGCCAGGATCGGAGCGGCGGTTACTAACGCCATGTGCAGGGTCATCCTTCCCAGCGACACGACGGTTTCCATGGGCATGCCGCCGGTCATGTAAAACTCCTCATCAGAGAGCCCACGACCAGGTTCCATCCATCGACCATGACGAACAGCAGCAACTTCAACGGCGTCGAGATGACGATGGGCGGCAACTGCAACATGCCCACAGAGGTCGTGATCGACGCGACAACCAAGTCGATGACGAGGAATGGCAGAAACAAAACCGCGCCGATCTGAAAGCCGACCTTGAGTTCGGAGAGGATGTAAGCGGGAACGACAACGCGAATCGAGAGGTCCTGGGGTGATTTTGGCCGAGGCTCCTTCGCGAGCTCAACGAAAAGTGCCGCGTCTTTTTCGCGGACATAGCGGAGCATGAAGTCCTTCAGCGGTTGCGATCCGGCGTTGATGGCCTGAAACGCATTGATCTTTCCCATGCGGTATGGCTCGACGGCCTGCGCCTGAATGGCGGCCCCGACGGGCTGCATGAGGAAGAACGTGAGCACGAGCGAGAGTCCGACCAGGGTCTGGTTGGTGGGAGTCGTTTGCGTGCCCAGAGCCTGCCGAAGGAAATGAAACACGACCAGCAGTCGCACGAACGGCGTCATGGAGAGCAGGATCGCGGGCAGCAGCGTGAGCAATGTGAGTAAGAGAACGATGCCCCAAGGGACCGGACTGGTCACAGGTAATCCGTCCAGGGGAACCGGTCCGTTCGGCGGCACTGGTCCGGCAAACATGTGGACGGTTGCACTCACGACGAAAACGACGATGAGGATGCTCTTCACAGGGAGATGCGCTCCGGCTCCGGCATGCGAAGGGGTTCGGGCATTGGACGGTCCGTCTGTCCGAGCCTGGCCAAGAGCGACACGGAAGCGGCCGCACCGCCGATGAGGAATTTCTCCCGCCCGAAACTTACGACGGCGACGAAGCGCTTCTCTCCGAGTCCCGCCACTTCGACCACCTGAAGCTTGCGAGGACGCCGCTGAACATTAATCTTGCTGAACGTGTTCAGAAGCCTTGTCCACCAACTCTGAAGCGCGGGCCTGCGCGTCGCTTCAGGTTTCCGGGCGACTGGTGTCCGCGTACTACGCTTCCTTCTGCTCATAGCAACTCCGTGACCCGCACGGCGAGTTTTTCGCCGACGAGTTCGAACTCGGTCCAGGCGATCAGGCTGTTGTTCAACAGCAGGGGCAGATCACTTCCCGCAGTGCACTCGGTTTCGACGATGGTTCCGGGAGCCAGACGCAACAGGTCTCCGACGGTGAACCGAGGCACTTGGACTTGCAGGCTCGCGACGCATGGAAGGCCCTCACAGCCTTGCCAGTCGCAGGCGGGCATACTCTCGCGTTCGGCCAGTACGATCTGCTGCTCCATGAAGCCTCTAGTGCGGCGCCACCATTCGTTCCCAGGAGTGCAATCGGGTTGCCGCGCGGAATGAAATGTCAGTGGGTCGTAAGCATTCCAGAATCAGAAGCTTCGGCGGATGCGCGACAGGGTGGCGTGGGAGGCAGTGATGAGGATTAAGCCGGCCTCATGAAAACCCGCTAACATCGGCCCCGCACTTGTGAGTGCGGGGCCGAGAAAAATCAGCGTTTCAGGTTGATGGTTTCCTGCGTGATCTCGTCGAAGGTGGTAATGGCTCGCGCGTTTGCCTGAAATCCGCGCTGCGCCATGATGAGCTTCGCAAATTCCTGCGCGATGTCCACGTTGGAGAGTTCGAGCGCACCGCCGGAGAGCGTGCCTCTGCCGCCAGTGCCGGGTATTCCGATGACGGCCGCACCCGAACTGAGGGTAGAGGAGAACATGTTTCGGCCGTCCCGCTGCAATCCCTGCTGGTTCGCAAAGTTCGCAAGAGCGACCTGGCCAAGGACCTTCGCTCCGTTGTTGAAGGCGCCCTGGATGGTTCCATCGGTGCCGATCGCGAAGTCGAGCAGTGCGCCCGGTCCGTAGCCATCCTGATACGTCGCAGAGGGTGAGAACGTTGAGGCCGTTTGAGTGAGATATCCGCCGTTGTTGGCGTCGCGCAGGTTCCACGTGAACTGGAAATCAGAAGCGCCGTTGGCCAGGCCAGTGATGTCTATGTCGGCGACGTTGCCGGCGGGGGAGATCAAGTCACCGCCGCCATTGAACTCGAGTGTCCCAGTGGAGAGCGTAGTGGGTGTAGCGGCGCCGGTATCAGCGCCGGGCAGGGTGAGGCGATAATCCCAGGTGTTCGCGTCGGTCTTGGTGAACTCGAAGGTGAGCACATGGCTTGCTCCAAGCGAGTCGTAAATCGTGACAGGCGTGGTGAAGGTCTTGCCGACGGTGGCGGTCGCATCAAGGTTGGCCTTCAAGTGCAGCAGGGACGTAGCCGTCGGAGCGTTCATCTGTCCTTTGCCGACTTGCAGCGGCGCGAGGCCGCCGTTCACATTGATCACACCATCGATGGCGCCATAACCCAGGACGGGTGCACCGTCTTCAGTGGTGAGGAATCCCTCGTCGTTGACGGTGAAGTTGCCGGCGCGCGTGAATTGCAGCCCGCCGTCGCGCTGGACGACGAAAAAGCCCTCGCCGTTGATTGCGAGGTCGCTCGGTACACCGGTGGGCTCGACGGTTCCTCCGCTGAAATTGGAACTGATGGACCCGACGCCTGTGCCGGCGCCGATCTGGAGCGGGTTCCCCGATCCCGACGATCCGACGGTCTGGTAGAAAAGATCGCGGAAAGTGACTCGCATCTGTTTGTAACCTACGGTGTTGAGGTTAGCGAGATTGTTGGCGATCGTGGAAAGAGCGGTCGAGCTGGCTGTCAGGCCTGACAGCGGAATTGAGAACACTGGCATGCTGTTCCTCCTGTGGATTCGGGATGGCGGCTACTGCTGCCCCGTAACGGCGTCCAGCGCCTCACGGATGTGAATAATCTGCGACAACGTGTTGAACTGAACCAACTGTCCGACAAACTGCGTTGGATCCATCGGGGAGAGCGGGTCCTGCGTCTTCAATTGGGTGACGAGCAGCGTCAGGAACATGTCGCCTGTCTCGTCGCCAAGGGCCGGCGTGGTTCCGGTGCTGCTTGATCCGGTTACAGAATTGACCTGCATCGATTTCTCCTTCTCAGGCCCGAACACTCAAGGCGCCACCGTGTGTAGTGGCTGGTAACGGTAAGTCGGTTGAGACCGTCGTGCGGGAGTGTGTACGGTCCTGCAAAACAATGAGTTCTGTGGGAGTTGACGATCCCTGGTCCGGCGCGTCGTGGCGTGCGCCGGAGTCGGTGCCCACGCCGCCACTTCGAAAATCCAGATCACGAAGAGTCATTTCGTGTGACGCGAGCCGGTCGCGAAGATCTGCGATGTCCGCTGGTGAGATCCGTGTGAGGTCGCGCGCCGACACAATGGTGGCGTCCACATTTCCCTGCTCCAGAGTGGTACGTACCTCGATGTCTCCCCCGATTTCGGTATGCACGCGCATGCGGATCTCCGCGCCATGCGGAGCCAAAGTTGCGTGCCGGATGTCACCAGCCTGCAATCCTGGCTGCGCAGAGGAGGAATCCGGCAATGCGAGATCCTGGTGAGGGGAAGTCAGAGTTACCGTGGGTGCGTGCGACTCGCTTGCGACTGCGGCTCGATCCTCTGCGGGTACGTGCAGGACGGGCACGCTGGCCGGACGCAAATCTGATGTGGGAGTGAAGGATGCGACTGCGTCGAAGGGGACTGCCGAATGCGGGAGACTCTCGGAGACTGAAGGTGCTGAGCCGGATCTTGCCTTCAGCGGGCGTTGTGTTTTCGCAGCAATCTTCGATGGGAAATCTGTTTCAGTTTTCGGGCCGATTGCAGTTGCAGGCGTGCCTGGAATATCTGTCGCGACAACTTCGGGAACCTGCGTGACGTCCGACTCCGGTGATTGGACGGGGACTGCGTTGTCCGCACGGACTTCCGTTGGTTGCGCGATGCGAGTCTTCAATGCTTCGCCCGGGTCCGGTTCGCTGGGCAAGTCGGGGTGGAGCTTTGTCGCTGGCTCGTGGTCTTCAAGCGCAGTGCGGAAGGGCTGGTTGGGTCCCAGTTCGCTTCGAACGACATCGTTCGACAGAGCACCGGTTTCGTCTGGTTGACGCTCGATCGATTGCCGTGGATGAGCGCCAGGCCCGGCCCAGCGTTCGAGGAGAAGGGAGGCAGCGCGACTCCATCGCAATATGGCACGTGGATCCTCGGAGGCTGAGGCGATTCCAGTACTCCTCGGCGACTCGATGTTTCCGATTTGCTCTTGAGAGCCCGCGCCGCTGCCGGCGGGAACAGTGGGCTGAGCGAGCGGTCCTGTCGGCGTTGGAATGACGAGCGCGACGAAGGTGACGGGATCGATTGGAGCGGGTCCCGGGGTCGATGGTGCGGCCAGGGTGTCACCGTTGTCAGCTGCACTGTTATCGCTTGCGTCTTCCTCCGATCGAGCATCGGATGTGCTTTCGGAATTGGTCAAGGCTTCGACTGCTCCGGCGAATAAGGCTCCGAACCATTCGTGGCCGGTGGTGGCCGTGATGTTCGCTTCCTCGATACAAACCGGGTTTTGAGTCGGCGTCAGAATGGGCGAAGTCATCAGTTCCGCACTTGCACGTCGAAAACCAACTGCCACGCAATCGGAAACCCACGTAAACCGCGTCGGTTGGCGTGATCGAATCAAGATCCATCCGAGGCGTGACTCTCGCTGGAGGGAGTTTCTGTCCCGGCACCCTGCAGGTCTTGCCGAGTGCGTTGCCAGTTCATTAGGAACATCTCATCAACGGCGCGTTGTTCAGCGCGCGCCAATTTCTCTCTCCACCGGGCCTGCTGGATCTCGTAGAGGATTTCGACCTGCTTACGTTGCCTCCTGGCCAAGTTGTACTCGTTGCGCTCGGCAGCGGCGTGCACACGCGCGTCTTCCACCTGCCGACGAAGGCGGCGTATCTTTTCGGCGATTGCAACCTGGCGCGATGCGAGGAAGTGCAACTCGATCGCGGGTGTCGGGTGCTGGATGTTGCTGATAGCGGCATGCACTTGTGTGCGCGCATCTTCCGCAGCCGTGCAGTCGCGGGTGCAGGACGAGAAGCGCAATTGCGCGAGGCGAAGAGCCAGCTCCTTATTCTCCTCGATGAGCTTGCGGAGGCGCAGGATCGGCTGAAGCGTCGAGCGGAAGGCCATCGCTAGGAGACCAACTCGGCTAGCCGTTTGCGCGTGTCAGCTAGGTCGGCACGTTCGTCGGCCGTTTGGCGGAGTAACGCATGGATGCTGGGCAGGAGCTTCAACGCACGGTCGAGCGTAGGGTCAGCACCGGCCTGATAGGCGCCAATCCGGATCAAGTCTTCCGAGCGGCGATAGGCGGCAAGCAGTTCGCGAACGACTCGGGCAGTTGCGAGGTGCTCGTTGGTGCAGACCGATGACATGAGCCGGCTGAGGCTCTCGAGAACGTCGATGGGCGGGTAGTGCCCAGAGGAGGTGAGGCGACGGTCGAGCATGATGTGACCGTCGAGCAACGAGCGGACCGCATCGACGACGGGATCCATATTGTCGTCACCTTCCATCAAAACTGTGTAGAAGGCGGTGATGCTTCCGTTCTGCACCCGGCCTGCGCGCTCGACGAGTCGGGCGAGCATGCTGAAGACGGAGGGCGTATAGCCCTTCGCGGTGGGCGGCTCGCCGGCCGCCAATCCGATCTCGCGTTGCGCCATGGCGAGGCGGGTGATGGAGTCCACCACCATGAGCACGTTCCTGCCTTGAGAGCAAAAATACTCTGCGATGGAGGTGGCGACCATGGCAGCTCGAATCCGCAACAACGCCGATTGGTCGGAGGTAGAGACCACAACGACGGCGCGTTTGCGGCCTTCCTCGCCGAGTGCGTCCTCGAGGAACTCTCGGACCTCGCGTCCGCGTTCTCCGACCAGCCCGACTACGGTGAGGTCTGCTTCTGTACCGCGGGCCATCATGCCGATAAGGGTGCTCTTTCCGACGCCGCTGCCGCCGAAGATTCCCATGCGCTGTCCGCGACCACAGGTAAGCATCGCGTCGATGGAGCGAACTCCGCAGCCCAAGGCGGCGTCGATGGGGACGCGGGTCATGGCGGGCGGACCTCCGCGCTCGATCTCGATCCTGGCGGCGGGGACGATGGGGCCCAGTCCGTCGAGCGGCTGTCCTTCAGCGTCGATGACCCTTCCGAGCAGTTTTGGGCTGACGGCGACCATGGGCCGCGTGCCTAAGGAGACAACTGCATCTCCGTAGCGAATGCCTTTGGGCTTGCGCACGGGCATGGTGAGTACGTTGCGTCCTCTGAAGCCGACGACCTCTCCGGCGTAACGTCTGCCGGCGGCGTCCACGATTTCGCATGCTTCTCCGACTGAACAGAGCGGTCCTACGGACTCGACGAGATGACCGACTGCCTGTGTCACCTTGCCCTGCCAGCGGTATTCGGGCAGCGACTCGATAGCATGCATGTAGCCCTCGAGGATGCCTGGCAGGGTCACTGGCACATCTCCGTCGAATTTCGCTGTGCGAGAAGGTCGAAGAATCCCTGCTCTATCTCTTTGAGTGGCCCTTCGAGGCTGATGTCCGTGGTGCCGACTTCTGTTTCTATCCGGCAAGTGTCCAGGTTGAGATGAAGGTCTGGAACGACTTCGATCGACATTCCGTTCCAGCCGTCGAAAACGGCTTTCCAGTTTTTGGCGTGGTCAGCGCCGACGCGCAGCTTGATCCGGGTTGTGCTGTCAAGCCGCTCGAGTGCCGAACGCACTATCCCGGCCAGCAGCATGGGATCAACCATCGCTTCGCGATGCAGGATCTTTCGTGCGATCGCAAGTGCAAGACGTATGACTTCCGGCTCAAGCCGCCGCGTCAGTGCGGCTTGCTCGTCAGCGAGGCGGCGCAGGGCGTGCGCCAGGGCGGCCCGTTCGGCTTTGATGGATTCGGCAATGCTGGCACGTGTGCGCGCTTCGCCTTCACGGATCCCTTCGAGGCGGGCGGACTCCAGTGCAGTCTCCACGTCGGCCGACGAGAGGGAGGCGTCGTCGAAATCAAGGTTCGCTGAACCACCGGGTGCGGGATAGGAGAAGAGCTGAACGCCGATCGATGCAGGCTCGACGGGCTTAGACCACGTACTCATCCTCGACCTCCGACTTCAAAACCAACTTGCCTTCTGATTCCAACTTGCGCGCCAGCGCGACGGCTTCCTGCTGCGCCTTGGTGACGTCGCGCGTGCGTACGGGACCAAGCGCGTCCATGTCTTCCTTGAGCATTTCGACTGCTCGTGACGACATGGTCTTGAATATCTGGTTCTTCAAATGCTCCGACGCACCTTTCAGGGCGAGGGCCAGCGTCTTCTTGTCGAGGTTCCCGAGGAGTTCACGGATGCCGAGTTCCGAAACTCCGACCAGGTCGTCGAACGTGAACATCAGGTTGCGTATGCTAACGGCCAGTTTCGGATTCTCGATCTCGACAGCGTCGAGAATCGACTTGCACACAGGAGGTTCGAGGCGGTTCATCAGATCGGCTACGCCCTTGAAGCCGGCGTACGCGCGACGGCTCTGCTCGCCAAGGGACTTCATGCGCTTGTTCAGGACCATTGAGACCTTCTGGGCCATCTCGGGGGAGAACTGTCGCAACTGCGCCAGACGCTTTACGGCTTCCGCACGCACCTCTTCGGGAAGCTTCATCAACAATCCCGAGGCCTGCTTGGCATCCAGGTGTGCCAAGATGAGTGCGACAGTTTGTGGGTGTTCACCTTCCAGGAACTTTGCGAGCTGCTGCGGATCCGCCTTTCGGAGCGAATCCAACTTGCTCGCACTCATCTCCTGGGCCTGAAGCACGGAGTCCAGGAGCGCTTTCGCACTCTCCTCACCGAAGGCCTTCACGAGCAATCGGCGGGCGTAGGCGCTGCCGCCCTGCGCCAGATATTCCTGTGTCAGCGTCAGCTGGTAGTACTCCTCAAGCACCTGCAACGCAGCTGCTGCGGGAACGGCGCCCAGGTCTGCAATCTCCTGCGTGACGGCCTGCAACTCGCGTTCGCCGAGTTGCTTGTAGATGGAAGTTGCGGTCTCCTCGCCAAGCAGGACGAGCAGGATCGCCGCTTTTTTCACTCCCGAGAGTCTGCCGGCGGCGCTCACTCGGCTTCTCCGATCCAGTTTTGTACAAGACGTGTGCTCACCGCAGGATCTGCGCTGACCTTGGCAGCGAGTTGTTTCTTCAGATTGCCAAGGCGCCGGGCTTCCTCATTGTCATCGCCGGCGATTGCGGCGTCGAGCGCGGCTGCGTTCTGCGAGGCCAGCTTTCCCCGCTCGGCTGTTCCAAGTTTCGCTGCGCTCTTCAATCCCTCGATGATGTGTTTCTTGATCGGACGCAGGACCAGCATGTACACGACAAGGAACAGCGCGCCGATGGCGGCCAGCCGCAGGACCCACGACCAATCGTTCACAATCCGACGCGACTTCTCGAAGATGCCCGGAAGCGGGGGGGCTTCGACGGGCGATTGCTCGAATGACATGTTCGCGACGGTAAGTACGTCGCCGCGCGTGCTGTCGATGCCAATGGCGGCCTTCGCCAGCTGCTCGATCTGCTGCAACTGTTCCGGAGTGCGCTTCTGGCGTTCCGTGGTCGTTTTTCCGTTCTCCTGCTTCGTGACGCGAGCGTCGTCTACCAGCAGGGCTGCGGCGATACGCTTCACGGCCCCGGCAGGTTGCGTCGAATGGCGCACGCGGCGGCTGACCGCATAGGTATTGTTTTCGCTGCGGCTCTGGGGTCCGGCGGGGAGGGGAGTCGGGGTTGGCTTAGTGGTCGCCGCACCGATCACATTGCTTGCTGCGCCGGGCACGCCGCCTATCCCTGTTCCTGCCTGTTCTTCGGTCTTGTGCGTGGAGAGGGCGACGACGCCGTTCGGGTCGTAGCTTTCCTGGGTCTCCTCGTTGGAACTCATGTCGTATTCCACGCGGACGCTGGCGCGGACATGATCGGCTCCCAGCACCGGCTCAAGCGTTTGCAGCAGTCGCGACTGCAAGGCCTGTTCGAGCGATTCGCCGCCGTGCCCCTGCATTCCTTCGGAAACCAGCGCAAACATCTGCCCGGTATCGCCGTCCACAACCGTCACCTGTTGGGGATCAAGTTTGTCTACGGAACTCGCCACGAGCTGTGCAATGGTCCCGTGCAGTTCACGGGTGAACGAGCGTCCGCGAAGTTTTAGCACCACAGAGGCTTTTCCCTGGCGGTCGCGCTCGGTGAAGACCGAGTCGGGCGGAAGCACCAGATGGACACGAACAGCGTCAACGCCGCTCAGCGTCTGGAGAGTACGTTCCAGTTCGCCTTCGAGTGCGCGCTGATAATTGACCTTGTCGTCGAAATCGCTGCCGACCCAATCGGTCTTGTCAAAAAGTTCAAACCCGAGCCGCGCTCCCGTACTGCTCGACTGCGCCGCGAGTTCGATGCGGCTCTCGTCAAGCTTGTCGGCCGGAACCTGGATGCTCGAACCATCTGGCGACAGCTCGTATGCGATCTTACGAAGGGCCAGCCTGGAGGCGATCGCCTGAGCGTCGGCGGGCTTCAATGAAGATGCCAGCATCTTCATCTCCGGACGATTGATCATTCGTACGAAGACGAAAAGCATGACTGCGACGGCAATGGCGCCGCCGGCCATGAGCAGACGTTGCCGCACGCTCAGTGTTCGAACGAACTGCTGAACCTGGGACGTCGCTTCGCTGATCGAATTGGGGGCCTCTGGCATGGCGACTTGCTAGAACTGCAAACGTGAAATCTCCTGGTAAGCGCTGACGACCTTGTTCCGTACCTGCATCATCAGCTCGAAAGACAGGCTGGCCTTTTCGACGGCGAGCATGGCCGAGTGCAGGTCCTCGCCATCGCCGCTCATGATCGACTGAACCTTCTGGTCGGCCTGAGTGTGCATCCGTTCGACTTCGACGATCGCGTCCTGCAACACTCCCCCGAAGGCCTTGGCGTCGGTGCCGCCACGCTTTGGCGCATGCAGGCCTTCGATGTTCGGCTGCGGAAGCCCTTGTATTCTTGAGAACTCCACCGCTCTCCTCCTACTTCAATATCTCGAGAGACTGCTGCGCCATCTGCTTGGCGGCATTCACGGCTGCGATGTTCAACTGATAGGACCGCACGGCGCTCAGCAGGTCGGCCATCTCGGTGACGGGATTGATATTCGGATAGGCGACGTAGCCGTTCTCGTCGGCGTCCGGATGTCCTGGCTCGTAGCGCAGGAGTGGAGGCGCCGTTTCTTCCCGGACGTCTGCGATGCGAACGCTCTGTTCGCTCGCCGATGCAAGTTGAGTTCTGAAACTCAGGCCGCTGCCGCCGGCCAGCACGACTTCTTTGCGGCGGTAAGGACCGCCTTCAGGAGTGCGCGTGCTCTCGGCATTCGCCATGTTCGCCGCCGCGATCTCCGCCCGGTACCGTTGAGCACCCAAGGCGGACCCACTTACCTTAAGCAGGCCGAAGACATTCATGCCCTATCTCCCTTCGCGAATCGCGATTGAGATGCGCTGCAGTTCGGAACGCAGCACTTGTACTCCGGTGCGGAACCGCAGCTGGTTCTCGGCGAGCAACAACGACTCTCGATCTACGTTGACGTTGTTTCCGTCGGGGCGCTCGGTAGGCAAGGGAATCTGGCGCGGAAGGGGGTCGCCGGCGCCTGCGCCATCAAGCGCCTTACGCATCTCATCTGCAAAATCGATGTCCAGCGTCCGGTAGCCGGGAGTGTCGATATTCGCGATGTTGGTCGTGATCAGCTTCTGGCGAAAGGCTGCCAGATCGAGATACGTGCCAACCCGCTGAAGGGATGGGCTGTCGATGATGCTCATGCCGTGCCTCGCGGTGGCAGACCGAAATCCCTGATCTTGTTTCTAACCGTGCGGACGCTTAAGCCCAACTTCTCGGCTGCGCGGGTACGATTTCCCTGGGTGGCTGCGAGGGTTGCTTCGAGGAGTTGGCGCTCCGCCTGACGCCACGAAATCCCCGGTAACAGAGGCAGCGGAGCCGCCTCGTCGAACTGGAGGTATTCGGGACCGACCTCAGCCGTGCTGCACAAGGCAGCAGTGCGGCGCATGAGGTTGCATAGTTCGGATACGTTGCCCGGCCAGGAATGGCGCAGCAGTCCATCAACGAACTGCGCGGTCAGCGCAACAGGGCTGATCGAATAGACGTCGAGGAACTGCTCAGCCAGGACAGGGATGTCTTCGCGGCGCACGCGCAGGGCGGGCACTGTGATGGGAACCACTTTCAGGCGGTAGTACAGATCGCCGCGGAAGGTCTTTTCGGCGACCAGGTCGCGCAGGGGCCGTCCGGTTGTTGCGATCACGCGGACCCGCGGTGACTTCGAGCGCGAGTCCTGGCGTTCATGTTCATCGAGGGCACAGAGGAGTCTTGCCTGGAAGCGTTGCGGCAACTCGCCAACTTCGGTCAGCAAAAGAGTGCCCGTCTGCGGGAGTCTGGGACTCCCCGTGGAGCCGAACCTTTCAGTTCCGCCGAACAGAATGGATTCAAGCTCGGGCTCAGTGCAGGCTTCGCAGTCTACTTCTGTGATGGGCAGCCCGCTGCGGGTGCTCCAACGATGAATCCACCGGGCGAGGAGACGTTTGCCCGTGCCTTGTTCGCCTTCGATCAAGACGTCGGCGTTGGATGGCGCAACTTGTTGGGCCATCCTCAACATATGTTCCGAAGTCGCGGCCCGCGCGATGATCCGCGGAAGGCCATCCATGACTGCCGTTGCTGGTTGCAGGTCGGGCAACATATGCCGGTTGGAGTGCAGTTCTGGTGCCAATGAAGTATCCGTTCCGTTAGAGCATTCTCAGGAGATGGCGCTCATGCGCCGATGCAGATGTGCTCTGAGCGGAGTACGTTCTCGCCGTCGGCGAGGATGGTGGCGCGTTCGATGACGTGCTTCAACTCTCGAACGTTGCCTGGCCAACAGTGTGCCTGCAGCAGTCCTTCGGCATCGGTGCTCAAGCGCACCTGATCTCCGCCGAAGTTCTTCGCGAAATGTTCGGCGAGCACATTCAGATCGCGGCCGCGATCACGGAGCGGAGGCATTTCGACGGGGAAAACAGCCAGGCGGTAGTAGAGGTCTTCGCGGAATTCGCCACGCTGGACCTTCTGAGGCAGACGGCAATTGGTAGCGGCAACCACGCGCACGTCTACGCGGAAAACGTCAGAGCTTCCGAGTCGCTGGACTTCGCTGTTCTCGAGGAAGCGCAAGAGCTTCGCCTGCATGGCTGGAAGCATCTCGCCTATTTCGTCCAGGAAAAGCGTGCCACCCTGAGCAGCGTGGACCTTGCCAATGCGAGATTGAACCGCTCCGGTGAATGCGCCCTTGGTGTGGCCAAACAGTTCCGCTTCCAGGAGCGCTTCGGGGATGGCGGCACAGTTTACGGTGACGAACGGCTTTGCGCTGCGTCCGCTGAGCTTATGAATGGCGGCCGCGATAAGTTCCTTGCCGGTGCCGGTTTCGCCGGTGATGAGGACGGTGGTGTCGCGGCGCGCGACCAGCGTGACCATGCGTACAAGCCGCTTCATCGCCTCGCTGCACCCGACCACTCCGGGAAGCAACTCGGTCATTGCAGCGGGAGCTGGAGCAACCGGCGCGAGGGCCACATTCTCTACGGACTGGAGCCTTTGCAGCACCTGGTCCGCGAACGAGCCCAGCAACTCCGAAGGGACCTCAAGGGCGCCAGTGGTGTTGTTCACAAGGACAACATCGACGCCGGGAAAACGTGCTTCGACCATGTCGATGACGTCTGCGGGCTGCAGGTCGGGAAGCTTTCCGTCGAGCAGAAGCAATCGTGCGGGCGAGATCTCCATCTTCCCGAGAGCGTCAGCGCCTCCCATGGCGATGTCGACGTGCCAGCACGGGTTCCGCAGCCGGTTGACGGCGCGATCGCGGAACTGATGATCCGCGCTGGCTATAAGAATGCGGTTGGTCGCGGGAAATGGAGTTTGCAGAATCGCGCTCATGCGGTGTGCGCTCCCGGTGCGGAGCTCGCGTTCAGTTGTGCGGCAAGGTATGCGGGTAGCTGTTCTCCGCGATAGAGCACCTGCGAGGTCGCTTTCTGCTCTCCGAGGCAGTACCCGACCCCACGCACGGTGTGCACGAGCTTCCGAATTGCGCCGCTATCAATCTTTTTCCGCAGGTAGTTGATGTAGACGTCGACGATATTGGTAGCTATCTCGCCGTCGGATCCCCAAACTTCCTTCAAGATCTTAGAGCGCGATACGGCCTGACCGTGGTGGAAGGCCAATAGTTCGAGAAGCGAGAACTCCCTCGAGGTGAGCTCGATCTTGCGACCAGCGCGCTCGGCGCATCCTTGCAGGCGGTCGATGACGAGGTCGGCCACGCGCATCGTGGTTTCGGGTACGGGGCGAGTACGCCGCATGAGCGCACGCACGCGAGCCGTCAGTTCCATGAGCGAAAACGGCTTGGCGAGGAAGTCGTCTGCTCCGCCGTCGAGAGCATGGACCCGCTCTTCGATGCCGCAGCGTCCGGAGACCACAAGTACCGGCACATCGTTCTGCTGGTTGCGCAAGTGTCGCAGCAGATCGAAGCCGCTCAACTTTGGCAGCGTGAGGTCGAGGAGAACGAGACCATATTGTTCGGTGTTGAGACTGGTGAGCGCTCGGTCGCCGTCACTGGCGAGTCTTACGGTGTGCCGCTCGCGCTCAAGCGCCTGCTGGAGCACAGATGCAAGGGGCACGTCATCTTCCACGATCAGGATTTTCACTGGTTCGGCCTTCTTACGCGCAGGCAGCTTTTACCGTCTGCGCCGTGCGAAAGGACAAATTAACCGGAGCCAATGAAAAACTTTAGAGAATGTACGAAAGAATGCGTCGCTGGATTCCGCAACTGGCCAGCCCGCATCCTCGTTCCGAAATGGGATGGCAGCGAGCAAGGGGCACGTAAGCTTCTAAACGAGCGACATTCCAAGCCGTGAACTGATCAGTAAGCCTCAGGGCACATTCATGTGCGACTTCAAGAAGGCGCGAATCTTCTCGTATGCGGACGTAACTTGTTGGGCCGTGAACATCCCGTGTCCGGCGCCCTTAATGGTGACAAATTCGTTGGGAACACCGGCTTTCGTAAGTGCCTCGTGCAGGCGAACGCCATGCGAATAAGGAACGACGTCGTCCTGGTCTCCGTGGATGGTGATGACGGGAGGCGCTCCCTTGCGGACGTACGTCAGCGGCGATACGCGACGCGCTACCTGTGCGCGATCTGTGGCTCCGCCGATCCATGACACGGCCCAGTCCCTGGTGTTGGGGCCGTCTATAAGATCAGCCACATCTGTGGGACCGTACCAGTTCACGACGGCTGCGACTTTCAGCGGCTCGGTTCCCGGGCACAGACGATCCATACCGTCATCGGGCTGAAGCAGTGCGGTCGTAAGTGCGAGATGGCCGCCGGCCGAATGACCTGTGATGACCAGGCGCTCGGTGTCGATGGCGTATTCCTTAGCATTGCGAATGACCCAACGCAGCGCACAGCGGGAGTCTTCCACGGCGGCGGGCGCCAAGGCCACGGGCGACATGCGGTACTCGACGTTGACCACGTTCCAGCCGGCGTCGATGAACGGCAGGAAGAGCGGCACGGCGCCCGAACGGTCGCCGAAGAGCCATCCTCCGCCATGAATGTAGATGAGGGTTGGGGCGGGATCTTTTCGATCGCGTGGCTTCCAGACGTCCAGCTTGAGCGCCTGACCACCCTGCATGCCGTAGACGCGGTCAGGGAAGACCCAGTATCTATCCGAGGAGGCAGCGCGTGCCGTCCAGCCGGGATCGTCGAAAGTCTGTTGGGCCTGGGTTGTGCCGCAGAGAAATGCCTGGAAAATGAGAGCGACCGCGAGAAGTAGATTACGCATGTTGGTGTGAGCGCAGAGGTGATGCGCCACAGCAGTGTACCTGCTCGGCCGGTGCGCTCAATGTGTCGAGCGTCACGTTGAGCAGGTGAGCAGGGCAAACTGAGGACGGCAACGGCCGCTGGGCGGCGCCGGGGCCTGCCTCGGGTGGCGGGCCATCGAGCCGGGGTGGCCGCCGTGCGCCGCGCCGTCGAGAGCGCGCCGGCGCTCGGTATCGGGTGCATGACGCTGTATGCGTTTTCGTTCGACAACTGGCGTCGCCCGCCGGACGAGGTACAGAGCATCTTCTGGCTGCTGCGCGCGTACCTGCGACTGGAATGCGAGAGGCCGAAGGATCGCGGAGTGCATCTCGAAGTCATCGGTCGGCGCGACCGTTTGCCGCACGGGCTGCGGCGTGAAATCGAGCGCGCGGAACATGCTACGCGGCAGCGCCGGGTGCTCCACCTGCGCGTGGCGATTGACTACTCCTCGCGGGACGCAATCACGCGCGCTGCGGTCGGCGCATTCCGCGCGTTGTCGCTGCACGACCGCTCTTCCGAAGAACGGCTCCGGTCACTGCTTGCGGGCACGCTGGTGGCGGACGGCGGCGAGGTGGACCTGCTGATCCGCACCGGCGGCGAAAAACGCCTCTCGGACTTTCTGCTATGGGAGTCGGCCTAAGCTGAACTCCACTTTACCGACCGCATGTGGCCGGAGTTCGATGGAAGCGACCTCGAGAAGGCCGTGCAGGACTTCCGGCGACGCGAACGTCGCTTCGGGGCGGTGCCAGCAATGGCCACTCCGCTACAGTCAGCCGGGGGTTCGCGATGATCGCGCCGGGGTCGCGCGCGCTGAAGGTGAAGTTCATCCTGCCCGCGCTCAAGGATTGCGATTTCTGCTACAAGGACGCCTTCTTCGCCGGTGGAAAGGGCTTCTACACGCAGCGGGTGGACGACGCGCTGGCGGAAATCGCGCGACTACCCGGCCGTCATCTCTACTTTCTCGACGATCATCTGCTGGGGGACCGGCGTTTCGCAGAAGCGCTGTTTGCGGGAATGCGAGGCATGGGCCGGATATTCCAGGGCGCGGCGACGGTCGATTCCATCCTGCGCGGCGACCTGATTGAACGCGCGGCGGAGGCGGGACTGCGCAGCGTCTTCATCGGCTTTGAAACGCTGACGCCGGAAAACCTGCGGCGCAGCAACAAGCGGCAGAACCTCGGCCGCGACTACAAGGCGGTAACGGAGCGCCTCCATGCGCTGGGCATCATGATCAACGGCAGCTTCGTCTTCGGCATGGATGACGACGGGCCCGACGTCTTCGAGCGCACTGTGGAGTGGGCCGTAGAGCACGGGATCACCACGGCGACGTTCCACATCCAGACGCCGTATCCGGGAACGCAACTCCACCAGCGGCTGGCCGCGGAAGGACGGATCGTCACGCGGGACTGGAACCTCTACGACACACGGCATGTCGTGTACCGTCCGGCCCGCCTGGATCCGGACGCGCTGAAATCCGGGTACGACCGTGCGTACCGGGAGTTTTATCGGTGGGGTGCCATCGCGCGGGGTTCGCTGCATCACGGCACGGTGAAGCACCAGGCCAAGCACTTCTTCTACGCGGCCGGGTGGAAGAAGTTCGAGCCGCTGTGGGACATGGTAATTCGCGCGCGGCAACTTACCCGGATGACGCCGCTGCTGGAAGCGGTGCTCTCGCGACTGACGATGCAGCTGGCGGAGGCGAAGCAGGAGGAGCGCACGCGAGAGGCTGAAACACTCGTACAGATTGGGTGAGTTCGAAACGCCGCGTCGGCGAGATGGTACCAAATGGCTCCCGATGCACTGAACGCGGCAGGCTGGCCAGGATTGCCAACTCTTCGGTAGCGGACCTAGCCGCCCAACTCGAAAATTAGCGCAAGTACTCGCGCTCCTCAACGCTAATCCGCATTTCTGCGAAATCTCCCTCGCAACTAACTTCCGAAGTGGGGAGTGCCCGAAGTAAGATTGCGCTCAGTCACCCTGGACCAAAATGAGCAAGTAAAGCCGAATCCCCACAAGAGAGAAATGGATCACCAGTGGCTGAACCGAGACGGACCAAAAAAGCACGAAAGGTTGCCGCACTCATTCATGGATACAGTTGGGAATGTCCTGAAAAGGAAATCATTCTCGCTCCCGGTCTCGCCATATGTTCTTTTCGTGAAACTCCGATAGAAGTTTGCTATCAGAGGTTGTGCGAGGTACAGGGCATCGATGATGGTGACCCTTTTCAATATAAAGTGTACTTATCAATAACTGAGCCACCCGCGGAATACGAATGGGATACAGCCGACCCTTTGTCTCTAATCAATCGGTTGTGTAACGTGGTGACTGTCATCACTCGAAGTCCAGTGGGAATGTGTCGGGCGATGTACTCACGAAACGATTTCGCCACTCTGCCGGAGACAGACCTCCTATTCAGCTTAGTGGGACAAACTGAGTTTTTGAACAAGCCCTGGCGCTCAATAACGCCAGAGATTGCGACGCAGCTTATCGCGAGCTGGCTAATACTGGAGAAACTGTGGTGCAAAAAGAAATCAGAGGGTCGAATTGCAAATGCACTGCTGTATTTCTACTTAGCTTGGAGATCCCACCACATCGAGCATATCTGCCTCAATCTCGCAATTTGCCTAGAAATGCTTTTCGCTCCGCACTCAAATACAGAAACTACCCACCAGATCGCGTTCAATGTTTCTCGTTTTCTTGCGTCTGAGCCAAGCAAGCGCGAAGCTATCTACACGACGGTTAAGACGTTCTATGCAGCTCGCTCAGCTATTGTGCATGGTGGGATTCCCAACCCAAATAGAGTGATAGACGTAACTGTCGAGATGTTCCCAATAATCTTGGATATCCTTCACAAAATCGTAGTGAGCGAACATCTAGCGAAGATTTTTGATAACGAGCAAGAACGGAAGCGGCTCCTGAAAGACTACCTATTCAGTTGAAGCGAATTCTGAAAGATTCCTATTCTATTAGTTGCTATAGCGAACTTTAGGGGCTCGCATTCACTATGGCAGGAAGATGCACTAAAGACCGCGAAAAGCTAAAGCAAGCCGCCAAAATGATCGTTAACGGCGCTTCGTATCAAGATGCCCTACTTCACGCGGGATACTCCCCCAAAACCGCAAAGAGTGGCCGTTCTGCTGTTCCTGCCGCCATGTGGGATGAGATCGTTTCACTGGGCAGGGCGTATGCCGCCATCGGTTCAAAGCTGGACCTCGCAGAAGTGTCAAATAGGATTAAAGGCCGCCTGTACGTGAACGCGATAGCGGGTAAGTCCGATGGCAACGAAGCCTGCAAACTTCTCGGCACCCACAAGGACCACCAGCTATTCCAGCCTGACTCGCAGATTGGAGTGATTGTGCTGCAAGCCCCAAAGCTCGAACCCGCAGGGAAGCCGCTGATAAAAGCGGACGCCAGAGACCTTGAAGGGTAGGGGTTCTAGCGGTTTACACCACGAGCCCCCTCACGAACGTACCTGTTCTAAAGATGGAACAGAACAACAAACGTTGTTGCCTACCACTGCCACAGTGCTAACATCTGAGTCACTCAGGAACAGCGCGATGCTCAGACACACGCCAATCCGGAAGCCCGGCCAGAATGTTGCTACGCTTGCGACGTACACCATTCCTGAAGCCGCCGCATTCCTGGCCATGCAGTCGCGCACTCTCTTCGAGTGGTATTCGGGTGAGTTTCCCATCCTGAAACCTTCTGCACACTACGGTGCTATGTCTCTCTTGTCCTTCCGCGATCTAGAGGAAGCTTACAAAGTGCACCTGTTGCGTACAAAGCACAGGTTTCCTCTTCAGTATTTGAGGAAGGCAATGAAAGATGCCCGCGAGAAATCGGGGTCTGATCATCCACTACTTGACGTTGAAATTGATGTCATGGACAGATTGGCCCTGATAATTCCGGGAAGAGGAAGGCGTCGCCGCCGCGCAGTTACATTGGGTGATCCAAGCGTTCCGGACTACTTCCCCGAAGTTGTGCGAGCTTGGGGAAGAAGGATTTCAAAAGGCAGCAAGGGCGAAGTCCAACTCTTTCCATGGCGTTTTGCAAAGAGTGACGATGAGAGCCGCCCTGTATCGCTGAATCCAGAAGTCATGTCTGGAAGATTGGTAGTCACCGGAACGAGAATCCCAGTAAACCTGCTATGGGGACGCCGACTGTCTGGAGAGCCGATCGAGTCGATTGCCGATGACTACAGTTTGGAAATCGAGCGAGTCCGACAGGCGTTAATACATATTGATCAAAAAGTGGCGTGATGAGTGCGTTCTGTTCTTGGACGACTGTTTTTCTAGCAAATCTGCGCTAGAGAAACTCGCGCCACATTTCAAAGTCGAAAGTTTTTCAAAATGGTTCAGCAGTGACAATGACAGGCGGGAGCAGGGTGTAAAAGATCCCCGCGTTATTTCGTTCTGTCATAAGCAGGGATGGCTGCTAGTTACTACTGACCACGAGATGCGCCATACGCATGTGGAAGAGATCAAGGCGCACCCACACGTGACAATAATAGCGACAGCGAGGAATAGCGCGCAGGCCGGTGACCATTTGGCTTGGATTAATGCATTGATCATGCTGAAACCAAAAATTCTTCGTTACTTCAAAAACTCAGAGCGCCCGTGGTTCGCTACATTCAGCCGCGAAGGGAATATCAGCAGCTTCCATGTAATAGACGAGTCCTATACAACAAGACGGTCAAGAAAGAAGTGAAGTCCGCCCAGAGTTCCCGCCGGGAGATGTCAATTTTGGAAAGTTAGCTTCCGATGTTCGCGGAACATTACAGATATCTAAGGGTGGGGAGGGGGTGCTCCTTGGGGAGGCCTCAGAGATTACTGTGCCTCAAATTGTGCCCCACTTCTGCCGCTACTGTGCCACACAAAGCGATACCTCCTGCCGATGTGCTTGGAGAGGAGGGGTGCAAGTATCGCTAGTAGTAGGTGATAGCAGGAGAGAGTTGGTAGCGCTACCGGGAATCGAACCCGGGTTTGAAGATTGAGAATCTTCCGTCCTAACCCCTAGACGATAGCGCCACTTGAGGACCTTTCGATATTAACAAAGGAAGCGGAGAACGCCAACCCCGCGTAAGCTGCTGCGCGCGTGTTTTGCCCTGGATTTTTCACCCTCTTGACAACCTTGCCGGGCGGTAGCAGAATCCTATTTGCTAGGCGAACAAAAAGCGAAATAGCTGGATCGAAAACCCGCAATTTACGAGGGGTTCCCGCAATCCGGCCCGAGTTCAAGGCCACCGCTCCTCCCGGCGCGCATGGCTCCCGCTCCACGGCTTTTCCCGTCGCCGTTTCCGAACCCGAGGTTCTCCATGAGCACGTCCGTCCCATTTCGCGCCGCATTGTCTTCTGTCGCCCCTGTGGATGCTCCGGGCCATTCGGCAGAGGACCGGTTCGCGCGGGTGCAGTCCATTCGCAGCAGTCTCGGCAGTCTCGCCCGGCAGATCGTGCCCGCGCGAGACGTCCCCGAGCGCTCGGCGCCAGCGACGATTGCCACTGGCGTACGCTCGCTGGACGCGCTGATCGGCGGCGTGCCTCGCGGAGCACTCACCGAAGTGTGCGGCCCGGCGTCTTCGGGACGCACCACTGTGCTGCTTTCGCTGGTGGCTGCCATGACGAGGGCTGGGGAAGTCTGCGCCCTGGTGGACGCGAGCGACAGCTTCTCTCCGCATTCGGCCGCCGACGCGGGAGTCGATCTGCGGCAGCTGCTCTGGGTGCGCTGCAACGGAAAGCAGCCGCAAAAAGAGAAGCAGCAGGCCCGATTCATCGCCAACGATTTTGCCGGACATGACTACGTGGGCCACGGTTCCGTCGAGGCAAAGACGGTGGATCCAAAGGGGCTCGCGAGTTCCGCCAATCCGTTTGCCGCACGGGCGACATCGACGGTGGCCGCACGCGACCGCATCGAGCGAAGCCAAGCGTTCCGCCGTGTGGAGCAGGCGCTGAAGATTACCGACCTGCTGCTGCAAGGCGGCGGCTTCGGCCTGATCGTCATCGATCTCGGCGACGTTACACCGGAAGTCGCACGCCGCGTGCCGATGACATCGTGGTTCCGCTTCCGCCGCACGGTCGAGAGCACGCCTACCGCGCTCGTTGTGCTCGAGCAGGAACCCTCGGCCAAGACATGCGCGTCGCTTGTGATGCGCGCACAACGCACGGAAGCTCAGCGCACCTCACCACACTGCGAAGCACCGACGCATGCCAGGCTGTTGCGCGGCATGGATATCTCTATAGAGATTGAACGCGCCAGCGCGCTCATCCACGACGCATCGTTTACGCGGGGCGCAAAGAAGCCACCACACAGCGCGCGGGTGGACTTCAACGCGGAAGCGAAGTGGTGCTGAACGCTGATCTCTGAGGACTCATTTGCTTTGTATGTTTGCCGCCATCTACATCCCGGATTTCAGCGTTGAGGCCGTCGTGCGAGTGCGCCCCGAGTTGCGCGAGCAGGCGGTCGCCGTTATTGAAGGCGTACCGCCGCTGGCTTATGTGGTCGCCGTGAATGACCGTGCGCGCGAACTGGGGCTTCGCACGGGAATGACTCGCATGCAGGCGGAAGCGTTTGCAACGTCGATGGATCCGCGGTACGCGCGGGCGGCACAGGCGAATTCAGAAGAACCTCCTACGAAGGATCAGAAGGAGGACGGCGACCCGCGATTCAAACTCGTGCGCGATCCCATTCACATGCACAACGCACAGGAGAATGCGTGGCTGCCCCGGCAGAAGCGAAACGCGCACACGAACCCGAATGTGCGGGTCTCACTGGCGCAGCGTTCGCCAGCGCAGGAGATTGCCGCTCATGCCGCGCTGCTCGATGCTGCTTACGCCTTTTCCCCGCGGGTGGAAGATACCGCGCCGGACACGGTGGTGCTCGACGTGAACGGCCTGGAGCGGTTGTTCGGTGCGGCTCCGAAGATCGCACGCGAGATCGCGCGGCGCGCCAGCGAACTCGGGCTC
>Ga0196976_1000273_pt1 | contig 34893 bp, 28 predicted proteins | sample S3v_513CmetaG_FD_148644 | JGI IMG/M metagenome (GOLD analysis project Ga0196976, IMG submission 148644) | Soil microbial communities from Anza Borrego desert, Southern California, United States - S3+v_5-13C | ecosystem: Environmental > Terrestrial > Soil > Desert | place: USA: California... | reverse complement strand
CTCAGCTGTTCCCCGTTACACTGTGTCTGTCTCACGCCGCCGCCTCCCTTGCTACCAAGTTGTTGTTGACACTCAACTTAATAGCACGGGGCGGCGGCTTTTATATCCCCTTGGTGAGAAATCCGGGTTAGAGCGCTGCGCGCCCGTTGCTGGTTGCTGTGTTGCTGGTTCGTGGTGGTGTTGCGCGGGTTGCATGCTCGTGCGGCTCCCGAAAAGCCACCACGAACCAGCCACCAGCCACCAGCAACAACTTACTGCTGCGGCGGTTCCGGCCGCTCCGGCGGTTCCGGCCGGTCGGGCGACACCACGGGTGGCCTCCCCTGCACGATGTTGTCGCCGACCATGTAGCCGGCGCCGAGGGAGGAGGGAACGGCCTGGGCGTCCTCTCCGCAGTTCATGGTCATGCGGATGATGTGGCGGGCGAAGGCGGTCTCGCACTCGTTGGCCACGCGCACGCGGTAGATGCGCGGGCTGCGGGCGACGACGCGCACGCCGTCGATGAGGACGAAGAAGTACTCGATCTCGTCGCCGTTCTCGAACTTCGGCAGGACGACGCGCGACAGCGGTCCGTCATTCATCCCTTCGACCGAGCACCAGTCGGTGGTGTTGATGCGGCGGAAGTAGCCGCGCAGCTCACCCTTGCCGACGGCGTCGACCTGCAGCAGCGGCAGCTCGCCGGCGCGGACGCAGGTCAGCGGCGTGTGGTTGATGCCATTCCGGACCTCGGCCACCGCGGCGAGGGCGGCGAGGGCGAATGCGGCGACTGCGATTGCGCGGATCTTCATGATGTCCTCGTGCGTCGATTGTACGGGTTCTAGCGTTGGAAAAACGAGCGCAGGCGCGTCAAAAATCCGCCGTTCTCCTCGGAAACGGGCTCCGGATCGTACTGGAGCGGACGTTTTTCGACCACGCAGCGCGGATTTCCGGTCATCAGCGCCTCGGCCACGCTCTCCCCGGCCAGCTCGCGCAGCACGGCGGCCGCGGCCGTGACGCGCGGAACGCGCTTGCTCATGTTGTGCGCGTCCGTGGCCACGAAGTGCACGCAGCGCCGCTTCAGGAGGTCGTGCGCGACGCGTTTCGCCTCCTGTCCGAACTCGCCGGTGAGGCTCGAGAGCGTGAGCTGCGTCTTCGCCCCGTGGCCGATGTACGACGCCAGCAGCTCCGGATGGTGCTGGAAGACGAGGTTGCGCTCGGGGTGGGCGATGATGGGCGTCCAGCCGTCGAGCTGCATGCGGTAGAGCGGCTGCTCGAACATCGGCGGGACGCTGTTCGCGGCCAGCTCGATCAGCACATAGCGCGACCCCGCCAGCGGGACGATGGCCGTCCCCTCGGCGAGCAGTTCCACGGCGTCGTGGGAGAAAAAGTACTCCGAGCCGAGGAGGAGCCGCGGCGCGTCGCCGACCCGTTTCTGCAGCCCGTCGAGGCGCGACTGCAGCTCGGGGATCGAGAACGCCGGCCACCGCCCGCGCAGCACGTGCGGCGTGGCCACGATCGTGTCGATGCCTTCGGCAAGGGCGGTGCGGCACATCTCCACCGCCTCGTCCCATTCACGCGGGCCGTCGTCGACGTCCGGCAGGCAGTGGTGATGGAGGTCGATCATCGGGTTGTCATCCTGAGCCGCGCAGACGGCGAAGGATCCCCAGCCGACGGAGCGAGCACTGGGTTCCAGCAGGGGGTCCTTCGCCGTCTGCGCGGCTCAGGATGACACAGGGCTACGACGTCTTCCGGCGCTTCTCCTCGTCGTCCGCGCTCTCGTAGTACTCGTAGTAGCCCTTCTTGTACGTGTAGCCGTACTGGTGCAGGTCGAGGTTGTTCAGCAGGGCGCCGAGGACGGGGATGTTGGCCTGGCGGAGCCGCTCGGCCGAGCGCTGCACGAGCTCGCGCGGCGTCTTGCCGCCGTGCACGGTGAGCACGACGCCGTCCGCGGCCGCGCCGAGGACGATCGCATCCGTCACGGCCAGCACCGGCGGCGAATCGAAGATCACGTACGCGTACTTGGCGCGCATCTCGGCGATGAGGTGCTTCATGCGGTCGGAGGCGAGCAGCTCCGACGGGTTCGGCGGAATGGGGCCGGAGAGGACGACCGAGAGATTGGTGACGTCGGTCGGCTGGATGATGTCGTCGAGAGGGATGTTCGCGGCCAGGTAGTTCACCAGGCCGAGGTTCATCTTGCCGGTGAAGACCTTCTGCAGGCGCGGGCGGCGGAGGTCGGCGTCGAGCAGCAGCACCGGCTTGCCCATCTGCGCGAGCACCGTGGCCAGGTTGACCGAGGTGGTGGTCTTTCCCTCGCGCGCGAACGAGGAGGTGATGACGATGACCTTCGGCGAGTTCGCGGAGGCCAGCAGCAGCGAGGTGCGGAAGGCGCGATAGGCCTCGGCGATCGGCGAGCGGGCATCGGTGTGCGGGATGAGCTCGATGCCGGCTTCCCTCTCCTCGCCCCCCTCGATGGCGCGCAGGCGCGGCGTGGTGCGGCCGTAGCCGTAGCTGTAGCCGTACTGCTTGGACATGGAGCCGGCCGCGGGGATGACGCCGAGGGAGGCGAGCCTGGTCACGCGCTCGAGGTCCTCGGGAGTCTTGACCGAGCGGTCCATGTACTCGAGGAAGAAGATCGCGGCCAGGCCGAGGACCAGCCCGAGCGGGAAGGCGCTCTGGAGGTTCTTCTGCATCGAGAGGTTGAAGCGATAGGCGGGGAGGGCGTGGTCGACCCAGTGGATGTTCGAGGTGGCCGAGCCGCTGAGGCGGGCCGTGACCTCGGCTTCGCTGAGCTGCTTCTGCAGGTTGGCGAGCTGGGCCTGCTTCGTCTCGACGGTCATGCGCAGGTCGAGGTACTTGGCCGCGTCGACGTTCGAGCGCTGCACCTGTCCGCGCTGGCGGTCGTAGGAGGCGCGCAGCGTGGCCACGCGCGACGAGGCGGCGCTCATTTCCGCGCGCGCCGCGTCGAGGCGCTTCCTGTACGCCTCCTGCACCACCGCGGTCTTGCGCGCGCGCGTCTTGGCCATCTCGTCGGCGAGCTTGCGCATCTCGGGATGGCCTGCCAGGAAGGTGCTGCGCTTCTGGTTGTACTCGTTCTCCTGCCGGTTGAGCTGCTCGTTGATCAGGCCGACGGTCAGGTCGCCGGCGACGGCGATGTCGGGCGGCGTGCGCTGCAGGGCCGTGTACGCGGCCGACTTCTGGCTCTCTTCGTTCTGGGCGTCGGTGTAGTCGCGCTGCACCTGACTGAGCGTGGACATCTCCACGTTCTCGGTCCCCTCGTCGACGGAGATGATGTTGCGGCTGCGGCCGTAATTGGACAGCTCTTCGCGCGCCTGCTCGAGATCGTTGCGCACGCTCGCGATCTGGTCGGTGAGGAACGTGCTGGCCTCGTGGACCGCGTTCACTTTCCGGGCGATGTTCTGGCGGATGAACGAGTCGCCCCACGCCTCGGTGATCTTCCGCGCCAGCCGCGGCGAGGTGCCGACGTACGAGATGTCGACCAGGGCCGTGTTGCGCACCGGCGTCACGTCGATGCTGCCCAGCAGTCCGCTGGCGATCCCTTCCTTGATCGGCTCCATCTCCTTCGGCGTCTTTCCCGCCGTGCCGGGCGGGTAGAGCTCGGCGTCATTCCACAGCTTCTGGTCCTCGACCACCTGCAGCGCCAGGCCGCGGCTCTTGAGCAGGACGTACTGCGTCTGCAGGAACTCCTGCTCGTTGGCGGGGACGCCGAAGAAGTCCTCCATCGTGGCGCGGTTCGACTCGCGGTCGATCTGGAGGCGGATGGTGGAGCGGTAGAGCGGCTTCTGGAACCAGCTCGCCAGGAAGGTCCCCAGCATCACCACCACGAGGATCGCGAAAGCGATTTTCCATCGCTTCCGGATGACGTTCCAGTAGTGAGAGAGATGAACGTCCTGATGAGTGTTGAGATCCATGGCCGTGGAAAGGGGCGAGGGGGAAGGGGCCCCCTTGCCTCTCTAAAATAACGCTTCTTTGATGAAGACGGTATCGTTGTCGTGCAGGATCTCGTCTTTGCGCTTGCCGTTGATGATGTCGCGGTAGTTGACCGAGATGGTCTGCTCGCGCCCGTTGACGATGCGGTTGATGAGCGCCGTGCGCGAGGCGCGGTCGGTCTGGCCGCCCGCGGCCATGATGGCGCGGAGCAGCGTCGGCGTCTGCGAGCTCTTGAACTCGACCTTGCCCGGCTTCATCACTTCGCCGGCAATGTAGATCGAGATCGGCGTGTCGAGCGGCACGTTCACCAGGTCGTTCGGCGAGAGCGGGATGTTCAGCTCCGGCCGCCCTTCGACCAGGAGCTGGTCGATGTTGATCGCCACCTGTTCGGAGAGCCCGTTGCGCGCGGTGCGCAGCACGTAGATGTCTTTGCCGTGGCCGGCGGTGAGGCCGCCTGCCTGCGTGATGGCCTGGATGAGCGTGGTGCTGCCGCTGGCGCCGATGCGTCCCGGACGCACCACCGCGCCGACGACGGAGATGGGCTTGCTCGCGAACTCGACCACCTGCACCGAGACCGTGGCCTTGGCCAGGATGTCCGCCTCGAGCAGCGTCTTGAGCTTCGCTTCGATCTGCGTGGACGTGAGCCCCGCCACCTGCACGCGGCCGATGACGTTCAGGGCCACGACACCGTCATCGTTGACGACCGTGCGCCCGCTCATGTTCGCATCCTCGAGCACCTTGATGTCGAGAACGTCGCGTGGCCCAACCGGCGCATCCGAGGAAAGGATGGGGAGCTCCTGTGCGCTCGCGATCGACGCGAGGAGAAGCAGGGCGATGACGAGCACTCCACGAGACTTCATTGCGTTGACTGACTCCCACCAAAATACAGCAGTTGACCACCGCACACGAGGAACGGGGCTCCCTCTCTTGACTATTGGACCGGCCCATACGTTACACCTCGTATGTGACCGCCACAGGAAAGCCCCGTGACTCCCTCGTGAATTCGCCGTTCGGACGCGGCTTACAAGAAGGTACAAATAACGATTACGGGGTAAAGGACAACCTGAGCACGTAACGTATTCCGGAATCGGTGTCACCAAACGCAGTACTGTCGCGTTCGTACCAGCCGACATCGGCGCCGAGGCGGGCGCGGCGGATGGCGTAGGTGAAGCCGACGCTGCTGAAGGAGATGTCGTCGGTGCGCGTCCGCCCGAGGACCGGCTGCTCGTACTCGTCGCGCTCGAAGACGCTGCGGGCGTGCAGCGTGAGGCGGCGGGTGGTGACGAGGTCCGCGCCGACCGCGGCTGAGGTGGCGACGAAGTAGGGGTTGTTGAGGAAGATGCTGAAGCCGAGGTCGCGGTCGGCGTTCAGGTAGTACGTCCAGCGACCGTTGCCGCGCGTGGCGTTGAGCTGCGCGGTCACTCCCTGGAAGTCGGGCTGGGAGACGTCTTCGAACGCGAGACGCGTCGCGCCGACCTCGAGGCGCACCTGCGTCCGCCCGGCGTCGTAGGCGAAGCCGCCGCCGCCGTAGGTCCGGCTGCTGCGGTAGTCGGCCTTGTTCGGGAAGTCGTACTCGCTCCGCTCGCCCGCCACGAACAGCGACGTGCGGGGGAAGGTCTTGTGGTGCAGGGCCAGGCGGCCGTTGCGCTCCTCGCGGTCGAGCACTTCGATGGGGATGTGCTCCGGGTCGGGATCGGGCTGGAAGCGGTTCTCCGGATAGCGGATCTCGCTCGCGCGCACGCTGAACAGGGCGCTGGTGCGGCTCGAGTATTTGAACTCGCCGCCGACGCCGACCTCGTCCTCGCGCGCGGTGGCCAGGCGGTTGATGTCGGCCACGTGCGCCCGGAGCTGGTCGGCGCGCAGCGCGTAGACGTCGAGATAGAGGTGGTTGAACAGCAGGTGCATGTCGCCGCGCGCGGAGTAGTTGAACTGCCGGTCGCGCTCCCCCTCGCTGAAGAAGCTGTAGCTCGGGTTGAGGTCGACGCTGAAGATCACCTTCTTGCGCGGCACGAAGTAGAAGCGGTTCGGCGCCTCGACGGTCAGCGACAACCCGCCGCTCTGGTTGCCGGTCGGCAGATAGCCGGTCTCGGTGTAGCCGGCGTCGGAGATGCGCAGCCGCGACATCCAGTAGAACGGACCGGTGTGGAAGTTCGCCTGCTGCAGGTCGCCCCACAGTTTTTTCGCCGCCGCCAGGTCGGGATCGCGATCGCGCAGACGCTGATCCTGCTGCGCCGACGCGAACAGCGGGATCAGGCTCGTGATGGCAATAAATAAGATGCGCTTGTACACCGCAACCACCCCTATCTTCAAAGCGCTGGACCGCGCGCAGTTTAGCACGCGACAATGCCTGCATCCGATGCAGGCGAGCCGCTGGGTCACCTTCGCAGAGCGCGTTTGCCTGACGGTTTTCTGCGTCTGGCTGCTGTGGCTTCCGCTTCCGTTCGGCTCGGTCGTCAGCAATGCCCGACTGCCGCTCGTGGCCGTGCCGCTCGCGCTCTGCACCGCCGCGTCGCTGCTGCGCCTCTACGCCACGCGCGACCGCACCAACACCGCGCAGCCGACGCGCGCCTGGACGATCTTCGGCATCGGGGCGCTGCTCTTCCTCGCCGCCGGCGCGCTGCAGCTCGTGCCCCTTCCTCCCGGCGTGGTCGGCGCGCTCTCACCCGACGCCCATGCGATCTGGAGCGGCGCGTCGCGCGTAGCCGCGCTGGCCGGCGAAACGGTGCGCACGTCCTGGCCGCTGAGCGTGGCCCCGCGCGCGACGGCCGCGGAGCTGCTGCGCCTGGCCGCGCTCTTCGCCACGTTCACGACCGCGGCGCTGCTGGTGCGCAGTCACGCGCGCCGCCGCACGCTGGCCGTCGTGCTCTGCGCCGGCGCGACGTTCGAGGCGCTGTACGGCCTCCGCCAGGCCGCGCTGCAAAAGTACGAGATCTGGGGATGGGTGAACCGGCTGGTGTTCCACCGCGTCACCGGCACGTTCGTGAACCCGAACCATTTCGCGCACTACATCGCCATCATCCTGCCGCTGGCGCTTTTCCTCGGCGCGGCGCTCTGGCACAAGTCGGGGACGCCCGACCTGCCGGTCCCCACCCGGATCGCGCTCCTGATCGAGCGTCACATCCTGCTGGCGGGCTTCGCCATTCTGGCCGCGGTGGCCTGCCTCTCCGGGATGCTGCTGGCGCAGTCGCGCGGCGCGCTGCTGGCGCTGGCGGCGGGGCTGGTCGGCGTGGCGGCGCTGCTTCCCGGACGCCGCCTCGCGCGCATGGTCTTCGCCTCGATCGCGGGGCTCGCGCTCGTCGCCGCGCTGGCGATCTTCCTCGGCCCGGAACGGACGGTGGGGCGTTTCGCGGAAGTGGGCGAGCAGGCCGGCGGACGCCGCGACACCATCGCCGCGGCGCTGCGCCTCTGGCAGCGGTTCTCGATCGCCGGCAGCGGCCACGGGACGTTCCAGACCGTGGTCTCGATGGAGCAGGACCGCGACCTCGGCCGGATCTACAACCATGCCCACAATGATTACGCGGAGCTTGCCGCGACCTCGGGTACGCTCGGCCTCGTCATCGCGCTGGTGACGCTGCTCGGCGGCGCCGTGGCCCTGGCGCGCATGACGTTCGGCCGCGGCGCGCGCGAGCTGACCTGGGTGCGCCGCGCGTATCAGACCGCCGCGCTGGCCAGCCTGGCCATCGCCGCCGTGCACGCGCTCTTCGACTTCAACTTCTTCATCCCCGCCAACCCCGCCACCCTCGCGGCCATCGTGGGGGCCGCGGTGGCGTCGGTCGATCACGACAAACGCACCCGCCGCTGAGCAAGCGGACCGCCGGCGTCCCGCCGACTGTCTGCGCAGGCGTCCCGCCTGCGCTCCGGGTGGGTGGCGGCGGGACGCCGCCACAGACAGCCGGCGAGGACGCCGGCGGTCCGCTTACAGGCGCAGGCGGCGCTGGGCGCCGTTGCGGGTGTGCGTGTTGACGAGGCGGATCTCGATCTCGTGCGTGCCCGGCGGAACCGGCACCTGGAAGGTGCGCGTGTCGCGCACTTCTCCCTCGGCCATGGGCATGTCGTCGACATAGATCTCGACATACGGCGGGGTCTCGTCGCTCTGCGCGTTGGTGAGCGTGATGCTCTCCTTGCGCCGCTCCGCCGCCCAGCCCTGCGTGACGGCCTGGCTGCAGATCTCGTCGATGCCGCAGAGGCGCTGCCAGACGCGCGGCATGGCCGCGAGCCGGGCACGGTAGCGCTGCTCGTCCTCCGGCCTGTGGAGGACGCGCGCGACGTCGATGGCCGCACCGAGGACCGGGACGGTCATGCCGCCGGCGGCGGCGCGGGCGAGATACGCGTTCGCGGCCTCGGGGTCGCGGCGCCGTGCCTCGAAGCGTGCCCGGTCGAGGTAATACGGCTGCCACTCCGCGTCGTTCGCCCCGCGGGAGGTCGTCTCGATGCGCGAGGCGATGCTCCCTTGATCGAGCTTCAGCGCCACCCGCGCGCGCGTGACCGCGCGCAGCTTGCTCGGCGGCGCGAGCATCGCGGCCACGCCGGTCAGCGGCTGCAGGTCGTGCCGCAGCGCGTAGTCGACCACTTCTTCCACGCGCCCGGAGACCTGCGCCGGATCGAAGGCCTGCCGGTCCATTTCCTCGAGCAGTCCCCGCACGAGCCGCTCGTCGCGTCTGTCGAGACGCTCGGGGAGGAGGCCCAGGAGCGCGGCCGGATCGTCGGTGCGCCGCCGCGCCGCGAAGGCCTGCAGCCGCGCCTCGCGGATCTCTTCGCGCAGGATCTGGTAGTCGCGGAAGAGCCCGCGCGACAACGCCAGGTTGCGCAGCGCCGTGCGTGCGTTCATCGTCGGCGGCGCGTGCGTGCGCAGCCACGCGAAGTCGCCCGTGAGCTGCAGCAGCGGCACGTGCATGCGGTCGAAGAAGCCTGGATCGCGCATCAGCGGCGCCGCCGCATTCAGTACCCGCGCGCGATCCTCTTCCCCGAGCTCGTACCAGTGAAACAGCCCGCCCCGGACGAACGCCGCGTTGGCATTCGGCCGGTGCGGCGCCAGCAACTTTGCATGCGCATACGCCGCCCGCCAAAGCTCCACCCGCCGCGGCGAATCCGAATCCAGCGCCTCATCGACAATCCCGCTGGCCATCAACCAATCCGCGGGACTGGTGCTCAACGCAGGACGGGCTTCAGCCCGTCCGGAGAGCTCGACGAGGAGCAGCGCAGCACACAACCCCGCGACCACCCCCAGCATCACCTGCCGCGATCGCCGCGTCATCGCGCGGCCTCCTCGAGCACCTTTTCCCACGCCGCGAACGCATGCCGCGGCGCGAAGCGCTGCAGATACAGCTCGCGCCCGCGCGCGCCCATGGCCGCGGCGGCGTTGCGGTCGCGCGCGAGGGTATCGATCGCCCGGACCAGCCCGTCCACGTCTCCCTCCTCGACCACCACGCCGCAATGGTACGCGTCGATGAGGCGCGCCAGCTCGCCGTCGCGCGCGCCGATGAAGATCACCGGCCGGGCCACGGCCAGGATGCCGTAGAACTTGCTCGGCACGATCAGCCCCTCGAGCGCGGGACGGAGCGTCACCAGGTGCGCGTCGACCGAGGAGAGGCTTTCGGTGAGCCGCTCCCGCGGCACGTAGTCGCGGAACTCCGCATTCGCCGGCGCCTCCCCTTTCACCCGGGCAAGCTGCGCCCCGCCGCCGGTGAAGACGAACCGCACCTCGGGCAGCCGCTGCATGGCCCCCAGGATGGTGGTGAAGTCATGCGCGCGGCCGAGGTTTCCGGAGTAGCCGACGGAGAAGGCTCCGCCACGCTCGATCGGATGCAGATCCGCATCCGCCCAGTTGTGAATCACCACCCCGCGCGGCACCCGCGCGCTCATCAACTCCCCGAGCACCACGTTCGCGCGCGCCCGCCGCAGCGACCAGTCGCGCAGCCTCCGGGCCAGCGGGATGCGGATCCCCAAGGCCTCGGCCACCTCGGGGAAGAGGTCCTGCACCCAGTTCACGACGCGCTTCGACGCGAAGGCCGCGACCACGGAAAGCAGCGGCGGATCGGTCATGGCGATCACGATGGCGTCGCGGTTCCGCCGCATGGCCAGGAACGCGGAGAGGTAGAACGTCAGGTAGTCGAGCGCGCGTCCGACCAGCCCCGCGCGGCCGAAGCGCGTCGACCAGACGCGCTCGATGTGCACGCCATTCGCAACCTCCCGCGCTGCGAGCCGCGCACGCGCGTCGTCATAACGCTGCCGGCTGGTGATGGCTCCGACCTCCCACCCGCGCGCTGCCAGATGAAAGGCGAGGTCGGTCGCGATCTGACTTGTTGCAGAATGGTCCGGATGGAAGTAGCGATTCACGAAGAGCACGCGACGCAAGCATGATCATTCTAGGACTCAACGCGCACCACGCCGACGCCTCCGCCTGTATCGTCGTCGACGGGAAGCTCGTCGCCGCCGCCGAGGAAGAGCGCTTCCGCCGCGTCAAACACTGGGCCGGCTTCCCCTCCGCGGCCGTGAAGTACTGCCTCGACGAGGCGGGCGTCTCGCTGAACGACGTCGACCACATCGCCGTCAACCGCGATCCCAACGCGCGGCTCATGCAGCGGATGAAGTTCATCCTCGCCAAACGCCCCTCGGTCGCGGCCATCAAGCGCAGGCTCGAGAACCGCTCGAAGATCAAGGACCTCCGCACCGAGATCGTGGAGACGTTCCGGCTCGACTCGCTGAAGCCGAAGCTGCACCACGTCGAGCATCACCGCGCGCACCTCGCCTCGGCGGCCTTCGTGGCGCCGTTCGAGGAGTCGGCCGTGCTCTCCATCGACGGCTTCGGCGATTTCGTCAGCTCGATGTGGGGCGTGGCCCGCGGCAATCACATCGAGGTGCTCGGGGAGATCGGCTTCCCGCACTCCCTCGGCATTTTCTACACCGCCATGACGCAGTACCTCGGCTTCCCGCACTACGGCGACGAGTACAAGGTCATGGGGCTGGCGCCGTATGGGAAGCCGGTGTTCCTGGACGAGATGCGCGACATCGTGCACGTGAAGGACGGCCGCTTCGCGCTGAACCTCGACTACTTCACGCACCACAACGTCGGGCTGGACATGGTCTGGCAGGGGGGCTCGCCGGTCATCGGGCCGGTGTACTCGGAGAAGCTCGTGGAGAAGCTCGGCCCGGCGCGCGCGGCCAGCGACCCGATGGAGCAGCGGCACAAGGATCTCGCCGCGTCGATGCAGGCCATGTTCGAGGAGGCGTACTTCGAGCTCGCCAACGCGCTGCACGCGAAGACGAAGCTCGACAACTTCTGCCTGGCCGGCGGCTGCGGCTACAACAGCGTCGCCAACGGCCTGGTGTTCCAGCGCTCGCCGTACCGCGAGCAGTACATCCAGGCCGCGGCGGGCGATGCCGGCGGCGCGATCGGCGCGGCGTACTGGGTGTGGAACGAGGAGCTGCAGAACCCGCGCTCGTTCGTGATGGACCACGCGTACTGGGGTCCGCAGTACAGCGCGGGGGAGGTCGACAAGGCGGTCCTGGCGCGGCGCGCGGACCTGGACGAGGCGCACTGCGTGCTGCACCGGGTGCAGGAAGAGCGCGACCTCTGCATGCGCACGGCCGAACAGATCGCGAAGGGAAACGTCGTCGGCTGGTTCCAGGGGCGGATGGAGTGGGGGCCGCGCGCGCTCGGCAACCGCTCCATCGTCTGCGATCCGCGCCGCGCCGACATGAAGGACATCCTGAACCACAAGATCAAGCGCCGCGAGTCGTTCCGGCCGTTCGCGCCGTCAGTCATGCGCGAGGCGGTGGGGGAGTGGTTCGAGACCGACTACGACGTGCCGTTCATGCTGCAGGTCTACCAGATCCGCGAGGAGAAGCGCGCCCGGATCCCGGCGGTGACGCACGTGAATGGTTCGGGGCGGCTGCAGTCCGTGACCGAGGCGCAGAACCCGCGCTACCACCACCTCATCCAGGCCTTCCGCGACCTCACCGGAGTGCCCATCGTCCTCAACACCAGCTTCAACGAGAACGAGCCGGTCGTGAATACCCCGGCCGAGGCGCTGGATTGTTTCCTGAGGACGAAGATGGATCTGCTGGTGATGGGGGATCTGATGATCCAACGCTGATCTGGAGTGCGGCAGCGCCAGCTGCCGCTCTCGATGCCGCAGCGCCAGCTGCGGCGGCTGGCGCCGCCGCAATTGAGAGCGGCAGCTAGCGCTGCCGCACTCCATAGAGGAGCTCGCGGGACAGGATCAGCTCGGCGACGAAGCGCTCCCACGCGTAGCGCAGGCCGGCCCGCCCGTCGAGGATCAGGCCTTTGACGAAGAGCGTGTGCACCACGACGGCGAACGGTGCGACGACGACGAGCTTGCGGATGCGGCCGGCGATGCCGAGGGAGCGCGGGTCGGCCAGGCGCAGCTTCTCCGCCTCCTGGCGCATGTAGCGTTTCTGCCGCGCGACGAAGGAGCGGAAGCTTTTGCGGTCGTCGTGGACGATCGGGGTGCGGAGGTCGGCGATGTCGCCGTCGACGGCGATGCGCTGCGTGTGGCCGTCGAGCCAGAAGCTGGAATGCGCGGTCGTGGTCAGGACGACCCGCGGCGGGTAGAGCGACGCGCGCAGGACACGGCCGTTGACGGCGTAGCGGAAGGACGCGCGATACGCGCGCGCCGTGCCGGGCACCAGGTCAGAAAGCTCCTGCACGAGCGCCTCGGGGACGAAGTAGTCGGCATCGAGGGCCAGGAACCACGGCGTGCGCACCTGCTGCTGCCCGTACGTCCACTGCGCGGCGTGGTCGTCGAACGCGCGCTGCAGCACGCGCACGTTGGGGAAGCGGCGCGCGATCTCGACCGTCGCGTCGGACGAGAAGCTGTCGACGACGATCACCTCGCGCGCCCACGCAAGCTGGCGCAGCGTGCGCTCGATGTTCGGAGCCTCGTCCTTGGTCAGGATCAGCGGCGTGATCTGATCGAGCAATACGCCTCCTCCATCTCCTGCGCCACGCGCGGCCAGGCGAAGCGCGACTCCACGAGCGCGCGTCCGTTGCGTCCCATCTCCGCGCGGCGCGCGGGATCCGCCAGCAGTGCCGGCACGTCGTCGAGTCCGATCACGCCCGCGTTCGCACCCACCACATCTTCCGCCAGACCGACGCCCGCGGAGAGGACGGCCGGCGTCTCCATGGCCAGCGCTTCCAGCACGGCGTTGCCGAAATTCTCGGACGTGGAGAGCAGGACGAAGAGCGTGGCGCGCGCGAGCAGCTCGTCCTTCGCCGCGCCGTAGACGGGGCCGAGGAACTCGACGTCCGCCCCCACGCTCGACGCGAGCTCGCGGAGCCGCGGCGTGAGCTGCTCTTCGTCATTGCCCGCCACGAGCAGCCTCGCACCGAGACCGGGCAGAGCCTCAATGACGCGGTCGAGCCCTTTCTTCCAGTTCACGCGGCCGAGGAAGAGCAGCGTCCGCTCGTCGCGCGGCACATCGGGCCGCGCCGGCAGCTCGACTCCGTTCGGGATCACCAGCGGCGACGGCAGGGGCAGCCCGACGCGCTGCGCATCCTGGAGCTCGAGGGCCGACGTGAAGTGAACCGCGGCGGCGTGCGCGAAGCCGCGCCGCTCCATGAGCCGCAGCCAGAGCATCTTGGCGATGCGGCTCTTCCGCGCGATCAGCTCCGGCACGAGCATTCCTCGGGGGGAGATGACGTACGGCACCTTTGCCGCGCGCGCGGCCCGCGCCGCGGCCACGCCGGGCCAGAGATAGACCGCGTGCGTGTGCACGAGGTCGAACGTCCGGCTCTCGCGCGCCAGCGCGCGCCGCATCTCCGGCGACCAGTAGAGCCGCGGCTGCGGCGAGGGGAAGTAGCGCACCTGCACCCCGTCGACGTCCACCGGCGTCGCCACCGGCACGTCCAGTGTCCCGCCGCCGTCGACGTTGGTCGTGAACACGTGCACCTCGTGCCCGCGCGCGACCAGTGCCTTGCAGAGTCCGTGGACGGCCACGATCGGCCCGCCGTACCGCCGCGCCGGGAAGTAGGTGGGCACGACGTGGAGAATCTTCACGCGGTTTGCGGTGCGGGAAGGGCCGGCGCCGCGCTCTCCTGCGCGACCTTCTCGTCCAGCGTTGCCGTGGCGAAGAGGCATCCCGCGATGAAGGCCGTCATCAGCGTCAGCACCGGATCGGAGTATGCCTGTGCCGACGCCAGGAAGTTGCCGATGTTGGCCACGACCATGGCGAAGAGCGCCACGCGGATCAGTTGCGAGGTGCCGGGGATGTCCCCCACCGCGCTGATGCGCATCATCATCCGCAGGATGGCCCAGGCCAGCATCGCCGCCACGAGGAGGCCGGGGAGGCCGAGCTCCGCGGTGAGCTTGCCGAGGCCTCCTTCCTGCCAGCCGAAATCCGACTCGCGGCCGCTGATGTGGCGGATGCCCTGCGTTGCGGCGCCGAGGCCCTGGCCGAGGACCGAGCCCTGCTGCAGGGTGCCGATGAGACCACCCTCCAGCCGCTGCAGCACTTCGCCCGGCGTCGTGCGCGCGCCGCGCGCGTAGACCTCCGACTGCGCGGAGGAGCGGATCTCGTTGACCACCAGGCCGAGGGTCGCGCCGAGGATCACGATCAGCGCCACCTGCGCGGTGGTCAGGCGGCGCAGGTAGCGCCAGAGGAACGCCAGGCCGAAGATGAGGACCATGTACAGCGCCTTGCGGCGTCCGCTGATGATGCAGTTGAGGAAGCCCCACGCGGCCACGGCGATCCACGGCCAGGCTCGCGTCAGCACGCGCGCGCGCACGGCCAGGGTGATGCCGATGGCGGTGAGCATGGCCGCGTGCCATCCCATGATGTCGGGGGCGCGGTAGATGCCGGAGAGCACGCGGATCTCGATGCCCGGCAGGTGGCGGATGTAGCCCCACGGCATGGCTACCATCCCCAGCACCGGCGAGCGCACCCAGAAGTACTCGAGCAGCGTGCCGATCATGGCCACCGAGGTGATGACGGCGTAGAACTGGAAAAAGCGGATGAGCTGCTCCTCGCGCGTCAGCCACGAATAGCCGAGGAGCACGGCCGGGATGGGGAGGAGATAGATCAGCATGCTCAGCGCCGGCACTTTCCAGTTGGAGAGGCCGAACGTGGCCAGGCCGTTCATGGCCGCGAAGGTGAGCATGACCAGGAAGAGGGCGATGGTGGAGTAGAGGTTGGGGAAGCGGCGCGCGAAGTCGGCGCGGTTGCGCTGCAGCGCGCCGAGGGCGGCGAAGAGGATCACCGCGTAGACCGCCACGATGCTCATCGTCAGCATCGCCGGCGTCCCCGGGGTCAGCTTGCGCACCGGGTCCTGCAGGATGCCGCAGAGGACCGCGGCCAGCCAGCCGTGACGCCAGTTCGACAGCGCGACGGCCATCGAGGCGAGCAGGATTGCTGCGAAGAGCAGGGTGATCATGACGATTCCCCGGCCGGAACAACCCGCAGGCGGCGTCCCTTCCGATGGAGCCGCCGCGCCAGGAGGAGTCCCCGCAACTCTCCGATGAGTTTGCCTGGAATCCGCCACGGATGCGCGGCCAGGTAGCGCGTGGCCACGTTCTGCACGACCCGCCGCGCCGCGTAGGGCCAGAAGCGCGGCATGTGCTGGAGCGCGAAGTAGTAGTCGCCGGCCGAATGGGCGGGGATGGGGGCGGTGCGATGGTCGCCGTAACTGCGCAGGCCGCCGGTGGAGAGCTGGAGGTGCCGCAGCGAGGCGCGCGGCTCGAAGAGGATCTTCCCGCCGGCGGCGGTGACCCGCATGGCAAAGTCGGTCTCGAAGCGGTACGCGGCACCGACGAAGTTCTCGTCGAAGCCGCCGATCCGGAGGGCTTGGTCGCGTTTGACGGAGAGGTTGCCGGCCATGACGTTGTTGACGTAGGCGGGCTCGCTGCTGTTGAAGCGGAACGAAAGGTCGCTCAACGTAGGACGGGCTTCAGCCCGTCCCCCCCGGGGGAGGCGGGCTGAAGCCCGCCCTACGTCTGGCTCCTGTCCGGGTTGTAACACCTGGCCGGCGACGGCCCAGACGTCGTTGCTTGCGTGCGCATTCACGTGCGCGCCGACGATGTCGGCGTTCGGGATGATGTCGTCGTCGAAGAAGAGGACCAGCGGGGTGGTCGCGGCTTCGAGGGCGTCGTTCATGGCCTTCGGGATGGACGGCGTCTCGAGTCTGAGCCAGCAGATGTGGCCGCGTTGGTGCCACGCGCTCAGCCGCGCTTCGACGGCGGGGTCGTGCTCCTTGGTCTGGTCGGCGATGAGGATCGCGTCCGCGCGCGGTTGGAGCGCGAGGAGGCGCTCGATCGTCTCGACGAGGATCGCGCCGCGGTTGTAGGTCGGGATGGCGATGGTCAGGGTCATCGCAGCGCTTCCTTCACTCCCTCCACGCCGCGGGCGTAGTCCCAGGTGGCGATGATCTCGCGGGAGCGCCGGGCCATGCGCGCGCGGAGCGCGTCGTCCATCAGCGCGTCCATGGCGCGCGCCAGCGCGGCGTCGTCGCCGGCGGGATAGACGAAGGCGTTCTCTCCTTCGAGGACGATGTCCCCCAGCGAGCCGCAGCGATCGGTGACGACGACGGGGAGGCCGCAGGCCATGGCCTCGTTGATGACCGCGCCGCGCGGCTCGTAGGTCGAGGGGAGGACGAAGACGTCGCACATCGCGTAATGCTCGGGGAGGTCGGCCTGGTTGACGAAGCCGGCGAATCGCACGTTCAGATTCTGCTCCCGTGCGAACGATTCGAGCGGCTCGCGCAGCTCGCCGTGCCCGAGGAAGACCACCACCGCGCGGTCGCGCTGCCGCATGCGGGCCAGGGCGCGCAGGAGCGTCATCGGGTCCTTGCGCGCCACGAGCTTGGCGGAGAAGACGAAGGCGATCTGCCCGTTGCCGATGCCAAACCGCGCCCGCATGGCCTCGCGGTCCCCCCCCGCCCCGGCGAAGCGCTCGTTGTCGATCGCCCACGGCAGGAGGAAGAAGCGCGTCGGGTCGGCGCCGTAGTGCGCGTAGTACGCGGCGTTCAGCACGCCCGAGACCATGAAGCCCGAGGCCAGCCGGAAGATCCCGCGCAGGAACATCGCCCGCAGCCGGTCTTTCCAGTTTTTCACCGCGGGAGGGAAGCTGCTGTCGCCGTACAGGAAGAACGGCGTCCCGGTGACGCGGCACGCGGCGATGGCCAGCAGCGACGTGATTGTTCCCCACCCGAGGAACAGCAGCAGCGCGTCATGGCCCGCGACCTTCGTCACGATCCCGGGATTGATCAGCCGCGTGTAGCCGTCGCCCCAGCCGAAGTTGCGCAGGAACGCGTGCCGGTAGCCCTGCAGCAGCTCGATGTCCCACCGCAGCGACGTGCCCATGTCCTCGTCGCGGTAGACCTCCGCGCCGGCGCGCGAGCAGTAGTAGACCGTGAGGTCGACCTCAGGATCGGCTGCCAGGCGTCTGAAGAAGGGATCCTGGTACTGGATCACGTGCGAGGCGAGGATGGCCAGGCGCTTCATCGCCGCGCCTCGTAGAATGCGGTCAGCTCGCGGGCCACGCGCTCCCACGTGTGCTCGCGCCCGGTGGCGATGGCCGCGGCGCTCATCCTCTCCGCGCGGTCGGGATCGCGCATGATGGCCAGCGCCGCATCCGCCACCGCCTCCGCATCGCCCGGCGGCACGAGGCAGCCGTTGCGGCCGTGGTCGATGAGGTCGTGCATCCCGCCGGCGTCGCTGGCGACGACGCAGAGGCCGCGGCTCATGGCCTCGAGGAACGCCTTCCCGAACCCCTCGAAGAAGGAGGGAAAGAGAAAGAGGCCGTGCGCGTCGTAGATCGCGCGCAATGCTTCCTGCGACGTCCAGTGCAGCAGCTCCACGGGCGCGGAGAGCAACGAGCGCACCGCATGGTGGTGACTCTGGTCGCACACCCACGTGAAGCTTACGCCGGGCTCCGCGGCCGCGATGCGGTTCATGGCCTCGGCCACGATCATCGGCGCCTTCACGAACGCGAACTGCCCGACGTAGAGCACGCGGCGCAGGCGCTCTCTCGTCATCGGCAGGGGCTCGGTGCGGAGATAGCCGTCCGGCGCGGCCTGCGGGATGACCGCGATCTTCGCGCGGTCGACGTGCAGGCGCTCGGCGAGAAAGTCGGCGTCGAGGGTGGAGGAGACGACGTGCCCGTCCGCCTCGCGCGCGATGGCGTGCGAGTGCCGGGCGAGCAGCGGCGCGAGCGTGCGCGAGGCGAGTCGCCGCGCGATGCCGCGCCGGTCCTGTCCGTACTGCGCGTTCCACCGCGCCATGGTCGCCTCGACGTGGAGCTCGAAGCCGTGCGAGCGGTGAATGAACACCGTTCCCGGGGCGAGGCGATGCACCGCCTTCGCGGCGCGGTAGCCGTGCGGCTGGTTCACGTGCACCACGTCATAGGCCTTCGTCCGCAGCGCGCGCAGCGCGGCGCGCTCGTACGCGCGCGGCAGCTCGAAGAGGATGTGCAGATTGCCGTGCTGGATACGGCGGCCGAGGTCGTCCGCCCAGACGTTGTCGACCTCGTGGCCGAGGAGGCGCAGCGCGCGCGCGGTCTGCACCTCCGTGCCTGCCGCGCCGCGATCCGGATCGGCCGGCACGTTCGCCATCATCAGAATGCGCACGCGGAGATCTTATGATGCCGTCCGATGCTCTCCCGCCTGATCCGCCTTCCGCTGCGGCTGATTCCGAAGCGCGCGGTCCTGCCCGTGCTCTCCGGACCTCTGCGCGGACGGCGTTGGATCGCCGGCGCGGCCACGCACGGCTGCTGGCTCGGGACGTACGAGCGCGACGCCCAGCGCGTGTTCGCGCGCTGCCTCCGTCCCGGGGACGTCGTGTACGACGTCGGCGCGAACGCCGGCTTCTTCACGCTGCTGGCCGCGAAGCTGGCCAAAGAGGTGTACGCGTTCGAGCCGCTGCCGCGCAATCTCGAGTACCTGCGCGAGCACGTGCGGAGGAACGCCGCCGCGAACGTGCACGTGCTGCCCCTGGCCGTGTCGGACCGCGCCGGCACTGCGCGCTTCGCGGCCGCGGAGAATCCCGCCATGGGCGGCCTCTCCGCGAGCGGCGGCATCGAGGTGGAGACGACGACGCTCGACGCGCTCCGCGCCACGCTTCCGGCGCCGTCGTTCATCAAGATGGACATCGAGGGAGGCGAGTACGCCGCGCTCACCGGCGCGGCCAGGGTGCTGCGCGAGGATCGTCCGCTGCTGCTGCTTTCGGCGCATGGGTACGAGCAGCACGAGCGGTGCGGCGAGCTGCTGCGCGAGCATGGATATGAGTTGGAGGCTTTGGTCGACGGTGCGGTGGATGGGAACTACGTCGTGCTGGCCAAACCATAGTGGACCGCCGGCGTCCCCGCCGGCTGTCTGTGGCGGCGTCCCGCCGCCACCCGGCGTGCGGGCGAGACGCCCGCACGGACAGCCGGCGGGACGCCGGCGGTCCACTACACGCGGGTGTGGCGGCGCAGGCGTTTGGGCATCCCGATCCAGCCCCGGCGCACGAAGAGGCCGAGCATGATCACGGTCACGCCGAGCATCAGGCCGAGGGCGAACGGATAGCCGTGCAGCCACTTCAGCTCCGGCATGTGCTCGAAGTTCATGCCGTAGATGCCGGCGATGAGCGACAGCGGCAGCATGATGGCCGAGAAGATGGTCAGCACCTTCATGATGTCGTTGGTGCGGTTGGCCACCACCGACAGGTACGCGTCCATGGTGCCGGTCATCAGGTCGCGGTCGACGTCGATGGTCTCGCTGATGCGGAACATGTGGTCGTAGACGTCGCGGAAGTAGATGAGGTGCTCGCGCTGGATGAAGCGCGCATCGCCGCGGGAGATCTGGTTGAGCAGCTCGCGCTGCGGCAGGGAGTGGCGGCGCAGCACGTTGATGTCGCGCTTGAGGTGCAGCAGCTCGTCGAGATGGGTGTTGTCGGCGTTCGCGAAGATGCGGTCCTGCAGGTCGTCGACCGCTTCCTCGATCTGCTCGATGAGCGGAAAGTGCGCGTCGACCATGGCGTCGACGATGGAGTAGAGGAGGAAGTCGGTGCCGCGCTCGAGGAGCCTGCGGTCGCCGTTGCCGAGGCGGTTGCAGACCGCGTCCACGGTGCGCAGCGGCCGGCGGTGCGCCGTGACGAGGAAGTTCTTCCCCAGGAACGCGGCGATCTTGAAGGTCTCCGACTGATGCTCGGAGACGTTCACGTCGACCGTGCGGAAGATGAAGAAGTCGTACTGCGAGAACGAGTCGTACTTCGGCAGCGTGTTCGGCGACATCGTGTCTTCCGCCGCCAGCTCGTGGAAGCCGAAGCGCGTCTCGAGCAGCGGCTCGATGATCTCGTTGTCCGCCCCCTGCACGTCGACCCACAGCTTGTCTTCCGACTCGCGGTTCCAGTCGTCGATGAGGGCGGCGTCCCCCTGACGAAGGACGCCGCCCTGAAGCAGCGAGACGCGGATGGTGGTCACGGGATCACAGCAGATCCGACAGCGCGGTGTACGGGCGGCTCTGCGAGGTGGCCACGGCCTCGTATGTGATCTGTCCCTGGTACACGTTCACTCCCTCGGCCAGGCCGGAGTTCGCGCGCACCGCTTTCTCGAAGCCCATGCTGGCGAGCATGCGCGTGTAGGGGAGGGTGGCGTTGGTCAGCGCGATGGTCGAGGTGCGCGGCACCGCGCCGGGCATGTTGGCGACGCAGTAGTGCACCACGCCGTCGACCTCGTACACCGGGTCGGAGTGCGTGGTCGGATGTGCGGTCTCGACGCAGCCGCCCTGGTCGATGGCCACGTCGACGATCACGGAGCCTTTCTTCATCGTGCCGACCATGGCCCGCGTGACGAGCTTCGGCGCGGCCGCGCCGGGGATGAGCACGCCGCCGATGAGCAGGTCGGCGCGGCGCACGGCGTCCTCGATGTGCGCGCGGCTGGAGGCCAGCGTCTGCACGTCGCCGCGGAAGATGTCGTCGAGCTGGCGCAGGCGGTCGAGGCTGACGTCGAGGATGGTCACGCGCGCGCCGAGGCCCACGGCCATCTTCGCCGCGTTCGTGCCCACCACGCCGCCGCCGATGATGATCACGTCCGCGGGGAGCGTCCCCGGCACGCCGCCGAGGAGCACGCCCCGTCCGTTGTTCGGACGGTGCAGGTAGTACGCGCCGACGTGCACGGACATGCGTCCCGCCACCTCGGACATCGGCGTGAGCAGCGGCAGCGTGCGCTTCCGGTCGTCGGTGATGGTCTCGTACGCGACGCCGACGATCTTCTTCCTGAGCAGTTCCTCGGTGAGGTCCGGAACCGGCGCCAGGTGCAGGTAGGTGAAGAGGAGCTGGCCGTCCTTGAGGCGCTTCAGATCGGGAGCGACCGGCTCCTTCACCTTCACGATCATGTCCGCCTCGCCGTAGACCGAGTCGGCATCGGGGAGGATGGTCGCGCCGGCGGCGATGTACTCCTCGTCGGCGAAGCCGCTGCCGTCGCCGGCGCCTTTCTGCACGTAAACCTGGTGGCCGTCGCCGGTGAGGTCGCGGGCCCCGCCCGGGGTCATGCCTACGCGATATTCGTTGTTTTTGATCTCGGTCGGTACGCCGATCCGCATGGTGGTGCGTCTCCCATCTCGCTGATGAAGTTCCGCGCGGAGGGCGCGCGTCAGCGGCGGCGTATTTAACCACACGTAGGGCGGGCTTCAGCCCGCCCTACGTGATGGGAGGTCAGGGCCGCGCGGCGCGCCGCCGCGTGGTCTGGATCGGCGGCGGCTGCACGCCGAATTTTTCCGGCGCGACGTAATGCGCGGCGGCCAGCGCGTCGATCATTCCCCACCCGGTCTCATGGTCCCAGCCGGGGACGCCGGCGTCCGACGCCGTGTTGCGCAGGATCTTCTGGAGCTCGCTCGGCGTGAGCGTCGGATCGAGGGCCAGCACCATCGCCGCCGCGGCGCTGGCGTGCGGCGCCGCCATCGACGTGCCGCTGGAGAGTCCGTAGCGCGCGAACTCGAAGGCCACGGTGGCCTGGCGGTTCGTCAGCGCCAGGAGCTTCTGGCCGTCCTCGTACGTCACGTTCACGGTGAGCGGGAACTTGTAGTCGTTCCACTCCGCGCCGCAATCGGGACCGGGGCAGCCGCGCGGCAGGAGCGTGAACGGCTTCAGGCCCACTTCCGGCTCGTTGTCGAAGATCACCACCGCCAGCGCGCCGGCCTCCTTGGCGTTGCGCGATTTCTCGCGGAAGGCGTTGTCGCCGCGGGCGATCAGGGCGATGTTGCCCCGCACGTTCGCCGGAAACTCGCCGGGGCGGCCGAGGCTGCAGTTGACCAGGGTGGCCGTGACGGAGCCTTTCGGCGAGCCGATCGTGCCGCGCGAGGCGAAGGTCTGGTCGCCGAGGAGGATGTCCGACTCTTCGAGGAAGTTCGTCGGCAGCGTGGACGGCAGTCCGACACCCGGCGCGACGAGGGCCATGTGCCCGCCGTACGCGGAGAAGCTGGCGCGATGCCCCTCGGCATCGACGGCGCCGACGGGGATGACGCCGGTGAACTTGGCCGGGTAGTCGAGGTTCGCCGAGCCGTTGTTGCCCGTCGCGGCGATGAGGACGATGTTCCGCTCGAGCGCCTTGGCGATCGCTTCGCGCTCCAGCTTTCCTCCCTCGGCCGAGGCGCCGAAGGACATGTTCACCACCCAGCGTCCGCCGAGCTCCTGCGCCTTGCTCATGACCCAGTCGAGTCCCGCGGCGATCTGCTCGTCGAAGCCCTTGCCCTGCTGGTCCAGCACCTTCACCGACCACAGCTTCACGTCGGGGGCGATGCCGACCACGCCGAACTCGTTGTTCGTCGCCGCGATCGTGCCGGCGACGTGCGTGCCATGGAAGTAGTCGTCGAGCGGCGGCTTGGTGGAGTCAATGAAGTTCGCCCCGCCGGCGTACACCGGCTTCAGGTCGGGATGTTCGTAGTCGATGCCGCTGTCGAGCACGACGACGTTGATGCCGCCGCCGCGCGTGACGGGCCACACCTCGCTGCCGCGGATGGCGTCGAGTCCCCAGGGACGGACCTGCCTGGCGTAGCTGGCGAGATTCATCGGGACGACGTCGTCGAGTGTCGACGTGGCCCGGCGCTCGACGACCGGCTCGACGGCCTCTACGCCCGTGGTGGCGCGCAGGGCCTCAGCCTCTTCGGGCGTGAGGTCGGCGGCGAAGCCGCTCAGGTTGCGGAACGTGCGCACGCGCGGCGATCCCTCGCCCTTCGCGGCATGGGTGGCGATGCTCAACGCGGCGGCGCGAGGCGCGCCGTCGGTCGAGATCGTGTAACGCTGCCGCTCCGCGGCGAGCGAGGGAAGAGCGAGGCCGAGAACGGCCATGACGACAAGGATTCGATTCATTCTTTTTCGGTTCCGTGAGGACGGTCGCAGTTATTTTATGCAGAAATCAGGGAAACGAAAGAACGAATGTGCCCGTCAGCGACGGAGCCCCCGCCGTCCCGTACGCGGCCACTGCGTCCAGCCGAGGTCCATGAGCTGGTAAATCGTCAGGTCGACCGAGTCGAGCAGGTCGCCCGAGATGAACGGCTCCATGAGCAGATTCGGCGAGGCTGCGGTGTCCCAGTGGTACAGCGACGACCCGGCCGAGAACGTGCACGGCGCGTAGAGCCGTACGTACCCTTCCGCCGACGCACCGGCCATGCGGCTCGGGTCGAGGCGCAGCAGCGCGTTGACGCTGGCGTCGGTGGCCTGCCCGCGCAGCTCCGCGCCGTCCGCCTGGTTGAGACTCATGACCGGGATGCGCACCTCCGGATTGGAGCCGCTCATGCCCGGCGGCACGTTCACGCAGCCGGTCTCGGCGCGGTTGTCGGCGATGACGAGGCCGGTCGCGCCGGCCGCCTGCGCCATGAGCGCCTTCTGCACGAACGTACACGTGCCGCGGTCGACGAGCGCGACCTTGCCCGCCATGTCCGCCGCATTCTCGTATGGCGTACAGCCGTCGAGCGTCGACGGGCCTTCCTCGTTGTTGGCGTCGCGAGCCGGGACGACCTGGCCGCTCATCGAGGTCCTGTTGAGCGCCGGGCCGAAGCTGGCCGTGCCGACGTCGTAGTTCTTCACCCCGACGGTCAGGACCGGCGGGCGGTTGAGCAGCAGCGCGGCCTTCGCGGTCACGTTCGCGCCGTTCCACACGAGCTTGCCCGTGTTCGTCGACGAGACGCGGCGCTGCTCGAGGGTCATCTGGTCCCACGTGCGGCCGGCGGTGAGGTCGAGCATGTGCACTTCGTAGATCGTCGGACGGTTCTGGAAGAAATCGACGCCGCGGCCGGCCATGCCCAGGCCGTGGCCGATCTCGTGGAGCGCCACCGTCAGCATCGACTCGTTGTTGCCTTCGTCGACGTTGAGGCCGTAATACCACCCCTGGTCGCCGCGGCAGGTGGACTTGTCGAGCTCGAGGTTGAACTGGACGAAGATGTCGTCGTCGTTCGGGTTGAGGTCGCGGTTGGCGAATTTGTTCGCCAGCGCCGACGGATACCAGATGTTCTGGCGCGGTGCGCCGGTGAAGTTGGCGCTCCAGGTCACCGAGTTCGCCGCCGCCAGGACGACGCCCGTGTCATCGCAGTCCATCGCCGAGAAGCCGGTGCGGACGCGGATGTCCACGTTCGTGTCGAGCAGGGCCGTCCAGCGCTGGGCCGCCAGCTCGACGACGTTGCGCCGCTGCTGCCCGCGGGTCGTGCCGGGATTGCCGCCGACCGGCGCCACGGGCGTCGGATCGTTGAGGCCCACGCCCGGCCCGTCGGTGTTCACGATCACCATGCGGCCGGTGCCGGCCGACAGGGTCGTCGAGGCGGCGAGAAGAGAGAGCAGAAGAAGACGGCGCATCAGTGGTCGTGTCCTTCCGCTTTCTGAAGCTTCTCGATCGGCGCCGCGAAGAACTTCCGCGCCTCTTCCGCGCTGCCGACGCAGCCCTTGATCAGCTCCCCGTCGGGACCGATGCGCGCGACGACCACTTCCATCGCGAATGCGGTCACGGTCTCGCCATCGTCCGTCTCGATCACTCCCGGTGCCAGGTCGAACAACGCGCGAAGGCTCTCGCGCTCGGCGAGCGGCAGCGCCGCGTCGCGCGAGCGCGCGGGATCGGCGGCACGCGCGGAGAGCGCGGTCAGGACGAGAACTGCGGCGACGGCGGTCAGGCGTCGGGTCATGAGGTCTCCTGGTGTGTGTCTCAGTTTCTGCGGCGGGTGAGGATGCGGCGGCCGGTGGTCGGCCCGAAGGCGCTGGGGACGAGCATCTTCGCCGCGGCGAAGACATCGATCTGTCCGTGGCCGTACAGGTCGTCGCGGCCGGGCGGGCCGAGGTCGATCGCGGTCGTGATCAGGGCATTGGTGATCTGCGAGGGAGTGGCATCCGGCGCCAGCGACCAGAGCAGCGCGATCGCGCCGGCCACGTGCGGCGCCGCCATCGAGGTGCCGCTCTTCATGTCGTAGTCGTCCGGCTCGTAGACGAGGTTCATGCGGCCCGAGCCGCGCGCGGCGAGCACGTCGCCGTCGGCCTTGCTCATGCCCACGGCGATCGGCCACGGATAGTTCTGCGCCTCCGGATCCTCGGGGGGGAGGAGGGTCCAGGCGTAATTCGTGTCGTCGTGATTGAAGAACGCCACCGCCACGGCGCCTGCTTCGACCGCGCGGCGCGTCTTGTCGGCGAAGGTGTCGCCGCCGCGCTTGATCAGCGCGATTTTGCCGCGCACCGAGGGGGGGAAGTCGTTCGGGCCGCCGAGGCCGCAGTAGATGTAGTCGCCGGCGACGTTGCCGATCTTCGCCCCGACCAGCGGCTTGGTGATGATCACCTTCTCGTCCGCACGCGCGTACGACATCCAGTAGTCGCCGCTGAGCACCGTCGACAGGATGCGCACGCCCGGCGCGACGAAGTCGAGCTCCGGACCGGAGTTCGAGAAGTTCGCGTGTACTTTCTCCTCGCCCACCGCGCCCACGGCCACGACCTCGGGATACGCGGCCGGGAACTCGACCGCCGCCGGGTTGGAGAAGGTGGACGTGTTGCCCGACGACGCGACGAGGATCACTCCCGCCTCCGCCGCCTCGGTGAACACTTCCTGCTCGCCGATGCTGGGCGACGTGCCGCCGAGGGACATGTTCACGACCCAGTGCCCGCCGGTCTCTTTCTTCTGGTCGATGACCCATTCCACGGCGGTGATGACGTCGTCCATCGTGCCGCGGCCGCTTTCGTCGACGACCTTCATCGCCCAGAGGCGCACGCCCGGCGCGATGCCGACGACGCCGAACGCGTTGTTGGCCGCGCCGACGATCCCGGCCACGTGGGTGCCGTGGCCGATGTCGTCGATCGGCTCCGCGTCCTCGAAGACGTGATAGCCGCCGGCATAGCTGGCGGCGAGCTCGGGATGCGTGGCATCGATCCCCGAGTCGACGATGACCACGTTCACCTCACCGGTGCGGCGGCCGAGCCACGTTTCCGGCGCGTGGACCTGCGCGACGCCGTACGGGACCATTTGCGCGCCCGGGATCGAGGCCGTGGCGGAGATCCACCGCTCGACCACCGGCTCGACCCAGCGCACGTCCGGGGAGCGGCGCAGCGCGCTCGCTTCCTCCGGCGTGAGGTCGGCGGCGAAGCCGTCGATGACCGAGAAGGTCCGTACCCGGCGCTCGGCCGGATTGCTCAACTCTTTGGAAAGGGAGCCGATGCGCGCGCTGCGCTTCGTCCCGACGAGGTATCTCTGCGTCTCGGCCCCGAAGGCAGACACGGCAATCAGTACAACGAGTGCCCCAAGGGCGGTGCGCTTCATCAAATCTCCCGAGTCCGGAACGGTGATGGACTTCGAAAGACTAACACCGAATAACAAATTCCGGGAGTGGGGGCTCTGCTGAGAGGAACGTCTGATACCGTACGCGTCCTATGTCTGACTGGAAAGAGAACCTCATCAACGACTCCAAAGGCATCGCGGCGATGCTCCGCGATACGAAGACGATCGCGGTCCTCGGCATCAAGCCGGAGTCGCACGCGTCGCAGGCGGCGCACTACGTTCCCGCGCACATGCTCGCCGAGGGGTACGACGTCATCCCCGTGCCGACGTACTACCCGGACATCACGGAGATCTTCGGCCGGCCGGTGTTCCGCACGCTGGCGGCGATCGGACGTCCCATCGACATGGTGAACGTCTTCCGCCGCCCGCAGGACATCCCGCCGCACCTGGACGACATCCTGGCGGCGAAGCCGAAGTACGTCTGGTTCCAGCTCGGCATCCGCAACGACGAGGCGGCGCAGCGCCTGGCCGAGGCGGGGATCAAGGTCGTGCAGGACCGCTGTCTGATGGTGGAGCAGGGCCGCATGCGGTAGTTCGTGAGCGCACTCCTCCGCTTTCCGCCGTACTCCCTCTGGGAGACGCGCACCGGCGCCGGCACGCCGGTGGCGCTGCTGCACGGGCTGAGCGGATCGTCGCGCTGGTGGTCGCGGAACGTCGAGGCGCTGGCGGAGCGGCACCTCGTCGCCGCCGTCGACCTGGTCGGCTTCGGGCACAACCGCCGCTTTTTTGGTCTTCCTCTCTTCCTGCCCTCGTTCTCCGAGACGACGTCGCTGCTGGCGCGCTGGCTGGAGACGTTCGGCGAGCCGGTGCACCTGATCGGCCACTCGATGGGCGGGCAGATCGCGATCGCGCTGACGGCGGAGCGGCCGGACCTCGTGCGCTCGCTCATCCTCGTCAACGCCGCGGGGATGCCGTTCCATCTCGACCCCCGGCCGCACATGCGCGCCGTGCCGAAGCCGCCCTACGGCGGGATCGGGATCGCGCGCGTGCTGGTGCCGGACTTTTTCCGCGCCGGTCCGGCCTCGGTGGCGGTGGCCAGCGCGCGGGTGGTGCGCGGCGACATGCGCGACCGCATGCACGCGATCCGCGTCCCGACGCTGCTGGTGTGGGGGGAGAACGACCCGCTCGTGCCGCTGGTCTACGGCCAGGCGATGCAGCGCGAGATCGCCGGCTCGCGGCTGGTGGCGATCGCCGGCGCCGCGCACGTGGCGATGTGGGACCGGCCTCGCGAGTTCAATGAGATTGCGTTGTCGTTTCTCTCCGAGGTGGAGTCGTCGCCGTTCGTGCCGGCACCGCCGGCGTTCTCGTGGGGCATCTCCGGCTTCACCGCGGGTGTCGCGCACCGCCAGGCCGGCCGCCGCCGCGACATCGTCCTCGTGCACGGCCTCGGGATGTCGAGCGCGTACTTTGTGCATCTCGCGCAGGAGCTGTTCGCCCGCGGCTGGAACCCCATCGCTCCCGACATCCCCGGCTTCGGCGAGAGCGACAACGCCGCCGCTTCCGGTCCTGCCGCTCACGCGTCGCTGCTCGCCTCCTGGGCCGACACTCTCGGCATCCGCGACGCCGTCTGGCTCGGCCACTCCATCGGCTGCAACGCCGTCGCCCACCTCGCCGCCACGCGCCCGGACCTCGTCCGCCACCCCCTCTACGTCGGCCCGCTCTGGACCCGCAGACACTGGACGCGTGTCATGTTCATGCTCGCCCTCGACGCCCTGCGCGAGCCTCTCTCCCTCTACCGCTACGTCCTCCCGGCGTACTGGCGAGTCGGCATCGCAAGATGGTGGCGTACCTGGCGCCGCTTCATCCCCGACCTGCCCACCCCCCCACCCACCGGCACCTTCCTCGCCGGCACCCGCGACCCCCTCCCCGACCGTTCGCTCACCCCCCTGCGCGAAGTCCCAGGCGCCCACGCCTGCGTCTTCTCCCACCCCAAAGAAGTGGCCGACAGTCTGGAGTGCGGCAGCGCCTAGCTGCCGCTCTCTATGCGGCAGCCGCAGCTGCCGCGGGCGGGCGCGGAGGCTGGCGCCTCCGCATAGAAAGCGGCAGCTGACCGCTGCCGCACTCCAGACGCCCTACAACTTCGGACGTGAGCCGCGCGAGGCGTGCCAGAGCGCGAGGATCTCGACGACTTCGTCAGAGATCTCGACGTAATACATGTAGTAGCCGATCCGCTCGATCCAGACGGCACGCACGCCAACGCGCCTCGCGCGGATCGGTGTTCCGATGTGCGGCTCGGAGCGAATCAGGTCGATCGCGGCGTTGGTATCGGCATCGAATGCGTCGGGCGCCTTGTCACGATTCCGGCGCCACCATGCAGCCCCGCGCTCAATCTCCCGCCACGCTCGCGGCGAGAAGCGGACATGACGCTTCACTTGCCCTCGATACGGCGACGGAGCTCCTGCTGCACCCAGTCACCGTCGATCCACTCCCCGCGCTCGATCTCCGCAATCCGATCCTCGAGCTCCGCCTCCTGCTCTTCCGTCAGGTCGTACTCGGGCTCGTCCCTGCCTTTATCCCGAATGATGAACGGCATACGACCATCGTACCTCGGTAAGGTTTGGAGTGCGGCAGCGCCAGCTGCCGCGGGCGGGCGGAGGCTGGCGCCTCCGCATAGAAAGCGGCAGCTGACCGCTGCCGCACTCCAGACGCTACGCGTGGCGCCGCGCTGCGCCGCGTTCGAGCCGCTGCCGCAGATCGCGCAGGAACTCGTCACCATCCACCCATTCGCCCCGCGCGATCTCCGCGAATCCGGCGTCGATCTCGGCGGCTTCCTCGGGCGTCGGAACGTAAACCTCTTCGTCCTTGCCCGTCACACCACCATCGTACCTCGGCTCTCCCCCGCGAGGGCGCGGGTCAGCCAGAGGTTGGTGAGCTTTTCGAGGACGGTGTTCTGGCGGAGCCTGGCGCGGAGATTCGTGAAGTCGACGTGGTCGAGGTGCTGGTCCTGGTTGAAGCAGGAGAAGACGAAGGATTCCTTGCCCGTGGCGGGGTCGACGTGGCGCTGGAGGCATTGGGCGCAGACCTGTTTCATCATGCATTGCATCGGGGAGTTGATGCTGCCGATGCCTACGTGCTGTGGATTCAGAAATGGCGCGAGGACGCCGTGCCGCGCGTCCTTGACGGCGCGCATCATGCCGTCGGAGCCGATGGCGATGAGGCGCTGGACGTCGCTGAGTGCGAAGGCGCGCGGCTCGCTCGCGTACCAGAGCATGGCCTGCACGATGTTGCCGGTGAAGGCGAGGTCCTGCGGGCGGCGGGGCGGGATGGGCTCGCCGGCGTCGACGGACCAGATGACCTGATCGGTGCCGGCCTCGATCTCGTCGCGCTTGAAGACGTCCGCCGCTTTCTTGTAGCCGGCGAAGTAGACGACGCGGTTGCCGTGGTCCTTCAGTGCTTTGGCGATCGAGAAGAGGACCGCGTTGCCGAGGCCTCCGCCCGCGAGCAGCACCGTCTCGCCGCGCGGGATCTCCGTCGACGCGCCGGTGGGTCCCATGAGCACGACTGGCTCGTCCTTCTTCAGCATGGCGCAGAGGCGTGACGAGCCGCCCATCTCCAGCACGATCACTGAGAGCAGTCCGCGCGACGGGTCGGTGGAAGCGCCGGTGAGTGCCAGTCCCTCCATCGCCAGCGTGGTGCCGTTCAGCGACGGCGCGTAGGTCTCGAAGTTCTGGAGGCGGAAGAACTGCCCCGGGAGGAAGTGGCGCGACGCGAACGGGGCGCGCACGACGACTTCCACGATCGTCGGTGTGAGGCGGTTGACCTCGTGCACGCGCGCGATCAGACCCTCATCGAGACGGGCCACCAGCGCGCGCCACGCGGAGTCGTCGGCGGGCGCGGTCTCGCCGGCGAAGATCGAGACGACGTGCGGATAGCCGCGCTTCGCCGAGGCCATGGCCTTGACGACATTGCCCGCGAAAGTCGGATGGTTGTCGCCGTAGAACGAGATCAGCTTCTCCCGCCGCGATGGATGCTGATAAGAGGTGAAGAAGCCGCGGCTGCGCGACGCCTCGTCGTCCTCGATCAGTTCGCGATCCGGTCCGAGGGAGTACGACTGGAAGAACTGCTTCCACTTGTCGAGCTTGAACGTGCCGGGATGCTCTTTCTCGTAGATGACGTTCGGCGCGGTGCCGGCGGCGATCATGACCGTGCGCGCCCCGAGCTCGACGATCTCGCCGGAGTCTTTCCAGCGCCCATCCTCGACGACCTGCTTCTCGAAGAGGAGCGACTGCACGTGCCCGAACTCGTCCGCCACCGCCTCGACGGGGGAGAGCATGTCCGCGTACGCGATCCCTTCCTCGAACGCCTTCTCGATCTCTTCGAAGTTCAGCCGGTACGCCGGGGAGTCGAGCATCGACTTGCGGTACGCGATGGTCACGCCGCCCCACGCGCGCACGAGCGGGATGAAGTTCGGTGCCTCGCCCGCGGCGGCGGCGCGCTCGCGCTCCGCCCGCACCGCGCGTCCGTGGCCGAGGAATTCGTCGAGGATGGACAGCTCCTCGGCGTCGTAGCCGGCGCGCACCACCTCCTCCGCCAGCTCCGCGCACATCGTCTCGTAGCGCTCCAGCACCTTCTCCACCTGCACGGGGTAGTAGGCGAAGAGCTCCGTGGCGGTGTCGATGGCGGTGAGGCCGCCGCCGATGACGACGGCCGGCAGGCGCACCTGCAGGTTGGCGAGCGAGTTTTTCTTGAACGCGCCCGTGAGCTGCAGCGCCATCAGGAAATCGGACGCCTGACGCATGCCGCGCACGAGGTTGTTCTTCATGCGCACGATGGTCGGCGTCCCCGCCCCGGCGGCGATGGCGATGTGGTCGAACCCGAGCTCGTCGAACGCCTCTTCGATGGTGAGCGTGCCGCCGAAGCGCACGCCGCCGTACATCTTCAGGTTCTGCTTCCGCTCCAGCGCCAGGCGCATGACCTTGAGGAAGTTCTTGTCCCAGCGCACGGTGATGCCGTACTCCGACACGCCGCCGAAGCCGGCCAGCAGGCGATCGTCGAGGTCTTCCCAGAGCGTCCGTGCGTCGCGAATGGGACCAAACGTAGGTCGGGCTTCAGCCCGACCATCTGCGGGTCGGGCTGAAGCCCGACCTACGTCATGCACCGGCTCGATCTTCAGTCCATCGATGGCCACGACGCCGAAGCCTTCGTTGGCGAGGTAGTGCGCGAGCGTGTATCCCGCCGGCCCGAGGCCCACCACGAGCACGTTCCGCCCGTTGTACGGCAGCGCCATGGGACGGCGCACGTTCAGCGGGTTCCACAGCGTCAGCAGCGAGTAGATCTCGAAGCCGTAGGGGAGGAACAGGACGTCGGTGAGTGCGCCCGTCTCGATCTGCGGAATGTTGACCGGGTCCTGCTTCTGGAAGATGCACGAGCGCATGCAGTCGTTGCAGATGCGGTGGCCCGTGCCCGGGCACATCGGGTTGTCGATCATGACGATCGCCAGCGCGCCGATGGCATCGCCGTCGGCGCGCAGGAAGTTCATCTCGCCGATCTTCTCGTCGAGCGGACACCCCTCCAGCGCCATTCCCAGCGGATTCGGTTTGTAGGTGTTGTTCGGCTGCAGGAAGCCTTTCGAGCAGGAGTCTTTCTTCCGCTCGTGGCAGTAGATGCAGTAATGCGCCTCGTCCGCGACCTCGCGCGGCGTCATGCGGTGGTCGGTCAGGTGGAAGGCGTCGCGGCGGCGAAACTCGTGATGCTCGCCGCCGAAGCGCAGCTCGTCGACGCGCTCCGTCGGCACGAGCTTGTCGAAGACGAGCGGCCGCGGCAGGCGAAACGACGTCCACCCCTCGAACCGTCCTTCCTTCCAGCGCGCGGCGGTCCAGTTCACGAGCATGTCGCTGAGCTCGTGCAGTGCCGCGGCCTCCCGCACGACGGCCTCGGGAGACGTGACGCGCTCGCGCTTGCGCACGGTCTCGCTGAAGCCGGCACCGAGGTGCTCGCGGAGCTGCGAGAGCGCCTCGCGGGCGTGGGCCGAGGGGGCGAGCTCCTTCGCGCCGCGCGGGTAGTCCTTCTCCAGGTCGAGGAGGCGGTTGGCGGTGAGGGCCAGCGCGAGCTCGGGATCGGCATCCGGCGGTGCGATCGTGCCGATCAGCATCTCCGCCGCCGGGGCGTCGGCCGGAGCCGTGACTTTCGCCACGCGCTTGGCCACGAACTCTTTCTTGAAGCGCGCGACCTCGGCGTCGCGCCGTGCGCGCTGCTGCTGCGCGGCGAGCTGCGACTCGAGGTTGAACATCCGCGCGACGAACGCCGAGAGGTGCCGCCCGACCGCGATCAGCAGCGCCGATTCCTCGGGTGCGGGGAGGTCGGCCGGACGAAGCCGGTAGGCCTCGAAGCGGCGGAAGAGCTCCGCATCGTGCTCTTCGACGAAACGGTCGAAGGCGAGCGCCAGGTCGTTCAGGCGGGGGAGGGAAGAGAGATCCTGCCAGGTAAAGCCGTCGATGCCGAGGTTCATGATCGCGGCGACATTGTAGGTGCGGTTCGGCGCGCAGGCCCTCTCCATGCCCAGGCCGCGGCCAGGAGCGCGAAGACGAACAGCGCGATGGCGTTCGCGGTGAGGTCGGGCCGCTGGTTCTGCAGCAGTGTGCTCGCGGTCTGCAGCGCGCTGCCGATGAAGACGAAGAGCGGCCAGGCCAGCGGATTGCCGTTCAGCACGTAGCGCGCGATGATCCACGCCAGCACGGCCAGCACCGCGGCGCCGGCGAGCATCATCGGCGCCTGCGACGGCGTGGCCGAGGGATCGAGCGTCGCGCAGAAGACGGCGATGATGATGAATGCCGCGCGGTAGCGGCGCAGCGTCAGCGCGAGCAGCGCCACCGCGGCCGAGAGGATGATGGCCATGGGAATGCCGCGCAGCGCCTCGATGATGCCGGGGAAGGGCACCGCCACCTCGCTCGGCACGCTGATGCCGACCACGGCCGCCGCCGGCACCGCGTGCGCGGCGAAGCGCGCCCCGACGTCCATGATCACCAGCAGCGCGATGGCCGTGATGGCCGCCACGACGGCGGCGCGGCCGTAGCGTCCGCGTCCCTCGCGCTGGATCAGGCCGGGGACGTGGGGCATCGCTGCCTCCAGCCCGGCGATGGCCAGGAAGAGGAGCCCGATCTGCAGGCCGAACTGCATGACCACGCTGGTCAGCACGCTGACGCGGAACGTCTCCCACGCCACACTGGTCGAGTAGCCGGCCAGCAGCATCTCGTAGCGCGCAGCGATGTTCAGCAGCGGGATCGCCGACAGCACGAGCGTCCAGCGCAGGGCGCGTTTCCACGGCAGGCCGTGCTTGCGCGTGGCGATCACCAGCCCGGCGATGACCAGCGACAGCAGCGCCACCATGCCGATGATCTTCATCACCAGCAGGATCACGTTCATCAGCGTCTTCGTGGTGGCCTCGCGGTAGACGATGTCCGGCACTTTGATGGTCTTGTTGAACTGCGTGACCTCGGCGCCCGCGACCCGCACCGTCACGCGCCGCGACGCGCGCGGGCCGAGGGGCGTGCGCTCGTCGAAGTGGAACAGCCAGTCGCGCCGGCGCGGCTGCACGAACGTGAGCGCTTCCTTCAGCTCGAAAGCTCCCGGCTCGAGGCCGAACGGCCGGAAGGCCCGCAGCGCGATGGCCTGCGCCTGCGGCTGCACGAGCGCCGGGCCGGCCACTTCCTCATCCTGGTACTTGTGATACCCGACCACGCGCTCCGTGCGCGGGTCGACCTCGACGTAGATCTCCTCTTTCTGCAGCGGCGTGAAGAAGCGCACCGTCCACGTGCCGGCCTCGATGCGGTGGCGGAAGATGTCCGCCAGCCCGGCGATGGAGGTGCCCTGCTGCACGAGGTACGTCGCCGCGATATCGTCGAACCCGCCGGGCGCGCCGCCCTCCTCCCGCCCGTCGCTCTCGTCCCACGAGCGGAAGCCCTCGGTGGGGACGGCGATGACGTGCTCGAACGGCCGCCGCACGTGCCGCCGCGCGATCTCCTTCGCCCGCTCTTTGGAGATGCGGTAGTCGATGGCGTCGGAGGGAGAGGCGGGCTTGAACGCGACGGCCAGCGCGGCGATGGCAACCAGCGCGATGCACACCAGCACCCGCGTGCGAGTCAATGTAGGGACGGGCTTCAGCCCGTCCGTGTCGGCAGACGGGCTGAAGCCCGTCTCTACATTCGGCTCCGGTGGATGCACCGGAATCGTCGCGTTCGACAGTTCCTCGTCCGGCACGAACCCGCGGTTGCGCACGTACAGCGCGATCGAGGCGACCAG